>Ga0316228_1001297_pt1 | contig 26844 bp, 27 predicted proteins | sample TBH18021metaG_FD_206005 | JGI IMG/M metagenome (GOLD analysis project Ga0316228, IMG submission 206005) | Freshwater microbial communities from Trout Bog Lake, Wisconsin, USA - TBH18021 | ecosystem: Environmental > Aquatic > Freshwater > Lake > Hypolimnion/Profundal zone | place: USA: Wisconsin... | reverse complement strand
GTCCGACATGCTGCTGATGCCGGATCCGGTGACCGCCACCCTGGACCCGTTCTTCTCCGCCGCGACCATGTCGATCGTGTGCGACGTGCTGGAGCCGGCCACCGGCGAGCCCTACGGCCGCGACCCCCGCGGCACCGCCAAGCGCGCCGAAGCCTACCTGCAGCAGACCGGCATCGGCGACACGATCTATGTCGGGCCCGAGGCTGAGTTCTTCGTGTTCGACGACGTGAAGTTCGCTGCCGACCCCTACCGCACCGGCTTCGAGCTCGATTCCACCGAGCTGCCGACCAACGGCTTCACCGATTACGAGGGCGGCAACCTCGGCCATCGGGTCCAGACCAAGGGCGGTTACTTCCCGGTCCCGCCGCAGGATTCGGCCCAGGACATGCGCGGCGAGATGCTGGCCGCCATGCAGTCGATGGGCGTGAAGGTCGAGAAGCATCACCACGAGGTGGCCTCGGCCCAGCACGAGCTCGGCATGAAGTTCGACACGCTGACCCTGCTCGCCGACCACATGCAGATCTACAAGTACTGCATCCACAACGTCGCGCAGAGCTACGGCAAGTCCGCGACCTTCATGCCCAAGCCCGTCTACGGCGACAACGGCTCGGGCATGCACGTCCACCAGTCGATCTGGAAGGACGGCAAGCCGGTCTTCGCCGGCGACAAGTATGCCGGCCTCTCCCAGGAGTGCCTCTGGTACATCGGCGGCATCATTAAGCACGCCAAGGCGCTCAACGCCTTCACCAACCCGTCGACCAACTCGTACAAGCGCCTGGTGCCGGGCTACGAGGCGCCGGTGCTGCTCGCCTACTCGGCGCGCAACCGCTCGGCCTCCTGCCGCATCCCGTGGACCAAGAGCCCGAAGGCCAAGCGCGTCGAGGTCCGCTTCCCCGACCCGATGGCGAACCCCTACCTCGCCTTCTCGGCGCTGCTGATGGCCGGCCTCGACGGTATCCGGAACAAGATCGATCCGGGCCCGGCCATGGACAAGGACCTGTACGAGCTGCCGCCGCGGGAGCTGAAGAAGATCCCGACCGTCTGCGGATCGCTCCGCGAGGCGCTGAACAGCCTCGACAAGGACCGCGCCTTCCTCAAGGAGGGCGGCGTGTTCTCGGACGACCAGATCGACTCGTTCATCGAGCTGAAGATGACCGAGGTGCTGCGCTACGAAATGACCCCGCACCCGATCGAGTTCGTGCAGTACTACTCGCTGTGAGGTGAGAGCGGGCCGGGCATCGCACCCGGCCCGGCGCCCTCTCTCCGGGCCGGGGCCTCTCGCGGGGCCCCGGCCTTTTTCTTGGGGACGTTCCGGCACTTCCCAGCTTCTCCTGATCCGAGGCGCGCCCGTCAGGACGGGTGCCGGGTCGGGACCGGCGCGGCCCGGCGAATGCCCGACGGCCGGCCGCGGAGGCGCAAGCGGTCACACGGATCCTGCCCGATGCTCACCCTCGATCACCTCGTCGTCGTCGCACCCGATCTCGCGGAGGGCGTGGCGCATGTCCGGGACTGCCTCGGCCTCGCCATGCCGGAGGGGGGCCGCCACCGCGAGATGGGCACGCGCAACCACCTTCTCCGCCTCGGCGATGCCCTGTTCCTGGAGGTGATCGCCGTCGACCCCGACGCGCCGCCGCCGTCCCGCACCCGCTGGTTCGGCCTCGGCGACGCCGCGCGGGTGCGGGCAGACTGGGATTCGGGACGACGGCTGCGCGGCTTCGTCGCCCGCACGGACGATCTCGACGGCGTTCTCACCGTCCACGGCGCGCTCCTCGGCGCGGCGGCCACCATGACCCGCGGCGACCTGTCCTGGCGCTTCGCCCTGCTGCCGGACGGGGGATGGCCGGCGGACGGTGCTGCGCCCTGCGCGATGGCCTGGGGACCGGCCGGCAATCCCGCCCGGACGATGCCAGATCTGGGAGCCCGTCTCGCGGCGGTGGAGCTGGCGCATCCGGACCCCGATGGCGTGGCCGCGCTCCATGGGCGGCTGGGCCTCGGCGACGCGCCGCGCCTCGCGCGGGGCGCCCTCTCCCGGTTCACGGCCCGCATCACGACGCCGTCGGGCACCCGGACGCTCACATGAATGCGACGGACCCTCCTCGCCGGCCTGATCGGGTGGGTGACCGGCGAGGAGGGACTGGCCGGGGCTGGAAGCCCAGGCAGACACAACCTACCAGCGACACATCGCGGTGCGGTGACAGGAAAGTCTCACTCGGCACCGGAAGTGCGCAGGCGCCTCCGCCGCCTCATGTGTGCGCGAAGATGTCGGTCTCGGGCCAGCCCTCGAGGTCGAGCCGGGCCCGGGTCGGCAGGAAGGCGAAACAGGCGGCCGCGAGGTCGGTGCGGCCCTCCCGGGCCAGCATGGCGTCGAGCCGCTCCCGGGCCGCGTGGAGGTGGAGGACGTCCGAGGCCGCGTAATCGAGCTGGGCCTGCGACAGGTTCTCGGCCCCCCAGTCGGAGGATTGCTGCTGCTTCGACAGGTCGACGCCGACGAGTTCGCGAACAACGTCCTTCAGGCCGTGCCGATCGGTGTAGGTCCGCGCGAGCTTCGAGGCGATCTTGGTGCAGTAGACCGGGCTCGGCATCACCCCGAGCGCCTTGTACAGCACCGCCACGTCGAACCGCGCGAAGTGGAAGATCTTCAGGATCCCGGGATCGGCCAGGACCCGCTTGAGAACGACCGGCTCCGGCCCATCTTGCGGGATCTGGACCACATCGGCCGTGCCATCGCCGGTGGAGAGCTGCACCACGCAGAGGCGGTCCCGGTGTGGGTTGAGCCCGAGGGTCTCGGTGTCGATGGCCACCGCCCGGCCTGCAGCGTAGTCGGCGGGCAGGTCGCCGCGGTGGAGACGGACGGTGGAGCTCGGCATCGTTGTCGGACCTTGCGGGTTTTTCGGCCGGTAGCATCGGGGCCAAGGGCCGGCAAGCCGCGAACGAATCGCGCGGACGCGACGGACAGGGAGCTGGACATGACGGCAGCCGAGGTGATTGCGACCCTGGGACTGGAGCCCCATCCCGAGGGCGGGCATTACCGCGAGACGTTCCGCGATCCCCGCAACGTCGACGGGCGCTCGGTCGGCACCGCAATCTATTTCCTGCTGGATCTCGGCGAGGTCTCGGCGTGGCACCGGGTCGACGCCACCGAGATCTGGCACTGGCACGCCGGCGCGCCGCTCGTGATCACCACGAGCCCGAACGGGCACGACGCCACCGCTCGGCATCTCGGGCCGGATCTCGCCGCCGGCCAGCGCCCGCAATGCGTCGTGCCGGCGGGCCATTGGCAGACGGCCACCAGCCTCGGGGCGTGGACGCTCGTCGGTTGCACGGTCTCGCCGGGCTTCGAGTTCTCAGGGTTCGAGATGGCGCCGCCGGATTGGCGGCCGACGCCGCGGCGTTAGCCTCGCTTCGACCCCGTCCGAGAAGCCTGCACCGCCGTGAGCGCGCCTGCGACGATGAGCAGGCAGGCGACCGCCAGGGTGGGGCTCGGGCTGGCATAGCCCGATGCCACCAGGATCAGCGTCGAGAGGACCGGCGCCGCGTAGGCCGTGACACCGAGGAGCCGGACGTCGCCGCGTTTGCAGCCGATATCCCAGAGGTAGAAGGCCGCCCCCACGGGTCCGAGACCGAGCAGAAGCACCGCGCCCCATTGCACCGCATCGGCCGGCCAGACCGTCGCCTCGAAGGCCAGATGGCACGCGAGGCTGAGTGCCGCCGTGGCGAGGCAGAACCCCGCGACCGCGTCGGTCGGCACCTGGCCGACCCGGGCCGAGAGCACCGAATATCCGGCCCAGACGAAGGCCGCCGTCAGGGAGGCCGCGTAGCCCGGCAGCGCGCCCGCCTCGAAGGCGAGATCGCTCCGTCCGGCGAACAGGACCGCGACGCCGGCGAGGCCCAGGACGGCCCCGGCGAGATGGCCCGGGCGCAGCCCGCCCGAGCCCGGCAGGCGGGCGGAAAACAGGACGATCAGCAGCGGCCAGAGGTAGTTGATCAGCCCGGCCTCGGCGGGGGGCGCGAGGCGCAGGGCGCTGAAGTAGAGGGCGTGGTAGCCGAACAGGCCCCCGACCCCGAGCAGCCAGACCGGCCAGGGCTGGATCAGCGCGCGGGCACGGCTCGGCCGGGCGATCCACGTGACACAGCCGCAGAGGCCACCGATCAGGAAGGTCAGGGCGGCGAGCTGAAACGGCGGCACCGTGCCGGAGGCGGCGGTGAACAGGGCGAGCAGCGACCACAGCAGAATCGCGCCGAAGCCCGCGATGGTGGCGCTCGCGCTCCGCGGGCGCAGGGTTAAGATCGATGCAGGCGCGCTCATGGCCTGCGGCTAGCATGCGGCTTCCGAGTCGGCGAGACCGGGGTCATGGCCCTGTCATCGGCGCGCTCTACCGGCGGCCTGGAACGGGAGGTTCGCGATGCGTGCGATCATGATCGGGCTGGCGCTGCTGCTGGGCACGGGCCCCGGCCTCGCCGGCGAGGCCGCCCAGCTCGGGCCCCGGCCCTTCTACCTCGTCGACCAGCTGAAGCCGGGACCGCTGAAGGACAAGCTCGCCGCCTGCGGGATCGACCGGACCTACACGCCCAGGACCTTCTCGATCTCGCACCGGGGCGCGCCGCTGATGTTCCCGGAGCATACGAGGGAGGGGCTGCGCGCCGCGGACCGGATGGGCGCCGGGATCATCGAGTGCGATGTCGCCTTCACCAAGGACCGCCAGCTCGTCTGCCGGCACAGCCAGTGCGACCTGCACACGACCACCGACATCCTGGCCCGGCCCGAACTTGCGGCGAAATGCACGCAGGGCTTCACGCCGGCCGACCCGGCCACCGGCCGCAAGGCCTCGGCCAAGTGCTGCACCAGCGACCTGACACTCGACGAGTTCAAGTCGCTGAACGGGAAGATGGATGCGGCCGATCCGGATGCGACCAGCGTCTCGGCCTACATGAACGCGACCCCGCGCTGGCGCACCGATCTCTACGCCGGCACCGGCACGCTGATGTCCCACAAGGAATATATCGCGCTGGTGAAGGAGATGGGGCGGAAGTTCACCCCCGAGCTGAAGGCACCGCAGGTCGCGATGCCGTTCCAGGGCACCTACACGCAGGACATGTACGCCCAGCAGCTGATCGACGAATACAAGGCGGCGGGTATCCCGGCCTCCGACGTCTATCCCCAGAGCTTCCAGCTGCGCGACATCCTCTACTGGCTCGAGAAGGACCCGGATTTCGGCCGGCAGGCGATCTTCCTCGACGACCGCGACGAGACCGCGAAGGGCTTCGACCCGGAGAAGCCCGCCACCTGGCAGCCCGGCATGGCCGAGCTGGCGCAGAAGGGCGTGAAGATCCTGGCACCGCCGCTCTGGATGCTGGTCCGGCCGGGGTCGGACGGGACGATCGAGCCCTCGACCTACGCGCGGGAGGCGAAGAAGGCAGGGCTGGGGCTGATCGCGTGGTCCCTGGAGCGCTCGGGTCCCCTGAAGGGCGGCGGCGGATATTATTATCAGTCGATCAAGCCGGTAGTGACCGGCGACGGCGACATCCTGCGGCTGCTCGACGTGCTGCACGGTCAGGTGGGTGTGCTGGGCGTCTTCTCCGATTGGCCCGCAACCACGACCTTCTACGCCAATTGCGTCGGTGCGCCTTAGGAAGACGGCTCAGTCGGCCCACAGGGCCACGAGAGAGAAGATGCCCGCCATCATGAAATTGACGATGAGGAAGCCGGTGATGATCAGCGCAAGCGTCATGGTTGGTGTCTCGGCGTGATGGATCAGCAGGAGCGGCGGCCTCTCTGGGCGCCGCCGCTTCTGGGCGTCTCAGTACGGGAACAGCAGCAGGACGAGATGACCCAGATGGCCGAAATCGAGCGGCTTCCAGCCGAACCATCTCTGAAGCGGTAAGTAAATCACGCACTGAACGGCAGCGCTGCCGAGCATCGCGACGAAGAACCACCGCCAGTCCTGCGTGACCATCCCGATCGTGGCCGCGAACATCGCCGTCGTGGCGAAGATGAATTTGCTCGCGTTCCCCGGGACTTTCGTGGTGACGTCCGACATCGTCTTCATCTCCTGATCGAGGTCAGCGGGCGCGGCAGTTCGGGCCGTACCAAGTCATGGTCCGGCGATCCATGCCGCCATCGGACGACGCGCCGCAGACGGGGAAGCGGGGATCGCCGCTCCGCTGCAGGCTGGCGATCTTGTAGAGATCCTGCCGCGCCTCGCGGCGGCGGTTCTGCTCAGCGAGCTGCGCCTGCCAGTACAGATTGCTGTTGGCCTGGGCGACGGCGCGCTGCTGATGCAGGCCCATCATGCACTCGGCAAAGGCGTCGGTGCCGGGCTCGAAGCCGAAGGCGTAGCACTGGTTCTGATCCATCGCGTGCCGCTCCTGCGGCGTGACGCAGGCGGCCAGCCCCAGAACACAGGCCGCAGCGAGGCCGAGCTTGGCGACGGTGGACAGCCTGCGGCCGCGCGAATTCTCGACACGGCCATTCGGCACTGCCGTATCGCCCGAAGAACAGATCTGGTCCTTGCCGATAAACTGAACGCCGAATTTACCGTGAAACCAGTTGTTCATGACGATCGGGGCCTCGACTTCTATCGGCGGGACTATCCCTGCGCCGATGGAAGGAGGCCTATACGAGGCCGCTCGAATTGTTCGTGTCTCAGAGCACGTGGCCAATCGGGCCGATCACTGCCCGCAATGCCCGTTATCCCTGCGTCCTCCGAGCTCACAGGCCGGGAAGGACTTCCGTCAGGATTGCCGGGCTGGCGCGCCTGAGCCCGCGGGCGCAACCGGCCCGACGGATCTGCGCGGGGGCGTCCGGCGCTCCGTGGATCGGCGGGCGCGGCCGTCGGGCTCTGCCGCGACGATGGTCGAACGGAGATGCGCGCCGTCTCCGCGGCAATCCACCGGGGCGGCCCCACGCGGCCGGCAGAGCCGGTATCGGGCGGGAAATTGGCCGGCCGCGCAGGGGCCTCGGCCGTGTGGCGGGCACGCCGGCTCCGGCCGGCGCGCCCGACGGCGATCAGACGAAGTGCTGGCCGCCGTTGATGGTCAGCGTCGAGCCGTTCACGAAGCCGGCCTCGTCGCTGGCGAGATACTCGACCGCATGGGCGATCTCGTCGGCCTCACCGAGCCGGCCGGTCGGGATCGTCGAGATGATCTTGTTGCGGATCTCCTCAGGCACCGCCATCACCATCTCGGTGGCGATGTAACCCGGCGCGATCACGTTGACGGTGATGCCCTTCGCGGCGCTCTCCTGAGCCAGCGCCTTGGCGAAGCCGATCACGCCGGCCTTGGCGGCCGAGTAGTTGGTCTGCCCGGCCTGGCCCTTCTGGCCGTTGATCGACGAGATGATGATGATGCGCCCGAAGTTGCGGCTGCGCATGCCCTCGATCAGCGGCCGCGTGCAGGTGAACATCGAATCGAGATTGGTCTTGATGACCGCCTGCCACTTGTCGAAGGTCATCTTGTGGAAGGCGCCGTCCCGGGTGATGCCGGCATTGTTCACCAGCACCTCGATCGGCCCCAGTTCGGCCTCCACGGCCTTGATGCCGGCCTCGCAGCTCGCGAGATCACCCACATCGAACTTGAAGACGGGAATGCCGGTCTCGGCCTTGAAGGCGTTGGCCGCCTCGTCGTTGCCGGCGTAATTGGCGGCGACCTTGTAGCCCTTGTCCTTGAGCCGCTTCGAGATCGCCGCGCCGATGCCGCGGGTGCCGCCCGTCACGAGGGCGACGCGTCCTTGAGCCATTGTTTCCTCCTGTTCGCATCACTTGATGCCGCGTGCGGATGGCGTCCGCACGCGATTTTTTCTGACTTCGGCCTTAAGTCTATGTTGTGGGCCGATACTGACGTGACAGACCGATCAGGTCCGTTCGACACACATCGCCACGCCCATGCCGCCGCCGATGCAGAGGGTGGCGAGGCCCTTCTTGGCATCGCGCCGCTTCATCTCGTGCAGCAGGGTGACGAGGACGCGCGCGCCCGAGGCACCGATCGGGTGGCCGATGGCGATGGCGCCGCCATTGACGTTCACCTTCGCGTCATCCCAGCCCATATCCTTGTTCACCGCCAGCGCCTGGGCCGCGAAGGCCTCGTTGGCCTCGATCAGGTCGAGGTCGGACGGCTTCCAGCCAGCCTTCTCCAGGGCCTTGCGGGAAGCGGGAATCGGGCCGGTGCCCATCACCTTCGGATCGACGCCCGCGGTCGCCCAGGACTTGATCTTGGCGAGCGGGGTCAGGCCGCGGCGCTCGGCTTCCGAGGCCGACATCAGCACGAGAGCGGCGGCACCGTCGTTGAGGCCCGAGGCGTTGGCGGCCGTCACGGTGCCGTCCTTGGCGAAGGCCGGCTTCAGCTTGGCCATCGCCTCGACGGTGGCGCCGTCGCGGATGTACTCGTCGCTGTCGACGACCGTGTCGCCCTTCTTGCCCGGCACGGTGACGGGGACGATCTCGTCCTTGAACCGGCCCTCCTTGCGGGCGGCCTCGGCCTTGTTCTGCGAGCGGGTCGCGAACTGGTCCTGCTGCTCACGGGTGAGCTGGAAGGCCTGGGCGACGTTCTCGGCGGTCTGACCCATGTGGTAGCCGTTGAAGGCGTCCCAGAGCCCGTCCTTGATCATGGTGTCGACGAGCTTGACGTCGCCCATCTTCTGCCCGCCGCGCAGGTACTGCGCGTGCGGCGACAGGGACATCGACTCCTGACCGCCGGCCACGATGACCTTGGCGTCGCCGTTGGCGATCTGCTGCATGCCGATCGCGACCGTGCGCAGCCCCGAGCCGCAGACCTGGTTGAGGCCCCAGGCGGTCGCCTTCTCGGGGATGCCGGCCTTGATCGCGGCCTGACGGGCGGGGTTCTGGCCGGCGCCTGCGGTGAGGACCTGGCCGAAGATCACCTCGTCCACCTCATCGGGCGACACCTTGGCCCGCTCCAGGGCGGCCTTGATTGCGGTCGCGCCGAGTTCGTGGGCCGGCACCGCCCCGAAGGCGCCGCCGAACGAGCCGACCGGCGTGCGCGCGGCCCCGACGATGACGATCTCTTCGCTGCCTGCCATGTGAACGTTCTCCTCTCGCGAGCCGGCGCGCCTTCCACGTCCCGGGCGCGCTCTGTGCCGGCCCTGGGATGAAGGGCCTGAGATGGGCGAAGTCAAGGTTGTGCATCCGGGCGCCAAAACGCGCCGATAACGCGAACGCGAGACTGAAATGGCGCAACCGCCCCCGCCGCACTGCATTATTCTGCGTTGACGAGGTGCAGTTTGCTGTTTTCTGCGCCCGGGGAAGGCTTTAAGGATCGTGTTGCGGACGCGAAGACAGCCTCCGTCAGGCAGCATCGCGCGCCTGCAACGCCCCCCGGTCCCGAGTCCAGAAAGGCCGTTCCCGATGGCGGATACCGTCAAGGCCACCCAGACCGTCATCAAGAAGTACGCCAACCGGCGCCTGTATCACACCGGCACCTCGACCTACGTGACGCTGGAGGACCTCGCCACGATGGTCCAGAACGGCGAGGACTTCGTGGTGTACGACGCGCGTACCGGCGACGACATCACCCGCTCGGTCCTGACGCAGATCATCTTCGAGCAGGAGAACAAGGCCGGCGCCGAGAATCTGCTGCCGGTGGCCTTTCTGCGCCAGCTGATCCGATTCTACGGCGACAGCATGCGCACGATGGTGCCGAGCTTTCTCGAATTCTCTATGGCGAATTTCGCCAAGGATCAGGACGGACTGCGCGAGAAATTCGCCCACAGCTTCGGTCCGTCGGCGTTCCAGAACGCGATCGAGCAGCAGGTGCGCACCAACATGAACTTCTTCGGCGACGCCATGAAGATGTTCACGGGTTTCGCGCCGCCTGCCCCCGGAGCGCAGACGCCGGCGCCGCCTCAGCCCACGCCCTATGCCGGCGGCGAGCTGGACGATCTCAAGCGCCAGATGCTGGAGATGCAGCAGCGCCTCGAGGCGCTCGCGAAAAAGTAATTTCCGGCCGGCACGGCTGGATAAAGGGTTGACGATTAGTAAACGCCGGCCCCACCTTTGCGACACAGGCACGGAAACGTGCGGAGATTGTGCGCATGGTGCGTATCGGAACAGTCAGCCGTCTCGGCCCGACACAGGTCCGCGCCACCCGGCGCGGCCCGATCCCGGACACGGACGAATCGCCGGAGCCGGCGCAGGCGCTGGTCTTGATCGACGGGGGTCGGGCCGAAGGGCAATCAACGGGTCGGCCGGCGGAGCGCGCAGCCGCGGGAAAACCGCGCGCCGGCTTCATCGCACAGCTGCTGACGGCCGACGATCCGTCGCTGCTGCCGTCGCGCCTGACGCGGACCCAGATGGCCGCCGCGCGCTACGCGGAGGCAGCGCGACGCCTCGCCTGAGGCGCCGCCTTCGCGAGGCTCAGGCCTCGGCGGACTTCACCTTGAGGATCTGACGGCCGCGATACATGCCGGTCTTCAGGTCGATGTGGTGCGGACGGCGCAGCTCGCCGGAATCCTTGTCCTCGACATAGGTCGGCGCCTTGAGGGCGTCGGCCGAGCGGCGCATGCCGCGGCGGGAGGGGGAGGTCTTTCGCTTCGGAACGGCCATGGCTGGATCCTTCGTGACGCCGCGGACAAAGCGGCGCGCGGGCGGCTCCTCGATCGAGGATCGCCACGCACACCGCGGGATACGGATGAGGGCGCGCTTATAGACCCGGCGCCGGCTCGTGGCTAGGGGTGCGGGACCACAACCGTTAAGCGTGGGTTCAAGCGGGGCGGCGCAGGCCTGCGGAGACGGCACCGCGGAGCGGGCCGCGCCTCTCGGGAGAACGCCATGGCTTCCTCCACCAAGACCCTTGCCCTCCTCGCCCTGCTGTCCAGCCTCGTCGCGGCACCCGCCCTGGCGCAGGCGCCCCAGGCGCCGACGACCGCAGCGCCGACAGCCCCCGCGAGGCCCGCGGCCCCGAGCGCACCGGTCGCCGGATCGCCGAACGCCGCCAAGGGGGCGCTCATCGACCTCAACAGCGCGAGCGCCGAGGAGCTCGACGCGCTGCCCGGCATCGGCGCGGCGCGGGCGGCCGCGATCATCAAGGGCCGGCCGTATCGCGGGAAGGACGACCTCGTCTCCAAGAAGATTATCCCGAAGACCGTCTACGACGGCATCAAGGACAAGGTCATCGCCAAGCAGAAGTAGCCGCTACTCTGAGATCGCCCCCTGAGGCATGGAGAAGCCCGGGGGCGTCTTCTCGGCCGCGGCCTTCGGGGCCGCGTGCCGGGGCGCCTTCTTGCGGGCCTCGGCCTTCGGCACCTTGGGCGCCTTCACGGCGGGCGGCGCCTCGCAAGCGCGGAAGGTGAGCTGCGCCAGGGGCATCCCGTCCTCGGTGACGATCGCGACCGGATCGGGGAAGGTCGGCAGCGTCGCCTGCCAGTGGATCGGGCCGCCCAGCATCGCCTCGATCCCCGCCGGGGCGCCGCCGCGCCGCAGCGTCGTGAAGTCCGGCCCGTAGGCGGTGGCGACCTTACCGGCGATCACGACCTGGAGAACCTCGTTCACTTCTGGCGTCAGCGGCCTGAGCGGGTTCGTCGTGTTGATCTGCCCGGCCCGCGTGATCACCATCTTGAAGCCCTTGCCGCTCTCGAAGCGGGCGGCCTGCGTCCCGCAGGGCTGCGCGAGGCTCGGGCCGGCCGCCGGCACGGGGCTCGTCGCCTGAGCGGCGCCCGGCTCCGGCGTCGGGACCGGTGCCGGTGCAGCGGGGACGGTCTGCGCCGGAACGGCCGGCGCGGGCGGCGTTCCGCCGGGCGCGGCCGGAGCGCGCTGCACCATCGACAGGCAGAGCGGGCCGGCCAGCAGCAGACCGGCCGCCCCGCGCAGGCTCGGCTTCATCGGCCGGCTCCGGGCGGATCGCCGCGGAGCGGTTCGCTGCGCTGCGACCGGTCGAGGGCACGGATCGGTTCCAATTCAATCGCTTCCAGATCGAGCACCCGCGGGTCGAGCACCTGCGCGCTGCGGTCGATCGGGCTCTTGCGCGGTCCGACCGAGCCGATGAACAGATCCTCGTCCTCGACGTCGAGTTCGGATCCCATGCGCAGGGGCTCGCGCCGGCCGCGGGCCGCCATTGCGGCGACGGCGACGATGGCGACGGCGAAAACCAGGATAGCCAGGATGATGAACAGGCGCTCCATGAGGAGGCAAGCTCTAACCTGCGGTTCAGCCCGCCGCCACCCCATCGCGTCCTCGAACGCGCGCGGAACGCTCCTTGCGTGGGCCGCCGGACCGGGTAGATGCGGGCAGACCGGAGCCGGGACCGACCGATGCAGCACGAGCCGAGCCGTGAGCCCGAGGAGCTGGAGGCGCACCTCCTCGGACTGATCGAGGCCGCCCGGGAGCAGGCCCGGGAGGACCCGTTCCGCAATCCCGTCCTGGCGGTGACCCTGGCGATCACCCGACGATTCGATCGCGGCGAGATCGCGACGGGCGACCTCGACGGCCTGTTCGTGCGCCTGCGCGCCGCGTCCCTGGCGGCCCGGGCGGAGCGGCTGCGGGCCTATGTCGGACTCGATTCCGGATCCGAGGATCGCGAGGCGGGGATCCCGGCCCGGCTCGTGGCGGCATTTCCCGACCGGTCGGACAGCGTCGAGGCCTTCGCGGCCCTGATCCACCGCACCGCCTTCGCGGTGGTGTTCACGGCCCACCCCACCTTCGGCATGCCCCGGGCCGTGGCCGCCCTCCTCGCCGAGGCGGCGAGCCTACCCGACGCCGCGGACCGCTCCGGACTGATCGAACGGGCGGCGGCCCTGTCCACCCGGCCCGATGCGCCGATCACCCTGGATGTGGAGTTCGAGCAGGCCTGCGCCGCGGCCAATAACGGGCGGCTCGCCCTCGACGCGTTCAACGGCGCCCTGCTCGACGCGGCCCGCGCCCGCTGGCCCGAAAGCTGGACCGAGCTGACGCCCCGTCCCTTCGCCATCGCCAGCTGGGTCGGCTGCGACACGGACGGGCGCACCGATATCGGCTGGTGGGACACCCTGCGCTACCGGCTGATCTCGAAGCGCATGCAGTTCGACCGGGTGATGCGCGACCTGCCTGAGATCCCCGCCTGCCGCGAGGTGCGCGCCCTCGCCGAGAACGCACTCGCGGCCGTGAACCGCCAGCTCACCGTAGCGCCGCGCCTCGGCGACCAGCCCTCCCTCGAGGCGGTCCACCGCTTCGCCCTGGCTCTGATCATAGAGCGCGAGCGCGCCCAGACCGATGCGGGTGCGCTGATCGCTGCACTGACCAAGGCCCTCGAGACCGCCGAGGACGCGGGCGACCAGCGGCGGATCGCCGTCCTGCGCGCGGGCGTCGCGACGCACGGTCTATCGAACGCCCTGCCGCATTTCCGGCTGAACGCCAGCCAAATCCACAACGCGGTCCGCCGGGTGATCGACCTGGAGGGCGAGCCCACCGACGCGGCCCGGCGCCGCTCGCACCTCGCGACGATCCACACCCTGCTGAACGACGTCCGCCCGGTGGCCGTCGATTTCGGGGCGCTCGCTGCCGAGCGGGCTTCAGCCGCCCGGCTGATGATGACGATCGCCCAGATCCTCAAGCACGTGGACGGCACCCATCCGGTGCGCTTCCTCATCGCCGAGACCGAGACCGGCTTCACCCTGCTCGCCGCCCTCTGGCTCGCGCGCCATTACGGCATCGCCGACAAGCTGGAGATCACGCCGCTCTTCGAGACGGCGAGCGCCCTCGAGCAGGGCATCCGGGTGCTCGACGACGCCCTGCGCAACCCGCACTGGCGCCAGTATCTCAAGCGCATCGGCCGGCTGACCGTTCAGTTCGGCTATTCCGATTCGGGCCGCTATGTCGGCCAGTTGGCAGCAACCTTCTGGATCGAGCGGCTGCGGCTGCGCATCACCGAGATGCTGGTCCAGAACGGCCTGTCCGACGTCGAACTCGCGATCTTCGACACGCATGGCGAGTCGATCGGGCGCGGCGCCCATCCCACATCCCTGCGCGACCGCCTCGCCTATCTTGCCCCCGAGGATGCACGGGATCGCGCCCGCAAGGCCGGCATCCGGGTCCGGCTCGAATCGAGCTTCCAGGGTACCGACGGCTACCTGCTCTACGGCACCGAGGCGCTGGCCCGGGCCAGCGTCGCCCGCATCGCCGAGCACGTCTACGCGCTCGATGTGACGGAGGAGGATTCCTTCCCGGACTACGCCCTGAACGATCGTCCCAAGGCAGCCGACGCCAAGGTCGATCCGATCTATGCCGAACCGGATTTCGCCCTCGAATTCTTCACCGCGGCCCGCCAGGACATGGAGGCGCTGGTCGACGATCCGGGTTACGCCGCCCTGCTCGGCACCTTCGGACCCAGCCTGATCGACCGGACCGGATCGCGCCCGGTGGCGCGCCAGACCGACAATGGCGGCCCGGCGCGGATCACCCATCCGCGCCAGATGCGGGCGATTCCCAACAACGCGATCCTGCACCAGCTCGGCTTCCTGGCGAATTCCCTGCACGGGATCGGCCGGGCCGCTCAGCGCGGACCGGACCTGTTCCGCGACATGCGCCGCGATTCGGTTCGCTTCTCGCGGGCCTTCCGGCTGGTGCAGCACGCCGCCTCGGTGGGCGACCTCGACGTGCTGCGCGCCTATATCGACACCCTCGACCCGGCCGTGTGGCTGGAGCGGGCGCGGCGCACGCAGAAGGATTTCCGTCGGGACGAGCTGGTGGTGATCTCGGGGGCGCTGGAGCGCCTCGATCTCGCCCCCGCGCTCCGGAACCTGTTCGGACGTCTGACCCGCGACTGGCTCGCGCTGACCGCGGCCGCCCCGGACCTCCCGGCCATGTCGGCGCGGCTGACGCTGCTCCACGCCCTGCGCCTCGCGCTGATCCACCGGATCTGGTTCCTGGCGGTGCACATCCCGGGCTTCCGCCCGCAGGCGGGCATCTCCCGCGAGCAGCTGCTGGAGCGCTTCCTGCGCCTGGACATCGAGGGCTGCCTGAAGCTCCTCGACGCGATCTTCCCGATCACGCCGGATCCGACGCTCGGCCTCAATTTCGGCGAGCCGGCAGGGCCGCGCGACGTCGGCACCTACGAGGCCGAGCACGCCAACCTGTTCCAGCCGATCCGGCGGATGTTCGATCAGGTCCGCGAGATCTCCGGAATGATCCAGCACGAGGTCGGGGCGTTCGGCTGACCGCGACGCCGCCCCGCAGGCCGGGTGCCAGGGCGCAATCTGGCCCGGCCTGTGGCGCGGCCTATATCGCAGGCCATGGAACAGGTCGTCGTCTGGTTCGATGGAGGCTGCCCCCTCTGCCGGCGCGAGATCGCGCTGATGCGCCGGCTCGACCGGCGCGGCGCGATCACCTTCGTCGACGTGGCGGAGGATGCGAGCACTTGCCCGGCCTCGCGGGCGGACATGCTGGCGCGCTTCCATGCCCGCGAGGGCGGGCGCATCGTGACCGGCGCCGCGGCCTTCGCGGCGATGTGGCGCGCGATCCCGGTTCTACGACCGCTCGGGCTCCTCGCGCGGTCGGGCCTCGTCCTGAACGCCCTTGAGCGGCTTTACGGCGCGTTCCTGAGGATCAGGCCTCGGCTGCAGCACCTCGCCCGGCGGCGCGAACGGCCCCGGGCTTCAGCCTGAGGGGGCATCCGCCGAGACGCGCTCACGCGGCCTCGACCTGCAGGATCGTCCCGCCGACAGCAACCACCCGTACCCGTGCGCCGGCCGGCAGGTCGGGTCCCTCGACCCGCCAGAGCGTGTCGTCGAAGCGGATACAGCCGGCCCCCTGCACGATCGGCGCGTCGAGCACGCCCTCGCGCCCGATGAGGCCCCTGTCGGCCCGGTTCAGCGCGGGTGCCGGCGGTCTGGCACCGCGCCGCTGAAGGCGCGCCGCGACGGCGACGAAGCCGACGGCCAGCCCAGCGAACAGCAGGGCCTGACCCTGCCAGGGCAAAGGCAGCGCGGCGGCGGCGAGGCCGGTGGCCAGGGCCGCCAGACCCAGCCAGATCAGGAACACGCCGGGCGCCAGGATCTCGGCCCCGGCCAAGACCAATCCGGCGATCACCCAGCTCCAGGCGGGCCCGAGCGCCGCCATGGCGTCGAGGACTTGGGTGAGCATCGCCCGTCAGGCCCGCGGCTGGGCAACGTTGGGCGGCGTCCCCGTGCGCCGGGGCGCCGCGGCGCCATCGCCGAACACCGAGCGGGTGAGTTCGCCGATTCCGCCGAGGGTGCCGGCAAGCGCCGCTGCCTCGATCGGCACCACGACGACCCGCTGGTTGGGCGCGGTGGCGATCGCCCGCACGGCATCGACGTACTTCTCGGCCACGAGGAAATTCGCCGCCGCGATGTCGCCCTCGGCGATCGCCCGGCTGACCATCCCGGTCGCCGCCGCCTCGGCCTCGGCGGAGCGCTCGCGCGCCTCCGCGTCGCGGAAGGCGGCCTCGCGCCGGCCCTCCGCCTCCAGGATCGCCGATTGCTTACGCCCCTCGGCCCGGAGGATCTCGGCGGCACGCTGTCCTTCCGCCTCCAGGATCGAGGCGCGTTTCTCGCGCTCGGCCTTCATCTGCCGGGCCATCGCCCCGGCGAGATCGGCCGGAAGCACGATGTCCTTGATCTCGATCCGGTTGATCTTGACGCCCCAGGGCGAGGCCGCCGCATCCATCACCCGGAGCAGGCGCTCGTTGATCTCGTCGCGGTGGGCGAGGAGCTGGTCGAGATCCATGCCGCCGACCACCGTGCGGATATTGGTCATGGTCAGGGTCGTGGCGGCGAGGTCGAGGTTCGAGACCTCGTAGGAGGCGCGCGCCGCATCGAGCACTTGGTAGAACACCACGGCGTCGATGGTGACGCCGGCATTGTCGCGGGTGAAGGCCTGCTGGCTCGGCACGTCGATGACCTGCTCCATCACGTTGACCCGGCGGCCGACGCGCTCGACGAAGGGCGTGATCAGACCGAGGCCGGCCTCGAGGCTGCGGGCGTAGCGGCCGAAGCGTTCCACCGTGTAGACGTAGCCCTGCGGGACGATCTTCACGCCCGCCGCCAGGGTGAGGACGGCCAGCGCCGCCACGATCACTGCGAAGACGCTCAGCCCGAACGGAAGCCCCATCGACACCCCCTCCCCTGCCGGCCGCCCGAACGGCGCGGCCACGCGAGCCTAACAGGCCGGTGGAGGCGCCGCGACTGCGCGCCGGGTGCTGCAACCCGCCCGCCCGCCGCGCGCCGGCGTGAACGGCCTGCCACTCATCTCGATCATCATTGGTTCAGGCCGCCGCGCTTAGGAAGCCGGCAAGCGTCGCGTTTGTCGTCGCTCCAGACCTGACGTCGCAACGCTTGTTGAAGAAACATTCGGCATGATCCCCGCCACCCTCGCCGCGGAAAGAAGTCCTTTCGCGCCGCTGCGGGCGGCAGAAATCCCCACCCAACCGGACTCGGTGCGCGCGTGAAGATCGCTGTCCTCGCACATCTGAAATACCCGATCGGCCAGCCCTATGCCGGCGGCTTGGAGATGCACACGCATCTCCTCACCGTCGCGTTGAAGCGGTACGGCCACGAGGTCACGCTGTTCGCCAGCCGCGGATCGGACCCGACGCTCGATCCGGTGATGCTCTGCGATCCGACCGGGGACGCGCTCCTCGACCCGGAGCGCGAGGAGGCGATCGACCAAACTGAGGAGGACGCCTACCGGCGCATGATGGAGATGGTCGCGGCCGGAGGCTTCGATCTCGTCCACAACAACTCCTTGCACGCCCTGCCGCTGCGCGAGAGCGCCCGGCTGGGTCTGCCGTGGATCACGGTGCTCCACACGCCGCCCTTCGAATCCCTGGTCGGCGGCGTCGTTCAGGCCGATCCCGACATGGCCTTCCTCGCGGTCTCGCCGTCGCTGGCGCAGGAATGGGCGCATCTCGTGCCCGGCGCGCAGGTGGTCGATAACGGCGTGGACCTCTCGACCTTCGCGTTCTCGGAAGCTGCCGACGCACCGCCTTACGCCTTCTGGTCGGGCCGGATCGTGCCCGAGAAGGGGCTTCACCTCGCGATCGACGCGGCCCGCGCCGCCGGGCTGCCGCTGACCTTCGCCGGCCCCAAGCTCAATCCCGGCTACTGGGCCGCCGAGATCGCCCCGCGGCTGGGGCCGGACCTGACGCATCTCGGCCATCTCTCGCACCGCGATCTCGCCCATCATCTCGGCCGCGCCCGGGTGGCGATCGTCTCGCCCCGCTGGGAGGAGCCCTTCGGCCTCGTCGTGGCGGAGGCGCTCGCCTGCGGCACGCCGGTCGCCGCCTTCCGCCGCGGCGCCATGCCGGACATCCTGGACGCGTCCTGCGGCCGCCTCGCCCGCCCGGACGATGCGCAGGATCTCGCGGTGGCGATCCGACAGGCCGCCGGCCTGTCGCGCCGGGCCTGCCGCGACCGGGCCGAGGCGCTCTACGACGCCACCGCCATGACCGGACGCTATCTGGAAGCCTACGACGCCGTGATGGCGCGCTGCGCCGAGCGGGCGCGGCCGACCCTGCGAGTCGCCGGAGGACGCGGCTGAACGGCGCGGATCCGCGCCGCAATTCCGCACCCGAGCCCGGAGCCCGGCGGCGTGACGCCCCGCCCTGACCTCCGCGGCGCACGCGGGTGCCACGGGAGACCTGCCATGAGTACGGACGCCGACCATCCGGTCCCATTGCCCTGCGTCGTCTGCATCCCCGCACGGAACGAGGCTGAGCGCCTGCCCCGCCTGCTCGCCTCCCTGGCGGCGCAGAATGGCGTCTCGGCACGGGCGCCCCTGCGGGTCGTGGTGCTCGCCAACAATTGTACGGACGGGACCGTCCAGGCGGTGCGGGAGGTCGAAGCCTCGGGCATCCTCGCGACGCTCGCCCTCCGCTTGATCGAGGCCGAACTCGTCGGCGCGGAGGCCCATGTCGGCACCGCCCGGCGCATGGCGCTCGATGCCGGTGCCGACTGGCTCGCGGCCGAGGAACAGCCGGACGGAATCCTTCTCACCACCGACGCCGATGCCCGCCTGCCGGCCGACTGGGTCAGCGCGAACCTGCGTGCCCTGGAGGCCGCAGACGTCGTCGGTGGCCGGCTGGTGATCGACGATGACGGCGCCGCGGATCCGGACCTCGCCGACCTGCATGCGCGCATCGAGTGCTACTGGTCCGGCGTCCGCCGCCTGGAGGACCTCCTCGACCCGCCGCCGCACGATCCCGCGCCCCGCCATGGCGACCATACCGGGGCGAGCCTGGCCGTTCCGGCCGTTCTGTACCGGGCGGTCGGCGGTCTGCCGGCGCTGCCCTGCGGCGAGGACAACGCCCTCGTCGGGCTGCTGCGCGCCAACGGCGCGCGCCTGCGTCATTGCCCGGACGTGCACGTGCTGGTCTCGTCCCGGCACCAGGGCCGGGTCTCGGGAGGCATGGCCACCGAGATGCTGCGCCGCACCCGCGTCCTCGACGGGGAGGCCTACCTGCTGCCGGTGGCCGCCCATTGGCAGGCGCTGATCCTGCGCCGGGCGGCGTTGCGTCGGGCTTTCCATCTGGAGCCGGAGGCCCGCGCCGCTTCCTGCGCGAAGCTCGGGCTCGACGCGGAGGATCTCGCCGCCATCGGCGCCTGCCCCAATGACATCGCCTTCGTGGAGCGGGCCGACCGGATCCTCGAATCGCGCAGCCCGCCGGCGCGGGAATGCGTCCTCGACCAAGCGGTCGCCGATCTCGACGCCCTCGCGCGCGCGCTGAGGGACGCCGCGTGACCCGCGGCATCGGCTGGTACGTCCACCACCAGGGCGCCGGCCATCTTCAGCGGGCGCGGGCGGTCGCCTCCGCCCTGCCCCGCCCCTGCACGATCCTCGGAACGCTCGCCGGCCTCGACACCGCAGGCCTCGACATCGTCGACTTGCCCGATGACCGCCCCCTCGGCACGGCAGCCTTCGACGGCCGGGACGGCGCGGCCGAGCGGCCCGAGGCGCTGCACTACGCCCCCCTGAACCATCCGGGAGTTCGCGCGCGGATGGCGCGCATCGCCGCCTGGGCGGAACGGACCGATCCGGCTCTGCTGGTCGTCGACGTCTCGGTGGAGGTGGCGCTCCTGGCGCGCCTCCTGTCGGTGCCGACCCTGGTGGTGCGGCTCGCCGGCACCCGCACCGACCGGCCGCATCTGGAAGCCTTCCGCAGTGCGACGCGGCTGCTGGCCCCCTTTCCCGCCGCCCTCGACGGGGCGGCCGTGCCGGACTGGGTCCGGGCCAAGACGCTCTACGCGGGCTTCCTCGGCACACCGGCGCAGGGCCCGACCGCGGCGAGCCGCGACATCGTGGTGGTGTTCGGCCGCGGCGGCGCGGGGGGCAGCCTCGCGGATCTCGCGGCGGCGGCGCGGGCGGTGCCCGACAGGCCCTGGCACGTCCTGGGGCCGGTCTCGGGCTCAGGACCCAAGCCCGACAACCTGCATCTGCACGGCTGGGTCCCCGACGTCGAGGCACGGGTCGCGCGGGCGGCGCTGCTGGTTGGCGGCGGCGGCGATGGCGTGGTCGCGCTGGCGGCTGCGCAGGGGAAACCCTTCCTCTGCCTGCCGGAGGCGCGGGCCTACGGTGAGCAGACCGAGAAAGCCGAGGCGCTGGCGCGGCTCGGCGCCGCGCTCGTGCATCCGGGATGGCCCGCGGCTTCCGACTGGCCCGGCCTGATTCGAGCGGGTCTCGCCCTCGATCCGTCCGTGATCGGCGGGCTGCACGATCCGGACGCGGTCCGCCGATGCGCGGAGGAGATCGAGGCGCTCGTCAGGCGCCTCTGACGATCGGCGTCCAGCATCCCGACCCTACCGGGGGAACAACCGGCGAAAGTCTTACTCTCGAACGCAAGTCCGCCGCAGCGAAGCCCGCTCCGGCGGACTCCCTAACGGCCGAGCCTCAGGAGATCAGGTCGAGCTTGGCCGCCTCGATCCCGTCGCCCCGGATCGCGTCCGGAATCGCGGAGAAATCCCGGTACCCGGCCTCGCGCGCCATGGCGTCGAGGGCCGTCTGTTCGTCATCGGCCGCTCCGGTCCAGAGAACGGCGCCACTCTTCTTTTGTCTGATCTGGAAAATGCTCATCGATCCCTCCCCGGTCGCGACAAGACCATCACGGCGATAACGTCGCTGTTCCTGGGTGGTTGCAGGTTGATCGGTGGAAACGGCCGCGCTCCGGCAGCCGCGACGCCATGCGGCGCCAGACCCGGCGACGGCCTCGCCCGATGGCGCTATGCTCATCCGATCCGGGATGGCTCGCCATGAAAACGCCGACCTGCCCAGCGAGGGAGAGGCAATACCAGTTTAGCGCCGATTGCGAGGCCACCATCGTGAAATACGTCCGTTGGCGCGCCTCCCGCCTCAGCGTCCTGTGCGGACTCGCGATCCTCGCCGCGTCACCGAGCCTGGCCGTCGAGACGGCCGCGGTCCCCGACGCCGCCGCCATCGCACCCGCGGTCACCGTCGTGCCGGCCGAGAGCCGCGAGATCGTCGAGCGGGCCGTCGTCACCGGCACGCTGGTGCCCCGGGACGAGATCCTCGTCTCCCCCGAGGTCGAGGGCCTGCGGATCACCGATCTCCTCGTCGAGGAGGGCGACCGCGTGACCAAGGGCCAGGTTCTCGCCAAGCTGTCGCTGGAGATGATCGTGACCCAGGAAGCCTCCAACGCGGCGGCGATCGCCCGGGCCGAGGCGGCCATCGTGCAGGCCCAGAGCCAGATTGTTCAGGCGGAGGCCGCCAACGTCGAGGCACGCCAGTCCCTGGAACGCGCCCAGGCGCTGTCGAAGACCGGCAACGCCACCGCGGCCGTGCTGGAGCAGCGCGTCTCGGCGGCGCAGGGTGCCGAGGGGCGCCTTGCCGCCGCCAGGGGCGGTTTGCAATCCGCCCAGGCCGACCTCGCCACCGCCCGCGCCGCGGGCGCCGAGATCGCCCTGCGCCGCGCCCGGACCGATATCCGGGCGCCCGAGGCCGGGATCATCAACCGCCGCACCGCCCGGATCGGGGCCACCGCCACCGCGGTGGGCGAGCCGCTGTTCCGGCTGATCGCCCGGGGCGAGATCGAGCTGGAGGGCGAGGTGCCCGAGACGTCGCTGGCGCGCATCCAGGTCGGCAACCCGGCGAGCCTCGACCTCGATGACGGCCGCCAGCTGCGCGGCAAGGTGCGCCGGGTCTACCCGGAGGTCGACCGGGCGACGCGGCTCGGCAAGGTGCGCATCCGCCTCGGCGACGATCCGGTCCTGCGCATCGGCGCCTTCGCGCGCGGAAACGTGGAGGTCGCGCGCCGCACAGGTGTCGCGGTGCCGGTCTCCAGCCTGCTCTACGCCGCCGACGGCCGCGCCAGCGTCCTCGTGGCGAAGGATGGGCGCGTCGAGGCGCGGCCCGTGACCACAGGCCTCTCCGCGGAGGGCTTCACCGAGATCCGCGCAGGCGTCGCCGCCGGCGAGAGCGTCGTGGCCCGCGCGGGCAGCTTCCTGCGCGACGGGGACCGGGTGCGCCCGGTGCCGGCGAACACCGGCACGCCGATCGCCGACGCGGCCCCGCGGTAGGACCGAGCCATGCGCCTCAACGTCTCCGCCTGGGCGATCCGCAAGCCGCTGCCGTCGGTGGTCCTGTTCCTGGTCCTGATGATCCTGGGGCTGGTGAGCTTCCGGGCCCTGCCGATCACCCGGTTCCCCAACATCGACATCCCGATCGTCTCCGTGACGATCACGCAGTCGGGCGCCGCGCCCGCGGAGCTTCAGACCCAGGTCACCAAATGGGTCGAGGATTCGGTCGCCGGGGTGAAAGGCGTCAAGCACATCCTCTCGACGATCACCGAAGGCACCTCGACGACGACGATCGAGTTCCGCCTGGAGGTGAACCAGGATCGGGCGACCAACGACGTCAAGGACGCCATCGCCAAGATCCGGCAGAACCTGCCGCGCACCATCGACGAGCCGATCGTCTCCCGCGTCGAGATCGCCGGCCTGCCGATCATGGTCTACGGCGCCTCCGCACCCGCCATGACGCCCGAGGACCTGTCGTGGTTCGTGGACGACGTCGTCGCCCGGGGCCTGCAGAGCGTGAAGGGCGTCGGCGGCGTCGAGCGCCTCGGCGGCGTCGCCCGCGAGATCCGCGTCACCCTGAAGCCCGACCGCCTGCTCGCGCTGGGCATCACGGCCGCCGACGTGAACCGGCAGCTGCGCCTGACCTCGGCCGACATGGCCGGCGGCCGGGCCGAGGTCGGCGGCCAGGAGCAGTCGATCCGGGCGCTTGCCGCCTCGGCGAGCCTGGAAACCCTGGCCAAGACGTCGATCGTGGTGCCGGGCAACCGCAAGGTCCGCCTCGACGAGCTGGCAACCCTGTCGGACACTGCCGAGGAGCCCCGCACCTTCGCGCGCTTCAACGGCGAGCCGGTGGTCGCCTTCGCGATCTCCCGGGCGAACGGCGCCAGCGACGCCGACGTGTCGGTGGGCGTCGCCAAGAAGATCGCGGCGCTTCACACGGCGAATCCCGACGTGCGCTTCGACCTGATCGACACCAGCGTCGAGAACACGATCGGCAACTACCACTCGGCCATGATGGGCCTGATCGAGGGCGCGGCGCTGGCGGTCGTGGTGGTGCTGCTGTTCCTGCGCGACTGGCGCGCGACTCTGATCGCCGCCGTGGCGCTGCCGCTCTCGGTGCTGCCGACCTTCTGGGTGATGAGCGCGCTGGGCTTCTCGCTCAACGCGGTCAGCCTGCTGGCGATCACGCTGGTCACCGGCATCCTGGTGGACGACGCGATCGTGGAGATCGAGAACATCGTCCGGCACATGCGGATGGGGAAGTCGCCCTATCGCGCGTCGCTCGAGGCCGCCGACGAGATCGGGCTCGCGGTCATCGCCATCACGGCGACGATCATCGCGATCTTCTCGCCCGTCTCATTCATGGGCGGGATCGCCGGCCAGTATTTCAAGCAATTCGGCCTGACCATCGCGGCGGCCGTGTTCATGTCGCTGCTGGTGGCGCGGCTGATCACGCCGCTGCTCGCCGCCTATTTCCTGCGCGACCACGGGCCGGACCACGAGCGCGACGGGTTCGTGATGCGGGGCTACACCCGCCTCGTGGCGTGGTCGGTGCGGCACAAGTTCATCACGCTCGTGCTCGGCATCGCATGCTTTGCCGCGTCGATCGCCTCAACGGGCCTGCTACCCGCGGGCTTCCTCCCGGCGGAGGATCAGGCTCGCACCCTGTTCGTGGTCGAGCTGCCGCCGGGCGCCCGCCTGCCCGACACCGTCCGGGTCGCGGACCGGATCGTCGACAAGATCCGCGCGCTGCCCGAGGTGAAGAGCGTGTTCGTGGATGGCGGCCGCCAGTTGCCGGCCAAGAAGGAGGTGCGGCTCGCGAGCCTCACCATCAACCTGACCCCGAAGAACACCCGCCACAAGACCCAGAAGCAGGTCGACGCGGAGGTCGCGGCGATCCTGCGGGAGGAGCCGGACCTGCGCTTCTGGGCCCTGCGCGAGGGCGGCCAGCGCGATCTCGCGCTGATCATCGCCGGCCCCGACAAGGCCGTGGTGGCCGAGACCGCCGCCAAGCTCCAGCGCGAAGCCCAGCAGGTCCCGCACCTCGTCAACGTCATGTCGACGGCGCCGCTCGACCGGACCGAGGTCCGGATCCGGCCGAAGCCCGGCGTGGCGGCCGATCTCGGCGTCACCACCGACACCATCGCCGAGACCGTGCGGGTCGGCACGATCGGCGACATCGGCATGAACCTCGCCAAGTTCAACGCCACCGACCGGCAGGTGCCCATCCGCGTGCAGCTCCCCGAGAGCCTGCGCGGCCGGCTCTCCGAACTCGAGACCCTGAAGGTGCCGGTGAAGGGCGGGGCCGCCGTGCCGCTCGCCACCGTCGCCGACATCAGCCTCGGCCAGGGGCCGACCGGCATCGACCGCTACGACCGCGCCGTGCGCGTCGCCCTTGAGGGCGACATGCAGGGCACCGACGCCCTGGCGGAGCTGATTTCCCAGGTGATGAACCTGCCGACCGCCAAGAACCTGCCGCCCGGGGTGACGATCAGCCAGACCGGCGACGCCGAGGTGATGGGCGAGGTCTTCGAGGGCTTCGCCCTGGCCATGGGCGCCGGCCTGATGATGGTGTTCGGCGTCCTGATCCTGCTGTTCGGCAACTTCCTGCAGCCGCTGACCATCCTGTTCTCGCTGCCGCTCTCCATCGGCGGCGCGATCCTGGCGCTGCTGATCTGCCACATGCCGATCTCGATGCCGGTGGTGATCGGCATCCTGATGCTCATGGGCGTCGTGACCAAGAACGCCATCATGCTGGTGGATTTCGCCGTCGAGCAGATCCGCGCCGGCGTCGACCGCAACACCGCGATCGTCGATGCCGGCCGCAAGCGCGCGCGACCGATCGTGATGACCACCATCGCGATGGCTGCCGGTATGGTGCCCTCCGCGCTGGCCTACGGGATCGGCGGCGAGTTCCGCGCGCCGATGGCGGTGGCGGTGATCGGCGGCCTGATCGTCTCGACCGTGCTGTCGCTGGTCTTCGTGCCCGCGATCTTCGTGCTGATGGACGATCTGTCCCGGTTTCTCGGGCGGCTGCTCGGCCGCTTCGTGGGCCAGCGGGACGATCCGGAGGATGAACCCGCGTACGCGCCCGCAGATCCGGCCAATGACGGGCGGCCCGCGCCGCCGCGGATCGCCGCGGAATAGAGCGGATCAGCTGGGGCCAAGCGGGCGGGGGGCCGCAGGCCGTCGATCAGTCTCAGCCACCTGTTTCCCGGGGCCGCGAAGCTGGGCCCGGAACGACGGCGGTACGCCAACGCAGGACGCTGAGCGGGCAGACCGGCGTTCGTTACCCATGTCTCGGCGGCGCGCATTGCGCGCAGCGCCGCAATAGGCTGTGACTCGCCCCCGTCGAATCAACGGAGACGCGCGAAACGATGTCGGGTGGTCACGGGGCGATCGAGGGGTCGAACAAGCGCGTGGCGCTGTTGATCTCGGTGCTGGCGCTGTTCCTCGCCTTCAGCGAGACGCTGGGCAAGGCGTCGCAGACGGATTCGATCGGGGCCAATGTCGAGGCCGCGAACCAATGGGCCTATTTCCAGGCCCGCACGATCCGCTCGACGGTGCTCAAGACCGCCGACGAAGCCCTGGCGCTCGTTCCGCCCGGACCCAACCAGGACGCGATCGCGGCCAAGCGCGCCGAATGGGCCAAGACCCTGGCACGGTGGGAGTCGGAACCCGCCACGGGCGAGGGCCGCAAGGAGCTGACCGCCAAGGCGCGGGCCTCCGAGGAGCGGCGCGACCTCGCGCTGCTGCGCTACCACCATTACGAGCTGGCCTCGGCGGCCTTCCAGATCGGCATCGTGCTGGCCTCGGCCGAGGTCATCACCGGCATCACCCTGCTGGTCTTCGCCGGCGGCTTCCTGGGTCTCGCCGGGGCGGCCCTCCTCGGCTTCGGCTATCTCGCACCGCACGCGCTGCCGTTCTTCCACTGAGCGACGTCCCGGGCCGGGAGCGGTGTAACGCCAGCCCCGATCGATCGAACCTGCGCGCCGCCGGACTGGACGCGCACGCCGGAAGCTGATCGTCTCGGCCCGCTCCAGGGGGGAATGATGTCGGACCCATCAGAAGAACAGGGACGCCTGACCAAGATCGCCAGCGCGATCTTCCTGCACACCGAACACGCGATCTACGCCGCCCTCGGCCTCCTGCTGGCGCTCACCGCCCTCATCGCGCTGGTCGATGCCGCGGGGCTGACCTGGGCGGCGATGCGGGCGCTCGGCGGCGCCGCACAGATCCTGGAGGTGATCGACCGGCTGCTGTTCCTGCTGATGCTGATCGAGATCCTGCACACGGTGCGGGTCTCGATGCGGTCCGGGGCGCTGACCTGCGAACCGTTCCTGATCGTCGGATTGATCGCCTCGATCCGGCGAGTC
>Ga0316228_1001294_pt1 | contig 26948 bp, 28 predicted proteins | sample TBH18021metaG_FD_206005 | JGI IMG/M metagenome (GOLD analysis project Ga0316228, IMG submission 206005) | Freshwater microbial communities from Trout Bog Lake, Wisconsin, USA - TBH18021 | ecosystem: Environmental > Aquatic > Freshwater > Lake > Hypolimnion/Profundal zone | place: USA: Wisconsin... | reverse complement strand
GTCTGGCGGCGCTACGAGCGGCCCGGGATCGTCGCGGCCGCGCGCCGCCTCGCCTGGGCCCGCCGGGCGCTCGAAGCCCTCCGGGCCGCCCCCGCCGAGACGGCACCGGCCCGGCGACCGGGGCGGTGCTGACCCGCCCCGGTCCACGCCTTCCCGAGCCGGCCGGGTCCGCCGCGCACACAGCCACGGAGATCCACGATGATGCACCGTATCCGGGCGGGCCTCGCCCTGGCCTGCACGAGCCTGCCGCTCGCCGCCTTCGCCGATCCGGCCTGCGCCGCCGATTCGGCTCCGGGCCTCGCGATCCCGTGGGGCGACTGGCTGGTCGGTCTGCTCCAGCCGGTCACGGCCATCCTCGTGCCGCTTGCCGCCGCCGCCGTCACCGCCGGCGTCGCCCGGGTCGCGCCCTGGGCCGCCTCGGTCCTCACCCGCGACCGGGTCGAGGCCGCGATCCGCGCCGGGGCCGAGTTCGGCCAGAACGCCGTCGCCGGCACCGCCCGCGGTCGGACCGTCAGCGCCGATCTCGGCGCCGCGGTGGTGGCGGCCGGCGCCCGGCACGTGCTCGCCACGGCCCCGGCGCATGTCGTGCGGACGGCGGGCGGTCCCGAGGGCGTGGCCGCGCGGATCTTCCGGGCGCTGCCCCTCGATCCGCAGGCGAGCGCCGCCAACGTCCTCGCCCCGGCGCTGACGCAGCTGCGGGAGCCCGACAAGCGCCGGGCCTGACGCCGGACCGCACCGGCGGTGCAGGGGGGAAGGACAACAGGGATCGACGCCATGAAGCCCCTTCGCACCGCAACCCGCAGGTCCTCGCCCGGCGCGGTCGTGCCCCCCGAAGGGGAGGCCGGTCCCGGGGTCGCCCTCGGGGGGCGGCCCCGGACGATCCGCTTCCCGCCGGTCTGGCACGCGTGGTTCGCCCGCCAGACCGAGCCGCGCCTCGCCGCCCTCGACGAGATGGTCGACGAGCATCTCGAGCGCCGGGCACTGCGCCGCTACCTGCGCCGGCTCAAGCACGCGACGGTGTTCGCCTTCGTGGGCGCGGCGGCGGTCGCACACTGGTTCTCGGACCAGATCGCGTGGCTCGCCGCGCATATGCCCGCTCTGCGGGCCCTCTGGACGCTGGTTACGGGAGCGTGAGATGCGCCTGCGCTGGAACAGGGTTCTCGACCGGGCGTGGCTGGCCCTGACGGCGGCCGCGGCGATGACGGTCGCCGTCCACGAGGGCGGTGCGTTCGGGCGGTGGGCCTGGACCCTCGGGTCGGGCGGCGCCGCATTGGCCGCGCCGGCGGGCCCCGGCCGGGCCATCCCGCCGGCCCGCGCCGCCGCGGCCTGCGGGTCCGCGCCGTCGCCGTGAGCGCGGCCGACGCGCCTGTGCGAAGCGGCTCGCGGCGTGGAACCGGGCGCCGCCTCGGCCGTCGTGTCGGCACGATGTCGTACGCCACCGAGTCAACCGCGAAGGGAACGTCCGACCCGCCGCCAGCAACCGACGGCGGCGACCCACGGCTACGTATTCAGGACGCATTCAGTGCCCTGGGCGCACATCGTCGACCAATGCGCTACGCCATCGCCCTCGTCGCCATCAGCCTGACCGCCGCGGCCCTCGCCGCGGGCGGCCTCGGCTCCATGGCCGACGACGGGCCGGCCCCCCAGACGGGTGCCGTGTCCGGCCAGGCGCCGCCGCGGATCGAGAGCTGCCTGTCCCCCGCCGACCTGCGTGAGGAGGTCGGCGAGCGGCGGGTGATCCCGCCGGTGGCGGCGATCCGCGCGGCCCGCACGGTGATCCCCCGGGCCGAGATCCAGCGGGCGAGCCTCTGCCGTCACGAGGACGGCCTTGTCTACATGCTCACCGCCTTGCGCCGGGACGGGCATTTCGTGCACGTGATCGTCGATGCGCGCACCGGCAGCGTGGCAGGACAATATTGAGCGGGCGCCGAGACCGTTTCTGAGGGGAGTGAGCCGTGCGTCTGCTGGTCGTGGAGGATGACAAGGACATCAACCGCCAGGTCGTGGCCGCGCTGGAGGAGGCGGGCTACGTCGCCGACAAGGCCTATGATGGCGAGGAGGGCGGCTATCTCGGCGAGAGCGAGCCCTACGACGCCATCATCCTCGACATGGGCCTTCCCAAGGCCGACGGCGTCACGGTGCTGCAGAAGTGGCGCCGGGCCGGCGTGAAGACCCCGGTGATCATCCTCACCGCCCGCGACCGCTGGTCCGACAAGGTCGACGGCTTCGATGCCGGCGCCGACGATTACGTCACCAAGCCCTTCCACATGGAGGAGCTGATGGCCCGGGTGCGTGCGCTGCTGCGCCGGGCCGCCGGCCACGCCACCAGCCAGATCGCCTGCGGGCCCGTGACCCTCGACACGCGCTCCGGCAAGGTCTTCGTCGACGGCGCCCAGGTGAAGCTGACGAGCCACGAATACCGGCTGCTCTCCTACCTGATGCACCATACCGGCCGGGTCGTGTCCCGCGCCGAACTCACCGAGCACCTCTACGACCAGGATTTCGACCGCGACTCGAACACGATTGAGGTGTTCGTGGGCCGCCTGCGCAAGAAGCTCGCGGTGGACCTGATCCAGACCGTGCGCGGCCTCGGCTACCTCGTGGACCCCAACCAGCCGCCGGCGCGGATGTGAGCGCGGCCGCGCGTTCCGGCACGCTGCCGGCCGTCTTCATGCGCGGCGGCACCAGCAAGGCGCTGATGCTGCACCGCCGGGACGTGCCGGGGGATCTCGCCGCCTGGGAACCGGCCTTCCTCTCCGCCATGGACAGCCCCGACCCGTTCGGGCGGCAGCTCAACGGCATGGGCGGTGGCGTCTCGTCGGTCTCGAAGATCTGCGTGGTGGAGCGCTCCGCGCGGCCGGACGCCGACATCGACTACACCTTCGTGCAGGTCGTGGTCCGGGACGGCCGCATCGACCTCTCGGGCAATTGCGGCAACATGCTCGCCGCCGTGGGGCCGTTCGCGGTCGACGAGGGGCTCGTCGACGTCCCGGACGGCCCGGTGCGGCTGCGGATCTTCAACACCAACACGCGCAAGCTGATCGTGGCGGGCTTCGCGGCCGCGGGCGGCCGCAGCGTCTACCGCGGCGACCTCGCGATCCCCGGCGTCACCGGCACGGGCGCGCCGATCCAGCTCGACTTCCTGGATCCGGGCGGCGCCACGACCGGCCGGCTGCTCCCGACCGGCGCCGTCCGTCAGTGGCTCGACGTGCCGGGCCTCGGCGCGATCGAGGCCTCGCTGATCGACGCCGCCAATGCCTGCGTGTTCGTCCGCGCCGCCGATCTTGGCCTCGCCGGCACCGAGCTGCCCGCCGCCCTGGAGGCCGTGCCGGGCCTCCTCGACCGGCTGGCGCGGATCCGCCGGGCCGGCTCCGTGGCGATGGGCATCGCGCCCGATCTCGAGGCGGCGGCGCGCGTCGTCCACGTGCCCTTCGTCGGCCTCGTGGCGCCGCCGCAGGATTCCGGCAGCCTCTCCGGCGCCACGATCCGCGCCGCCGAGATCGACCTGACCGCCCGGGTCATCTCCAACGGCGTGCCGCATCAGGCGCTGCCGCTCACCGCCACCCTGTGCCTCGCGGTCGCCGCCCGGCTCGAAGGCAGCCTCGTCCACGAGGCCGCGCGCCCCGCCGAAGCGGCCCTGCGGGTCGGCATGCCGTCGGGCATCCTCACCGCCGACGCCGCCGTGACCCGCGGGGCCGACGGCTGGCGGGCCGAGCGCGGCGCCTTCTTCCGCACGGCGCGCCCGCTGATGCGCGGCGCGGTGTTCTACGATGCGCCGCCGCCCGTCTGAGCGACCGACGCATCCATGATCGACCTCATCGGCCTCTTCTCCCTGCGCCGCCGCTCCATCGCGGTGCGGCTCGCCGTGTCGGCGTTCCTGTCGAGCTCCGCGATCCTGCTGATCGCGGCCTGGATCCTCACGACCCTCTACCGCGAGAACACCGAGCGGGCCTTCGACAGCCGGCTCCTCGTCTTCGCCAACAACCTCGCCACCGACCTCGTCTCGCCCAACGATCCCGAGAGCCGGACCTTCTCGCTCGGCGACCCGCGCTTCGACCTGCCCCTGTCGGGCTGGTACTGGCAGGTCGGCAAGCCCGACGCGAAGCCGCGCGACGTGCGGACCTCCCGCTCCCTCGTCGGCGTGCCGCTGCCGCCCGCCACCGACTCCGACGGCAAGGTCGGGGTCGGGCAGATCCGCCAGGGCTACGGCAAGGGCCAGGACGGCCGGCTCCTGCGCATCATGGAGCGCGACGTCGATCTCGGCGAGGAGGGCCGCTACACGGTCCGGGTCGCGGGACCCGCCGACGAGATCGTCAACGACGTCGACCGGTTCCGGAACTCGCTGACCATCACCTTCGGCCTGCTCGGCCTGTCGCTGGCGATCACCACCCTGCTGCAGATCCGGTTCGGCCTCGCGCCGCTGAAGAAGATGCGTGCGGCTCTGGGCGCCGTGCGCCGGGGCGAGGCCGACCGCATCACCGGCACCTATCCGCGCGACATCGCCCCGCTCACCGGCGAGGTGAACCTCCTGATCGAGACCAACCGCGAGATCCTGGAGCGTGCCCGGACCCAGGTCGGCAACCTCGCCCATGCCCTGAAGACGCCGCTGTCGATCATCGTCAACGAGGTCGGCGCCTCCGATGCCCCGGAGGAGCTCGCGCAGAAGATCCGCGAGCAGGCGGCGGTCATGCGCGACCAGGTCAATTACCACCTCGACCGGGCCCGCGCCGCGGCGCTCGCAGGCACGCTGGGTACCTCGACCGAGGTCGAGCCGGCTTTGGCCGGCCTCGTGCGCACCTTCGGCAAGATCTACCGGGACAAGGACATCGCCTACGACGTCTACGTGCCCCCCGGCCTGCGCTTCCGCGGCGAGCGCCAGGATTTCGAGGAGATGGTCGGAAACCTCGTCGACAACGCCTCGAAATGGGCCCACGGCCGCGTGGCGATCCGGGCCGAGGCGGTCAACAACAACGATTATCCCCACCTCGTCGTCGCCATCGAGGATGACGGTCCCGGCCTGCCGCCGGAGGCCCGGCAGGCCGTGCTCGGCCGCGGGCGGCGCCTCGACGAATCGAAGCCCGGCTCCGGCCTCGGCCTGTCGATCGTGGCCGATCTCGCCGCCCTGTACCGGGGGCGCTTCACCCTGGAGCAGGCGGCGCTGGGCGGATTGCGGGCGGTCCTCGAGGTGCCGGGCGACCTGCCGGTCGGCACCGCGACCCACTGAGCCTCGGCGCTGCGGCCGCGCCAGGGCCGGGAAGCCGGGCGCGGCCTCATGGCTGAGCCCAGGCCCTTGTCTTCGCAACAGAGTTGCGTGACACCGTGCCGCCGTCGGGAGGCGTCGTGGCGTCACGCTGCCGGTTCCCCGGGGGAGGGGCGGGCCGGTCCGGCTCGTTGGCGATAGGGTCCATGACGGCGATCTGGTTCATCCTGGCGGCCATGACCGCGGCTGCCGTCCTCGGCCTGCTCTGGCCGATGTCGCGGCGCGCCGCCGTGCCGACCGGCGAGGTCGGCGGCAGCGGGCTCGCCACCGAGACGGCGTTCTACGAGGATCAGGTCGCCGAGATCGACCGCGACCTGGAGCGCGGCCTGATCGCCCCGGACGAGGCCGAGACCGCCAAGGCCGAGGCGGCGCGCCGCCTGCTCCGGGCGAGCCGCGAGGCGCAGCGCGAGGCCGAGGATACCGGCCTCGCCGACGCCGCGCGCCCGGCGGAGCCGCGCCTGCGTCGGCGGCGCGCCGCCTCGGCCTTCGCGCTCTCCACCATCCCCCTCGTGGCGCTGATCGCCTACGGCCTCTACGGCTCGCCCGAGGTGCCGGCGCAGACCGAGGCCGACCGGCAGGCCGCCCGCGGGGGCGCCGACGAGCTGATGAAGGCGGTCGGGCAGATCGAGGCGCGTCTCGCCCGCGATCCGAACGATGCTCGCGGCTGGGCGGTGCTGGCGCCGGTCTACATGCGCACCGGCCGCTTCGATGATGCCGCGCGCGCCTACGCGAACATCGCGCGGATCAAGGGCGAGACCCCCGACCTCCTCGCCGACCAGGCCGAGGCCCTCACGGCGGCCGGCAACGGCACCGTCTCGCCCGAGGCCAAGGCGCTGTTCGAGAAGGCGCAGGCCAAGGATCCGAACGCGCCCAAGCCCCGCTTCTATCTGGCCCGGGCGGCCGAGCAGGCCGGCGATACCGGCGAGGCGATCCGCCAGCTCACCGAACTCGACGCCGCCAGCCCGCCGAACGCGCCCTGGCTCGGCGTGGTCAAGCAGAGCCTCGCCCGCCTCAAGGGCGAGCCGCCGCCGCCCGCGACGCCCCAGGCCGCGCCCAAGCTCCCCGCCGAGCAGCAGGCGGCGATCCGCGGCATGGTCGACGGGCTCGATGCCCGGCTCAAGGCCGGCGGCGGCACCCCCGACGAGTGGCTGCGCCTGGTCCGGTCCCGGGTCGTCCTCGGCGAGAACGATCAGGCCGCTTCCGCCCTGGCCCGTGCCCGCGTCGCCCTCGCGGGTGATCCGCAGGGGCTCGCCCAGGTGGAGCAGGGCGCCCGCGCTGTCGGCCTCGGCGGCGAGGGCGAAACGCCCGGGTCGACCGAATCGGGACAGGCCGGACCGGCCGCGCCGGCCGAGAAGGACGCCGCGATGGCGGCCATGCGCGCCATGCCGCAGGCGGAGCAGCAGGCTGCGATCCGCGGCATGGTCGACGGGCTCGACCGGCGCCTCGCCGCGCGGGGCGGCACGCCGGACGATTGGCTGCGCCTCGTGCGCTCCTACAGCGCTCTGGGCGAGCGCGATCAGGCGGTCAAAGCCCTCGACCGCGCCCGGATGGCCCTGGCCGCCAACGGCGAGGCGGTGGCGCGGCTCGACGGCTTGGCCCGCGAGCTGGATCTGCCCGGCAAGGCCAATCCCTGACGCCACATGGTCGCGAGGCCGCCGCTCGACCGCCCGTACGACAATCGGTCCCGAAGCCTGCCCTTGACCCGCGGGCGCCTGGAGCCGACACCCTGAAGGCTGGAATGAGAACGGTTCGGGTCAGGGCGGGTCTGCGCTCGACGGACCGTGGGGTGGATGTATCGTGACGCGTAAGAGCCGCCGCCTGATCCTGATCGCCGCCTGCGGCAGCGTACTCGCGCTGGCCGTGGGGCTGATCCTGTTCGCCATGAGCGGCTCGATCGTGTTCTTCCGTTCGCCGACCGACATCGCTCAGCAGGCCATCGCCCCGGGCACGCGCCTGCGGCTCGGCGGCCTCGTGAAGGACGGCTCGCTCAGGCGCGGCCCGGACCAGACGGTCGATTTCGCCGTCACCGACACGAACGCGACCGTCGCGGTCCATTACAAGGGGCTGCTGCCGGATCTGTTCCGCGAGGGCCAGGGCGTGGTCGCCGAGGGCGTGCTGGAGCCGGGCGGGCAATTCCGCGCGGACACGGTGCTGGCCAAGCACGACGAATCCTACATGCCCCGCGAGGTGGCCGACGCGCTGAAGGCGCAGGGACGCTGGCAGGAGGGCGGCCCGAACAAGGCCGGCCCGGCCCCGAAGCCCGCCACCGCGGCGGCGGACAGCACCCTCGGCCCCCGCAGCGAGCGGTGAGGGAACTCGCATGATCGTCGAGACCGGTCACTTCGCCCTCGCGCTCGCGCTGGCGATCTCCCTCGTCCAGATGGTGATGCCGATCTGGGCGGCGCGCTCGGGCGACCCGGCTCTGCGCCAGACCGCCTCGCAGGCGGCTTTGGGCGCCTTCGCCTGCGTGCTGTTCGCCTTCGCGGCGCTCACCTGGGCGCATGTCACCTCGGACTTCTCGGTCCAGAACGTCGTCGAGAATTCGCACACGCAGAAGCCGCTGATCTACAAGCTCTCCGGCGTCTGGGGGAACCACGAGGGCTCGATGCTCCTCTGGGTGCTGATCCTCACCCTGTTCGGCGCCTGCGTGGCGGCCGCCAAGAATTCCGTGCCGCCGCGGCTGCGGGCCAACACGCTGGGCGTGCAGGGGCTGATCACCTTCGTGTTCGTGCTGTTCATCATCACGACCTCGAACCCGTTCACCCGCGTGATCCCGGCGCCGCTCGAGGGCAACGACCTCAACCCGCTCCTGCAGGATCCGGGTCTCGCGATCCACCCGCCGCTCCTCTACGTCGGCTATGTCGGCTTCTCGATCAGCTTCGCCTTCGCGGTGGCCGCGCTGATCGACGGGCGGATCGACGCCGTCTGGGCCCGGGCGGTGCGGCCCTGGACGCTGACCGCGTGGTGCTTCCTGACGCTCGGGATCGCGATGGGCTCCTATTGGGCCTATTACGAGCTCGGCTGGGGCGGCTGGTGGTTCTGGGACCCGGTGGAGAACGCCTCCCTGATGCCGTGGATCGCCGGCACGGCGCTCCTGCACTCCACCGTGGTGATGGAGAAGCGCGACGCCCTGAAGGTCTGGACGGTGCTGCTCGCCATCCTGACCTTCTCGCTCTCGCTGATCGGCACCTTCCTGGTGCGCTCGGGCGTGATCACCTCGGTGCATTCCTTCGCTACCGACCCGACCCGCGGCGTCTTCATCCTGGCGATCCTGGTCCTGTTCATCGGCGGCTCGCTGACGCTGTTCGCGTGGCGGGCCCCGCTGCTGCGGCAGGGGGGGCTGTTCGCGCCGATCTCCCGCGAGGGGTCCCTCGTCCTCAACAACCTGTTCCTGGTGGCCGCCTGCGCCACCGTGCTGGTCGGCACGCTCTACCCGCTGGTGCTGGAGATGCTGACCGGCGAGAAGATCACGGTGGGGCCGCCCTTCTTCAATTCCACCTTCGTGCCGCTCGCGATCCCGCTCCTGCTGATCGTGCCCATGGGCCAGGCGCTGGCCTGGAAGCGCGGCGACGTGCTCGCCGCCGCCCAGCGCCTGTTCGCCGCCCTGGCGGTCGCGCTGGTCGTCGGCTTCGCGGTGCTGGCCATGACGTGGGGCGGTCCGGTCCTGGCGCCCATCGGGATCGGCCTCGGCGCCTATCTGCTGATCGGCTCCGCCCTGGAGATCGTCACGCGCGCCCGGGGCTATGGAGCGAGCCGCGCCCGCTCCCTCGGTCAGATCGGGCGCCGCGCCGTCGGCCTGCCGCGCTCGGCGTGGGGGACGGCCATCGCCCATGCGGGGGTCGGCGTGGTGGTGCTGGGCATCGCCGCGCAGGGCTGGGCCACCGAGGGTCTGGCGACCCTCAAGCCCGGCCAGAGCCTCGCGACGGGACCCTACGTGGCTACCCTGGACCGGGTCGCGCCGCGCAAGGGGCCGAACTACGAGGAGGCCGCCGCCTACCTGACGATCCGGACCCGCGCCGGCGACGAGGTCGGCCAGGTCGAGACCGGCAAGCGCTTCTACCCGAGTCGCAAGATGGCGGTGACGGAATCCGGGCTGCTGACCAACGGCGCCAGCCAGGTCTATGCGAGCCTCGGGGAGATCGGACAGGACGGCGGCGTCGGCCTGCGCCTGTACTACAAGCCGCTGGTCCTGCTGATCTGGCTCGGGGCGGTGGTGATGGCTGTGGGCGGCGGCCTGTCGCTCACGGACCGGCGGATGCGCGTGGGCGTCCCCGCCAGGGCGAAGGCGCGACCGCTTCCGGTCGCGGTGCCGGCCGAGTGATGGCGCGCCGTTCGCTCCGGCCGGCGCTGGCGGCGCTCGCCCTGCTGGCGTCGCTCCCCGCCCACTCGGTCCAGCCCGACGAGGTGCTGAAGGATCCCGTCCTGGAACATCGCGCCCGGGAGATCTCGGCCGAGCTGCGCTGCCTCGTCTGCCAGAACCAGTCGATCGACGATTCCGATGCGCCGCTCGCCAAGGACCTGCGCCTGATCGTGCGCGAGCGGCTGGAGAAGGGCGACAGCGACAAGGCGGTGCTCGACTACGTCGTGGACCGCTACGGCGAGTTCGTGCTGCTGCGCCCGGTCTTCGCGCTGCACACCCTGCTGCTGTGGCTGACGCCGGTGCTGGCGGTGCTGCTCGGCGGCTTCGGCGTCTGGCGTCTCGCCCGCCGTCGTCCGGCCGCGCCCGTCCGCACCCTGTCGGCCGCCGAGGAGGCGGAGGTCGCGAAGCTGCTGCGACGGGAGTAGAATGGGGGGCGGTAGCGATTCGCCCGCCCCGTTCGGCACGAGTCTTGGATCGGGCCTCGCAGACCGCATGATCGGCGACGCGCCCGGGGCAGGACGATGACGGCCGCTACCCTCACCATCTCGAGCCGCAATTACTCCTCGTGGTCGCTGCGGGGCTGGCTGATCTGCCGGATGGCCGGACTCGACTTCCAGACCGAGGTCCTGTCCGGCACCGATGCCACCAGCCGGGCGGAATTGCTGCATCTGTCGCCCTCCTTCCTGGTGCCGCGCCTGCGCCACGGCGACGTGGTGGTCTGGGACACCCTGGCCATCGCCGAATATCTCGCCGAGACCTTCCCGGATGCCGGCTTCCTGCCCGGCACCGTGGCGGAGCGGGCCCATTGCCGCTCCATCTCCGGCGAGATGCATTCCGGCTTCGTCAATCTCCGCTCGGCCCTGCCGATGAACCTGCGCGCCTTCCACCCCGACTTCCGGGTGTTCAACGGCGCGAAGGCCGATATCGAGCGCATCGTCACGATCTTCGACGATTGCCTGGACCGCTACGAGGGGCCGTACCTGTTCGGCGCCCGGCCGTGCTTGGCCGACGCCATGTTCGCCCCGGTCTGCACCCGCTTCCGCACCTACGATGTCGCGCTGCCGCCTCGCGCCGCCGCCTATCGCGACACGATCCTCCACTGGCCGCTGATGGTCGAGTGGGCGGAGGCCGCCGCCGACGAGCCGGACGAGATCGAGGAACTGGAGATGGAGTTCTGACAGGCTGCCCGGGCGGCCCCATCACCCTGAGCGACTGACGCGGACGGACATCCCGACGGCGCAAAGATGCAATTTATTGCAGAGCACAAATTCATGTTGCGGTGCACGTGAGAAAAATCAGCCTCCGCCGAATTCTAAAAAAGACACGACTCAACAATCAGTTAACTGGCCTCGTCCGCTGCCTTGCGCGGTGGGTTACAGCTCGACAAACGTCCTTTGTCGCCCGACCGGACTGCGCGATTGAAGCCATCCGGCATTTCTGTTCCTGTTCGCATTAGAACAGGAACAGACTGGGCTGGGAACCATGGCGCGTCACGAGCCCTGGAGCGCGGAGCGCGCATCCGGGATCATCGCCGAACACACGCATCTCGAAGGGGCTACGCTGCCGATCCTGCACGCGCTTCAGGAGACGTTCGGCTACGTGGATACCGGCGCCGTGCCGCTGATCGCCGACGCGCTGAACCTGTCACGCGCCGAGGTTCACGGCTGCATCACCTTCTACCACGATTTCCGCGCTCACCCCGCTGGCCGCCACGAGGTGAAGCTGTGCCGGGCCGAGGCCTGCCAGGCCATGGGCTCCGACAAGCTCCACCGCGAGATCCTCGGCCGTCTCGGCTGCGGCTGGCACGAGACCACCGCCGATGGCAGCGCCACGGTGGAGCCGGTCTACTGCCTCGGCCTCTGCGCCAACGGTCCCGCCGCGCTGGTCGACGGTGAGCCCGTCGCGCACCTGACCGCCGACGCCCTCAAAGCTGCCCTGACGGAGGTGCGCCAGTGAGCGTCACCCTCTACGTTCCCCGCGACGCCGTCGCCCTCGGCCTCGGCGCCAACAAGGTGGCCCGCGCGCTCTTCGCCGGCGCCGAGCGCCGCGGCCTCGACGTCACCATCGTGCGCACCGGCTCCCGCGGCCTGTTCTGGCTGGAGCCGATGGTCGAGGTCGGCACGCCCGAGGGGCGCGTCGCCTACGGGCCGGTGACGGTCAAGGATGTCGACGCCCTCCTGGATGCCGGCCTGACCACCGGCGGCGACCACGCCCTGCGCCTCGGCGATCCGGAGAAGATCCCCTACCTCGCCCGGCAGCAGCGCCTGACCTTCCAGCGCTGCGGCGTGATCGATCCGGTCTCGGTGGAGGATTACCGGGCCCATGGCGGCTATCGCGGCCTCGAGGCTGCGCTGAAGCTCGATGCTGAGGGGATCGTCGCGGCGGTGCGCGATTCCGGCCTGCGCGGCCGGGGCGGGGCCGGCTTCCCGGCCGGCATCAAGTGGAACACCGTGATGCTCGCCAAGGCGGACCAGAAATACGTGGTCTGCAACGCCGACGAGGGCGATTCCGGCACCTTCGCCGACCGGATGATGATGGAGGGCGACCCCTTCAACCTCATCGAGGGCATGACCATCGCGGGAATCGCCACCGGCGCCACCCGCGGCTACATCTACCTGCGCTCCGAGTATCCGCAGGCCTTCGCCACCCTGAAGGAGGCGATCGCCAACGGCGTGACGGCGGGCGTGCTCGGCGACAACATCCTGGGCTCGGGCAAGAGCTTCCACCTGGAGGTGCGCCTCGGCGCCGGCGCCTATATCTGCGGCGAGGAGACCTCGCTGTTGGAGAGCCTCGAGGGCAAGCGCGGCATCGTGCGGGCGAAGCCCCCGATCCCGGCGCTCAAGGGCTTCCTCGGCAAGCCGACGCTGGTCAACAATGTCATGACCTTCACGGCCGTGCCGTGGATCCTGGAGAACGGCGCCAAGGCCTACGCCGATTACGGCATGGGCCGGTCGCTCGGCACCCTGCCGATCCAGCTCGCCGGCAACATCAAGCACGGCGGCCTGATCGAGATGGCCTTCGGCATCACCCTCCGTCAGGTGATCGAGGATTTCGGCGGCGGCACCCGTTCGGGCCGCCCGGTCCGGGCCGTACAGGTCGGCGGGCCGCTCGGCGCCTACTTCCCCGACCATCTCCTCGACACGCCCCTCGATTACGAGGCGATGGCGGCCAAGAAGGGCCTCGTCGGCCATGGCGGCATCGTGGTGTTCGACGACACCGTCGACATGGCCGCCCAAGCCCGCTTCGCCTTCGAGTTCTGCGCCACCGAGTCGTGCGGCAAGTGCACCCCCTGCCGCATCGGCGCGACCCGCGGCGTCGAGACCATGGACAAGGTGATCGCCGGCATCCGGCCGGACGCCAACCTGAAGCTGGTCGAGGATCTCTGCGAGGTCATGACCGATGGGTCGCTCTGCGCCATGGGCGGGCTGACGCCCATGCCCGTGATGAGCGCGATCACCCATTTCCCCGAGGATTTCAGGCGCGCCGGCGATCTGCCGGCCGCGGCCGAGTGAGGATACGTCGATGGGCCTGATCAAGGAGATCGACTACGGCACGCCGATCCGGGTTGCGGAGCAGACCGTCACCCTGACGGTCGACGGCATGTCGGTGACGGTGCCGGCCGGCACCTCGGTGATGGCGGCGGCGATGCATGCCGGGACGCAGATCCCGAAGCTCTGCGCCACCGACAGCCTGGAGCCGTTCGGCTCCTGCCGCCTCTGCCTCGTGGAGATCGAGGGCCGCCGCGGCACCCCGGCCTCCTGCACGACCCCGGCCGAGAACGGCATGGTGGTGCACACGCAGAACGAGAAGCTCGCCAAGCTCCGCAAGGGCGTGATGGAGCTCTACATCTCCGATCACCCGCTTGACTGCCTGACCTGCGCGGCCAACGGCGATTGCGAGCTGCAGACGCAGGCGGGCGTGGTCGGCTTGCGCGACGTGCGCTACGGCTACGAGGGCGACAACCACGTCCGGCCGAGCTCCGAGAAGTACCTGCCGAAGGACGAGTCGAACCCGTACTTCACCTACGACCCGTCGAAGTGCATCGTCTGCAACCGCTGCGTCCGCGCCTGTGAGGAGGTGCAGGGCACCTTCGCGCTGACTATCGCGGGCCGCGGCTTCGACAGCCGCGTGGCGGCGGGCCCGACCAATTTCTTCGAGTCCGAGTGCGTTTCCTGCGGCGCCTGCGTGCAGGCTTGCCCGACCGCGACCCTCCAGGAGAAGTCGATCCACGAGTTCGGTCAGCCCGAGCACGCCGAGGTCACGACCTGCGCCTATTGCGGCGTCGGCTGCTCGTTCAAGGCCGAGATGCAGGGCGAGCGCGTCGTCCGCATGGTCCCGTACAAGGGCGGCAAGGCCAACGAGGGCCATAGCTGCGTCAAGGGCCGCTTCGCCTACGGCTACGCCACCCACAAGGACCGCATCACCAAGCCGATGATCCGCGAGAAGATCACGGATCCGTGGCGTGAGGTGTCCTGGGAGGAGGCGATCGACCGGGCCGCCTCCGAGTTCAAGCGGATCCAGGCGAAATACGGAAAAGATTCGGTCGGCGGCATCACCTCGTCGCGCTGCACCAACGAGGAGGCCTACCTCGTCCAGAAGCTGGTGCGCGCGGCTTTCGGCAACAACAACGTCGATACCTGCGCCCGCGTCTGCCACTCGCCGACCGGCTACGGCCTGATGTCGACGCTCGGCACCTCGGCCGGCACCCAGGACTTCAAGTCGGTCGAGCATTCCGACGTGATCCTGGTGATCGGCGCCAACCCGACCGACGGCCACCCGGTCTTCGGTTCGCGCATGAAGAAGCGCCTGCGTCAGGGCGCCAAGCTGATCGTCGCCGATCCGCGCAAGATCGACCTCGTGAAGTCGCCCCACATCAAGGCCGACTATCACCTGCCGCTGAAGCCCGGCTCCAACGTCGCCTTCATCAACTCGCTGGCGCACGTGATCGTCACCGAGGGGCTGATCGACGAGGCCTATGTCCGCGAGCGCTGCGATCTGGCGGAGTTCGAGTCCTGGGCGCGGTTCATCGCCGAGGAGCGCCACTCCCCGGAGAACCAGCAGCCATTCACCGGCCTCGACCCTGAGCAGGTCCGCGGCGCGGCCCGACTCTACGCCAAGGGCGGCGCGGCCGGCATCTATTACGGGCTGGGCGTCACCGAGCACAGCCAGGGCTCGACCATGGTCATGGGCATGGCCAACATCGCCATGGCTACCGGCAACATCGGCAAGCTCGGCGCCGGCGTGAACCCGCTGCGCGGCCAGAACAACGTGCAGGGCTCCTGCGACATGGGCTCGTTCCCGCACGAGCTCACCGGCTACCGCCACGTCTCGGACGACGCCACCCGCGAGAGCTTCGAGGCCCTCTGGGGCGCCAAGCTCGACAGCGCGCCGGGCCTGCGCATCACCAACATGCTGGACGAGGCCGTCGAGGGCACGTTCAAGGGCATGTACATCCAGGGCGAGGACATCGCCCAGTCGGACCCGGACACGCACCACGTGACCTCGGGCCTGAAGGCGATGGAGTGCATCGTCGTCCAGGACCTCTTCCTGAACGAGACCGCGAAATACGCCCACGTCTTCCTGCCGGGCGCCTCGTTCCTGGAGAAGGACGGGACCTTCACCAATGCCGAGCGCCGCATCTCGCGCGTGCGCAAGGTCATGGCTCCGATGGGCGGCTACGGCGACTGGGAGGGCACGGTGCTGCTCTCCAACGCGCTGGGCTACCCGATGAACTACAGTCATCCGTCCGAGATCATGGACGAGATCGCCCGGCTCACCCCGAGCTTCACCGGCGTGTCCTACGCCAAGCTCGACGAGCTCGGCTCGGTGCAGTGGCCCTGCAACGAGAAGGCGCCGCTCGGCACGCCGATGATGCACGTGGACCGGTTCGTCCGCGGCAAGGGCCGGTTCATGATCACGGAGTTCGTGGCCACCGAGGAGCGGACGGGGGCGAAGTTCCCGCTGATCCTCACCACGGGCCGGATCCTGTCCCAGTACAATGTCGGCGCGCAGACAAGGCGCACCGAGAACTCGCGCTGGCACGAGGAGGACGTGCTGGAGATCCACCCCTTCGACGCGGAGCTGCGCGGCATCGTCGACGGCGACCTCGTCGCCCTGGAGAGCCGCTCGGGCGACATCGCCCTGAAGGCCAAGATCTCCGAACGGATGCAACCGGGTGTGGTCTACACGACCTTCCACCACGCCAAGACCGGCGCCAACGTCATCACGACGGACTACTCGGACTGGGCGACCAACTGCCCCGAGTACAAGGTGACGGCGGTACAGGTCCGGCGGACCAACCGGCCCTCCGACTGGCAGGCGAAGTTCTACGAGGAGGACTTCTCCCTGACCCGGATCGCCCAGACCCTGGACGCGGCAGAGTAAGAGTATCCGATGAGTGCCGTGACACAGGCGGACAAGCTCGTCCGCATGGCGAACCAGATCGCCACCTTCTTCCGGTCCTACCCGGAGGAGGAGGCGGTTGCCGGAATCCAGAAGCACATCAAGGCGTTCTGGACGCCGAAGATGATCGCGCATCTCGAAGCCGCCCTGCCGGAGCAGGGCGACCGGGTCGACAGCTTCGTGCGGCGGGCGCTGAACGGCGAGAAGCCTGCGGCCGACAGCCCGGTGCGGCCCGCAACCCGGGATCCGCAGCTCGCGGGTGCGGGCGCCAGCGACGCGGGCTGATCGGGTTGCCGCGACGACGGCTTCCGGTTCGGAGCCGGCCTGAGCAGACCGGCGGAGAACGACGAAACACCTTCTCTCCCGGCCGGGAGAGAGGGTGTTTCGCGTTTAGGCCCTGCCACCGGGTGAATGGTGTCGTCGGGCGTTCGGATGCGGGGAGCGTCCCGGCTCGAGCGCGCTGAGACGGGGCCGGACGCCTGTGACCGTGAGGTCCGGCGACGTCGGCCGCCGGGCCTTCCGGACTCAGTTCTTCAGAGCGACCGTGAAGTCGGCCTCGGTCTTGCTCCGGATCTCGTCCTCGGTGACGCCGTCGGCCAGCTCGATGAGCTTCATGCCGCCGTCGCCCTTCTTGTCGATCTCGAACACGCCGAGATCGGTGATCACCAAGTCGACCACGCGGGTGCCGGTAAGCGGCAGGTCGCAGGCCTTGAGCAGCTTCGGGCTCTCGGTGCCGTCCTTGTTCTTGGCGACGTGCTCCATCACCACGACCACGCGCTTCACGCCGGCCACGAGGTCCATGGCGCCGCCCATCCCCTTCACCATCTTGCCGGGGATCATCCAGTTGGCGAGGTCGCCGTTGCCGGCCACCTGCATGGCGCCGAGGATCGACAGGTTGATGTGCCCGCCGCGGATCATCCCGAAGGAATCCGCCGAGGAGAAGTAGCTCGTGGTCGGCAGCGCGGTGATCGTCTGCTTGCCGGCATTGATCAGGTCCGGATCCTCCTCACCCTCATAGGGGAAGGGGCCCATGCCGAGCATACCGTTCTCCGACTGGAGCTGCACCGACATGCCCTCGGGGATGTAGTTCGACACCAGCGTCGGGATGCCGATGCCGAGGTTCACGTAGAAGCCGTCCTCCAGCTCCTTGGCGGCGCGCGCCGCCATCTGCTCGCGGGTCCAGGCCATCGTTTTCGCTCCCTTCCCGTCCGATCAGTGCGTGCCGCCGCCGGCCGCCGCGGCCGGGGTGCTGTCACCGCGCTTGCGCGTGGTGCGCTGCTCGATGCGCTTGTCGCGCACGCCCACGTCGATGATCCGCTTCACGAAAATGCCGGGCGTGTGGATCGTGTCCGGATCGATCTCGCCCGGCTTCACGAGGTGCTCGACCTGCGCAACCGTCATCTTGGCGGCGGTGGCCATCATCGGGTTGAAATTGCGCGCGGTCATCCGGTAGCGGAGATTGCCCTCGGTATCCCCCGTATGGGCGTGGACCAGGGCGAGGTCGGCGAACAGGCCGCGCTCCATGACGTAGGACTCGCCGTCGAACTCCCGGATCTCCTTGCCGTCGGCAACCTTGGTGCCGACACCGGTCTTGGTGAAGAAGGCTGGGATGCCGGCGCCGCCGGCGCGGATCCGCTCGGCCAGCGTGCCCTGCGGGTTGAACTCGATCTCCAGCTCGCCGCCGAGATACTGGCGGGCGAACTCCTTGTTCTCGCCCACGTAGGACGAGATCATCTTCCGGACCTGGCGGGTGTCCAGGAGCTTGCCGAGGCCGACCCCGTCGATGCCGGCATTGTTCGAGACGACGGTGAGGCCCTTGACGCCCGAGAGGCGCACCGCCTCGATCAGCTCGTCGGGGATGCCGCAGAGGCCGAAACCGCCGCACATCACCATCATGTCGTCGTGCAGGAGGCCGGCCAGGGCGGCGGCGGCATCCGTGTAGACCTTCTTCATCGAACCGTCCTTTTCCCGCCGGACCCGACCGGCCGAAACCTTGGGAAGCGCGTGTCCTCGCGCCTGCTCTCCCCGATTCCGCGCGCGAAATCCAGTGGTGCGCCGCCCCGGCCCGTGCGGTCTCGGGCGATCCGTAACCGGCACTGCGTTGGGGAGGGCAGGGCGGCCCTGCGCGGGTGCGGCAGACAAATCCGGCCGAGGACGCTAGATTGCCCATTCGACGTGCAGACCCTGCCGGGCCGTGGCAGCCAGAGGGGCCGGCGCGGCGCCCGGCTTCCGGCCACTGCCGCCGCCCCTTCGGAGCATGATGTCGCTGCGCCGCCCGATCTTCGTCCTCGCTCTCGGGAGCCTGATCGCGGCCGGTCTCGGCCTGCGCGATTGGCCCCTGGACGACGGCCGGGTGACGGCCTTCGCCCGCCGCGCCTTCGAGGCTTACGGCCTCGGCCTGACGCTGCAGGGGCCAGCGAGCCTCGCGCTCCTCCCCTGGCCGCGTCTGACCCTCGACCGTGTCCGGCTCGCCGCCGGATCCGCCGGTCCGGTGCTGGCGGAAGAAGGCCGCCTGACCATCGACCTCGATCCGCTGAGCCTCCTCGGCGGGCAGGCGGCCGTGAGCGGCCTGCGCCTGGAGGGCTCGCGCCTGTCGGAGGACGCGGCCGGCTGGGACGAGCCCTTGGCGCGGCTTGTCGAGAAGGCCCGGTCGGGCGACACGGCCCGGCCGCGCCGGATCGTCCTGCGCGATGCGCGCATCGGCGCAGGCGACACGGCCCGGGACATCGATCTTGACCTTGCCTGGCCGCTCTGGGGCACGGCGGCGGAGGGCCGTGCCAGCCTGACCTGGCGGGGCGTGCCGACCCGGATCACCGTGACCCACCTGCGGCCATCCGAGATTGCCCTGGGCCGCCGCACCCCGTTCACGGCCGAGATTGTGTGGCCGGACGGCAGTCTCACGGCGGATGGAACGGTGGCGCCGGCAGCGGAGGGCGGCGCGCTGCCCGCGCTCGCCGGACAGGTGCGGTTCGAGACGCGCTCCCTGCCGGGCAGCCTGGCCCGGATCGGCCGAGCCGTTCCGCTGGCGCCGCTGGCCGGGGCGTTCTCGATCGACGGCCGGTTCGAGACGGCCGAGCGATCCGTCTCCTGGCCGAGCCTGCGCATCGGCCTCGGCCAGAACGTCCTGGAAGGAGCCGGCGCCGTCGCCTTCGGACCGGGCAAGGCGCCGCGCCTCTCGGTGCAGGCAACCCTGGCGGCCGAGACGCTCGACCTCACGCCCCTCGTCGCGGATCTCACGCGGATCCTCGACCCTGCGCCCGCGTCGATCGCTCTGGCGCCGTTCACACAGGGCGACCTCGACCTGCGCCTGTCCGCCTCCGAGGGGCGCGCCGGCGCGGTTCGAGTTCAGGATCTGGCGGCGAGTGTCCTGGTGCGCGAAGCCGCGCTGGAAGTCGCCGTGAACCGGGCCCGGATCCAGGACGGCACGTTCAAGGGACGGGTGAACCTGACGAGCGGGGCGGATCCGGCCGCAACCGACCTGCGCATGCAGGGGAGCCTCGACCGCATCGATCTCGGCGCGCTGCTCGGTGAGATCGGCGCGGTGCGCTGGGTGGTCGGACCCTTGCAGGGGCAATTTTCCGTCGAATCCAGGGCTCGCGACACAACCGGGCTCCTGGCGCATCTCGGCGGTCGGGCCACCCTCGCCATGGATGGCGGTGCCATCGCGGGCCTCGATCTCGCCGACGTCATCCATCGCAACGGTGTGGTGGCGCCCGGCGCCCTGGCGCGCCGGAACGGCCGGACCGCCTTCGAGCGGGCGGTGGTGACGCTGCGCTTCGTCGACGGCGTGGGCGAGATCGCCGAGTCGGGGCTTCTGGGGCCCGGCGTCGGCGCCACCCTGCACGGGCAGGTTTCGCTGCCGGATCGGCGGCTCGATGTCCGGGGCGATCTCGTCCTGCGCCCCCAGGCCGATCCTGCCCGCGGGATCCAGTTCGCGGTAACGGGACCCTGGAGCGCCCTGACGGCACAGACGGTCACCCCCGTCGAGGCATCCGATCCGGCCAGCCGGATTGGGGAAGCGATGCTGCCCGATCCCCTCAAGTTGCCCGCCACGCTCGGTCTGCCTGGCAACGCCCGCGCGTATGCGCCGTGATCGTCGCGCGATGGCGCCTGCCCCGGCCAAGCTCTAAGATCAGGCCTCGAACGCCTTCATGATCCCCATGCGCCGCCTGCTCATCGAGGAACCCGTCACCCGCGCGGGGCCACTGGCCCGGCGGCTTGCCGTGTTCTCCGTCATCGCTACCGGGATCGCCCTGATCCTGGTCCGGGATCCGCGTGCCGATACCGACGCGGCGCTCGCGGCCCTCGTGGCCGGGCTCTGTGTCGCGGTGCTGGCCGCGGCGGCCGCGATCTTCGCCTTCGTGCGGGTCTGGCGCGAGGGGGCCCGCGGTCTCGGTGCCGCCCTCGCCGGGCTGATCCTCGCCCTTGCGGTTCTCGGCTATCCCGCCTTCCTGGGCTTGCGCGGTCTGCGGCTGCCGGCGCTGTCCGACATCACCACCGACATCGACAACCCGCCCGCCTTCTCGCGCTCGCGGGCGGCCTTCGCGGCCCGCGGCGGCCGCTACCCGGCGGATCCCGGGCCGGGGATCCGCGAGCGCCAGCGCGGCGCCTATCCGCAGATCGCGCCGCTGACCCTCGATATCGGCGCCGACGAGGCCTTCGAACTCGCCCGGCAGGCGGCCCTGAAGCGGCATTGGCAGATCGTCGAGGCGATCCGGCCGGGCGGCCGGACCGGGAGCGGGCGGATCGAGGCCGTGGCCCGCGGCCTGATCCTCAACCTGCCCGACGACGTCACCGTGCGCATTCGTCCGCGCGCGGACGGGGCGCGGATCGACGTGCGTTCGGCCTCGCGACTCGGCGGCCGCGATTTCGGCAGCAACGCCGACCGGATCCGGGCCTATCTTGACGACGTCGCCAACCTCGCCCTTGCGGTGAAGTGAACCGTCGCGCCCCTCAGGCGGGCGCGTAGCTGCCGTCCAGTCGGGGGGCGCCGTCGCAGGTTGCGAGCCCGCGCCCGACCAGGTCCTCCAGATGGGCGAAGACCGAGAGTGCCGCCGCTCCGCGGAGCCGGGGATCCAGCCCCTGGTAGATCGCCGCGACGATGTCGGCGATCCGCCCGTCCCCGGCGGCCAGCCGCGTACGGATCGCCGCCTCGCGCTGACGCCGGTGCCCGGCAAGCCCGCGGAGGAACCGGGCGGGCTCGTGCACCGGTCCGCCATGGCCCGGCCAGTAGACCGTCTCGTCGCGCCCGCGCAGCTTGTCGAGGGACGCCATGTAGGCCCGCATCGCGCCGTCCGGCGGGGCCACGATCGTCGTCGACCACGCCATGACGTGGTCCCCCGAGAACAGCACCTGCGCCTCCGGCAACGCGAAGGCGACATGGTTCATCGTGTGACCGGGGGTCTCCACCGCCACGAGGGTCCAGCCCGGGCCGGCGACGGTGTCGCCCTCCGCCATCGCCCGATCGGGCGCGTGGACCCGGTCGGCGCTGGCATCGAGCATCGGGGTCTCGGCCTCCGCCAAGGCGCGCGCGGCCCTGTGCGGCCCGCACCCGACGATCGGTGCGCCGGTGCGCGCAGCCAGGAGCCGGGCCCCCGGCGAATGATCGCGATGGGTGTGGGTGACCACGATGGCTTCCACACGCTCCGTACCGAGGTCCTGAAGCAGCGCCTCGATATGCGCCGGATCGTCTGGGCCCGGATCGAGTACCGCGACCCGGCCCCGGCCGACCACGTAGGTGCAGGTGCCGCTCGCCGTAAACGGCCCGCCATTCGGCGCAACCCGGCGCCGGATCAGCGGCGCGACCTCGTCCAGCCGGCCGGCCGGGGGCATCGAAGGATTGAAGGTCAGGCTGTTCTCGTCTGCGTCGGCCATCGCGATCCCGAGCGATCGAAGCGGCCGTTCATTGGACGCTTCGCGGCGGCGTGGCAATCGCTCCGGAGCCTGGGCGGCGCCCCGTCCCATCCGAGCCTACGCGACTGTCCACCTGCGAGAGCGTCGCCACCGTTTGCCGCGGGACGCGTACCCCGGGAGGATGTCTTCGCCCCGGAGGCCCGATGAGCGCGTTGCCCGCGATGCGCGGCGGAATGCCGGGAGAGACGCAGGCTGTCAGGCCTGGCGTCGCGTCTGCCGGGCCCGCACACGGACCGGAACGGGGGCCGGTATCGGCGAAAGACCGAGTACCGCGGCGCGCAGGGCATCGCCGGCCCTGTCGACAACGGCGGCGAGGCGCGCCGCCATCGCGGCGGCCTTCGATCGAACGGCACTCTTGGCAGATTGCAGCATCGCAATTCCCGGATCGAGCCTGGAGACCTCTCTTCGAACGCTAGCGCCCCTGTCTCGTTCCGTCACCCCATGTCGCGGACGGTGCTCGCGCCCCTACATGCCCACAGGACTTCGCATTATAGGCGGAACCGGAGCGAAACCTTGGCGTTTTCGTGTTCAGAACGACGCGGCCCGCCCGCGTTGATACTTTTCAAGGATACGAACCATGCTCGGTTGGGCCGTAACTTTTCTCGTCGTCGCCCTCGTGGCCGCTCTGCTTGGCTTCGGCGGCATTGCCGGCACGGCAATGGAAGCTGCCAAGCTGGTGTTCTTCGTGGCGATCGTTCTGTTCGCGATCTCGGCGGTCGTGGGCCTGATGCGGGGGCGCTCGCCGACCCTCTGAGGGACCACCGGAGCCGCCGGTCCTGGTCGGGGCCGGCATCCGGGACTTCGAGAAAGCCGCCGCCCCCTGCGGCGGCTTTCCCTTTTGAGCCGATGCGCGGGACCGACCCGGAGGGCCGCTGCCTGGCCGGCGGGATCTCTGCAAGAAGAGCGGCCCCCGCCTACCGAAGCCGCGGATGCATCAGGCTCAGGCTTTCCGGTCGGCGCTGTCGAGCTTCGCGATCAGATCGGCGAAACGGTCCGGCACAGGTTGCTGCGTGACCGTATCGTACATCGCCCGCAACTGTACGGCGATACGATTGCGGGTCTGGTCGCTCAGGCCCGAACGCAACCGGGGGCGGTCGCTCGGCATGGGGCTCTGGGAACGGCCCTCGTCGATGGAGCCGTCTTGGGGCTCTGATGTCGGATCCGAGGCAGTCTCGGCCTGCGGGTCGCGCACGCGAAAGCCTGCCTCCTTCCTCTGGTCCGCCATCAATCGCCCCTTGTTGCCGAAGTCGGCTCGGCCGCATTGTGCTGCGGCTCGACATACGCCATGGCTGCGCCGGCAACGCCTGCCCGCCGGGATCGGTTCCGCCGGGGGGTGGAACGGAGTGCGGGCATCCGCGTTGGGCGGTAGGCTGCGCAGGACACAAGCCGGCCCCGGCAGGCCCTCGGTCAAGCACCGTGGCGTTCGCGGCCGGGCAACACGGCGAGGCACAGGGGATCGAATGTCGACATCGCAACTCGTGGTACAGCACCTGCCGTACCTGCGCCGCTACGCGCGTGCGCTCACGGGTAGCCAAGTGGCGGGTGACGCGTACGTCGCCGCTACCCTGGAGACCCTCGTCAACGAGCCGGACACGTTGGGCCGGAGCGCCAACATCAAGGCCGACCTGTTCCGCGTGTTCACGCGGATCTGGAATTCCCTGTCGGTGAACGGGCGCAGCGAGCAGGTCCAGCACGATCTGCCGGCGGAAGTCCGCCTCGGCCAGATCACGCCGCTGCCGCGGCAGGCCTTCCTGCTCTCCTGCCTCGAGGGCTTCTCGGAGGAGGACGCGGCGATCATCCTGGGAGTCGACGTCTCCGAGGTCCGCGATCTCGTGGACGAGGCCGGCCGCGAACTGGCTGCCGACATGGCGACCGAGATCCTCATCATCGAGGACGAGCCGCTGATCGCGATGGATCTCGAGGCGCTGGTCGAGGGGCTCGGCCACAATGTCATCGGTGTCGCCCGTACGCGCAGCGAGGCGGTCAAGATCGCCGGCGAGGGCAAGCGCCCCGGCCTCATCCTCGCCGACATCCAGCTCGCCGACGGCTCCTCCGGCCTCGACGCGGTGAACGATCTCCTCAAGTCCTTCGAGGTGCCGGTGATCTTCATCACCGCCTATCCCGAGCGCTTCCTCACCGGCGAGCGGCCAGAGCCGGCCTTCCTCATCGCCAAGCCGTTCCAGCCCGCGAATGTCTCGGCGGTGATCAGCCAGGCGCTGTTCTTCCAGCAGACGGCGCGTCGTCGGGAAGCCAAGTCCGCCTGACACTGAGTTTGCACGGTCGCTCCGGGGCTCGCCCCGGCCGCACGCGACCCAGAGCGGCGACACTAAAAAAGCCCCGGCGCGAGCCGGGGTTTTTTGTTGCCCGTCCTGGCGCTCCGATCCGGCGAACCGCGCGCAAAAAAACGGGCCGGAGAAGGCTCCAGCCCGTCTGAAGAGGTTCCGGCCGATGCACAAGGGGAATGCGGGGAGGACCAGGTGGCCGGGTTCACAGAGAACGGGTGCCGGACCGGGAGGTTCCAGCAAATGCGCTTTTTCGTCGTTGGTGGCTTTTGTGCAACATTCGGCGGCTGTGGATAGCGTGGGTGCGCCGCCGCACCAACGGCCGAGCTGCGTTCGAATACTCAGGATGCGTCGACGCGAGACAGTCTAGGAACCTGCGATTGCAGGGCGCGTTGTACAAACATCCTGTCAAGCTCTCGCGATGAGGTTGGGGCGATGCTGCGGTCTGGTTTCATTCTGGGCGTCAGTGCTCCTGCCGCTCTTCTCACCGTCCTGGTCCAGCCAGTCGTGCGGGATACAGCCGATCGCTGGACGATGCCGGTGCCCACAGCACAGATCGTCCAGGCCCCACTGCCGGGGATGCGCCCCGTCTCCCTGGCGATCAGCCCGACGCGAATTGCAGGTGTTCAGCGGCTCGACGGTCGGAATGCGCCCGTCGCGGGTGAGGCCCAGGACCCTGAGATGAAGCCGATCCTGCAGCAGCTACCGCGTCGGATGCGCGAGGGCTGCGAGGCGGCGCTGAGTTCTCTGGTCGGCCCCGAGGCGCGTCGGATGACTCCCGGTCGCTGTATCTCCTGATTACCGATTCTACGGGATCGCACAGCAAAAGGCCCCGTCGTCCCGGCGGGGCCTTTTGCTGTGCGCGACGCCCTGCACGGGCGTAGCCTGTAACGAAAACGGCGCCGGTCCCGGGGGACGCGGCGCCGCTACGCGGTACGGTTCGGTAGAGCCCTCACTCGGCTCGGCCGGTCCCCGTGGATTGACCGCCCTTGCGGCCGGCGGACGAGGCGAGCTCACGATCCTGAGAGAAGGAGCGCTTCTCGGCAGGCACGCTGCGGCCGCCCTTGCTGGCGATCTCGCGCTGCCGCTCCAGATCCATCGAGGCAAAGCCCCGCTTCGAGGTCGAATTTCCGGATGCCATCAGTTCCTCCTCAGGCTTCGCTTCACCCCGCAACAACCTTCAGCAATAACCAAGGTTCCTATCCCGAGACCTGCTCAAGCTTCCGCCAGCTAAGCTTGGCAGCAACCGAGCACTTATATGCGACGTTGATCGAGATACGACCCTGGTCGATATCCGCGTCCACCCCGGCATGCCCGGAAGCCCGGCACCGTGCTCCGGGCAGACCACGCCACCGTGCGGCATCAGAGAAGGCTTATCGCGTATGACGAACCGCAACATGGTCAAGGATGCTGCCCCGGACCTGGCGGTGCGGCCGAACACACCGCCGCTGCCGCCGATGCCCGCACCCGAGGATTCCGCCACGCCGACCACTCGGGAGGAGCCGACGGATTCGCCCCATCTCAATGCCAGCCTCAAGCGTGAGGCCCCGGCTCCCGGGACTCAGGGCCTCTCGACCAAGCGCTGAGCCGGGACAAAGCCGCCGTCAGGCCGGCGGCCTACGCGCGAGGCGGGTCAGGCCGGCGATGAGGAGGGCGATCGCCAGGATGGTGACGATCCCGGCGACCGTCAGGATCCGCTGGATGAGCGGTGTGTAGACGCCGCGCGCGGCATCGTAGCCGTAGCAGAGCAGGGTCAGCCGGTCGGCGAGGCTGCCGACCCGGCCTTCGCCGGCCTCCGTCAGGGCGAGACGGAGATCCCGCCCGGTCAGCGCCAGGGGCGACAGAACCTGGGCCACCCGACCGTCGGCGGCGAGAAGAACGGCCGCGGCCGGATGGGCGAAGCTGTCGGTGCCGGCATCGTAGACCGCCGTATAGCCCAGGGCACCGCCGAGGCGCGCGAGGGCGGTGTCCGACGCGACCAGTGCCCGTGGCCGGAGCGACGCATCCCGGCCTCCCAGCGTCTCCGCGAGCATGCGGCGCGCAGCCGCGGGATCGTCGCGCGGATCGATGCCGACCAGCACGAGCGCGTAATCCTCGGCCGGAAGGCCCGTCGCCGCCAAGGCTTCGGCCGACATCGACACCATCGGGTCGCAGACATTGCCGCAGGTGTAATCCACTGGCAGCAGCAGGGCAGCCCGGCCACCGAGGGCCTGGCCGAGCGTGGTCGCCTGCCCGGTGCGCGCGTCGGTGACGGCGAGATCCAACGGGACGCGGGCTCCGGGTGGCGGCGCGAGCGCGACACGGGCGAGCTCGGCCTGAACCAAGCGGGCGGTGGCCGGCTCCGACCCCAGGATGAGGCCCAGCGCCAGTAGGGCGCCGAGACCACACCGGCAGGTTGCGTCAGGTGCGGGGCTGGACAAGTGCCTGACGAACCGCATGGATATGCGGGCCCGTCCGGCCCCGCCGTCCTGGGCGTGAGACCCGTCGCGGAGCCCCCGAATGACCCTCGACACCGAGGTTTCCTCCCTGAAGCAGGTGCCGCTGTTCCGCGAGGTGGAGCCGGCGCGTCTGAAACTCCTGGCCTTCACCAGCGAGCGGGTGCATTTCGAGCCGGGGCAACGGTTCTTCGCCCGCGGCGACGTGGCGGATGCGGCCTACGTGATCCTCTCGGGCACCGCGGAGGTCAGCATCGACGGTCCCGCCGGCCCGGTGCGGCTGGCGTTGCTCGGCC
>Ga0316228_1001292_pt1 | contig 27038 bp, 21 predicted proteins | sample TBH18021metaG_FD_206005 | JGI IMG/M metagenome (GOLD analysis project Ga0316228, IMG submission 206005) | Freshwater microbial communities from Trout Bog Lake, Wisconsin, USA - TBH18021 | ecosystem: Environmental > Aquatic > Freshwater > Lake > Hypolimnion/Profundal zone | place: USA: Wisconsin... | reverse complement strand
CCGACCACTTTCCTTGTAGTTTCATTGTATTAGTCCCAGTACACACATACTGCCTATAGCTCAGCTGGATAGAGCAACGCCCTTCTAAGGCGTAGGTCGCACGTTCGAATCGTGCTGGGCAGGCCACTTCACTAGAACAACTAGTCTTTTAAATCAATACTTTGCAGCTAATTTATACAGCTTAGATCATGTTCCTCTAAGTTGTCCAATATAGCTAATATTTGTCCAAAAGACCAGTTTGTTGTCCAACTACTTGTCCAGATATTCCAAGTTTACTTAGCGGTCGGATAGCTTTGTGAGTACTTCTTGTAGGAAATTAGTAGCGTTTAACTATTTAGTTACTTGGCATCATTGATAACAGGAAATTCCTCCAGACTCTTTTAAAGCTATCTTTAAAGTCTAAGACTCGTTTATTGGCTCTAGCTGCATTTCTCAGTGAGCATAAATATTCCCTTTGTAATAAAGATCTGCAGGTTCTGCATACGTAGCTATGACGTTTTAAGTATCCCGGCGAAATATTGATTTCACCCACTAAGACGACGTTACATTTATTACATTGCTTCTTATCGGCAGATCTAAAGTAATTTTTTGTTGGTTCAATTTCATCAGGTTGACTAGAGTACAGACCCATACTGGGGGTGCGTTTCTTTGGTTTGGCTTTGGGTGCTACTAGTGATTCGATCGTTTTCATTTTGATTTCTTTCAAATAGACATAAAAAAACCACCTCAATGGGTGGCTATGGTTGCGCTACAAAATACTGCTGGTTTATTGCAAGGTTGTATCTGTAAAGGCTCTCTTGAAACTGCGGTTATCTAACATCCATCCAGCTTCAGATTGAAGTGCTTGATCTCTTGCAACTTGGAAGGTTGTGATTGGTAGGTCACTAAACTCGTACACCTTCTTAAAATGAGCAATTGAAATCTGCTCTACTGATCTAAAGTCTAAATCCTCAAATGCTCTCAAGATTCTCTTAGTCGTATCCCCAGTTTTATTGCCCCTTCTTAGGTTTGGATCAATAGGTTCCCACTGGACGACCTGAAGGTCTCTCATGATCTCTTTTAGATAGTCTTCGATCTTAGGTTGATCTAGGACAAGATAGAAGTGGGCTGACAAAGCTTTTCCATAAGACACGATCCTCGCTCTTGACCTTAGCGACGCTTGGTAGACCAAATGGGCTAATTCACTGACCATAGCTTCGCTCAAGGTTGACTGGTTCATATCCTTAAGGAGATCTTGGGATTGACCTACTAACTGAGCCAGAAATGAGTTCTCTTGCTGCCTGAGAACACCAGCCATGAATACATGGGTGCAGTAGCTGGCATTGTTGCTACCAGTTTCCTGTCCCCAGGTTTTCCAAATGAATCTAGGCTTAATAGTCCCATCGCCTAATGTAACTGTGGCTGCAAGATCTATTCTTTCATTAACCAAAGCAGCTTTAATTGCCAAGGAGTGCTCTTGCTTTCTAGAGTCATTCAATTTGAAGGTGAATAAACAGATAGCTTGATCAAGCGGTAGACCTTTGATGGCCATAGCAATCTCCTTAGCTACTTTGGATGCCTTTGCTGGTGTTTCGGCTGAATAGCGAGAGCCATAGTAATCCAGGCGATGTAAGGTGACATCCTCATAGGATTTGAGATTATGTCTATGAACGAAGAAGCTTGGTTCAGTCAATGAAGGATCAACCTTAACCAGCTCTCTGATTCGATAGCTGGCATCAAGAACAACCAGGTTAGTTAGTTGCTTTGATACCGCATCACTGTACTGAAGAACTGCTTCTCCACCCGCAATACTGACTCGAACTGGATCAGCTGCCATACCAAGTAGATCCCTAAGGTGCTTTCTCCACTCAGTCCTTTTATCCCTAATTTTGTATTGGGCTAACTGTTCATAACGCTTAGTTGCATCATCAGTAAGCAGGGGAAGGGTAATTACTTTAGCTAATGCACCAGCCTTCTGTGAAACCTCATCAGCCACTAGAAGGTTGTATGACTCTTTCAACCAACTAACAAACTGGTAGACCTCTGACATATCAGCTGATTGAGTATTCTCATATTCATTGATAGCCGTTTTAAGATCTCTAAGGTCAACCGAGGTTGCCTCTGTGGAGATGAAGCTTTCATCCCAAATGGTTAGTGTCCTAGGCACACCTTTGTACTGGGTATGTTTGACTATCTCCCGTTTACCCTTAACCTTGTTGTGACTTACAAGTAAGAATTGAAACTTACTACTGTCCTCTTTGGCATTACTTGGTCTAGCTGCATATCCAGAGCGAACGGTTCCATCTGGATTAATCACTTCGCCATCAACTACTTGGTAGATAGCATCGTGGTTGTATGAATGGACTAAACCAATCTTCTCGGGTGGTACTCCAGCCTCAATGAGTGCATCATTCATAAGACATAGCTCAGATACTCTAGACTGACAGATCATCACGGAACGTGATTCGTACCCAAGCTTGGTAATGGCTGCCAGTAGTGCAACCACCGAGAGGGTCTTACCTAGACCACAATCTAAAGCGACTACAGAGCGACCAGTAGTTTCCCCGAATAACACCTTGGAATACAAGTCACAGACTTCTAGTAATGCTTTCTTATGGTCACCACTGAGGACATTGTTGTAGCTAGTGATCTTCATTTCTAAGATTTCTAAGGCTGTAAGCGATAGTTTCTCCCTGGGCGATCCTGTTTTACTAAGGTGTTTAATGGCTTTGGCTGATTTTCTCCGTTGCTGTCTATTCAATGTGCTTAATGGCATTTCTAATCCCTTCTTTATTTGAGCGAAGCTTCTCAGCCCTGCGTTCTAATTGTTTATGCAACTGCATGCCTACTGAGCCAAAGATGCCAGAGAGGATCCCCCAGACTGTTTCACGTTCCTTCATATACAAAGGAGAGGAGTAGGCTCTAGGAATGCCAGTCTTTTTGTCAATATCTTGCGTGTGATATGACTTAGCTTGATTGCGTAATGACTTAACCATTTGGAATCTAAAGGCTTCATCTGAAGCAAATAGTCTGGGATTCCATTCCTGCAGGTATTGCCAGCAACAATAGTTAATAAAGGCTTTCTCAAGACCCAAGTTATTAAAAATGTCATAACAAATAATCAGACCTCTACGCACCCTGCGATCTGATGGAGTACCCCCGAGGTATTTATTTAGCTCCGCATTTACATAGGTTTCTGCAGTAACCCAGTTGCGATAAATGCAATCCATTAACTCCCCCCAAGATGGATTGTTCCTGTTATCGCTTATTAGCAACTCGACCGTTCTTCTAGCGAAGTTCACTGTCTTCAGGGAGATCTTTTGCTGATTTGCATCTCCTCTATAGAGGAGCCTATATTTGTGTTGATCACAGTATCTATGCCCAGATTTACGTTTGCTATTGCAACTAGTGACGGTGCAGTAATTTCCATATGCAAGCTGGGTATTTCTAACTAATCCGTAATTACTCACTTTTAAGATCCCTTTTGTTGGTGGTTTCTTGTATGTGATTACCCCTATAAGTTATTGATTTGTATATATAAATTATTTGTCTAATTTATTAAAGAAGTTCATACTCAAAAATATGAGAGATATTGACTTCGACTTGCTAGATCAAGATGACGATTTTGAGAACCCAATTTATTCACTGAAGGAGTTTTCTGGGGTGGGTGAGCTTAGCTACATCCAGATGAAGGAAATACTCGAAGAGTTGGAGGCAGTGCCGCCCCCACCAATTTTGCGGGAAGGCAATCATCCCCTATACCGTTGGTCAAAGGCTCCATTAGGAACCAAGGGTCTTACTTCTATCGATGTGAAGTGGTCAGGAGTTATCTACCATGTTGGACTCAGCTTGTTTAGTCATAAGGATCGCCCTAGAGAGAAGTTATCATTAGACATAAGTACTGAAGAGATATTAGAGGAAGAGGATGGGAGGCTAAGGGCTCAATGGGAGAAAAGTGACTGGATACCTTTTCTTGATTGCAGTAACACCAAAGCGTTAGCCTATTTACGTCACCTTGCAACCACCAAGGAGTTAGTCTGGTCAAAGGATTCCTACAGGACCACTTACTTTATGTTGTCCGTAGGAGATAGTTTTGGGGATACACTTCCTGACCTACCAGTTAGCCATAATGGACTCATTAGTATTTCCACTAGCAAGTTCAACGTAGATATAAAGGATGCAGATAATTTGGACATATTAAAAAAACTTAGAGCAGTTCTAAAGAAAATGAGTCTGACTCAATTCTCTAAAACATTCTTAGGGGAGGATTTCATTAATATCGTAAACAATACTGCTGCTGCAAGACCATCAATAATGCAAATTCTGAATTATCCGGAATCTAAGTTAATACTTGAGATGAAGCTGAATCAAGTTAAAAAGACAGTTTTCTTTGCTCCAATAGGTGTTGCATATAAAGCTTGAGAGTTGCTGAAGAATTTCAATTACTTGCATATTTGAAAACTAACACCTTTGGTCCTTAGAAACAAAATCTATTAAGGGGTTCGGGTGTTAGATTGTTTGTCGATTGTTTAGGTTTAATCTAATGTGGGACGCTCCCTTTGTTACTTGAACTTTGCTAGTACAGGGGGTGACGGACATTAAGAGGAAAAATTTTAGAGTTGTGAGCTTATGATCTGGTTGATAGGCGTTCCAGCACCCTTGACACTTGAATTGGTGTCCATAAGCTACCCCTGGAAGTAGAAACCTTGGCATCATTAAGTGATCCTGCAATAGCTTTGAGGGAATCCCCACGTTTCCTCATGGGAACTACGATCTTCTCAATAGACTTGGCTAGCTTGAATGCACTAGCAGCTCTTACCTTATTACGTTCATTTGTAGAGTCTCTCAAGCCACCCAGGATCACTCCACGAGCCTTGGCTTCGGCTAAGGCAGCTTTAGTTCTCTGGGATATGAAGGCTCTCTCTTGTTCAGCTAAAGCAGCATAAAGATGCAGTTGGAATTTATCAGCCTGTGGAAGGTTGGCTACCTTGAACTGAATAGACTTGTCTTCCATCAGTTTGGCGATAAAGGAGACCTTGCGGCTTAACCTATCGAGCTTTGCAACTAATAGGATTGCCTTCTGCTTCTTGGCTAATTGGAGTGCCTTGGTTAGTTCTGGTCTATCGTCATCTGCACCAGAGAGCACATCTACATACTCACCAATGATCTTGTATGGCTGACCTGAGAAGTGGTCAAGATAGGTGTTGATGTCTCTGGTCTGCGCATCTAGCCCCAGTCCTGATCGTCCTTGCTCTTGGGTAGAGACTCGGCGATAAGTTATGTACTTGATCATGTCTTTATCTTGTAGGTGATTTAAGTTACAAGATTAACATATGTCAAAGATCGTTGTGCATGTAATGCCTTGGATATTAGTTGTATCAGGAGGCTCTAGGAAGTCCTGAGTGACCCTAGTGAGGACTGAAGGACTACTCTCGAAATGATTGATCTACAGGTGAATTTGAAGGTTTTTTTCGAGGAGCTACGGGGGGATTCCCGCAGCTAGTTGAGTCGAGTATCGGAACAAATTTTTATTTCAAAATATTTCTAATTTCTCACTTCATATGTTTCTGAGCATTTGCTACATAGGAATTAGCGGCAGCCTTAGATGACTCAGCAATAAAGTTTCCTGCAGCCTCATTAGGGCTAGTCTTCAAGTACCTCATATGCCAGTTGTTCCAGCTTGCATAATTCGATGGGGAAAGACTTCTTATTTCTTGAGGTATACCAACCAGCTTGGACGTTAATCCTATTGGAGCATCTCCAACCATAGATTTGTACATAGACTTTAAAAAGTTTGAACTATCTTGATCAAGCTCTGGGTTGTCTGCTTCTTTTAATGTCCCCAGCATCCTATGAAACCACTCATCCGACTCTTTCCATGGTCTATTGATGCAATAGTGAAAAATAGCTTTTTGATTCTGAGTTGTAAGGCTGCTATATGGTGTGTTCAGGAATTCAATGGCATCAATTTGTGAGTGTAGAGTCTTTCCAACCTCATAAAAATTATTGGTAGTTTTTTTGAGTGTCCCATAACCAAAAAACAAGATCGCACCTATGGCGAGAATAGAAATTAATAGAAGCATAAAAATACACCTTTGCTGGTAACTAGAATCTTCATTTCTGTGGCTTCCTCTTCTCGAACCCATACTCATGAACAAAATCATCCTTGAGGATTATGACTTGAATAGCATCTAGGAGAAGCTTTGTTCCATGTGCATAACCTTGTTCATATGGCTCGATTGAGTAAGACACTGTCACTATTGAGCCTACACCAACCTTAGGGTAGGACTTCTCTTGATATACATCGTGCCTATAAATATTCACATAATCAATTGCAAGCCCAGCAGGATCTTCTCCTAAAGGTGGCATTGAAAAGGTAACCAGAAGGTAATCTTGTGATTTCTTGTAGAGGGGGATTTTGATAAGTTCAGGAATTTCAGCACGAGAAATAAGATAGTCCTCTTTTGTTGCCTCATCTAAGAACCTAGCGTAAGAGATGGACTCTTCCCCTTGAAAACCTAATATAAGTTCACGAAATCCCTTGGGGGCTTCAAGGCTCGTATGTAAAACAATCCTATCAGGGGTAGTGAAGGGAGATATTTCTCTAAACATTATTAGACCTTACCTTCATTAAGGCTGCTCTTCGTACGGAGTCCTAGTAATGATTCCCACACGCTCACCAATAGGACTAGGGTCCCTTGGGGATGCTGAAGGTTCTGTGCGGTAATAGAAGGATTCATCCTCAACGCTACGAGTGAATGCCTCCGCTCTCTCGACTTCCTCTTGCATATGCTTGGCTAACTCTGAGGCGGGGATAACCTTAGCCTTGAGCAATCTCTCATGCTCTATCTGCTTGTAAGTTTTGGTTGCTATCTTGCCTGAGAAGGAGGGGTCATCCATGAGTCATTTTGGAGTTAATTTACCAACCCTTTACTGAAGGTGCTTGAGGTGCTTGTCGTGGGGCATTAAATGTAGTGTTTGGCTGCATAGCAGGGGGAGTGGTTGTATTGGTGCCTTGATACTGCCCTTGGGGTGAATAGTAGTTAGTCTGCCCATTGTCAATCTGTGAAGAGCCTATATTGTGACCGGTAGCATTGTAGGTGTTGGTTACACCACTGGGGGAGGTCTGGCTATAACCCTTGTATTTACCATTGGCATCATAAATAGCCTGGGCATGGGCGGTAGTGGCTATCAATAAAAGAAGGGCAACAAAAAAGAAGTGCACTCATTACCTCCAATATGGAATATCAATATATAAGGAATATTACTCGCCCAGTAGCTCAAAATCAGGGTTTAAATGCTCTAAATCTTTAGAAATCTTCATTTTTAATGGTCTTGCGGGCGCCCTCCACATGTTAAATTTAGCAATCAATAAAGAGAAAAATGACTAAATTAACACTATCGAAGCTAGAAACCCGTCTAATGGCGGCTGCTGACATCTTGCGTGGGAAGATGGATCCCACGGAATACAAGACTTATATCTTTGGAATGCTTTTCCTAAAGCGTCTAAATGACCAGTTCGTGGCAAAGCGTAACTTACTAATTGCCGAAAATGCCAAAAGCAGTTTATCTGATGCTCTAAAAGCTCAAAGGTTAGAACGCCCAGAATCCTATGCTCCCCAATTCTTTGTCCCGGAGATAGCTAGATGGTCATTTGAATCTAAAGGGGGAGTTAAGGGCGGCATTCTATATGCAACTGAAGATATGGGAACTGTCCTCAACAAAGCATTAGCTGCAATTGAAAATGCCAACACCGATCAATTATCTGGAGTGCTTACTGGTCCTATTGATTTCAATAAAACTGGCGGTAATGATAAGAAGCGGTTAATGGACGATCAGAAGCTGCGAGATCTAATAGCGGAATTTGATAAGCTTGAGCTACAGGATGACAACCTTGATTTCCCTGATGTATTGGGTGCTGCGTATGAGTACTTAATTAAGTTCTTTGCTGATTCAGCTGGAAAGAAGGGCGGAGAGTTTTATACACCATCAGAAGTAGTTCGATTGTTGGTCCAAATCCTTGAGCCAGTTGAACGCATGACTATCTATGATCCAACTGTTGGCTCGGGTGGTATGTTGATTCAGGCTGCTAACTATGTGGAAGAGAAGGGTGGCAATAAAGATACTTTGTTCTTAGCTGGACAGGAGGATAACTCTGCCACATGGGCTGTTTGTAAGATGAATATGATTCTGCATGGAATTGTTAATTCAGATATAAGAAACGGTGACACTTTAAAAGAGCCGCTGCATCTAAGTAGTAGCGGGGGACTTAAAACTTTTGACAGAGTTCTAGCTAATCCACCTTTCTCAATGAAGGCTCCAGGTGAGTCTGAAGTCCAGCTATCAGGTCGATTCGATGTATTCATCCCTAAGGGGTCTAAGAAGGCTGACTTTATGTTTTTGCAGCATATGGTTGCCTCATTAAATGAACAGGGTAAAGCCGCAGTAATTATGCCCCATGGAGTTCTGTTTAGAGGCAGTCAAGAGAAAGAATATAGAAAGGTACTTTTAGGCAAGGGATACCTAGAGGCTGTTATTGGTCTACCGATGGGGCTTTTTTATGGAACCGGGATCCCGGCTTCTGTACTTGTTATAAATAAACAGAATGCAGTTAATCGTAAGTCTGTCTTGTTTATTAATGCTGATAGAGATTTCAAAGAGGGTAAGAATCAAAATTCACTGCGACCAGAAGACATCGAGAAAATTTCTAATGTATTTAATAATCGAATTGAGCAATCTGGGTATTCTAGGGTTGTTACGATTGATGAAGTGGCTGCTGAGAATTACAACCTAAATATTCGCAGGTACGTTGATAACACTCCTCCACCAGAGAGGCAGGATGTTAAGGCACATATTCATGGTGGTGTGCCTGAGCTGGAAATTGAAGAGCTTAAGCGTGGGGTTTTAAAACACTATCCTGGGCTGATCGAGCTTTTTGTGGAAAAAGATAAGCCGGGATATTTGAAATTTACTTCACTCACCAAAGATAAGCTCTCAATTATCGATGTAATTGAAGGGTTTCCAGGGATCAAAGATATTGAACAAACATACCGCCTGGCATTGGAATCATGGTTTAAAACAGCTACCGTCAAAATTGATGCTATTGCTAATAAGGGCAAATCAGCAGCATTTAAGTTGCGCCGCGAATTCTCGGATGAGTTATTAACAACTTTAAAGCCACTTCTGGTGTTAGATCAATTTCAAATCTTAGGTTCATACGCAGACTTCTCAAAGATGATCACTGATGATTTAGCTTCAGTTGCCGCTGGTGGCTATGACAATAGGCTAGTGCCAGACGATGAGATTTTAATTACTGCTCGTCCAGATATTTTGGAAACAACAAAATCTATGGCTTCGAGAATTGCAAAGCTTGAAACTATCTTCCTAGAGCTAAAAGAGGCTGAAGAAGATGATGTTGAACCTCGAGATTCTGGTGCACTCCCAAAAGCATTGCTTGATGAATTGAAGGAGTTAAAAAAGAGCTTAGATAAGGCATTCAAAGCAGCAAAAAAAGCAAAAGACTCTGAGAAAGTAGCAAATATTCAAGGGCAGCTGAATGAAATTGAACCTCAGTTAAATGCACACATGAATTTAGAAAAAGAGCTTAAAGCGCTCAGGAGGGATTTAAAAGATTTTGATAAATCCAAGGAGAGGTTAATAGAAGAACTTCGAGCGGAGATAACTCCGGAGTTGGCTCGTGAAAATTTACTTCGGCGCTGGGAGGGAGATTTACTTATATCTTACTTTTTAAGGCTTGAATCAGTTCGAAATTTAGCCGAGAAATCGATTTTAAATTTATGCCAAAAGTATGCAGTAACTCTTAACAATATCGAGGAACAAAGAAATCTTAATGCTAAAAAATTAACTAAGTTCCTGAAAGAATTAGGGTATGAGTGAAATGTCAAATGTTCCCAATGGCTGGGTACAAGGAAGTATATCTGACTTAGTAGGTGATCTCAGTTCGGGTGTTAGTGTTAATTCGCAAGATAACCCAGCAAGCCCAAGAGACTTTGGCGTGTTGAAGACATCGTGCATCTCCTTCGGAAAATTTAATCCCAACGAAAATAAAACTATTGATAATGCTGAGATAAGTAGAGCTCGCATAAACCCTATCGAAGGTTCTATTATCGTAAGTCGAATGAATACACCTGATTTGGTTGGTGAAAGCGGACTTGTAACTAAAACGGAACCAAATTTATTTTTGCCTGATAGATTATGGCAAACAAATTTTCATTCCACTGTGAATATTGATCCATATTGGTTTGCATCCTTAATCCAAGAAGCATCAATAAAAAGAAAAATTCAAGATGCTGCTACAGGTACTAGCAATAGCATGAAAAATATCTCTAAAGGATCATTTTTAAGTATTGAAATTCCAATTCCGCCATTTGAAGAGCAAAGAAAGATTGGTCAAATTCTTAGGCTTGTTGATGAGCAAATTGAGCTTACTGAAAAGTTAATTGAAAAGAAAAAAGTTATAAAAAAAGGTTTACTTTCGGACCTATTAGAGCTTTTCTCATGTCGGTCTCATGGTGTTATTAATTTATATCAATTAGCTTATGGAGTTAGGGGGGTTTCTTATGACCCAAATCAGTTACTTGCTCAGAATATTAAAGGCTCTTTTACTCTATTAAGATCCAATAATATTAAGCATAATCGAATCAATTTAGATAGTATTCAAATAGTCCCAAATAAAATTGTTTCCGAAGAGCAGAGGGCAAGACATTTTGATATTGCCGTTTGTATGTCAAATGGAAGTAAGCGTTTAGTAGGCAAATCTGCAAGAATTGGAGAGATTGCTCTACATCAAAATATTACTGTAGGGGCTTTTTGCTCCCTGTTTAGGGTTAAGGATCCTGAGGATGCATCATTTATCAGGCACTTATTTCAAAGCTCCATATATCAAAAGCATATTGATATAGTTTTAGCTGGTAGTGCAATTAATAATTTGCAAAATAGTGTAATTGAAGAGCTTCAAATTCCTAACTTAATGAGAAAAGACAGAAGTGAGTTGGGCGAAATTTTAGATGCTGCAGATTTGGAGTTGGATTCAATTTATTTTGAACATAAGAAATTAAAGTTGCGAAAACAAGGTTTGGTGCAAGACTTGCTAATGGGGCAAGTGAGAGTTAATTAGTTATAAATGGATGCTATGTAGGTGTCTCAGTCCCAGCAAATGAAAGTTTATTGATGTCCGAATATACAGAAGTTGAAAAACCTCTACTGAGTCAACTGAAAACCCTAGGTTGGATAATTATCGACCAGGGTGAAAAAATACCTGAAGATCCTACCAAGAGTATGAGGGATTCATTTCGCCAGGCTTACCTTCCTGAGGTTCTCTCTAGTCAGATTAGTGTGATAAATCCATGGATGACTTCTGGTCAAATTACACAGTGGATAGATAAAGCGATCGCTATTAATGAGCGATCGCTAATTGATCGAAATGAAAAGGCTTATGAGTGGTTGATTGAGCCTCCAATGGATCTAGATGAACAAACTCGTGAATCTAAGCCTGTTCGTTTAATTGATTTCAAGGATGTCAATAAAAATAGTTTCATTGCAATTAATCAATTTCGTCTAGAAGTCCCAGGATCAACTAAAGGTATTCGTCCAGATATTGTTTTATTCGTCAACGGTCTTCCTTTGGTTGTCATTGAGGCAAAACAACCTATCACTGGAACAGATCCCGTAGAAGAGGCTATTGATCAGATCCTGCGTTATTCAAATCAAAGGGGTGCTGGTAGTGCTGGGCTTAAAGAAGGTTGTGAGGATCTCTTTGTATTTAATGCCTTCAACATTGCAACCTGCCGAGAAAGTGCCAAGTTTGGCGCTGTTTGTGCTTCAAGTCGCCATTACTATCAATGGAAAGATCCTTACCCTCTTGAAAAAGGCAATAAAAATGCTCAGGAAATCATTATTGAAAGTATGTGCGAGCCTACTCGACTGCTTGATTTAATAGGGAATTTTTCTGCTGTAGTTGATGAGTCGGATTTCAAATACAGGGTCATTGCACGTTACCAACAATATCGAGCGATTATTAAAGCTATAGAGCGACTAAGAAATGAGAAGGGTTTGGATCGTAGCGGCACTGTTTGGCATACAACTGGCTCTGGTAAGTCCATTACGATGATGATGCTTGTTCGTAAGCTTCGAAAGACCCCGGACTTAAAAGACTTCAAAGTAATTATTGTTGTAGATAGGCTTGATCTTGAGGACCAGCTTTTGGAGACCGCCAAGATCGCACATGAAACGATCACTCAGGTTAATTCAAGAAACGACCTTAGTAACTTGAGTACTCCGACTGCAAACTTAAACCTCCTCATGGTTCATAAGTTTGGTGATAATAGGGCACACCAAGGTATTCGAGAGACTTTTGGGCTGGCTAAAGTCCCCGTATATCAACCTTTTGGTGAGATTAATAAATCTGACAGAATCATTGTTATTGTTGATGAAGCACATAGAACACAAGGATCTAGTCTTGGAAATAATTTGGCATTAGCTTTTCCAAATGCTGTTAGGTATGGCTTTACTGGTACCCCATTAATCAATACAACCACCTCGAGATTTGGCTCCTATCTAGATATATATACACCTAGGGAGTCTATTGAGGATGGAACTACCGTCCCACTGAAATATATTGGTAAGACGGTTAACTCGGTTGTATCAGGTCCAATAGCCCTTAAGAGGGGATTTGAAAATCTAGTTAGCGGACTTGATGATCAAACAAAACAAAGGATTGTGCAGAAGTACGGGAATATGGATGCTTACCTTGAGGCTCCAGAGAGGATTGCTGAGATTGCAAAAGACATAGTTGATCACTATGTAGTTGGCATCTTCCCTAATCGATTTAAAGCCCAGGTAATTACTTCATCTAAATTAGCTGCATATCAGTATCGAATAGCAATTGATCAAGCGGTTAAGGAGAGAGCTGAATCTCTTCGGCAAAATGGTGAATTGGAGTTAGCTTCAGAGGTTTCTAAGCTAAGGTCAGCCGTCGTTGTCTCATCTGATGGAGCAAATGAAGACGCTCGGATATTAACGGAACGTCAGCGTTCTCGAGAAATGAATGCAGTAGAAAATTTTAAGAAGAAGTTCAATGCAGAGAAGCCGGATACTTATTTATCTTTTCTCATTGTTTGTGACATGCTTACCACTGGTTTTGATGCCCCAATAGAGCAAGTGCTTTATCTTGATAAGAATATTAAAGAACATACGCTGCTTCAGGCTATAGCTCGTGCAAATAGGGTTATGGAAGGTAAGACTTATGGTCTTGTCGTTGATTACATTGGAGTCCTGGCTAATTTGGCTGAAGCATTAGCTATGTATGAAGATGAGGCTAAGCAGCAAATCATGGAAGGCATCAAGAGCATCGAGTCTGATGTGCCTTTGGCAGAGCTTAGATTAAATGCAATTGTCCAATTCTTTACTAAAAAGGGTGTAGCTAACGTAGCTGATTTTCTTCATCAGAACGATAAAGGTATTGACTCGCAAACGGTCCAAGAATTAATGATTCAAACTATCGAAGCTAAGGCGGATAGGGATGCGATTAATGTTTTAGTTAAAAACTTTTTTGAATCCGTAGACTTATTAATGCCAAGTTCTGTAGCACATCAATTCATGCCAGCTACACAAAGATTAGGTCGCGTTCTTGCACTAGCAAGAGAACGGTATCGGGAGGAAATGACCTCTATTACCTGGGCTGGAGCCAAGGTTCACGAGCTTATAAGTAAGCATATTCAATCTGTTGGCATTGAAATCGCTATTGAACCCGTAGATATTCTTACGGATGATTTCACTAAACTCCTTGATCGTCAGCCGAACAAACGTGCACAAGCCGCCACAATGCAACATGGAATTACTCATAGAGCACGTCTCAGACTAGAAGATGACCCTGGGTTTTACACTCCTCTATTGGACCGTGTTAAGGGATTAATTGATAAATACAACGAGAATTGGGATGAGTTAATTCGTCAATTTGAGCTTCTCATGGAGCAGATTAGGAATCATGAAAAGGAGATACTGTCTGGTCAAGTTGATCCAATAGATGCAGCACTAGCATTAGAAATGGGTATTAATTTATCTGATTCAGATGCTGGCACTAAAAAGAAATTTAGCGATTTACGAGAACAATTGATTTCTATAGCTAAATCAGTTGAGGGCTATTCTGCTAATACTCAGGCATCGGATGTCTTCAAGCGACAGATCGTAGCCAAAGGCTCTGAAAAGATATTGGAAGCTGGGCTTGCCTCCAGCTTTGAAGAGGCGGATAAGCTTGTTTATCAATTTTTAAAACTGTATGTTCACAGACAAGCGTAATCAGATTCTGGTCTTTGAGGATTTCTCTGCAATATTAAAGAGAACTCATCGCAAAGATGTAGAGATCCAAGTAAAGCCTGATAACAGCGTCGTTATCCTTGCGCCGATTTCTGCAAAATTAGATTTAATTCGGCGCTTAGTAGATAAAAGGCTGCATTGGATTCAGGCTAAACGTCTTACTAGAGACCATACGCTTCTAAAGCAAAAGAAGGAATACATAGCTGGAGAATCGTTTCTTTTATTTGGTGAGAGCTATTCACTTCATATAAGTAACCACGGTGGAAGATCTAACCTCACCCATGATGGCAAGAAGTTTCTATTGAAGTCGAGTGGGGTCTCTAGTGGGGAGAAATGGTTTACATCTTTCTACAAAAAGGCTGCAAAGGAGTCATTGATTCCGAGGGCTGAAGGTCTTGCTAAAACTCTTGGATATAAGACTACCTCTGTAAGAGTTCTAGAGTTAGGTGCGAGATGGGGGTCTTGTAGTAGGGCTCACCGTATTAATCTTAATTGGCGTCTTGCCTTGCTTCCAAAGCATATTGCCGATTACATAATCGTTCATGAGCTCACCCATATTGAGTCAAATGGTCACGATATGAAGTTTTGGAGGAAAGTTGAGCGTTCCATGCCAAACTACAGAGATGCGCAGCGTTGGCTAACGAAGAATGGACATAAGGTAGTTTTTTGAAAGCTTATCAAACATGAAGGCAAGCGAAGCCAATCTCCTGGGGTTCCTAAAAGCTCCCAAGCAATTCATTGTCCCCATCTATCAGAGGACTTATAGCTGGACTGAAGAGCAATGTCAGCAACTTTGGGATGACATCATTAAGGCTGGCACTACTGACCATATCAAAGCCCACTTTGTAGGCTCTGTTGTTTACATTCAAGATAGTCAATACCAGGTGATGTCAGTGCCTCAGCTTCTTGTTATTGATGGACAGCAAAGACTAACAACAATAACGCTATTGCTTACTGCTTTATCTAGGGCAGTTAAGGGTGGATCCACTGAATTGAACGTAAGTGATCAAGAAAAGATTACTGCTAAAAAGCTTGATAACTATTATTTACTTAACTCTGAGGAGGAGGGCGAACTCTCCTTTAAGCTCATTCTTACCCAGGCTGACAAGGACTCACTCCTTAGAATTATTGAAGGACGTAAGTTGCCCGAGGAATACTCCAAACGAGTTGTTGAGAACTTTGATTTCTTCGTAGATAAGTTGGAGCAAGCTAATCTAGTTGATGTTTATAAGGGACTTCAAAAGCTCATGATTGTTGATATTTCTCTTGATAGAGAGCATGACAATCCACAACTGATATTCGAAAGCCTTAATTCAACTGGTCTTGAGTTAAGCCAGGCTGATCTAATCAGGAATTATATCCTAATGGGATTGAAACCCGATCATCAAGCAAAGATATATAAAGACTTCTGGTTTCCTATGGAGAAGCTTTTTGGGCATTCTGAGTACTCTAAGTACTTCGATAGATTCATGCGGGATTACCTTACGGTTAAGCTTGGAAGAATTCCCAATATCAATCAGGTATACCAAGAATTTAAAGACTTCTCATTGTCTGGAACCTTTGAGTCTGTAGATGCGCTCGTCCAAAACATTGCCACCTACTCAGAGTACTTTGTAAGAATGGCTCTCGAGCAAGAGCCTGATCCGCTACTCAAGAAGCAATTCCAAAGTATTAATCAGCTAAAGGTCGATGTTGCTTATCCATTGCTACTCGAGGCTTATTCTGATTACAACTTGGGAAGGCTGCCATACGATGACTTTGGGCAGCTAATTGAGCTGCTTGAGAGTTATGTTTTCCGAAGAGCCATTTGCGGCATTCCTACTAACTCAATGAATAAAACATTTGCCACTCTTTATAAAGAGATCGATGCCAATGATTACCTGAATAGTTTCAAGGCGATTCTCTTCCTCAAGGATTCCTACAGAAGGTTCCCTACAGATGCCGAGTTTAAGAATGCATTGCAAGTTAAAGATGTTTATAACTTTAGAAGTAAGAACTATCTTTTGACCAAGCTAGAAAACTTTAATCGTAAGAAAGAGCTCGTGAATATCGGTGAGTACACCATTGAGCACGTGCTTCCACAAAATGAGAAGCTCAAGCCTGAATGGGTTGCCTCTCTAGGTGATAACTGGAAGATTATTCAAGACAAGTACCTTCATACTTTAGGAAACCTCACGCTCACCGGCTATAACCCTGAACTTAGTGATAGACCATTCCTTGAGAAGCGTGACATGGCCGGTGGCTTTAAAACTAGCCCATTAAACCTTAATCTATCTCTGGGCAACCTCGTTAGCTGGAATGAACAAGAGATCATTAATAGAGCCAATCAATTATCTGATTTATCTATTCAGACCTGGAGCTTTCCTAAGATTGATGATGCTGTAATTGCCAAATATAAAGAGTTGAAGTCTGAGCCAAAGGTTGAGTCTGAATGGGGCATTGAAGATCACCATCATTTAACTGGGGATATGCTCGCTTTATACGAGGAGTTCCGTCAACGAGTTCTCGCAATCAGCCCCCTAGTGACTGAGGAATTTAAGAAGTACTACATAGCATTTAAAACACATAGTAGCTTCGTAGATGTCATCGCTCAGAAGTCTCGTTTGAAGCTTGTATTGAATATTGATTTCTCTGAGATTAATGATCCCCAAGGTGTCTGTTGGGATGCTACCGGTAAAGGCATGTGGGGTAACGGAGATGTTGTTGTAGGGCTTTATAAGAAGGAAGAGCTCGACTACATCATGACTTTGGTAACGCAAGCCTATGAGGCATCTCAGGCTAACTAAGGGCTGTTTCCCCCCCCTAGTTTATGGTTGCTCCTCATAAGGTTCTCTAGTTATCGCTCCAACTCTCACACCAGTGGGACTAGGTTCTCTTGGTGGGACTAAGGACTCTGTGCAGTTATAGAAGGACTCATCAGTAGCACTACGAGTGAAAGCCTCTGAACGATCTATCTCAGCTTACTTCTTTGCAGCTAGTTTACTAGTTGGGACAACCATGTGTTTCAGTAGGCGAGCCTGTTCTAACTCCTTGAAGGTCCTTAGACCCTTTACCTTGCCTACCTACTCTAGATCGTCATGGGTACTCATGTCTCAATCTTACTATCTGCTAACCCCAAAAGCCCTATTCATCTGCTCTTTGGTATAACCACCATTAGAGTCACCAGTTGACGGGTAGCTATTTGCTGTCCCAGTAGGTTGACCAATGCCATAGAAGGATTGATAGGTTTGAGCATGGGCTACTGAAGTTACCAGTAAGAGTATTGTGACTGTTATTAGCTTATTCATTGCGTAACTCCATCTAGAATCCAAAAGTGGACGCTATAAAGCTATCGTTTAAGAAGACTATGGACGCTTACTCTTTATCTGCTGGTGTATTCCAATTAGTAACAAGCCAATAGATACCAAAGATGAGAGCCCCCCAAAAGATATAAAGGACAATGATCACTGCTTGCCCTTGACCACGCCCACATCCCCCTTCTCAGGCATGAAGTCACCAATCCTAAGGAAGTAGCAGTACTCAATATCGTTCCAGCCTCTTAGATCTTGGATTGAATCACTACATATACCTTCTCGTTGAAGAGCTTCATACCTTTCAGTATTTCTAATGTCACGAGCTATGACTCTAGCTGGGGATATGTAGGGGATGTAAGTTGCTGGATCTCTACGCATTATGATTCCTTAAATAGGTATATATCACTTCACCATTAGCCTTGATATATGCAGTCTTAGCTCTGGGGTCGTATTTATAAGGATGCTTCTTAGCCTCTTCATTCTCGAAGGTGACCCCAACCTCAAACCTTATAGGATTACTGTCAGGCTTGAGTCTGTACGTCGCTGGGTTGTCACAACGTAATTCTTCATCTGTGGGGATCCTAGACTGCTTCTGGGGCTTGTCCTTCGGAAGCTTGGTGGGACTGTGGGTATCTATTGGCTTATTCATGGTTCAGTCTGCTCTCTTTTTGCTTATTTAGGAAGGTTACTCGCTTGATATTTTTTATTTAAATTCTCTATCAAGCTTACTTAGGAGTGTTTCATGGCAGGGGTGCGTATATCTTCTAAGCATTGCTAAAGTCCTATGTCCACTGATGTGAGCTATTTCCATCACATTCAGCCCCTTATCAGATAGTCGGCTAAGTGCTTCGTGCCTTAGGTCATGAAAACGTAGACCTGTAAATGGATTCTGTGCTCCTATATGAGCCTTTGCTGATTGTCTTACCGCTTTAGCAAAATGTCTTCTGATTGCCCAGCAGCAATGATCAAAGACTAATTCATCAGTTTCCTTACTGGAAAGTTGCTCTAGGACTTTTTTTGCTCTGTTGGTAAGAGGCACTTGTCTGGAGTCTCCATTCTTGGTGTGTCTTAGTAAGACCCTGCGATTTGCAAAATCCACGTCCTCCCAGCGCATCGATAGAATTTCTCCCGAACGCATCCCTGTTTCAATAGCTATAACAATGATGTTGGCAAGATAATCTAAGCCATTCAAATCGCAGTAGGAGAGAAGTGTGCTTTCTGCCTCTGTTGATAGCCTCTTCATTCTTCCTTGGGGTTCAGACATGCGCTTAATGCCCACAATGGGGTTAGTCAGCTTTAATCCCCATTCATTGCTTGCAATTTGATAGAGCTGAGATAGGGCATTCAGATAATGATTCACGGTAGAAGCTGCACGTCCTTTAGCCAGCAAATCATCCTTGAGCAAAACAATATCTTGCTTGTTAATTGCTGAAAGACTTTTACCTTCCCAACGGTTGGCTAGGATATTGAGGATTCCTGCTTCAGTCTTGTGGTTGCCCTTGTGAATCGAGTGGGCAGGGATGTACTTCTCTATTGCCTCCCTAAAGGTCACCTTGAGGTTGACATGGTTCTTAGTCTCTTCTTGATAGAGTCCTAGCTCCAATTCTGCCTGAGTCTTTTTGAGCCATTGAGCGGCTGCTAGTTCACTGACAAAGGATTTAGCAATGGATTTCTGGTCTTTACGGAAGATTCGTACTCTAAAAGCATTGTTACGCTGAGTAATAGAAGCCATTTTGTGTTTCTTTCTTGTCCAAGTTGTTGTCCAAGAACACGATCTGGCTGAAAAATAGCTGCTAATTACTGATTTAATTGACTTTGCTCACAGGTCCAAACCAACAGGATTTCCTATGAGAAACCGTCGGAGTGTAGCGCAGCCTGGTAGCGCACCTGCTTTGGGAGCAGGGGGTCCAAGGTTCGAATCCTTGTACTCCGACCACTTTCCTTGTAGTTTCATTGTATTAGTCCCAGTACACACATACTGCCTATAGCTCAGCTGGATAGAGCAACGCCCTTCTAAGGCGTAGGTCGCACGTTCGAATCGTGCTGGGCAGGCCAAACTCATTTATTAAAGTTTTCTCCTTTTATTCCATCGCTTGCACTAAGTTGATGTTTAAATGAAGGCTAACTAGCCTTTAGGGGAATGCATGAACAAAGCTCATAAGATAGTCATTGTTGGGGGTGGCGCAGGTGGCTTGGAGTTGGCGACAAAGTTAGGAGATAAGTTTGGGTCTTCAAAACGTTCCCCAAATAAAATCCACATTACCCTTGTTGATAAAAATCGTACTCATATCTGGAAACCTAAGCTTCATGAGGTTGCGGCAGGGATCATGGATCTTGCAGATCAAGAATTAGATTACATAGCCCAAGCGCATTGGCACCATTTCTCATTTCGCATAGGCGAGCTGGTAGGCATTGATAGAGTAAAGAAAGAAATTCGCATCGCACCCTTTTTAGATGATGCGGGTGACATGGTTACACCCGAGCGGTTAATTTCTTACGATACATTGGTTATTGCAATTGGAAGCTTGACCAATGATTTTGGCATATCAGGTGTGGCGCAATTTGCACAGCGTTTAGAGTCTCTTGTAGATGCTAAACAGTTTCATTTACGAATGATTAATGCTTGTCTCAGAGCGCAAACCCAAATCTCTGCTTTGGCACCGCATCAACTTCAGGTGGCTATTATTGGTGCAGGTGCAACTGGTGTAGAACTTGCCGCAGAGCTACATCGCACTACCCGCGAGGTCATCTCGTTTGGCATGGATCGCGTCGATCCCGATAAAGATATCAAGGTTAGATTGATTGAGGCCGGGCCACGTATATTACCCGCTCTCTCAGACAGAATTTCTACTGCAGCACTAAATTTACTGCTTAATCTCGGCATTGAAGTCATACCGAATGCAAAGGTTGAAGAGGTATTTGCAAATAAAATTCGACTTTCTAATGGTGTAGAAATCCCAGCGGAATTAATTGTTTGGGCGGCTGGCGTAAAGGCGCCTGATTTTTTAAAAGAAATTGGCGGCCTGGAAAGTAATCAAGCAAATCAATTGGTAGTACTGCCTACCTTACAAACCACGCGAGACCCAAATATATTTGCAATGGGTGATTGCGCTGCCTGTCCTTGGCCTGAAGCTAATGAAGGTAAGGGCGGAATAGTTCCCCCACGAGCCCAAGCAGCGCATCAGCAGGCTTCCCATATATTTTCTCAAATTGATAATATTGTGCAGTGCAAAGTATTGAAACCTTATCGCTATCGGGATTTTGGATCGCTAGTTTCCCTAGGTAAGTTTAGTAGCGTTGGAAGCATGATGGGGGGATTGATTGGAGGTAGCCTGATGATTGACGGATTTTTAGCAAAGATCATGTACATCAGCCTTTATAAACTTCATCAACTGGCTTTGCACGGCTGGATAAAGGTCATTCTTGATACTATTAGCAGGTTAATTCATCGACGAACAGACTCAATTGTGAAGCTTCACTAAATAGCTAAGGCGTAGGTCACACATTCAAATTGTGCTGGGCAGACCGAACATCAAATGCAGCTAATTTCAATTCAGAATGTTGGAGGTTTATGGGTAGCTGTGGCACCAAAATGAATTGATTTGGTCAAAAAGTGATGCTCCTAACCAGTAGCAGATTAATTCTGGCGAGTCTGGTGAGTCGTAGCTCAGCGGTATGTGTGTAATGCACCAGGTACGACCATTTTTCTAGTAGAGCGCATCAGCTGGATACATTTGAGTAGCCACCAATTTTTTGCTATCAACATCTATTTAATTACCATTGACTAAAAAGTAACCATGATCGGCCAACATCATTGTTTTCAATTTATCTGGTGTTGATGACTTTGTTCCATATGCAAAATTGGCGCTAATGCCAATGCACTAGTGACTATAAGCGCCAAAGTAATTGATTTGAACATTGCGCCTCCTATTTATCTATTTTTATCAGTCAGAATTAAAGCTTTGAGTAATTTAAATTGCTGATCAACTGAATTAACTTGGGTAGGCTTGATATGCCGCTCAGGGTATATCGGGTTAACGCTAATAAAAGCGCAAAAAAAGTATAAAAAATTAAGCGGTTCAAACGCGAAATGTGCACCCGTGATATTCTTTTTTTTGTAGTTAAAAATATATAAATACATGGAGACAAAATGAAAGCGCTTGCTACAAGTATTGCTATTGGCTTGACCTCAACAGTATTGTCCTTTTCTGCAGTAAATGCGATTGCGCAGACTCCCTCATTTAATCTAAAGGTCACCCCCTTAGCTGAGAAAGTGATTAATGGGCCACTAACACTTGCAAATCAAGGAAGCTTTTTTGTGGGCGGGAAGGATATCGAATCAAATACCCTCTCAACATTGCCTGCATATGCTCAGTCCGGTACGATTACCGTCGATCAAATGTATGTTCGCTACCAGACGCCAACTAAAGCCAAGAATAATTCGATTGTGCTCATTCATGGTTGTTGTTTAACTGGCAAGTCTTGGGAATCCACTCCGGATGGACGCATAGGTTGGGATGAGTATTTTGTGAAGCGCGGATTTCCTACGTACGTCATTGATCAGTCTGGTCGCGGCAGGTCAGCAGTTAATGCAACCGCCATGAATGCAGCAAAAATGGGCAAAGAAAGCCCAGAACAGTTGCCCATAGTATTTGCTGCCAGTCATGAGTCCGCGTGGGCAATTTTTCGTTTTGGTGGGGAGTATCCAAACATCTATGAAGGCATGAAGTTCCCCATTGCCGCTCAAAATGGCTTATGGCAACAGATGGTTCCGGACTGGCTTAATTCCATGCCTACTCCCAATCCTACCGTACCGGCACTCTCGCAACTTTCTAAGAAACTACAAAAGACCATATTGATTAGTCATTCACAGTCTGGAATCTATCCCTTTCAAACTGCGCAATTGAGTACCGAAGGTATTTCTGGAATCATTTCTATAGAGCCCGCCGCATGTCCGGCCGCAGATAGTGATTTAACTCCCTACACTAAGATGCCGGTGATGGTCTTATTTGGTGACTATGTTGACCTTTCCCCACGCTGGGCTCCTAGGCTCAAGGCTTGTCGTGAGTTTGTACAAAAGACTAATCAAGCAGGTGGAAGAGCGGAGTTACTTGTGCTTCCAGATATCGGTATTAGAGGAAATTCACACATGATCATGCAAGATAGCAACAGCATTCAAATTGCCGATATCTTGGCCTCTTGGATAGAGCAACGCATTAAGAACTAATAAACAAGGAGACACAAGTGAAAAATCAAAAAAATATGATCAATAAAATTTTGTTGGCAAGTTTTTTCGTTAGCAGCTTTGCGATTGCGCAAAATATTCCCGTTGCAAAACCTGAAGATGTTGGTATGTCTTCTGCAAGATTAAAAAATATTAAAGTAAATCTTCAGGCAGAAGTTGATAAGGGCAATATTCCTGGTGCTGTGGTCATGATTAATCGCAAAGGTAGGTTGGTCTACTCAGAGGTAGTTGGGTACCAGGATAAGAATGCTAATAAAGCCATGAGCAAAGATTCCATATTCAGAATCTATTCCATGACTAAGCCACTTGCTTCTGTTGCAGCAATGATGCTCGTTGAAGAGGGCAAGATGCAGTTGGCAGATCCGATCTCCAAGTTCATGCCCGAGTTCGCTAAGATGCAGGTGAGTGTTGGTAGTGAGGATGGTAACGGCAATATGAAGTACATATTAGTCCCTGCTGCCAAACCGATCACAGTTCAAGATTTACTTCGTCATACTTCCGGTATTGGTTATCCAGAAATTACTGCTAATCCAAATATTAAACAGGCATACACAGAGGCGGGTCTTTATGTTGCCGGCGGTACTGACTATGATCAGCGTCGCGTTACTCCACAAGAGATGATTTCAGGAATAGCCAAGGCCCCATTGAACACTCAGCCTGGAACTAACTGGGAATATGGAATGTCGGTCGACTTATTGGGTCGTGTAGTTGAGATTGTTTCTGGGAAACGCTTGGGTGATTTCTTACAAGAGCGTTTGTTTAAGCCTTTGCAAATGCAAGACACAGCTTTCTCAGTGCCTACCGATAAAACATCTCGTATTGCTCAGCCCCTCCCAGTAGATCCATTTACTAAAGCCCAGAATAAGTTGCTGGATGTCACCTTTATCCCTAACAATGACTCTGGTGGTGCAGGTGGCGTTGGAACGGCTGGCGACTATATGAACTTTGCCAGCATGATGCTAAATGGTGGTGAATTGAATGGCCAAAGGATTTTGTCACCAATGACAGTTAACCTGATGGCATCTGATATGTTGGGCAATAGAGCTACGGTGCCACTATCTCCAGGTCAACTGCTTATGGGTGTTGATGGCTATACATTTGGCTTGGGATTTATGGTCAGACAAGGACAGGGTTTGGCATCTGTTGACGGATCTCCTGGCGAATATATGTGGGCTGGTGCAGCCGGAACATTCTTTTGGATCGACCCAAAAGAGCAGATGGCAGTAGTGGTAATGAGTCAAGTTCCTGGCCCTATTCGCCCATACTACCGCCGCATGATTAAGCAGCTAGTTTCATCTGCGGTAATTAAGTAACTTAAGGTTCAATCTAAAACCCTCATCAGAAATGGTGGGGGTTATGTCTTTTGAGCGTTACCTTAAGTACCGCTTATACATTTCACGGCCTTATACACAGTCCAAATCTTGTGCTGTAACCTCTTGAAATATTTAAATACTCTACCAAAAACAAATTCTTATAAGGCGTAGGTTCCACATTCGAATTGTGCTGGGCAGGCCAAATCCCCATTTATAAAAGTTTCAAATGCTGCTTCAGACTGTTTTATTAGCTCGATTGTGAGTTGGTCATAGTTTGCTTGTCCATACCGATTAGTTACCTTAAGGCGTGTAATAGGTTGAATCTGTATGACCATAAGTAACGGGGCGACTCTTGAGCATTTTTTTTGTTGAACTATCGCGAAAGGCAACATTTAGACGCTTCTTATTGGTGTCCTAAATTAGGTAATCAAGGGTATTTGGGGTACGGAGGCAGCCAATATCGGGTTCCTGAATGAGATATGGTGATTAAGGTAAATCCTTATTAATCAAGCAATCAATACAAAAATGTACTTGGTAACATAGGGTCTAATTAACCTATCAACTCAAATAAATACATCCATGAAAAAGATTAAATCCCTTGCTAGTCTGCTTGTGGCTGGTTCAGTCCTATTCTCATCTATGGGAAATGCTTTTGCCTGCACTGCCATTTTGGTATCGGATATCAATGGAAATTTTTACAAAGGACGCACTTTAGAGTTTTCTTCTTTAATTCCAACATCACTTACGTACATGCCCAAGGGAACTAAAATTGAATCAGCTAGCCCATCTGGTCAGACCGGCATCACATTTAGTATCAAATATCCAATTCTAGGTATGGCGATGCCAGCGGGGCCAAACGTCAAACAAGTCTCATTTTTGGAGGGCGTTAATGATCAAGGCCTAACTTTTTCTGCAAACTATTTTAACGAGGCGAGCACCTTACCAGCAGGAAGCGAAACCTCTAAAGCACTATCGTCATTAGATTTTGGATCGTGGATTGTGGGCAGTTTTAGGACGGTGGCTGAAGTAAAGTCCGCATTGCAAAACAATGATGCTGAAATTTGGCAACCATTGTTGCCGTCGGTGGGTAATGTTCCTCTTCCACTTCATTATGCGATCAATGATAAAAGTGGGGCAGCTATCATCATTGAATTCCAACATGGAAAAGTAAATGTTTTTGATAATCCAGTGGGGGTGATGACAAATGGCCCCGAGTTTCCATGGCATCTAACAAACCTCAACAATTACACTCAAAGTAATATTGATAAAAATACTGGTCAGCTAGGCAGTTTAAAACTTAAAACAGAGGACTCTGGGATTGCTTTAGCACCACTACCTTCTGCAGAAACGGCCACAGGGCGCTTTGTGAAAGCAGCTTTTTATGTGAATTATGTTCGTAAAGGGAAAACCCCCGATGATGAAATTTCCACCTTAGGTCACCTCATGAACAACTTTGATAGGCCCTCTGGCTTAACGGTTGATCTTGATACCGTTAGCGATGGATCACGATCTAAGTCGATATCAAGTGAAATTAGCACTTGGACAGTGATGAATGATCTATCTCGAAACCTCTTTTATGTAAGAAGTGTTAATGCTCTGAACTGGGCTGTGGTGGATATTGAAAAGCTAAAGGATGTAACAAAAGTTAAGACGATCTCGACCTATGACGTAGACAGGGCTGGGGCCGATGCATTTAACCTATTTTATAAATAAGATGATGCCTCAATACTAGATAAATTCCCTTTTTAATATTGCTTCAAACTTGGTGTTGGCCTTGATATCGGTTAAGTCATGTCTTACTTGGTATTCTCATTTTCCAGTCTAGTCTAGCGTGGAATATCCAAGATGACTATGGGCGACTCTTCGAATTTTTCGCATTGAAGCATCTCGGGAAGTGGCGATTGGGTGACTGTTATAAGTTGCACTATAGATGGAAGTTCAAAACTGGTTATTTCAGTAAGCATGAAGGGCGGAGATCGGCCAGAACAGAAGTTGGAGAAAATATGTCAATGTTTAAGTGCAAAGTTTAAGCTTCCCCCAAATGCGGGATCTATGCTGGCATCTCGGGCATTTTGATATTGACTAAGTAAGACAATATAAAACTTTTCTGTAATTTTATAATTTTGGATTGTCCCAACTGTATCTTGCGGAATGGGTTTACCCCCAGTTTGATTCGAGTAGTAAGGGTAGTTGAAATGACTAGAAAAATCTTTCTGTTGCTCAAAGACTTGCACAAATCATGGCGCCATTCAGAGTTTTAGGCTCGGAATATTGGTTTACTGTTGTTGAGGTGGCGTTTTTAAAATTAACAAACGCGTAGCCACTACTTATTAGAAGCATGGATTGACTGACTTGCCAATTTATTTTTGGAGCTACTTGGGTGAAATTGCCTAGACAAAATGCTTGATAGTTAGTTTTGATGTTTAATTGAGTAAATTAATGTCCTCAGCTCTACCGTTTTTTTTACTCCAGCTTGTCTTTTAATGGCATTGAAATTCAAGGAGTATTCATCATCATGGGTCAAGAAGAATTTAGATTATCTATATCGAGAATGGGGTTACCTGAGTCCATCGTCGTTGAGTGTTGCGCTTGGAAAGTAGGGGAGCATACCCATTCATTTATTGCTCTAGGTCAAGCATTCTGAAAGTTATGGATTACAGTGAGTAGATTGCTCGGGGGTCTTGTGAAAATAGAATATTTCTTGATTCGATTTTGCATAATTTTTTGCTTACTGTGTTCAGCAGTACTTGCTCGAGAATTGACCTATATTGACGCATTTTTTAATCCAGCGAAGCTTCAGGGTAGCGGAGAGTTAACTTGGTGGGGTCTTCATGTATATGACGCCTCTCTATACCGAGGATCTAACCCTAACTC
>Ga0316228_1001286_pt1 | contig 27152 bp, 23 predicted proteins | sample TBH18021metaG_FD_206005 | JGI IMG/M metagenome (GOLD analysis project Ga0316228, IMG submission 206005) | Freshwater microbial communities from Trout Bog Lake, Wisconsin, USA - TBH18021 | ecosystem: Environmental > Aquatic > Freshwater > Lake > Hypolimnion/Profundal zone | place: USA: Wisconsin... | reverse complement strand
CTTTCCGCACGATCAAAAGCCTGTTCCCTGAGGAACCCAAGTCCTCGCACACCAACCATTCCCCGGCGACCGCCACCCCCGCTCCCCCGGCACCATAACGAGGCTTCGGCGAGCCGACCCGATCCACCTTCCCGCTCTGGATAGGCGCCGGACTGGATCCCCTCCTGCACTTCCCACCTCATCCCCCCTGCTAAACCACCGGCTTCCATCCCGGCCGGTATTCCCGCTGCCACAGCGCCGAAGCCGCAGGGTCGTCCACGATGGCCCGCGCCTGCGGGTCGAAGTTGAGGGTGTGGCCGGTGCGCCAGGCGATGTTCCCCAAGTGGCACAGCAGCGTGCTCTTCTGGCCATCCTCGATTTCAGCCCGCAGCGGTTTGCCCGCCCGGATCGCCTCCGCGAAGTTCGCAAAGTGGAGACTGTCGAACGCAAATAGATCCGCCTGGCCCCCTTTGATCTCGCGCAGGAGCTGGTCCTTGAGATCAAACAACTTCGCGCTGCTCCCGGCGATTGTCATCGAACCCTGTTCGCCGAAAAACGTGGTTCCAAAACTGGCCCCCTCAAAGCCGCGCGGATCACAGCTGCGACCTTCCCACGCCATGCCTTTCTCGCCGAAATCGAAGCTGGCAATATAGACATCGGGCGTCTCCCAGTCATCCTGGAAGTGGTAGCGATTGCCGCCACAGGTGACCCGCCGGGGAACATCCACCTGGAGTCCCCACCGGGCGAGATCCAGGGCATGAACGCCATTATTTCCCAACTCGCCCGTGCCCCAATTCCAGAACCAGTGCCAATGGTAATGCAGGATATTATCGTGAAACGGCCGCTCGGGGGCCGGACCCTGCCACAGGGAATAATCAAGCCAATCGGGCACCGGGGTCGCTTGACCGCGGCCTATCGAAGGGCGGTGATTGGTGTACCAACCCCGCGCGAAACGGACCTGGCCCAATTCGCCGGCGTGCAGGGCCGCGATAGCCTCGATGACCCAGGGCCAACTGCGACGCTGGTTGCCCATCTGGACCAGGCGCCGGTGCTTGCGCGCGGCGGCTACCATCCATTCACTCTCCCGCCCGTTGTGGCTGCCCGGTTTCTCGACATAGACATGCTTGCCCGCCGCACAGGCCAGGATAGTGGCCGGGGCGTGCCAGTGGTCGGGTATCGCCAGCGACACCGCGTCCACTTCCGGATCGTCCAGGACCTTTCGCAAGTCCGCCACCCCTCTGGGCGGCGTCCCTTGCTTCTTGGACACCGCGAGTACCCCTTTGGCCAAGGCCCTGGAATCCACGTCGCAAATATACGCGATCTCGACATTGGCCACCCCGAGCCAGGCACTGATGTGGTCCATCCCCCGGTTATTACAACCGATCACCCCCACTCGCAGCCGGCCGTTCGGGGTCCCGGCGGCCCCCGACCAGGCCAAGCCACTTAAGGCCGCCACCCCCAGTGCCGACACCGAGCCGCGCTTCAGGAATTCGCGCCGTTGCATCTGTCTGATCATGACCCCATGGAATTCGCTTCCGGGCCGCCTGGCAAGCGCGGAATACATTTTTGATTTTTCTGGGGTTGGACAGGGTTTGACCCACCCCAGGACGTAGCTTGGTCCCAGAAACAAAGGTCCCGATATGATCAATGGCCAACTTGAACTGAGTATAGCGAACGAACCTGGCAGCCGGTTTAGTGACCGCCGCCAGCGCCGCCACCGGCAAGCTCACTGGTGGTTCGACCGGATGCGCGCCACCGTCGACCGCGCTATCGAATGGCAGCCCGCCGGCCAAGCGCGCTCCGATCGCCTGCGGATCCGCCACTCAAGTTGAGTTCAGGGCCGCCTTCGTTGTCGACGCGCCGCCCTGGATAGGCTATGTAAACGGTGCATGCGAAGATCCTTTGAACGAACGATGGAAAATCAGCCCGACCGGCGGACTGCGGCAGGCTGGACGCTCCTTTGCCTGGCGGTCACCCTCCTGGCTGTGGCTGGGTGCGCGAACCAGGATTCCCCACGCCAAGCCCGTTTGCGCGCCGCCACGCTCATCCCGCCTCCCTCGCCACCCTTTCTCAACGGCTCCGTCGCGCTCCTCCTCACCACCCTGCCCGGCTTTTCCTGCCACCTCACGATGCAAGGCGGCCCCATGGCAGCACCGAGCGATCTCCTCACCGGCGAACTCTTCGGTTGCTCCAACAAACTCTTCTTTGCCCCGGCCCCGTCCTCCTTCGGCGGACGGGCAGGCGGGTTCGGCTTCTTGTATGACATCGATCAGGGCCAAGGATTCATGCTGTGCGACGCGATGCAGGGGTACGCGCCGATTTCCTCGCGGTTTAGCCCGACCGACGTGGCGGTACGCCCGCTCGGCAAAGGCGGGGAACGCGTGGCCGGACACCGGTGCGAACCGGTCGAGGTCGTGGTGAGCCTCGCTGACGCGCCCCGGCAGGTTTTACGCGTGTGGCGCGCCCTGGACTTGCAGAAATTCCCCGTCCGCATTAGCACGGCGGAGGGGCGCGCCTTCGATCTCACACTCTCACGCATCCGGCTGGAAATTCCGCCCGCGGAAATGTTCCGGCCACCCGAGGGCTTCGCCCGCTATGAAAGCCCCGAGGGGATGATGGCCGAAATGGTAATGCGCCAGGAAAAACTCAAGCGCAAGCCGGGCGAGGAACCCCTCATCCCTGAGGTGACTCCGCAATCGACCGGCCGGTAGCAGAACCAACCTTCGTGAACCGGGTCGGTAGTGGCCCCGAGGGGCTACTCGATACCCTTGCGCGGCAGCCGCGCATCCGTGTTCGCGGCGTCCCAGGCGAAAGCGGCCAGGATGATGGAGGCCTGTTTGGCATCTTCGGGGGGAACCCGATCGAAAACATCCTGGTTCGTGTGATGCGTGCGCACCCCGTAATCCAGCGGATCCTGCAGGAATTGAAAACCCGGCAGACCTATGGAGTCGAACGATATATGGTCCGTGCTCCCCGTATTCGAAAGGGTCAACGTATCGGCGTCGAGATCCCGGAATGGTTCCAACCACCGGCGAAAGAGGGGCCGAACGGCTTCGTTGCCTTGGAGATAGACACCGCGAATCCGGCCCGCGCCGTTATCCAGGTTGAAGTAAGCCGACAGCTTGTCGTACTCGGCCAGCTTAACCAGATGGCGGCTGGCTGCGGAGTTGGTCCGCGCCGACTGGGAACTGTCGGCTTGTTCGGCAGCCAGCTTGGGCGCGAGCAGGGGCCCCGACTCCGCCGAATTAGTATAATAACCGAAGTGGCGGGCCACGTAGGCCTTCGAGCCGAACAGCCCTTGCTCTTCACCACTCCAAAGGCCGAGCCGGATCGTGCGCCGTGGGCGTAGATTCAACGCCTTGAGAATCCGCATCGCCTCCATGGTGGTGGCGACACCGATACCATTGTCGGTCGCTCCTGTGCCTGCATGCCAGGAATCCAGGTGAGCGCCCAGCATCACAATCTCGGCTTTCCGATCGCTCCCCGGTATTTCGGCGACGGTGTTATAGGCCATGAGGTCGTCCGCGTGGAATTGGACCTGGAGGTCCACCGCCATTTTGACCTTCTGGCCCTGTTGGATCATCCGAACCAGGCGATTGTAGTCTTCGGCAGCCAGGGTCATCTGCGGCGGAATGGCGGGCACGTTGGTGGCCCATACCCGAATCAGGTTCGTGAAACTCCCCATCCCCTGCCCCTCCGGCATGGGGACTGAGGCGCCACTGGACGCGAAGGTGCCCCCATCGCCCATCTGACTGGGCGTCACCACCAACGCAGCGCCCTCAGCGGCAGCGAAGGCGAGGTAACGGGGCCCGGAGCGAGACCGAACTCCGGCAAAGCGCGACCGCGGCGAGTTGGTTCCGGAGCCAAGGCCCGGCCCCGCCCCACCCCCTCGCATCGTGCGAGCATTGGTCCCCCCCGCCGTCCGGATAAAGCCGGCCGGAAGACCGCCACCGCCAAAACCCCGCGATTCGCCCGCATTCGCCAACTGAAGCAGATTGGTCTCCGCCAGTCGAATAGCCAGCGGTTCGAACCAAGGTTTCAACTCGCGCGCCTGGCCCGCCAAGACGATCGCACCTTTCAACTTGCCTTTGTACTGCTCGAAATCGGCGTTGGTTTTCACCTCCAAGAAAACCACCTCCGCCACCAATGGATGGTCCAACCCCGGCGACCAGGCGCTGGGGCAGCCCAGCAAAGGGATGTCCTGCGGTTCCACCACCTGGGCGGAAAAACGCTTTAGCGACCACCCACGTCCGAACGGCCCCCACGCCTCGAGGTGCGCGTCCGCCAAACCCCACGAGGAGAGCTTGTCCCGCGTCCATTCGTTGGCCCGTTTGAGATTCGGCGAGCCGGTGAGCCGCGGGCCGATGACCTCGGTGAGATAGCTCAAGGTCTGCATCACTTCCGACCGGTTGAGGCCCTCGTCCCGGATTCGAGCAATGACATCGTTGGTCCCGGTGGTGGTTTCGGCAGGGGCGCTCCGCACGTTCGCCCGCAAGCCAGCGAGCACCAGGACAGCGATCGCAACATAATGGAGTCTTTTTGACATGAGGATTACTTTCGGTTTGGTTTTAACCCAACGACCAGTTGGGCAGGATCTCGGCAGCAAACGAGGTCGGAGGCGTCTGGTGGATCAACTTGCGCTCCGCGACCACGCCGATCATCGCGGCATTGTCGGTGCAAAGTCGCCCCTGGGCCAAACGCACCTTCAGACCCCCTCGATGGCCGGCGGTCTGTAACGCGGCGCGCAGGGCGCGATTGCAGGTGACACCGCCTGAGGCGGTCACGCAACGCACCCTGAGCCGCCTGGCCGCGCGAATCGTCTTGGCCACCAGCACCTCCACGATCGCCGCCTGCACACTCGCGCACAAGTCGCGCATCCCCGCCAGGCTCTCCAGCACCTCCGGATGATCCCGCAGGTGATATCGGACCGAAGTCTTAAGTCCGCTGAAACTGAAGTCATCATGAGCTTCTTTGAGCATCGGGCGCGGAAACGAAAAAGCCTGGGGGTTGCCGCCCTCCGCCAAGCGATCGATCTCCGGCCCGGCCGGATAGGGCAGGCCCATCAACTTCCCCGTCTTGTCGAAACACTCGCCAGCGGCGTCATCAACGGTGGAGCCCAGCAGCCGATGTTCCAATTCTGCCGACACCAGCACGATCAGGGTATGGCCGCCGCTGACAATCAGTGAAACGTTCGGCTCAAACTCGGAAAAATCCGCGACGGGGGGCTGGCCCTGGATCCAAGGTGAATAGAGGTGGGCTTCATGGTGGTTGACACCGAAGAAAGGCCGGCGCAAGGCATAGGCCATCGCCTGGGCAGACTTGAAACCCACCAGCAACGCGCTCGGCAACCCCGGCCCCTGCGTGGCGGCGATGGCGTCCAATTGCCTCGGCTCCACCCCGGCCTCGGTCAAAGCCGCGAGCGCGACCGGCGCCAGGTTCCGGAGGTGCTCCCGCGCGGCGAGTTCCGGCACCACCCCTCCGTACTCGGAATGCAACTGGATCTGCGAAGACACGCAGTTGGCCAGGACCCGGCCTTCGTGGACGACGGCAGCGCTGGTTTCGTCGCAGGAACTTTCGAAGGCGAGCAACATGGAAGAGTGCCCCAAGCCGAGGGGATCACCTGGCTGCGGCTACTTTCTCTCCCTTGGCCACCCGCTTTTCGGGTGCCGGCGCGCGTTCGGTAAACAGCCTAATCCCCTTGAGGAGATCAACCGCGCGCTCGAATTGAGGGTCGCCGTAGCTCAGCACCCGCTGACGCTCATTTTTCGGGAGACTCTCCACCCCGCCAGGGGTGCGTTGAATGCGCAGGGCCTCTTCCTCCTTCGGGGTTAACGCCACCACCACGTCCGGCGTGATGCCGACCTTGTGGATGACCTTGTGGCTCGGAGTGAAGTACTTCGCGGTCGTCAAACGCAAGGCCGATCCGTCCTCCATGGGTAGGATGCTCTGCACCGAACCTTTGCCAAAAGTGGTCTCGCCCAGGATGATGGCCCGCTTCAGATCCTGCAGACACCCGGCCACGATCTCCGAAGCGCTGGCGCTGCTCAAATTGACCAGGACGACCAGCGGTAAGTCTTCCAATTCGTCATGGCCCATCGCGTAACGACGTTTGTTCTCAGCCGCGTCGCGTCCTTCCGTCGTCACCACCAACTGACCTTTTGGCAGGAACTTGGCGCAGACGTCCACCGCTTGTTCGAGCAAGCCGCCAGGATTCCAACGGAGGTCCAGGATCAAAGCCTGCATCCCCTGTTTCTTTAGCTTCTTGATGGCCAATTCCAGGTTGTCGCTCGTTTTGTCGCCGAATTGGGTCAGGCGCACGTACCCGATCTTGTTGTCCGCCAGCGTGAAATCCGTCCCCGCGTTGATATCTGTCACCATGTTCACCGGGATCAACGCGCGCGTCAGCGCGTAATCCTGAGTCTCCTCATTCGCGGGGTGAAACACCGTTATCTTTACGGTCGTTCCCGGCTCACCGTGGAGCAGCCTGACGGCCTCGTCCGTGCTCATGTTGAGGGTGGTCGTCCCGTCGATCTTTACGATTCGGTCGCCGGTTCGGATCCCCGCCTTGTAGCCGGGCGTGTTCGTAATCGGGGCCACTACTGTCAGTTGACTGTCCTCGAGTTGCACGATGAGCCCAACGCCGCCATAGGCGCCTTGAGTGCCATCCTGAAGTTCCTTGAATTTCTCTGGATCCATGAACTCGCTGTGCGGATCCAGGGTGTTGAGCATCCCTTTCAGCGCCCCATACACTAAATCCTGGTAGGTGAGCTTCTGGCCGTCCACGTAATCCTTGCGCACCCGCTCCAGCGCGTAGGAGAACAGCTTCATGCTGGCGTAGGGGTTTTCTTTCTCCGCGGCAACCGCCGAGCTCTGAAAAATCCAAGCCCCCACCGCCAAGTTCAGCCCTAAGGCCGCCAGGATCACCCCATACATTACTCTTCGTCTCATAAAACCAGAATACTTTCGTTCGCTCGACAAGCTAACGGCCCTCGGCCCGCTTTGCAAGGAAGGCAAGCTCCCTTTTGTTGGTGGCCTTCAGGCAACCGCCGGCCCCAAGGACGCGGATCCGCCCTGGATAATTCCGGCTTGGCTTGGGCGCGCTCGCCAAGCAACACTGAGCCATGCCGCTGAGTGTTGAACGGAACCAGTGCAAAGTGAAATCAGATCTCGCTAACCAAAGGGCAAGGTCCGAGGAGGCGTCGCGCTCGCCATCGTGTTTGACACCAAGACGATGGCGGACACCTTCCGTTCCAGGCCGGCTGCGGGATTCGGACGGGTTCCGTGAGCCCCAACCCCTGGATGCCCAGTGGTGATTTCCGAACTTCAATGGGTTGTCGGGTTAATGTCCGGCACCTCGGCCGACGGGATAGATGCGGTGGCCGCAGAGATTTCCGGAGCCAGACGCGCCCTGCGCGCCCGAGTGTTGGCCCATGTCCATCGGCCATTCCCCCGTCCTTTGCGCCAGCGTATCCTCCAGGCCGCGCTGCACGGGACGGTGGCCGAGGTCTGCGCACTGAACTTCGTCCTGGGCGAACAATTCGCTCGCGCCGCCCTGGCGGTCATCCGCCAAGCCGGCCTTGCACCCGACGCGGTCGCCGCGATTGGTTCACACGGGCAGACCTTGCATCATTTGCCCGATGCCCGCCCTCCTGGTACCATGCAAATCGGGGAACCGGCGGTAATCGCCGAGCGAACCGGAATCCTGACCATCGCGGATTTTCGGGTTGGCGACGTGGCGGCGGGAGGACAAGGAGCCCCCCTGGTGCCTTACGCGGATTGGGTCCTCTTTGCTCATGCCTCCAAGCCGCGCATTGTCCAAAACATTGGCGGGATCGGAAATCTGACCTTTTTGCCGCCCGGCGCTGGGCTGGAACAGGTGCTGGCCTTTGACACCGGCCCGGGCAACATGGTGCTCGATGCCACGGTCTCCGCGTTGAGCGGTGGGCGTCGGGCGCTGGACCGAGACGGGCGCTGGGCTGCGCTTGGTAAGGTCTCCCAGCCTCTCCTGGCCGAATTGATGACGCATCCGTTTCTGAGACGGCCTCCACCAAAAACCACCGGCCGCGAGGAATTTGGCGAGTCGTTTCTTCATCGGGTGTTGGGTTGTGCCCGCCGTCGACGGCTTTCCGATTCGGATCTCATGGCCACCCTCACCGACTTTACCGCCGCCACCATCGCGGACGCGTATCACCGCTTTGTCCTCCCCAAACTAGTGGGCCGCCAACGCGCGGAGCTCGAGGTCATCCTGGGCGGCGGCGGGGCGAAGAACCCCGTTCTCCGCCGCCTGCTGCAAGATCGCCTCGAAGGCATCACTTTGCGGGATCACGAGGATTTCGGGATTGCCAACACGGCCAAGGAGGCGCTCGCGTTCGCCATCCTCGCGTACGAAACCCTCCATGGGCGGCCGGCCAACGTACCCAGTGCCACCGGGGCTCGACACCCCGTAATCCTGGGAAAACTGGTGCGGCCAGCCCCGCCAAAATCCCCTCCTGTGCCTTGACAAAACGAGTTTCGGTGGGAGATTGGCCCTAGGATGATGCGAATGACGAAACTGGGTTGGAGGATATGCGCAGGTGGGCTCGGGTTGGTTTTGGGGGTGACGATGCAGGGCCGCATCTGCCTGGCGGCGACCGAGGCTCCGCCGGGGCGGCAAAACCCACCGGCGAAACTCAAGGTGGATGAGAGCGCCCTTTCACACGAAATCAAGGCCGCCACCAGTTTTGCCTTGGTGGTCAAGCGTGTGGCCCCGAGTATGGTAAATATTTACTCCACCACGACGATTCGGGAACCGGCCTATCAGCACCCGTTTCTCAACGACCCCTTCTTCCGACACTTCTTCGGCAGCGACGTAGGCGCCGGTTCCCGAACCCGCAAGGAGCAAGGCCTAGGCTCCGGCGTGATTGTCTCCCCGGAAGGCTACATTCTCACGGCCAACCATGTGGTCGAAGGGGCCGATAGCGTCAAAGTTGCCCTCCAATCCGGTGAACTCAAGCTGGATGCAAAGGTCATTGGGACCGACCCGATGACCGATGTCGCTCTGCTCAAGATCGAATCGAAGCAACTGTTGGCGGCGATAACCATAGCTGACAGCGACAAACTGGAGGTCGGCGATCTGGTGCTGGCTGTGGGCAACCCGTTCGCGGTAGGTCAGACCGTGACGATGGGCATCATCAGCGGCCTCGGGCGCGGCGGATTCGGCATCAGCGGCTACGAGGATTTTATCCAGACCGATGCCGCCATCAACCCCGGCAACTCGGGTGGCGCGCTGGTCGACGCCCAAGGCCGCCTGGTTGGCATCAACACCGCTATCCTCAGCCGGAGCGGCGGTTCGCAGGGCGTGGGATTTGCCGTCCCGGCCAACATCGCCCGTTTCGTCATGGAACGTCTCATCAAGGAAGGAAAGGTCATTCGCGGCTACCTTGGCATCACCCCTCAGACCCTCACCCCTGGTTTGGCCACCCTCCTGGGTCTTCCCGAAGACTCCCGTGGGGTTTTGGTGGCGGAAGTTGGTGGCAGCACCCCCGCCCAGAAGGCGGGCCTCATCGAAGGTGACGTGGTCACCGAGATCAACGGCAAGCAGACCCCTGATCACCGCAATTTCCAACTGCTGGTGGCGCAGGCGGCTCCGGGCAGCAAACTGAGCCTGCGAGTGCTGCGTGGGGATGATGGTCGCAAACCCAAAGAACAGGTGCTCACCGCTACGCTGACCGCGGTCCACGACGAGGCCGCGAGTTCCAATGATGAGGCCCGGCCCAAAGCCCGCGAGGGGGTTGCTTCGGCCCATGACGCCCTCGACGGCGTCGAGGTGGCCGATCTGGACACCCGCGCCCGGCGCAGGCTTGAAATCCCGGCGCAGGTTCATGGAGCTCTGGTGGTGGACGTCGGTCAAGAGTCCAACGCTGCCGAGGCCGGCCTGCGTCCGACCGATGTGATTCTCGAAATTGACCGCCACCCGGTCACCAACGCCGAGGAGGCCGTGCGCTTGAGCGAGCGAGCCGCCGGGAACCAAATCCTGCTCCGAGTCTGGAGCCAAGCCGGTGATGGGGCGGGTCGCACCCGATTTCTCATCGTGGACAATCTCAAACACAAGTGATGCGCCGCGCCAACGCGTTTTCCGCAGCTAACCAAAAACGAACCAACCGGGGTGCCGGCCTCCAAGACTGGCGCCCGGAGGAAAGTACGCATGACACTAAAATGGAACCTGGTTACCAAGCACATCCAGCCTCACGGGCAGTTGAAGACCAAACTCCAACAAAAGGTTGCCAAACTAGAGGCCCATCTCGTGCATTTTCCGCAGGACGCCGTCCACCTGGACGTCTGCCTCTCGCGGCATCCGAAAAAGGAATGGTTTATCGCCGCCCTGACCCTCCATCTGCCCTCGAGTGTTCTTCACGCGGAAAAGGCCGGCGAGGACCCGGTACCGGTCTTCGACCAAGCCGTCAAAGCCGTGCTCCGCGAGTTGGCCGTCCTCAAGTCCGCCCTTCGCCGCGAGGACCAATGGCAATCGGTGAATCAGTAATCCAGCCGGTTCAATAGCCCATTCTATCTGGCTTCGCCTGCCATTCCTGGAACGCTGCCAGGGCCTCTTTGCGGAGGAGTTGCTTCATCGCCAGTTGGCGTTCGGCAAGGGGCAGGCTCACTTCACGATAGAGAAACTCGTCGTCGAATGCGATCCGGGCGGCGTCCTCGCGGGTATTCGCGTAGAATATGCGATCCACACGCGCCCAGTAGCTGGCGGATAGGCACATGGGACACGGCTCACAACTCGTATAGAGATCGCAACCGTCCAAACGAAACGTTGCCAGCGTGCGGCAAGCCTCCCGGATGGCCACGATTTCCGCATGGGCGGTCGGGTCGTTGGCTGAGGTGACACGGTTGCCCCCGCACCCGACAATGCGACCGGCTTTGACGATCACCGCGCCAAATGGCCCGCCCGCGCCTTGCCGCATCGTGTCCAGTGAGAGCCGAATCGCCTCGCGCATGAAGTCGGATCGGGTTCGCATCACGGGAACAAACGCCGGAGGTCCACCGATCGCGAAAGCTGTCTGCCGCCCTCGAACGGCTTGGTCAGGCGTCCCTGGCTCCAACGCCCCAACCGGCAGAGCATCGCAAAGGAGAAATCGGGCGCCGCCCCCCCCTGGCCCCCCACCAGTTCGCTCCCCCGGCGAACATTATCCATCATCCACGCGGGGAGCAGCAGGTGATAGGGATTGCGAGCCACCTCGGCGACATGAAACGTCGTGGCCGTGATCAGGTCGGCGAGGTCCGCCGCACCGATCTCCACCATCAGATTCGGGTCGTCCATCTGGCCCCAGAATTCGGTCTCAACCAGATGGCAATCGAAGCCCGCCCCGAGCAGGCGCAACGCATCCATCACCAGAAAATGGGTTCCGATATGCGTGCTGTTCCAATCGCGCGCGTGCGGACAAAGGACCACCCGCGGCCGCTGCGTCTCGATGATGGCGGCGACGGTCTGGACGCACGCGGCCCAATGGGCAGGTTCCTGTTCGCGTGTCTTGGCGTTAATTCGGTCGAGCGCCGCCGGTCCCGTGGTCACGAGTCCAAACCCGAGATAGCGACAGGCCGCCTGCAATTCCTGCAGGCGGCCCGCCTTTCGCTCCGGCTTGCTCCCCAGCGTCACCGCCACATTGAGCGTTTCCATCCCCGCTTCGCGCAGCAGGCGCAAGGCGAGCCCGCCGACAATGCACTCGTCGTCCGGGTGCGGGGCAAACAAAAGGGCTTTGGGAGCCGCGGGCGGCAAAGCGGGTCGGGGTGCCGATTCAAAAGCTCCCAGCGGAAAGGAGCGCGCCCTTTCCACCAGTGCGGCGAAATCGGTGACGAACGATTGATAGGGATTCATAAGCATGTCGCAAAGCAAGAATCTACTTCGCTGGTGGGATGGCCGGCAAGCTCGCAGCGGCGACGGCCTGACCATGACGCTTTTCCTGTTCGTCAGGAATGTGGAACAGGATGCCCCCCGCCAACTCCGGAAACTCCGCCTTGAGCACCGCTTTGGCACCCTCGATAATGAGGTCGCCTCCCGGTCCGGAGGTGACTCGTCCGAGGATCAACACATGGGCAAGGTCGTAAAAATCGGCCAAGTGTGCCACCGCATAACCCAGGTACGTACCAATGGTCTCGTAGATCTTCCGCGCACGATAATCGCCCTGGTTCATGAGCGCCTGAACGTGTTTGAGCTTCTCGGGCAGGGGCATCTCAGCATCGGTCTCGATCCCCGCAGGGGCCAGCAGGCGACCCACCGCCTGCTGCGAAAGATATTGCACGCTGCAACCATAGTCGCCCGACCATTCGTCCACGGGAGCCTCGGGGCGGTAATCCACCGGCACGAAAGCCAACTCGTTGATCCAGGAGGTAAGATTGCCCTCGGCATTGACATAACCCCCAGCCGTGCTGGTCCCCAGGGAGATGCCCAGGATGCGGGTGAGGTTTTGCGACATGGACCCGGCTAGCGCGGTCACCTCGCCGTCGTTGATCACCTCGAACGGCAGATTCCCCCAAGCCCGTTTAAGCTCGACGAACAGGTTCCTCACCCGTTGGTGGAAAACGTCCGGCGGTACTCCCCGAAAGAGTGAGGCCACCTTCACCTGGTTGTTCAGGTAAATCCCCGCCGCGCTGCCACCGATGGCGTCCACCCGAGGAAGATGGGCGGCGGCTTTCTTCAGCGATTCCATGATCCCGTCAAAGTGATACTGCGGGTCCGGCTGAAAATAGGGATCCCAGACCGTTTCCTCGCTGAACACGACTTTGCCATCGATTACCGCGGCGACCTTCCGGTCGCTGCCTCCAAGGTCGAATCCGATCCGACATCCCTCCAGGTGACGCCCAAGCGTCGCCGTACTCCGCCGCTCCGGCGGCAGTTCGCCGGTAGAAATCACTTCGAGCCGATGATCGAACATGCGTTCCGCCACCAGGTTCGCGTCGAATCTCCCGGCCGCCGTTTCACGATAGTACGCGGCCAGTTCTTCCGCCAATGCCGAGGGACCGTCCACATAAAACCGAAACCCGCCCCGCGCCCACAGCATCAGCCGGGCGATTCGCTCCAGGTACCTGAAGTTACCTGCAGCTAAGGCGTGATCTTCCGGGAAAACCTGCGTCGCGTAATGCGAGACGATCCCGTCATGTTGTTCGAGCGCCAGGCGGACGCAGGCCGGGTTGGGCAAGGCGCTGACCTGCCGCCGGAAGGCACGGTTGGCCAAGGCGGCCGGGCGGAAGGCCGGATCGAGTGTCGGCGTGAGGCGTGGCGCGACGAGCGGGAAACCACAATTCAGGTTCATAATCATAAATATGTTTGACGTTCGCACACCGCGACCCTCCTTGTCAACTACGCAGAATGGGGGAGGCCCCTCAGCGGACTGCATCCGCCTGAGAGAGCACTTCTCCAGCCTCGGCCGCGCCCGCCCCGAGGCTGCACCGGCCCGCCACATAGGCCGTCAGGAAGTTCCGCGCCAGCTCGAACTCAGCCACGATCTGGCAGTGGAGTTCTTGAGCGCCATCGAGCCGCGCTTCCGCCGCCTGCTGCTCAAGCGTGCGGAGAAGCGAGAACAACCGAAGGACACCGCAAGTGGCACTGGCCCCCGCGCAACCGTGGGCGAGTCGGCGGATTTCGACGGCATTGCCCGCGCGAATAGCCGTCTCGATCTGAGCGATCTGAACGCCCGTTTGATCCAGATAAAGGGCCACCAATTCGTGGATTCGTTCCGGATCGTCGTCGGTGGCTTCGGCCAGACGTTCGATATCGACTGGTGCCGAATGCGAAGCTGCGGAAGTCCGGGAGGGCTGTAACCGCGTGAGCTCGTCCCCTGCTGCCCGCCCCGCCCATTGCTCGATGATCCTCCCCAGATCATCCACGCGAATCGGTTTGGCAAGGTAGTCGTCCATCCCCACCGCCAGGCACTTTTCCTTGTCCCCCTTCATCGCGCTCGCGGTCATGGCGACGATGATAATCCGAGAGTTGTAGGTCGGATATCGTTCCGGTTGGGCCTGCCGCTGGCGGATGACCTGGGTCGCTTCCAAACCGCTCATCTCCGGCATCATGACATCCATGAGCACCAGGTCGTAGGATTGGCGATCCAGCGCATGAAGGGCCTCGACCCCGTTGGAGGTTACAGCCGACCGATAGCCCATTTGTTGGAGCAGACTGACCGTGACCTGCTGATTGATGAGGTTGTCGTCGCAAACCAGGATTCGCAGGGGACAGCGGGCGGCCAAATTCGGATCGAGCCTGGCCACACTCAGCATCCGCCGCGGAGCCGGCTTTGGCCCGGGAATGGCACTCACCAGCACTTCATGGAGTCGGCTCGGCTTGATCGGTTTGCTCAGGCAACCGGCGAACGCGGCTTCCGCCAAATCGGGATGATCCGCGCGCAGCCCCATCGAGGTCACCAGGACCATCGGCAGCGCCGCCGCCCCGGGTTGCCGCCGAATCTCCCGTCCCAGCATCACCCCATCCATCCCCGGCATTTGCATGTCCAGGAGGGCGAGATCGAACGGTTCGTCGGCACGAAGCCAGTCCAGGGCCTCGTGTGCGCTACGACAAGTGCGGGGGGCCATCCCCCACTTGGCCGTCTGCAGGGCAAGGATCTGGCAATTGGTGGCGTTGTCATCGACGATTAGCAACCGTAGCCCCGCCAGCCTGGGATCGGGCCCGTCGAGACTGGATCCGGACGGCTGGCCCGGCGCCTCCAACGAGAGCGTAAAATGGAAAGTGGATCCTTTGCCAGCCTCGCTTTCAGCCCACATCTCCCCGCCCATCAGTTCCACCAGTCGTTTGCTGATCGCCAATCCGAGACCTGTCCCACCGTATTGGCGCGTCGTCGAAGCATCGGCTTGCGTAAACGCCCGGAAGAGCCGGGGCAGCCTGTCCGCCGGAATGCCGATGCCGGTATCGCGCACCGAGAAGTGCAACCGCCACAAATCGCCCTCGGAGCTTCCGCACTCGACCGGAGCAGCCATCCGCACCTGGACCACGACCTCGCCCGCAGGCGTGAACTTGACGCCGTTGCTCAACAGGTTCACCAGCACTTGCCGAAGCCGAGTGGAATCGCCCAGGAACCTCGCCGGCAGGCAATCTTCCACCTGATAAGCCAAATCGATTCGATTCTCCGCCGCCTTGGCCGCCAGCAAATCCAGGCTCGACTCAATCGCACCCCGCAGATCAAAAGGATGACGCTCCAACTCGACTTTGCCGGACTCGATCTTCGAAAAATCGAGGATGTCATTGATGATGGTCAGGAGCGTCTCGCCGCTGGAGGCGATCGTCTCAGCGTAGCCCTTCTGTTCCTGGGACAGAGAGGTCTCCAACAACAATCCCGACATGGCGATAATCCCGTTCATCGGTGTGCGGATTTCATGGCTCATATTGGCCAGGAAATCAGCCTTGGCTCGCGCCCCCGCCTCCGCGGCCAGGCTGGCGGAGCGCAACTCCCGGTTGGTTCGGGTTAATTCATCCTGCAACTGCTTGGCGCGAAGCGCCGCTCCCAAACGCGCGCGCAACTCAGCCAACTCGAACGGTTTAGTTAGGTAATCCGCCGCCCCCAACTCGAAACCACGCAGCTTGTCATTCGTGCCGTTCCACGCCGTCAACACGATTACGGGAATCGAACCGATTTCTGACGAGGTCTTGATTTTCCGCAACAAGTCGAAACCATTCATCCCCGGCAAACCCAAATCGAGCAACACTAAATCAAAGCGAGATTCCCGCAGGCGTCTGAGGGCGGTCGCCGCGTCCCGCGCACTCGTTAGGGCAATCTGATCCTCCTGCAGCAGGACCCGGAGGATCTCAGCCATGTGCGGATCATCCTCGACCAACAGCACTTGCGAGGGGGACACGTTCATAGGCGGCGGGCAAGGTCACCGGCTTCTTTTTCCGTTTTCATATTGCCATTCGGGTGCATGGTTACGGCTAAACATCCAGTAGTTCGATGTGACAGCGAGTAAGATCCTAGCTTTCCCGCTCCCCCAATGCCAGCAAAACTCGCCGAACCCGGCAAAGAAACATTGCGAAAATCGCTAAAAAACAGGTAAATATCCCCCATGGTTCATACTACGCTCAACCCGGGAACGGTTGGCGAACCCTGTCAAAGCCGGGATGAATTCGTGAAAGCCTATCAATTGATGCTGCTGGCGCGAATCCTGGACGACAAGTTCGCCAGCCTGTACCGCATGGGAAAGGTCCACGGCGGCGTGTTCCTGGGTCGCGGCCAGGAAGCGCTGAGCGTTTCCTTCGGGCTCGCCCTGCGCAAAGGCGACGTCTTTGCTCCCCTAATTCGAGATGGCGCCGGCCGGTTGGCTTTCGGGGAATCGGTCCTCGAAGCCGTCCGCACTTTTCTCGGCTCTCCCCTCGGCCCGATGCGCGCGCGCGACGGGAATGTCCACCGTGGACGCCCTCGCGAGGGAATGCTCGCCATGATCAGCCACCTCGGCGCGATGATTTCGGTGGTCAACGGCGTCTTGTTCGCCCACCGACTTAAAGGTGTAACCAACACCGCAGGAGTGGCCTGTATCGGTGACGGAGCCACCAGCACGGGGGCCTTCCACGAGGCCCTGAACCAAGCCAGTATCGAGAAGCTGCCACTGGTGCTTGTAATCGCCAACAACCATTATGCTTACTCCACTCCCAATGACCGCCAGTTCGCCTGCCGCTCGTTGTTGGACCGGGCGTCGGCTTATGGGGTTGCCGGGCACGCCATTGACGGCACCGACTTGGCCGATTGTCTCCGGGTCGCCAACCTCGCCGTCCGCCAGGCCCGATCCGGTGGCGGACCCCAACTCGTTGTTGCCGACCTCCTTCGACTCTGCGGCCATGGAGAGCACGATGACGCCGGCTATGTCGACCCGGCCCTGAAGGCGGCCCCCGGCGGACGGGATTGTCTCAAGGTTGCCACCGACGTGTTGCTGGCCCAGCGATGGGGCGACGAGGCCGCCTTAGCGGCCTGGCGGGACGAGGCCAGTCGGGAAGTCGAAGCCGCCGTGGCTAGAGTTCAGCGTGAGCCAGGCCCCGATCCCTATCAACAGGATTGGTGCGCCCTGGCCGCTCGACACTTGGCGGAGGGCTTCGCTAACGGGGAGGCAGCAGCATGAGTATTACCTACCTCGACGCGATTCGCGAGGCCCAAGCCCGCGCCCTGGCCGATGACCCCCGCGTGTTCATTTACGGCCAGGATGTCGGCCCCTTTGGCGGGGCCTTCAAGGCTACCAAGAATCTCGCCCAGCGCTTTCCCGGGCGGGTAATCGACGCCCCCATCAGCGAGGACGCCATGCTCGGCCTGGCGGTCGGCGCGGCCATCGAGGGGATGCGTCCCATCATCGAGATGCAGTTCGCCGATTTCTCCACCGTCGCTTTCAACCAGATCGTCAACCAGGCCGCCACGCTCCATTGGCGGACCTCCGTCCCCTGCCCCATCACCGTTCGCCTTCCCTGTGGCGGCACCTCCGGCAGCGGGCCATTCCACAGCCAGAGCATGGAAGCACTCTACGCCCATTATCCCGGCCTGGTGGTCCTCACCCCCGCCACGGTGGATGATGCCTACAGCATGTTGCTCGAAGCCGTCGCCATCGACGACCCGGTCATTTTTTGTGAGCACAAATACCTTTACTATCATCTCAAGGCCGAACGGCTCCCCACCGAAGCCATGCCGATTGGCAAAGCGCGCATCTCGCGCCCTGGCCGTGACCTCACCATCGTCGCCTATAGCGCCATGGTTCATGAGGCCTTGGCCGTCGCCGAGGAACTCTCGGCGGAACGTTTTGAGATTGAGGTCGTCGACCTCCGCTCGGTTAAACCCCTAGACACCGACACGGTAATGGCCTCGGTAGCGCGGACGGGACGCCTGCTCTGCGTGGGCGAAGCCTGGCCCTGGGGGGGCGTCACCGCCGAGGTTATCGCCCGGGTCGCCAGCGAGGGCTTCGAGTTGCTCGACGCACCCCCGCAACGCCTCAACGCCAAGGACACTCCCGTCCCCTACCACCCCAACCTCTGGGCCGCCCATCGGCCAACCGCCCGGAGCATCGCCGCCGCCGCCCGTAATCTCCTGCGCCGCTAACCCAACTCCCGCGCCCCGACCCAGCTTATGCCTTCGATTGCCATCATCATGCCTCAACTGGGCGAGTCCATCGCCGAGGCCACTGTCGTCAAGCTCTTGGCCCAGGTCAACGACCCCGTGCAAACCGGCCAGGATGTGCTCGAGGTCGAAACCAACAAGGCCGTCCTGAGCGTCGCCGCGCCGTGCCCGGGTCGCATCGAGCGACTCCTGGTGAAAATCGGCGAGAGTTACCCGGTCGGCGCCGTGCTTGGCTACCTCGATGCCAGCACCGAGGATGCCACCCGATTGGGCCTGGATGTCCATGCTCCCGATCATTACTCGGACAAGGCCGCCACCCGGACCGAGAGCGGCGGCACCGTTCCCGCCTCCGGTCCCGCCCGGAGCGTCCAACCGACCGTGCGCGGACTCCCCGTCCCCGCCAACGCCGCCGGCGCCAGCTACATGTCCCCGCGGCTCAAGGCGCGAATGCTGGAGTTGGGGCTCCACGCCGCCGACCTTTCCGGTCTTCCCGGCAGCGGGGCTGCCGGGCGTGTGACCATCCAGGATTTCGAGAAGTTCATCGCCAACCTCGAGAAGCACAAGCTGAGCCAGGCTTCCTCCATGCGCGTTGCCGTGGCCGACGCCATGCGCCGAAGTTGGACCCGGCCGCTGGCCACCGTCGCCGTGCCGGTCTGTTTTGATCCCTTGCTCAGCCACCGCCGAGGGTGCGACCCCAAACCCGGGCCCGCCCTCTATGCCTTGCGCGCCCTCGCCTTGGCCCTGGCCGAGAACAGCGCTGTCGCCGGCCGGCTCATCGGCAATAAGATCGTCCATCCCTCCTCGATCGATGTCGGGTTCGCCGTCGAAGCCGAGGAGGGGGTCTTGGTGCCCGTCATCCGGAACGCGGACAAACGGCCTCTGCGCGAATTGGTGAATCGCTACAACGAGATGATCGAATTAGCCCACCAGCGCAAACTCCCCGCCGATGCCACCGGCGGCTCCATCGCCACCGTCACCAACTTCGGCACCTTCGGCCTGACTTGGGCGACCCCCATCCCCTTGCCGGAACAGAGCCTCGTCCTCGGCATGGGTGCCGCCCGCCGCGCCCCCAATTGGGATGAGGCCAAAGGCCAATTTGTCCCGGTGATGGAGGCCAACCTGACCCTGAGTTTTGATCACCGCGTCTTGGACGGCGGTGCCGCCGGACGCCTCCTGGCCCGCATCGCCCAGCTCCTCGGACACCCGGAGGAGCTTTAAGCCCCAGTGGGGCCTTGGCCTTGACCGCCGCTTACTCGATCCGAGGCACGGACAGATCGGTGACGAGCAGCAAACCAGCCGACGCTTGCAACAGGCGGGGGACGGCATTGACAAGCGCCGCCACGGTGGCCTGGTCGCCCGCCACCCCGCCTTCAATGACCATCCTCAACGGGGGCTCCCCCTCGATCTGGATCGCATCGTGGGGGTTGGCGGCGTTCAGATACATCCTCAGATCCAAGGTCAGGCTTACCTTGCCCCTGACCTTGGCCTCGGCCCGTTGGTGCAAGCCACACGTTTGGCCCGCCTTGACTTCGAGGAAGGCCGTCCGAATATCGTGCTCGGCCACGACCGCGTCGCCGGACTCGATGATCTGGGTTACTCTCCACCCCAGACAATGGGCCACCAAGGCCAGCGAATCCCTGAGGCCGGCGTGGCCGGCGTGGCCCTGCTTGAGGCGTCGGCGGAATTCGGCCGGCGGCAGCCCGCTCCCGATCTTTCGTTGGAGCGACTCGCGCCGCGTGGAAGCGTTGACCACCCGCTGGATGTGAATGGCGCTCACCGCTCGGCTCACGCCGGTGAGGCAAACCGGCAGCAGGTCCATCACGAACCCAGGATTGACGCCAGTGCCGTGAACCCGGACCCCGTGTTGCTTGCACAGTCGGTCCAGCCTGGCGGCAAGCGCCGGGTCACGAAAGCTGGGGAAAAGGAGTTCCTCACAGGAGGAGACGATGTTGAGGCCGGCGCGGACCATCGGTTCAATCTGAGCACAGGCCTCTTTGAGTCTGGAAACGGCGGTATGGAAGACGACTTGCGGCCGCTCGTCCGCGATCAGCGCCTCAAGCGACGCGTGTACTTTGCGGCCACGCAGATCGCGTAAACCGGTCAACTGAGCCAAGTCCTGCCCAACTTTGGCTGGGTCAATGTCAATGGCGCCAACCACCTGCGCCCACGGCTTGGTAGCGGCCAGCTTTACGGTCTCCAACCCGATCGGCCCCAGGCCGAACTGCGCCACCTTGATCTTGGAACTCGATCTCATGCCCCGGATTCAACAATATCCGGGCAGCCCTGGCAACTTTATCCCTGCAAGCAGCGCTCGGCCGGCGCGGAACGTGGCCGAGAGCAGGTTTCCCTTCGATCTCCCGAGTAGATTACCTCTGCCCGCAGAGCTTCAGGTTGAACATCCGCCGTTGCAGCTCTTCCGGCGTGAGGTCCTCTATATGTGTTGGGACGGACCAGAGAGGCCCGAGTGAGGCGACAGAACTCCCGAGGGCCGCAAATCGTCTTGCGAGGGGGGCTTCGATGGCAAGCCTCAACGCGCGCGCATGCGCGACGCATTCCGGATGTCAACGAGTGCTTGCTGGGCGTTGGTATCGCCTTTGGCCGCAGCCGCCCCTAATTCCTCATTGATGCGCTTGCACTGACCATCGACGGCGGTTATCTGATCAGGGCTCAAATCCCCGTGGCTCCGCAGCAACCTAAACTTGATATAGGCTTCTACCACACCATTGGTTTGCCGGGCCGCAAGGGCCTCTTCCCAAAGCGCCTTGGCCTCGGCCGAGGCGGACTGGAAGAGCTTGGGGTCGGTAGCCACGGATCCGCTGCCGGATTTCTTACAGCCGGACAGGACACCAAGGGTAAAAGAGACCGCACACAGAACGCCGGCCAAGGCCAAGGCTCGTCTGGCGGGAGGCAGGATCGATTTCATAGCAACGACTGAGACCAGAACCGGTGAGAGATTAGTTCAATGCCCATTCGCAGTGAGCGGATTCCACCAGACCAGGGTCTTCCCGTTTGGCCCAGGGGTGCCCTTGCCGTTGGATTCGTTTTTAAACTGCGTTACGGTCACATAGACCACGGTGCCGCAAATGCAGAGGGCGTTGCCGCCGTTCTTGCTGTGCAGCCGACCGATGCCTTCGGAATCATTGGGAAAATTGGCCGCATCGTTGTACTCGAAGGCGGGGTTCCCGCTCGCATCGTACAGGTGCTCGTCAGGTTCCCAAACCAGGTAGCACATCGGGCTCCAGGCATCCGACGTCTTCTCAAACGTGTTGGGTTTCGTGTAATCCTCGCTCCCAAAGCCGCAAGCGGCCCCGTCCATGACGTAGCTGGACATTTTGTTCTCCCTCACTGTTGTGCCGATGTTGCCCTGGCTGCGCGGAGTGGTCCAGGTCTTGCTTTTGATGTCCACGGGGCAAAGATAGGAGTTCGGATTGGGCATATACTGGTACCACAAACCGGTTCGATAAGCATCCGGCATATGTGTCTGATAATCTCCGCCGGGGCCCACATCCGGCACGCCCTCATTGGTCACAGTGTAGAGCCAGCCGGGCAAATTCACGCCGTTGAACGCGCCGCCGCCGTCCCAATTGGCGAAGGCCAAGGCATCCCGGTTGTCGTCGGCGTACATGCGAATGGCCGCCCCCATCTGCTTGAGATTGTTGGTGCAGGTGGTGCGCTGCGCCTTGGCCTTGGCGGTGGCCAGTGCGGGCAGCAACATCGCGGCGAGGATCGCGATGATCGCGATAACCACCAGCAGTTCAATCAGGGTAAAAGCGAGTCTTGTACCCAGACGGTCGAGATTCGGTTTGGCTTTCATAACGGCAATTTAGAACTTATCGCGGGTTCGTCAATACTTTTGGCATTTAAACTTGCCACTCGAGAACTCCGTTTCACGAGCCTCGTTTGGCCTGCAGCCGAGCTCTGCCACCAGGAATATAAACCCGGCGCAACGCTGACGTATAGTGTGCGTCTCGACGCACACTTGCTAACCTACCGCTGCCGTCAGGAGCCAGTCGGGGCCGAGCTTCCGCCAACGAACTCCCGTCAAGGTGCGGGCTTCGGTCAGGCACTCCGCCCCGGCACCGGCCACCGCTCGCAGGGAATCCCGGCCTCCGAGAATCTTGGGCGCGTAGAAGAACGCCACGCGGTGCGCGAAGCCTCCCAGCAGGAAGGAGGCGTTGACCTCACCGCCCCCCTCGACCAAGAGGCTGGTCACGTCCTCCGAGCCAAGCTGTCGCAGCAACCAAGGCAGGTCGATCCGCTGACTCCGGTGGCGGCCGCCGGCGGCATTCCGTGCTCGGGCTGGGGACGGTTCCGCCCCACAAATCTGGTGAGGCGGGTCGCCTCTCGAGTGCCAGCCGTCCCCACCTCCCGGCGCAGTCAATCCTGGTTTCATCCTCTCATTTTCGCGCCCGATGGGTTCTTCGGCGAGCGCCGGAGCCACCAGCACCCGCACCCGGCGTTGCAAGGCCGCCACCCGCCGCGGCGGCGCGTTCTGGCTCACGACGACGGCGGTCAAATCGGCCGCCGCATCGCTGACGACTTTGGCCGCCAACGGGGTACGAGCCATGGCGTCCAGGACAATACGTCGCAACCGATGGCTCTCGGAAACACGGGTCCGACTCGTCGGGGTCGCAGAACCAAACGGCCGAACGGTCAAACTCGGATTGTCCGCCAGGATCGTGTTAATGCCGACGAGGATGGCGTCGGCCCCCAGGCGCAGACGCATCCCGTAGCCGCGCGCCCGCTCGCCCGTGATCCACTTGGATTGGCCGGAGGCAGTGGCGATCTTACCGTCGAGAGTCATGGCGGCCTTGACGGTCACGAACGGTGTGCGGTGGCATATCCAGTGGTTGAAGGCGGCATTGAGGGCGGTACACTCCTCGGCTAACCCGCTCTGGACGGTAGCGACGCCCGCTTGGGCGAGGATCGCGAAGGCCCGCCCGGAATGCCGCGGGTTCGGGTCTGTAGCGCCCACCACCACCTTGCGGATCCCAGCGGCGATGATGGCCGCAGTACAGGGGGGCGTGCGACCTTGCGTGCAGCACGGTTCCAAAGTCACATAGAGCGTCGCCCCCTCGACGCTGTGCCCGCGCCGCTGAGCATCCCGCAGGGCTTCGATTTCCGCATGAGGTTGGCCGGCGCGGCGATGCCAGCCGCGCCCGATTACTTGGCCGGCCTGAACCAGGAGGGCCCCCACCATGGGGTTGGGAGAAGTCGTTCCATAACCGCGCCGGGCCAACCGAAGCGCCTCGCGCAGGCAGGCAAGGTCGGCCTCAGTCGGCAAAGAGGGCATGGGCAAACTGCCGGGGGTCGAAGGGCTGAAGATCGTCCGCCTTCTCTCCGAGGCCGATGAACTTGATGGGAAGACCGAGTTCCCTTTGGATAGCCACCACCATGCCGGCTTTGCTCGTGCCGTCGAGTTTGGTGACCACCAGCCCGGTCAAGGGGACAGACTTGTTGAATTCGCGGGCCTGGTTGAGGGCGTTCATGCCCGTCGAGGCGTCGAGCACGAGAAGGACCTCGTGCGGCGCGCCGGGGAGCAATTTACCGATCACGCGATGGAGTTTTTGCAGTTCCTGCATGAGGTTATGCTTGGTATGGAGGCGGCCCGCCGTGTCCACAAAGAGGTAGCTCGCACGCCGGGCGACCGCCGCCGACACGGCATCATGGGCTACGGAGGCCGCATCTGCACCATAAGCGCCGGCGATGACGTCGACCTTCAGCCGCTGTCCCCAGAGTTTGAGTTGCTCAATGGCAGCGGCACGGAAGGTGTCGCAGGCGGCCAGGAGGACATCCTCCCCTCGAGCCTGCACCAGGTGGGCGAGTTTGGCTGCCGTGGTGGTCTTGCCCGTGCCATTGACCCCAACAATCGAAACCACAGTAACTCCCTGCCCCGCCCGGATCAGGTCGGTCCGTTCGGCGCTCAGACTGTTCCTCACCTCGCGCTCGGCGATCGCAAACACCTCGAGGCCGGCCCCGCCCTGGGTTTCATACGCCTTCCGCACCGCGGCCACGATCTGAGCGGTGGTGCCCGTGCCCAGGTCGGCGCCGATGAGGGCGGCTTCCAACTCCTCGATCGCGTCGGCATCGAGTTTGGGCGACCAGGTCAGGATGCGCCGGATTTCGTGCGCCAGCTTGCTTTGCGTCTTGTGCAAACCGGCCTTGAATTTGGCGAAGAGGCCCATGGGTTCAGGAGAAAATTGGGGTTGAGGGGGTGCATGTCGCCGCTCCCCGTTCCGCGGCTTTGGCTTTGAGCTGTTCCACGAACGGGTACGGGAGTTTCACCGTGCCGATGAGCGGGCGGCCTTTGTTCGAACCGTGGCAATCCGAGCCACCTGTGATCAGCAGCCCGTGGAGAGCAGCCATCTCCAAGTACTGCGTGGTTTCGGACGGCCCATGTTTGCTGTGATAACATTCGATGCCGTCGAGACCCGCCTCGACGATGGCCGGGATAACCGCGTCCGTTCGATTAAGTCCCGGATGGGCCAAAACCGCAAGGCCACCGGCAGAGTGAATGAGTTGGATGGCCACAGCGGCGGACATTTTGAACTTGGGCACCCAGGCGGGCCGGTCTTTCCTGAGAAACCGCTCGAAAGCCTCATCCAGGTTCCTGCAAAGGCCGGCCTTCACCAGCGCGCGGGCGACGTGGGGACGACCCGGCGCCCGGCAGTTCGCCAACGCGAACACGGCGTCCACCGAAAGCGGCACTCTTAACCGGTTGATGCGCGCTACCATTTCCCGAATCCGGTCCTGCCGCACGGCTTGGAATTTCGCGATCTCCACCAGCAGTTTCGGGTCCCGAGTATCCAGGCAGTATCCGAGAATGTGGATCTCATCGCCGTCTTGCTCGGCGGTCAGTTCGGTTCCCGGGATGAACTCGATGCCGGCGCTGGCGCAAGCGGCGGCGGTGGGCGCGCAACCCTCGATAGTGTCATGGTCGGTCAACGACAAAGCCGCCAGTTGGTGGCGCCGCGCGTGCCAGACCACCTCGGCGGGCTCGTAAGTCCCATCGGAAAACCGGGTGTGCAAATGGAGGTCGGCAAAGGTCATGGAACTCGGCGGGAGTCCGCTCAGGTCACATTTCGGGCCGGCCGCAGCAACTCGCCTTTGATCTTGTCGAGCAAGCCATTAACGAACTTCCCGCTGTCCTGGGTCGAAAACTTCTTGGCAATGTCCACCGCCTCGTTAATGCTGACTATTGGCGGGATGTCCTCCCGATGCAACATCTCGAAGATCGCCAGCCGCAGGATGTTCCGATCCACCGCGGCAATGCGGTGCAGGTCCCAGTTCTTGGCGTGCTTGATGATGATGGCATCGGCCTCAGCCCGATGTTCCACCGCACCGCGGATCAGCGGGTCGGCAAACAGCCGCACGGCCGCCTCATCGGTGGTCGGCGGGGGCAACTCCACTGCCTGGCCCCAGGTCGCCGGGGCTTTTTCTTCGGAAATCGCCGCCGCCCGCTGCGTGTCCCAAAACTCCGCCAGCGCCGCCTCGATGTTCTCTGGCGGGTTTAGATCGTACTGAAACAGGAATTGCACGGCGCGCTCGCGCGCCTCTCGTCGTTTGCCCATAGTTTAAGCATGCCGCAAATCCGGCCTGCGAGAAATCAAAATCTTTGAGCCCACCGGCTAATGCTCCCGCCAGGCCTCAGGGCTGCGCGGGGCGGGCGCGGAAGGCCTTAGCCGGCCGCCGCCGATTCGCTTCGCACAAGCGCATAGTCCAAACTCCCGCACCGGCTGCGCAGTTCGCGCTCCAAGATCGCCAGCCTGCCCGACCTCAAGCTTGACGCCGCAGTCCTGGCGGGAGCTTAATGGGGAGAATGAACCGGAGCCCGACTGCGTGGGTCACCGGCCCTAGAAACTGCTTAACGGGACAACGAATCGGATTTCTATGAGGAAAATCGCTTTGGCAGCGGTCTTGGCCTTGGGCCTGTCACAGCGGGCGGCACCGGTTGCATCCGCAGCCTCGCCCGGCGCCAACCGGCTTTGGTATACGCGACCGGCCACAAAATGGACCGAGGCGCTGCCGATCGGAAATGGACATCTGGGAGCGATGTTCTTCGGCGGACCGGAACAGGAACGGCTCCAACTGAATGACAACACGCTGACGTCGGACGAACCAGGGTATCGCACGTTGCCGCTAGACGTGCGGACGGACTTCACCGCGGCCACGAACCTCATCGCACAACGGCGCTTTGCCGAGGCGGACGCCTTGGTGACCCGCAAATGGCTCGGGCGCTCTTGGGCGTGCTACCAGCCGCTCGGCGACCTCCAACTTGAATTTCAACTGCCCGGCGCGGTGTCGCAGTACCGACGCGAACTCGATTTAGCGGAGGCGGTCGGCCGGGTGGAGTTCCAGGCGGGCGGGGTAAACTTCCAGCGGGAGGTCTTTGCCAGCCAGCCTGACGATGTCATCGTGCTCCGCCTCAGCGCCGACCAGCCGGGCATCATCAGTTTTAGCCTGAGGCTGAGCTCGCCCCATTCAAACACGGTGACCGAAGTCGAGGCCAAGGCGTTGCAAACCGGGATAGCCGGACAGGCGCCCGGCTTGGCGCTGCGCCGGACGCTGGATTGGGTCGAGAAGAAGGGAGATACCTGGAAATACCCGGAGCTGTGGGAGAAAGACGGTACCCGCCGTCCGCAGGCCAAAGCGGTGCTCTACGGCAGCGAAATCGACGGACGCGGAACCCGTTTTGCGGCGCGGCTAGCCATCCGGCCGAAAGGCGGACGGTTCTCGGCGACCTCGGAGTCACTCAGCATCACCCAAGCCGATGAAGTGCTCATCATCGTGAGCGCGGCAACCAGCTACCAGGGATTCGACAAAAGCCCCAGTCGCGATCGCACTCTGGCGGTACGGAAAGCGCAAGCCTCCCTCTATGCGGCCGGGCAACGCAATTTCCCCGAGCTTCGGAAGCGGCATACCAACGATTACCAGCGCCTGTTCGACCGGGCGTCGCTGGAATTGGTTGGCGAGAGGGGGCAAAGCCAACTCCCGACCGACGAACGAATCCGGGCTTTTGCCAACGGTCAGGACGAGCCACTAGCCGCGCTGTATTTCCAGTACGGCCGCTACCTGATGATCGCGGGATCACGC
>Ga0316228_1001275_pt1 | contig 27351 bp, 19 predicted proteins | sample TBH18021metaG_FD_206005 | JGI IMG/M metagenome (GOLD analysis project Ga0316228, IMG submission 206005) | Freshwater microbial communities from Trout Bog Lake, Wisconsin, USA - TBH18021 | ecosystem: Environmental > Aquatic > Freshwater > Lake > Hypolimnion/Profundal zone | place: USA: Wisconsin... | reverse complement strand
GGGTTTTTTGTTTCAATGAAATATTAATCAGTGCCATATTCTTGGCGTTTTGTGGCAAAAAAGCGCTCAAGTCGATCCATCGCTTCATGCAAATCTGATGCATTTGGCAAAAATACCACGCGAAAATGGTCAGGCGCATGCCAGTTAAAGCCCGTACCTTGTACCATCAATACTTTTTCTTGCAATAACAATTCCATCATAAACTGCATGTCATCTTCGATTGGATAAATGTCACGGTCAATTTTTGGGAAACAATAAAACGCCCCCTGTGGCATGGTACATGAGATACCTTTAATGGCGTTTAGGCGCTCGATAGCGATGTTGCGCTGCTGATACAGGCGACCGGTTGGTGCGGTCAAGGCTTGCATACTTTGATAACCACCCATCGCCGTTTGAATCGCGTATTGTGAAGGGACGTTGGCACACAGCCGCATCGATGATAGCATGGTTAACCCTTCAATAAAATCAGCCGCATGGTGTTTTTTACCCGATAACATCATCCAGCCTGAGCGAAAACCTGCGATACGGTGCGACTTTGACAACCCATTATAGGAGATAACCAAGCAGTTTTTGGCAAGGGTGCACATCGGTACATGCACGGCATCATCATACAGCACGCGGTCATAAATCTCATCCGCCATCAGTACAAGCCCGTGTTTTTCTGCCAGTGCCACGATTTTTTTTAAATTTTCGGTAGAGTAAAGCGCGCCTGTTGGGTTGTTTGGGTTGATGACCACAATGCCTTTGGTGCGCTCATTGATTTTGCTTTCGATATCGGCAATATCTGGCTGCCAGTTGTCGGCTTCATTACACAGATAATGAACTGCTTTACCCCCTGCCAAATTCGTTGCCGCTGTCCAAAGCGGGTAGTCAGGCATTGGAATCAGCACTTCATCGCCATCATCCAGTAACGCTTGCATAGTCATCACAATCAGTTCAGAGACGCCGTTGCCCAAATACACATCGGCAACGTCTACCGCTTCTAACAATCCTTTGGCTTGGTAATACTGCAAAATCGCTTTACGCGCGGCAAAAATCCCTTGAGAGTCTGAATAGCCAATCGCATTGGGCAAATTCATCGCTACATCTGATAAAATCTCTTGCGGTGCTTCAAACCCAAATGGGGCAGGGTTGCCGACATTAAGTTTGATGATTTTATGACCTTGTGTCTCCATGCGGTTGGCAGTTTGTAGCAAAGGACCGCGAATGTCATAGCACACGTTTTGCAGTTTATTGGATTTGTTCAAAGTTTTCATGGTAGATACATCACTACTAGGTTTGGGATTGGGTTTGGGATTAGGTTTGGAATGGTTGGGTTGAAAATTGGTAGCAGCGGGGGTGGTAGATTGAGTGGTTTGATCCTGCCGCGGGTTCGCTTGATTGGCATCGCTTAATGCTTGTGCTACAGTAGTATCATTGACCGTATGCGCTGCTAACGCTTGGGTGTTGACGTTATGACTTTCCACCCCAGTACCTGATAGCAAATAGCTTTCGCTGCACCCTAACAGACTGGCAAGCACAGGCAGTTTATTGGATACGATGCCATTGGAACCGCGCTCCCAATTAGAAATCGCGGCACGGCTAACTTTAGCACCAGCTTGGGTCATTAAATCGGCAAGTTCAGCAGTGGTCAAACCTTTGCTTTTACGCAGCTGCGTCAAGCGTTGTCCAGCCGATAGTTTAGCATCAGTGAGCATAGCGGGGGATTCCGGTTGAATATCAATGAATTTTATCGATATTTTGTCAGAAATACTGACAAAGTTAAAGTATAAATATTGGCGGATAACTGCCAATAGATAAACTACGCTTGTCAGCATAATAATGCAAGAAAAACTTACAATTTTTTAACTAACAACTTTTTAACTAACAACAAGGAGATTTGCTATGGAAGATTTTTACCAATTGTCCGCGACCGATATTCGAGGTCAGCTATTTGATTTTGACACCCTTAGAGGTAAAGTCGTATTGATTGTGAATACCGCGAGCAAATGTGGTTTTACCCCACAGTTTGAGGGCTTAGAAAAGCTATACCAAGCTTACAAAGACCAAGGATTGGTGGTGTTGGGTTTTCCCTGCAACCAATTTGGTCAGCAAGATCCTGGCAATGAAGCGCAAATTAGTGAGTTTTGCCAAATCAATTATGGCGTGACCTTTCCGATGATGGCGAAAGTTGACGTCAATGGTAAAGACACCCATGCTGTGTATCAGTTTTTAAAATCACAGCCACAGGGTAAGGGTATGTTGGGCGACGCCATCAAATGGAACTTTACCAAGTTTTTAGTTGACGCACATGGTAGAGTCGTAGATCGTTTTGCACCGACTAAAGCCCCCCAAGACCTTGAGACGGATATCAAAGCACTACTGGCGCAACCGTGAGAAAAGGCGGAAGAGAAAAAATAAAAAGGATTTAATTGGGGGAATTAAATCCTTTGGGTGACAAGCGATAGAGACATTGTTATTATTGTTATCTTATTATTCTTATTGTTAGCTATGACCTTGCTGGCCATGTAGGTATGATAAGGTTTTTATGTGACAACCACATGACATGCTCAGCAAAATTTTTTAAAAATTTTAATATTTGCCAAAAAAAATCGTTGACAGCAAAAATAAATTCTCTATAATACCCACCACAGACGATGGGTCGTTAGCTCAGTTGGTAGAGCGTCTGCCTTACACGCAGAATGTCGGCGGTTCGAATCCGTCACGACCCACCAATTTGACAAGTTTGGGTCATCGTCGCCAACTACCGTGCAGTGGTAGTTCAGTTGGTTAGAATACCGGCCTGTCACGCCGGGGGTCGCGGGTTCGAGTCCCGTCCGCTGCGCCACTTATTTTATAAGTGTTAAAAAACGAAATTTTTAAAGTTTTATGCCTCAAATCTCCCCTGATTTGAGGTTTTTTTTGGCTTAAATTTTACACCAAGCTATTGATTTTAAAAAATATATTGTTTTATAAATTTTTATCTTGATGTGATTAGGAAAATTGATTTTGATTGTTAAGTTGAAAAGATATCTATTTTTAATATTTAAATAAAACTAACGTGACCAAACGCTTGTGACTAAAACTGACCATTTTGTGACCAAAAATTTTGGCTTACGGTCTGTAGGGTCACCCGCCAACTATTAAAACCAATTGTTAAAATATAAAAAGTACAGTAAAAATTCAAAGGCAGATTTCATTACAAGCTGTCAGGCAACCAAAATTCATGCAATCGAACAACAAAGTCTCGCATTTTATGGCATGATCTATACCGCAATATCCCCATCGCCCCACTAACAACTTGCCAATGCGTTTTCCCGTAAGCCAGTCATTGAAAGCATCCTGATTATCTAAGGGGGTAGCAACCTAGACGAGAAAGTCAATTAACCAAATTAAAGTAGATAAATAGGTAACGAATGTTGGATTAACCCCTGCATAATGATATTGAGTTATTAAATAAAATTAATTAATCTTATTTTGTCTGCTCTATTAAAATGTTACAGTATGTTAAGGTATATATCCTTCATAATCAAAAACTTAGTTTTGTTTTTGTAGTATATAAGCCTTGTGAAATCTTGCTGTAATTTGAAATATTGTAAATAATTTGTTAAGGTTGCTTTCCAGTTAATCTAATGAAAAGATATCTTTATGAGTTCTGTGAAAGTCGAAAAATTTGGCCCTTTCCCTCGGGTTAATCGTCCTGTTTTTATTACCTCCGCATTGCTGATTGTCGGATTTATTCTTTTTGGTTCGTTATTTGGTGAGTTGGCAGGTGAGGTTTTTAACCAACTGCAGTCTTTTATTACCCACCGTTTTCGTTGGCTTTTTATCATTTTGATGAATGTCGCGGTGGTGTTTAGCCTATATATTGCCTTGAGTCGTTATGGCGATATTCGGCTTGGGCATCAAACAGAGCATCCTGAGTATAGCTTACTATCATGGTTTGGGATGCTGTTTAGTGCCGGGATTGGGATTGGTCTGTTGTATTGGGGGACGGCAGAGCCGTTATATCATTTTATGTCGCCTCCGATGGGGCAAGCCGAAACCGTAGAAGCGGCTAAACAAGCGATGAGTATTTCGTTTTTGCATTGGGGAATTCATGCGTGGGCATTGTATTGTGTCGTGGCGTTGTCATTGGCATATTTTCATTATCGCCGTGGCTTGCCGTTATCGATTCGCTCGGTACTGTACCCATTGATTGGTCAAAAAATCTATGGCAAATGGGGGCATGTGGTCGATACCCTTGCGGTGTTTGGCACGATGTTTGGGGTGGTGACTTCCTTGGGGCTGGGTGCGATGCAAATCAACGCAGGCTTTAGCAATGTGTTTGGCATTCCCAATAATGTCCCAGTACAGCTTTGTTTGATTGCGATTATCACCGCGATGGCGACGTTATCAGTGATGATGGGGCTGGATAAAGGGATTAAACGCTTGAGCGATATCAATATTGTGCTGACTGTGTTGCTGCTTGGCTTTATGTTATTTTTTGGTCCGACCCAGTTTATTATCGATAGTTTTATTGAAAATATCGGCAATTATGTCAGTCAACTTATTCCGCTAGGATTTTGGAGTGAGGCGTATAGCAATACGGACTGGCAGGCAAATTGGACGATTTTTTATTGGGCATGGTGGGTGAGTTGGTCGCCATTTGTGGGAATTTTTGTGGCGCGTATTTCTCGGGGGCGGACTATCAGAGAGTTCATTTTTGGGGTGTTATTTATCCCGATGCTGTTGTTGTTCTTTTGGTTTACCACCTTTGGCGGCAGCGCGGTACACATGGAATTGATGGGCAATTATGGGCTGATAGAAGCAGTCAAAGCCGATTATGGTAGTGCGATTTTTAAACTGATTGAATATTATCCTTTAACCAAGCCTTTGACGCTGGTGATTGTGGTGATGATTATGTTGTGGTTTGTCACTTCGTCAGATTCGGCAAGCTTTGTGATTGATATGCTCACCGCAGGCGGCGATACCAATCCGCCAAAAATCCAGCGGTTATTTTGGGCACTGAGCCAAGGGGTGATTGCTGCGGTATTATTGGTGGCAGGGGGGTTATCTGCGTTGCAAGCGGTCGCCATTATTGCAGGCTTTCCGTTTGCCATCGTGGTGTTTGTGATGATGTATTGCTTATGGCGAGGGCTAACACGCGATAGATTGACCTTGTACCGTAATCAACAATGGTATATCACGGCAGAGTCTGCTGAGCATAATTCAGCAAATGAGTTTATTGATGAACACTTATTGCTGGGTCCGCCTGTCGTGGTTAAAGATGAGTAATATTGTTTTTCTTGATTAACATAAATAGACGTGTGCAAGCATCGCAAAGCTGATGCCTGTCTAGGCAGTCAAGCAATGGGCGTTAATTGACAGATTGACAGCCTAGACATGCGTTACAAACAAAAATGCTATAACAAACGTCTAATGTATGGCAATATTTGATATGCCCATCAAATAATGAGGAAACCCCAATGAGCAAAGCTGAAAAACCTTTTATTGCGCTTAATATCGCAATCTTAACTGTATCAGACACCCGCAGTTTAGAAGAAGATACCTCTGGTCAATACCTAGCTGATAGCCTTGTCGAATCAGGACATACCCTGGGGGCGCGAGCCATACGCACCGATGATATTTATCAAATCCGTGCGATCGTGAGTCAATGGATTGCCGACACTGCGATTCACGCTATCATTACCACCGGCGGGACAGGTTTTTATATCCGTGACCAAATCCCTGAAGCCCTAAGCCCGCTGTTTGATAAAGAAGTACAAGGTTTTGGCGAGATGTTCCGCGCGTTATCTCGTGATGAAATCGGCATGTCAACCTTGCAATCTCGTGCTCTAGCAGGCATGGCGAATAATACGGTGATTTTTTGTTTACCTGGCTCCTCGGGTGCCTGTCGCACAGGCTGGGAAGGCATCATCAAAGAACAGCTCGACAACCGTACCCGTCCGTGTAACTTTGTGCCGCATCTGATGCGTGAAAATCCAAAACATGACCATTAAATTGGCGGGGGTGGTGATTTTGGCGGGGGGTGAATCATCTCGGATGGGTTCGCCCAAGGCGCTATTAAGCTTGCCAAATGGCGAAACTTTGCTTGATTTTCATATTCGTCATGCCAAACGCTTAAATGTCCCTGTCATGGTGGCGGATAGTGGTAAGCGCTTATGTCATGATACAACCGTCAAAATCATTGATGATTATCTGCCAAATCAACAAAATGGCAAAGGAGCAGGGGCGTTATCAGCTATGGCAAGTGCCATGAATCAAGTCATGTCTCCTTACCATTATTTACTGGTGATAAGCTGTGATAGTTTGGTTCATGCCCATCAAGTTTTTGATAAGTTGCATTATGCGCTAACCGATAATGAAGCGGTGATTTATTTAAAAGCTGAAAGGGATTATCCATTGTTGGGTTTGTATCGTACGGATTTATTAATAAAATTATACGATTATTTGGATAAGGGGCAGCGCGCAGTGATGAAGTTTTTGGCGGATAAAAAAATACAAACCGCTGCATTGCCAAATGAATGGATAGCTTTAGCAAATTTTAATACCAAAAATGAATTTGATTTGGCGTTGAACTCACTCAATGACATAGGATAAATAGGTCAAATTTTGGGAAATTATTCACATTAACAGGATAAAAAATAATTTCATCAATTAAGGGTAGGAGTTAAAATTGAGGCATGGTAATTGCATTTTTAAATTACCTTGTTTGATTATGTTGGAAAACTGCTATGCCTTCAATCAGTAGCCCTGTAAGTGTTGAATTTTTTCCCCATGACAGCGTGAAAGAAAATCGTTTTGACCTTCCTATAACCCCCAAACATGCAAAAGCTGTACAAAATCAAGGCAAAGTGTATCTGGTTGGTGCAGGTACAGGCGACCCTGAACTCTTGACCATCAAAGCTTATAAAACCATCTTGCAAGCGGATGTGATTTGTTATGACAATTTGGTGAGTGATGAGATTTTGGCACTTAACACAACGGCAGAAAAAATCTATGTGGGTAAAAAATGCCACAAGCACAGCATGTCCCAGCAAGACATCAATGGCTTATTGGTCACCCTAGCGCAACAAGGCAAAACTATTGTACGCTTAAAGTCGGGCGACCCGTTTATCTTTGGGCGTGGCGGTGAAGAAATGCAAACCGTGATTGGTGCAGAGGTGGCGTGTGAATCGATTGCTGGCATTACCACCGCGCTAGCAGTCGCCAATAGCGTCAATATTCCGCTCACCCATCGTGACTATGCGCAATCCGTCAAATTTGTGACAGGATTCTTGAAGGCCGACACGCCAAATGAACAATATGCAGAGCTGCTTGTCGATAATCAAACGGTGGTGTTTTATATGGGATTAAATACATTGCCAAATCTAGCCCAAGGTCTGTTACAAGCCGGTAAATCAGCCGATACACCATTTGCGATTATTGCCAATGTCAGTCGTCATAACGAGCAAGTTTTGGTGGGTACGCTAGGCACTATTCAAGCATTGCAAAATGACGCTAAACTGCCATCGCCTGCGGTGATGATTATGGGCGATGTGGTGTCGCTCTATCATCAATTAAATGCGCCTACTTTAACGTATGCCGCATTGTAGCATTCTAGGAATGATAAGACTGTACAGATTGTAGCCATATTGTAGCCAAAGTTCATCAGTTACTCAGTGGGTAGTGAGAAGAATAACTATGATGACAGAGGGGAGCGGATTGCTTACCCTCTATTTTTGTCAATACCTAAAACATAAAAAAGGCATGCGGTTTTGATGCCTTTTTTATGTTTGTGAGAATGTTGTGCGGGGTTTGGGCAAATTCAATCTGTTCTTACAGTTAATAAAGACTAAATCATTACCACGCCATTGGTCACGCTCACAGGGTAGGATTTTAACACCACTTGCTCATCATCAATGCATTTACCTGTTGCCAAGTCAAAGCGTTGTTTGTACATGGGTGATGCGACATATCGTACCTTTTGTCCATTAATTTCACAGCTACCGAGTAGTCCACGAGAGATAACATTGGCTTGGCTAAAAGGGTCAAAGTTGTGCATGGCAAAAACGTCATCATTTTGGGTACGAAAGATAGCCACTTGCTCACCGTTTACCAACGCACACACACCTGTTTCGGGGATGATATCGTCAATTTTACAGATTTCGTTCATCGTAATTTTCCATTGTTTTAATTGAAAATGGCATGCTAAATTAGCGCCATTTTGCTATGGTTAACCATTAAGCAAGCTCGATGTCCGCTGGGGCGGCAATAGCGTTGTAAGCCAATCCTTGCTTTTCCTCAGCCGTTGCAGGGCGGATTTGGTGACGCTCTTCAACAAACACCACGTTGTCATCGATTTTGTCACTGTTGATAAAGTGCTTAAAGCGTTTTAAACGTTCTGGCTCAGACAGTGTGGTTTTCCATTCGCATTGGTACGCGTCAATATCCGCTTGCATTTGGGATTCGAGTTCTTCGGCAATACCCAAGCTATCATTGATAACCACCTGTTGAATGTACTCAAGCCCGCCTTCTATTTTCTCACGCCATACCGATGTGCGTTGTAAGCGGTCGCCTGTTTTTATGTAGAACATTAAGAAACGGTCTATGTATTTAACCAGCGTAGCTGTGTCCAAGTCACTGGCAAATAGTTCAGCATGTCTAGGACGCATGCCGCCATTGCCACAGACGTATAGGTTCCAGCCGTTTTCGGTGGCGATAATACCGATATCCTTGCCTTGGGCTTCAGCGCATTCACGGGTACAGCCTGATACGCCAAATTTGATTTTATGCGGTGAGCGTAAGCCTTTGTAGCGGTTTTCCAGTTTAATTGCTAGTCCCACACTATCATCAACCCCATAGCGACACCATGTGCTACCGACGCAAGATTTGACGGTACGCAAAGACTTGCCATAGGCATGCCCTGTTTCAAAACCTGCATTAATCAAGCGTTCCCAAATATCGGGCAATTGGTCACTACGTGCACCAAATAAATCCACACGTTGCCCACCAGTGATTTTGGTGTAAAGTCCAAAATCCCGAGCCACTTCGCCCAGTACGATGAGTTTTTCGGCGGTAATTTCGCCGCCCGCAATGCGCGGCACGACTGAGTAAGTACCATCTTTTTGGATATTCCCCAAGAAAGCGTCATTGGTGTCTTGCAGCGCAACCAGTGGTTTATCAAGAATATAGTCATTCCAGCAAGACGCCAAAATCGAGCCAATCGTTGGTTTACAGATTTCACAGCCATCGCCGTGTCCGTGTCTTTCAATCATCTCTTCAAAGGTGTGCATATTGCTGACACGCACCAAGTGATACAACTCTTGGCGAGAGTAAGCAAAATGCTCACAGATATGGTTTTTAACTTCGATACCACGCTTTTTGAGTTCTGACACTAAGGTATCTTTGACGATTTGGGCGCAACCGCCACAGCCTGTGCTGGCTTTGGTACAGACTTTAATGTCTTCATACGTGAGGGCTCCATTATCAATCGCCGAGCAGATTTGACCTTTGCTGACGTTATAACATGAGCATAGGGTAGCGGTATCGGGCAGATTATCCACCCCCATCACAGGTTTTTCCACGTTTGGCAAAATCAAGCTTTCTGGGTGTAACGGTAAATCAATACCATTTAAAAACAGTTGCAATAAATTGCTATAGTCTTCGGTATCCCCGACTAGAACCGCACCGAGCAGGCGTTTACTGTCCGGGGTAGTGACCAATTTTTTGTACACGCCTGTTTTGGGGTTTTGATAGACATAGCTTTGGCTGTCTTTGATTTTACCATGCGCATCGCCGATACTGCCGACATCCACGCCCATCAGTTTGAGTTTGGTACTCATATCGGCACCGTCAAATAGGCTGTCATGCTCGCCTGCTATTTGTGAGGCACATACGCTTGCCATGGTGTAGCCTGGAGCAACCAGCCCGTAGATTTTGTTATCCCATAATGCACATTCTCCAATCGCATAAATATCTGGCTCGCTTGTTTGACATGTGTCATCAATGACGATACCGCCACGTTCGCCAAGTTTTAGCCCAGAGTCTCGTGCCATAGTATCTTCAGGGCGAATCCCAGCACTAAATAGAATCAAATCGGTATCAAGCAAAGTGCCGTCAGCAAATTGCATGGTTAAAAAACTAGCGTCATCGTCATGGTTGTCGATGATTTGTTGGGTGTTTTTGCCTGTCAAAACGGTGACGCCTAAGTCTTCGATTTTCTTTTTCAGTAGTTCACCACCGGCAGCGTCAAGCTGTACACCCATGAGCTGGGGGGCAAACTCGACTACATAGGTGGTTAAACCCAAAGTGACCAAGGCTTTTGCGGCTTCAAGTCCGAGCAGACCACCACCCACAACCACGCCACGCTGTACTCGAGAATTGGCGGCGGTGGCGATGATGGCGTCTAAGTCATCAATGGTGCGATACACATGGCAGTGGGCATGGTCATTGCCCTGTACGGGGGGTACGAACGGATACGAGCCTGTTGCTAACACCAATTTTTCAAATTCTAAGGTGTTGCCCTTGCTGGTGATAAGGGTTTTGGTTTGTGCATCAAAACTTGCGACGCCTTCACCCAAATGCAAAGTAATGCCCGCTTGCTCATAGTTTGCCAAATCCACTAAATTCAGCTGACTGGCGTCTTTGTGTTCAAAGTAACTGGACAAATACACCCGATCATACGCAGGGCGACTTTCAGCACTAAACACATGGATTTGGTAGGCTTGGTGTAGGCTTTTTTCAATCGCTTTTTCGATAAAGTGGTGCCCGACCATGCCATTACCGATGACGATAAGATTTCTCATGTATTTATCCCTTCTAACGAAACATTGGCTTTTTGACTAGGATAATGACTGGCTTTTGGCGTGTATTATCCCAAGTTTTTCTATACTGTTATATAAGCAAACTTTATGCCAATATTTAAATTAACTATAAATTTCAATGGGTTAAAAAATATAGGTTAATTGTCTGTTAAGAAAAATAACTCACATTGTTAGTGATTTAACGCAACCAGTAACCAAGTGATGAGCAACAGCGCCGTTAATATCCCACTGACCAATTGCCAAAATAGTACAGGATGTTTGTCAATCAGCGGCTGCTTGGCTTTATCGTCGGCATGGCTTTTGGGGTCAAGGTCGGTGAGAAAATCACCAATGCTCTGATAGCGGCGGTTGCTATCTGCTTGCAATGCACGAATCAGCACGTCATTGACCCAAAATGGCAAATCCGCGCGCAATTGTCGCACGTTTTTGAACGCCAGTTTTTGGGTGGTTTGTGCGGTCATCGCAGTGGTCAAGGTATCGACATCAAACGGCTGTAGCCCTGTCAGCATCTCATAAGTCACCACACCTAGCGAGAAAATATCGGAATAAACCCCTTTTGGTGCATCGCTAAAATATTCAGGGGCAATATAATGCAAATCGCCCACAGGCGGTGTATGTCCTGTTCTTAAGAGCAACGAGCCAACCGTACCAAAGTCAATCAGTTTGATATGACCCGATGGCAGCAGCATGATATTTTCGGGCTTGATATCTTGATGGAGTAGATAATTCCGGTGCATGACTCGCAGCGCCATGCCAATTTCATTGACAATAGCAAAGGTTTGGGCAACCGATAACGGCGGCTGGGTGTCGATAAATTCACGCAAGCTCATGCCTTGCAAAAATTCGGTGACATGGTACAGATACTGGCTATTCATCGGCTTGGGGTAAAATTTTAGTAAGCTTGGGTGATTGAGGCTTAACCCTATTTTTTCTTCTTTTAAAAACAGCCGTAAAAATCCGCTATCGTCTTCATAATAGGCAGATGGCACTTTGATAATACGCTGATTATCGCCTGTATCGGCGGTGTTATCGGTTGCCAAATACACGCTACTGCGAGGCGTGTTTTGCACTACTTTGTCAATGGTAAAATGATCAAGCTTGTCACCGACCGTCAGCACAGGCGGAATGCGTAAACGGGTAACCGCATGACGATTGTCTGTATGCTCGGCAAGGTCAGCTTTGTCAAAATCTGCATTCGCCAAAATTCTCGCAACTTTTGGCAAGACGGCTATCATCACGCAACTGACATTGTCGTTACTGCCATTTTCCAATGCCACTTGGCACAAGGTTTCTGGCAAATTTTCTAAGTCTAAGGTGGTGGAATTATCCAGCGCCAACAATTTGCCCAATGCCGATTGGGTAAGTAACAACAATTCATCATCACCGATAAATTCATATACGCCATCGGTCATTATCAAAAACACATCTTCGGGCAACACATCAATTTGGGCGAGTTGTAATTCTACATGGGCATCTGCGCCAAGTGCAGCGGCTAACGCGCCTTTGTCTCGCCCTCGTTTGTGTCTGTGGTCTTGGGTGAGTATGCGCATTTTGTTGTGTCGTAGCCGATAGATACGGCTATCGCCCGTGTGAAATAACACTGCCGCGTGCTCGGATAATAAAGGCTCGGTAAACAGCAGCCCAGATAAGGTTGAGAGTAATTTGGGCAAATACCGCTGCGAGGCTGAATCAAGGCTGTCATGGTGATCACTAAAATACAAAAAATCATTGATAATATGCACGCTTTTGGTGAGCATTTGGGCCAGCGTTTCGGCACTGTTGTTATTCAATGAATCGCTAGTAACAGGGCTAGTAACAGGGGTTGTCACCATGTCAGCTTGGTGCATGGTTAATTGGTCGATCAGCGTATCAATCACCCATTGACTAGCGAGCTTTGGCTGTCCGCAGCTGCTGACGCCGTCAGCTAAAGCGGTGACTTGCCATGCAAGCTGAGCGACGCTGCTATCCCTTGTCGGCACCAGCGTTTGCACCGTCAAGGTGTCTTGATTTTCGGCTTTGCGCCCTGCATGACTAGCCGCACGGGTCAGCAGTTGAGGCAAGGATTGAAAACTGGGGGGATTTTGCTGAATGGCTTTTGACATGGGTTTTTCCTTACTAGCACGGTTGCTACGCATTGTGCAAAAATGAAAAAAGGGCATACACCCTTTTTTGCCTTACTAACTAGACTTCCTTGTCCGCTGGTTGACTGTTTTTTGGTTGGATTTAAAGAGCGATTAGGCTATCGCAATTCGCTCAATCGTGCCATCTTCGTGCACCTCGACCATATGTCCCTGTGGCTCGCTCAAGAAGGTCGCGCCAATAAAGGCAATCCCTGCAAAAATCGCGAGGGTAATAAAGAATCCTGTTGGCGATACCATAGAGAAAATAGTCAAAAACAACACCCCACCTACGTTACCATACGCACCCGCCATACCAGCAATTTGCCCTGTCATACGGCGTTGAATGAGCGGAACCACTGAGTACACTGCACCGCATGCTGCTTGCACAAATACAGAAGTAAGCAGCACGATTGCCACTGCACCCGCCAATGGTAACTTGGTCATTTGCGTCATTAGCAGATAACCCACCGTTTGCCCTGCCAATGCAATCATCAATACTTTACGACGACCGACCGCATCGGACATAAAACCACCGCCAGGACGAGCAAATAAATTCATCACCGCAAAACAGCCTGCAGTCAACCCTGCTAAAGTATGCGATACACCATAGTTGGTAATAAAAAATTGCGGCAACATCGACACCACTGCCAACTCAGAGCCAAAACATGCCAAATACGCCATGTCTAAAATCGCCACTTGTTTGAACTGATAACCATATTCTGGATTTACTGCAGGGCGAGATGTATCAAATAAATGCTTATTGACTGACCAGATTTTGATATATTGATAGACTACAAGCACCGCCACCACCGCATATGCCAGCATGGTTTGGTTAGCGGTTAATAATTTTAATCCGCTAGGTGACAAACGCCACGCCAACAAAAACAAAATCGCATAAACCGGTAAAATCATCACCGCATAAAAGTAAAAGTCTGCCTTGTTTGATACTTCCAAGCCGCCTAATTTTTTTGGTTTAAAATAAGTCGCGCCTTTGGGTGTATCACTAACGCCACGATAAAAAATGACCGAATAAACAATCGCAATCACGCCTGTGGTCGCAATCGCATACCGCCAACCATCTGCACCGCCATACACTAAGGCAAGAATCGGCATCGACATCGACGCTACTGCCGCCCCAAAATTGCCCCAACCGCCGTACACCCCTTCTGCCGAGCCGACTTCGTTGACAGGAAACCATTCTGAAATCAAACGAATCCCAACCACAAATCCTGCACCGACAAAACCTAGCAAAAACCGCCCAATTGCCAGCATTTGGAAACTTTGGGCAAATGCAAACACAAAACATAAAAAACCGCTAATCAACAACACAGCACTATATGAACGCTTGGGGCCGTATCTATCGACCATCGCGCCGATTAGCAAACGGGCAGGAATGGTCAAAGCCACATTGAGCATCAAGATCGCTTTGACTTGTCCATCGCTCAAATGAAAATATTGTTTGATAGTTGGCATCAATGCCACATGAGCAAACCAAATTAAGAAGGTGACGAAAAAAGCAAACCAGGTGTAATGTAACACCTTGATACGGGGTAATTTCATAGCAAACAGCGGTAAACGTTGGGGCATCTGCTTCTCCTTTAAGTAAGCCTGTACGGTTCACGGTAACAAGGCAAAAGCAATATTTATGCCATTATCATAAACTTTTGTTTTTAAAATAATTTTTTTGAATGACCCATCAATTAGCTATTTTGCTGTGATAAAACTTTCACCGATTAGCATGAGTGGTGAAAATTTGATGCTGTACTGCACTATTTTAGTAAGTAATCGATAAGGTAAAAGAATAATGCAAATTAATAGCCAAGAAACTGTCTAAAAATATTTTAAAAACCGTCAAACAGTCATGCACAGTAAAAGAGATTAAATTCAAAGAGTGGTCAACATCCATCACACTGTCCGGCAAATAATAGCCAAAATTTAAAACATCATAAAAAACAGTAAAAACAACGGTTTAAAACGGTTGGCATAAATTTTGAATTATTAAATTTTAAAGTGCTAGATTCTAAAGTATTAAATATTTCGTCGGATAAGCAAGGTCAGCCAAATAATGCAACACACACACATTCTTATCATAGGGGCAGGGATGGCAGGGACACGCTTTGCTATGCAGTATGCCAAAAGCAGACTGAGTGCCCACAGCGGACTGGGGGTAGACAGTCAAGGCGAGCAAAGTCGAGATGAGTTTGCTATCACGCTTATCAACAGCGAGCCATATGCAGGCTATAACCGTATTATGCTATCGCCTGTATTGGCAGGGGAAAAACGCTTCGCTGAGATTTATCTATTTTCTCAAGAGGAGTACGCCAACCATAACATCACTGTAAAGACAGGCTGCACTGTTAGCGATATCAATCTTGCTGCTCATCAGGTCATTACCGACAGTGGCGAAACCATCGGCTATGACAAATTGGTGTTTGCCACAGGTTCAACGCCATTTATTTTGCCATTGCCCAACCATACCGCAAAAGGCGTCATGGGTTTTCGTACCAAAGCCGATGTGGATGCTATGCTAGATATCGCAAAAAACAATCATAATGGCAAAAAATCTCCAAAATGCCTGGTTATCGGCGGTGGGTTACTCGGTCTTGAGGCTGCCAATGCTTTGGTACAACAGGGAGCGAAAGTCACTGTGGTACATGGGGCAGGCTATTTACTCAATCGTCAACTGGATAAAACCGCTGCCGATTTACTGCAAACTTACTTTGAAAACAAAGGTATTGAGTTTGTGCTCAACGCCAACTCCCAAGCGATTTGCGTGGATAAGGATAACCAGGTTACTGGACTGACTTACACGGATAATGTCGACACATCCATCCCTGCCAAAACCATTGACGGCGATTGCATTATCATGACCGTCGGCGTGCGACCCAATATTGCCCTTGCGCAACAGGTCGGTATCACTTGCGAGCGGGGGATTTTGGTTGATAACCAAATGCGAACCTATACCCCAGACGTGTATGCGATTGGCGAGTGTGTACAGTTTGACAACCAGCTATTTGGGCTCGTCGCACCTGTGTATGAGCAAGCCAATATTCTGCTACATACCTTAAACGAGCAGCCAGGCAGCACCTCGCCCGTGTTTAGCATACAACCAACGGCAACCAAACTAAAGGTCTCGGGTGTGGCGCTATTTTCGGCAGGTGATATCGATGTGAGTCACGACTGCGAGCAATTGATTTATCAAGACCCTAGCCATAGCATCTACCAAAAAATCACCGTAAAAGACAACCGTATTTTATCTGCAGTGCTATATGGTGATGTACAAGAGGGCGGTTGGTTTTTTGAACTGATTCAAAATCAACAAGATATTTCAGCCATCAAAGATAAATTACTGTTTGGCAAAGCGTTTTGTGAAGAGTTGCTGGCGAGCTGATCTGACTGGTAGAAATTAAAAATAGTAAAAGGTTAACGTGTGACAACAACTATACAACATTTAGCACCACAAAAATCTCCCCTGACCCAAGTCAATACCACCTGTGCCTATTGCGGTGTTGGCTGTGGCGTGTTGGCGACGATTGATGAGAATACCCAACACGTCAGCATTGACGGTGATCCCACCCATCCTGCCAACTTTGGCAAATTATGCTCCAAAGGCAAAGCGTTGGGCGATACGCTTGATCGTGACCGCCGTTTGGCCCATCCGATGATTCATGGCGAGCCAGTCGATTGGGATACCGCCACGGATTTTGTTGCTAAATCATTGCAACAGACCATTGATGAATATGGCGCTGACAGCGTTATGCTATATGTATCGGGGCAACTGCTCACCGAAGATTATTACGTGGCAAACAAATTTACTAAAGGTTTTTTGGGTACCAATAATTTGGACTCCAATTCTCGACTGTGTATGTCATCAGCGGTGGCTGGCTACAAGCGAGCATTTGGCTCGGACACTGTGCCTTGTAATTATGAAGACATCGAAAACAGCGACCTATTTATCATTATCGGTTCGAATATGGCGTGGTGTCATCCGATTTTATTTGGTCGGTTAAAATCCAGCAAACAAGCCAATCCCAACAAAAAAATCGTGGTGATTGACCCACGAGCCACTGACAGCACCGCGATTGCTGACTTGCATTTGCCGATTCGCTCTGGCACAGATACCCATTTATTTGTCGGACTACTCAATTACTTGCACCAAAACGGCTATGCCAATCACGATTATCTCAGGCATTGTGACAATCTTGCTGATGCGCTTACAGCCAGTGACAGGTGGACGATTAAAAAAGTTGCCAAAATCTGCGGTGTCAACGAAAGTGATTTAACCAAGTTTTACCAATTGTTTGCCACTACCAAGAAAACCGTGAGTTTTTACTCAATGGGTGTCAATCAAGCCAGTAATGGCACTGATAAGGTCAATAGCATTATCAATTGCCACCTTTATACAGGCAAACTGGGTTATGAAGGGGCAGGGGCGTTCTCAATTACAGGACAGCCCAATGCCATGGGTGGTCGAGAGGTCGGGGCGTTAGCCAATCTGCTAGCCAGTCATTTTGAACTCAAAAACAGCGACCATCGTCAAACGGTAGCCAACTTTTGGCAAGCACCGACTAGCATTAGTGGTAAAGATGGTGTCAAGGCAACCCAATGTGCCGATGCTATTTTGGAGGGGCAAATTAAAGCGATTTGGATTATGGCGACCAATCCTGTGGTCAGTCTGCCAGAAGCAGACAAATTTGCCATGGCGTTACAGCAATGCCCACTGGTCATCGTGTCTGACTGCTCAAAAGACAGCGACACGCTCGACTTTGCTCATGTGTCTTTGCCCGCGCAAGGCTGGAGTGAAAAATCAGGCACGGTCACCAACAGCGAACGCCGTATCTCTCGTCAACGCCGCTTAGTCACCCCATTTGCTGATGCCAAGCCCGACTGGTGGATAGTCAGCCAAGTAGCACAGAAAATGGGTTTTGTGGGTTTTGATTACACTCACGAATCGCAAGTGTTTGCCGAACACGCTCGGCTTAGTGGCGAGAAGAATGGCGGTGAAAAAAATACAGATAGTCGAAGTTTTAATATCAGCCATTTAGCCAATATTAGCCAAAACGAGTATGATAACTTGGCACCGTTTCAATGGGGTCAACCGCATTATTTTGGACTACAAAAACAAGACGCACACACCACTATCGGCACAACTTATACCGATACCCAAAAACTGCATTTTGTCACCGTTAATCCTGCGGTACCCAAGTCATTGCCTGATGAGCAATATCCACTGGTGCTTAACACAGGTCGCTCGCGTGACCAATGGCATACCATGACCCGTACAGGGATTGCCCCACAGCTTAATCAGCATTTACCGCACCCACTGGTTGCGATTCACCCGAGTGACGCCAAACCTTTGGGTGTACAAAATAACGATTTTGTGCAAATTAACAGTCCCAATAGTACTATCTTAGTGCGGGCGGATGTGACTGAAAAACAACGCCAAGGCGATGTATTTATACCCATGCACTGGAATCAGCACTTTGCCGCCAATGCGCGTGTCGGTAAGCTTATCAGCAATCATCATGACCCCTTTTCACAGCAACCGCAGCTCAAGCACCAACCTGTCAGGCTGCAAAAACGGACCATGCAAGCATTTGGATGGTTATTGATTGATAAACATTGTGATGAAAACCTGCTAACTTGGCTCGAATCGCCAGATATGACTTATTGGGTGCGTAATCGCCAGTCAAACAGTAGCCAGTATTTTTTTGCCATTGATAGTCAGTCTGCGGTCATGACCACTTGGTTTGATAAACAATATTGGCAACAGCAGTTAAGTGTATGGCTCAATCAACCAGCGCAAGCCTACAACTTTGATATTATTCATTATCAACATATTGATACCGATAACACCAGCCAAGATTTACGACTTGCGATATTGCAAAACGGGCAAGTCCATGCGCTAGTATTTTTGAGCACCCACGAGCACAAGCTACCTACCAATAACTGGCTAGATAGCCAATTTGGCACAACGCTCGATAGCCATACGCGTAAATGGCTACTAATGGGCAAACCTGCCACGGGTTTTATTGATACAGGGCGGATTGTTTGCTCTTGTATGTCAGTGGGTGAAAATACCATTGTTGAGACAATAAAAAAATATCACTGTAAAACCGTCGTTGAGGTTGGCAAACATTGCAAAGCAGGCACCAATTGTGGCTCCTGTCTGGGAGAGATTAGCAAAATTTTGGCGGGGTGAAATTGTTATAACTTGTTGAAAGGATTATTGGGCGAACTTTAAGCCACTTTATAACTTCGCTTAATGTTGCCTGATGTTACTTGGTTACTTATTGATAACTAGCGTTAGATATTCGAAAAAAAGGGAAATAATTGGAAAAATTAATTGATAATGATTATCATTTATATTATCATTCTTGCTGCTTTGTAACGCTTCTCTTTTTTTATATATCTGAGTGATTTTATGAATACTGCCAATGCTAGTTTACCGCCGCGTGGTGCTTTGCGCTATTTAAGTCTGTGTGTATTAACCACCCTTTATTCACCGTTGGCAACAGCGAGTGAGCCAGAACCCGTCACTACTTTGCAAACCATTACTTTTAATGCCCGTCAATATACCCCAACAAAACAGACTGAGAACGTCCGCCATGAGAGCTCAGTCAAGGTACAGCAAGCTGATTTACTCAATCAATATTTACCGACGGTTGCTGGGGTGAATGTCGGTGGTACTTCGGGAATGGATCAGCATATTTATATTCGGGGGTTGGGCTCAGACAATGCAGGCAGTGCCTTAAAAATCACCGTGGATGGGGTGCGCCAACCGGAAACGCGCGGCTTTCACCATGCCGGGATTAGTGGACTTGACCCAGATTTGTATAAAACAACAGAAGTGTCAGTGGGTAATAACTCGGTGACTTTGGGCAATAATGCCATCGGTGGCGGTGTGGCGTTTACCACGGTGGATGCACAGGACTTGCTACTACCAGATCAAAAAATGGGGGCAAAAGTTAAACTTGGCTATGCCAGTAACGATCAGCAATTTCAACGAAGCCTAACGACCTATGCCAAACCCAATGACCAGTTGGACATGATTATGTCTTATAGTGAGCGTGACAGCGATGGCGGCGAAGATGGCAAAAGCAACCACATCCAAGGTGATGATATTACTATCAAAAGTATACTAGCCAAAGTCAATGTGATGCCGGCAGAAGGTCACAAAATTACTGCCAGTTACCAAAGCTATGACAATGACGGCAACTATCCGTTTCGCCCCAATATCGGCTACCAAGCCAATTTACCCGCTAATATTCATCCTGGCTATACCAATAATGAAACCTATGCACTCGGCTATGAGTATAAACCGCATAGCAATTTTGAGCTAAACAGCAAAATTTATCATTTGACTAATGAAGCGCTGTCGCAAGGACTGCGTGGAACGACCCCCATGCGTATAGCCACGTCAGGCAAAACCGATGGCATGACGGCAAGTATCAAACAGCAACTGACCCAACATCACGGTGACCATGCTTTGACACATACGCTCAACTATGGGGTAGAAGGCTATAAAAAATCAGCGAACTTAGAGAGTAGTGATATCACAGAAGACGCTACCAGCGTAGGGGTGTACTTACAAGACCGAATCGAATTGGGACGATTTGCGCTGACGCCTGGCGTGCGCTTTGACCATTATAAGCCGTCAGAGCGTTTAAGCAGTGACGACTATAATCAACTGTCGGGCGCATTGGCAGGGGAATTTAAAGTGACGCCAAACCACAGCTTATTTGCCAGTTATACCCAATTATTTAATGGACCACCCTTGCCAGAAACCATTCACCAATCTGGGCAAACCTTCGTCAATAAAGACATTGAAGCAGAAACAGGCGCAAACGCAGAGCTCGGTATCAGTAGCCGTTTTCAAGGGGTGTTTGACAGTCAAGACAGTATGTCGCTGACAGCCAAAGTCTTTGATACCCAGTATGACAATAAAATCGACCGCTTAACAGGCATTGACTGTACCACAGGCAACTCAGTGACAGACGGGCAATGTGCTAGCTACATCAATGCCGGCGAGACTACCGTTAAAGGCTACGAGCTGAGCGCAAAATATCGGCTAAATAATATGCGCTTGAATGCAGGCTATGCCCATGCCAAAAGCGAAACCGAGCAAGGCTACCAACTCAACAAAGACTCAGGCGATCAGTTAAACTTTGGCTTTAATTATGACATCAATGATAAATTCAGCCTTGGAGGTGCCATCCGCCATGTCAAAGGTTTAACGCGTCGCACCAGCGCTACTGCTGTGGCTGATTTGCCAAGTTTTACCACCTATGACGTATTTGGTAGCTATCGTCCAAACGCGTTACCGCAATTAACCGTGGATGCTGGCGTGTATAACCTTACAGACGCCTACTACTATGAGCACGTATCCAATACCGGTGATAAAGCCATGGGGCGCAATGTCAAAGTGGCGCTAAGTTATCAGTTTTAAACTCAATGGGTGATAGCCATCAGCATGATGGATTGCCCATTGCGGTTTAATATTTTCACAAAATATTGCAGAAAAATTTTACTTATGTCTAAAATCCAATTTTTTACCCGTCCTACTACCACAAGGTTTGGCGGGGTATCAAAACAATTGCCTAGGGTATTCATCGGTGTATTTTCTACGTTCACTACCATGGCTTATGCCCAAACGGATACGACTACCAGTGCAGTGGGTACGGCGGCTTTAACTGATAACGACAATGACTCACAGCCTGCCGTTACCACGCTTGACACCATTATTATTCGGGCAGAAGATGCCAGTCCGCAGTATGCTGCTACCCAAGCGACCAGTATTTTAAAATCGGATGAAAAATTGTTTGATAGCGCAAAATCGGTGAGCGTGGTCACGCAAAATCAGCTGCAACAAAAACAGGCGACCACGTTAGCCGATGCGCTCAAAGGCGTGGCAGGGGTAACGACAGGGCAGTATGGTCGTCGTGGTTGGGATGATATTGCGATTCGCGGACAATTAGCGAGCTCACAAATCCTGGTCGATGGGATGCGCACAGCGACTTCTAGCAATTTTTTAAATAGTACGGATATCTCCGGGCTAGAATCAATCGAGGTGGTCAAAGGCCCGGATAGCGTCGGCTTTGGGCAGATGATGCCGGGCGGTGTGGTTAATTTAACCACCAAAAAACCCAAAGACGAAACATTCAAAAACCTCACACTCTCAGCAGGCAGCAACGATTTTTATCAAGTAGCCTTTGATATCAACTATGCCCCCAATGGCTCAACCGATGGGGCGTTTCGTCTTAATGGTCGTGTTTCTGACCAAAATGACCCTACTGATTATGTGTATTTCAAAAATTACTACCTAGCGCCTTCTTATCGTTTTGCACTCGGTGATAACACGGATGTGACTTTGTTGGCAAGCTACCAACAGCATGAGTACGTCCGCCAACAAGGGCTACCACTACAAAATAATGCCTACAAGACATACGCATCGAGTTTATTTTTTGGTGAGCCAGCATATACTGTCCAAGATGAGCAATATCGTCTCGGCTATCAGCTTAACCATGAATTTGACTCAGGTTGGCGTCTCAAGCAAAACTTTGCGCTGTCAAGACGCGTCGCCGATGCCGATGCGATTTTGGCAAGCGGTACATCGCCGATAACCACTACGGGCAATATCAAACGCCAGTTAAGCTTGCTCGATAAGCAAGACACTATCGTGTCAATGGACAATCGCTTTGACAAAACCTTTAGTCAGGGTAACGTCAGTCACGCAGTGTCAGTGGGGTTAGACGCCTTTCATGAGCGTAGTGATTATCAGCAACAAGTGTATGCTTATAGCCCCTTAAACTTAAATAATCCTGTGTATGGGGTGGGCAAAATCACCAACACCACACCCACCACCGACAAGCACAGTGTAAATTATTTACAGTATCTGGGGCTATATGCCAAAGATACCATCAAAGTGAATCCTCACTGGATTATCGACTTGGCAGGGCGTCATGATTGGTCAGATGTCAAAAGCAACGATGTGCAAAAAGATACTACCGTCAAAAATTCTGACAATGCTTTCACCGGCTCAGCCTCATTGATGTATCAAGTCAATGACAAAATTGCGCCGTATATCAGCTATGCCACCGCATTTTTGGGGACCACCGATGCGGGCAAAGATGGTGATTTACTTGACCCAGAAAAAGGTGAACAATACGAAATTGGCGTCAAACTGCAAACGCCAGACGAGCGCACCCAAGCCTCGCTGAGCTATTATGATTTGACGCGCAAAAACGTCAGCGAAAGTTATAGTGATGGCACAGAGACTTATAATGTGGCGGTTGGCGAGCAACAAACCAAAGGTTTTGAGGCTGAACTGGCCTCAGCAGTCAATGACAACTGGAACGTTAGCGCAGGCTATAGCTATATCCCCACCGCCAAAATCACCCAAGCTGCCAACAAATCCGATTATATTGTCGGTCAGCGTATCAACCATATACCCAAACAAGCTTTCAATATCAGCACACAATACTATTTTGCGCCATCGCATTTGGGCTGGTATGTCGGGGCAGGCGCCCGTTATGAAGGTCAACATCATGCTCAGCGTGGCTCATCCAAGGTCGATTTACCAAGCTATACCATATATGATGTTGAAGCAGGCTATAGTACCAACCATTGGCAATTGGGTCTATCGGTCAAAAACTTAACCGATAAAGCCTATTATTCAGGCACAAGCCCGAATGCCGCTATGATTATGTTTGGTGAACCACGTACCCTGCGGGCAAATTTAACCTATAAATTTTAGGCGGCGATGTGACAAAACTTTATTTTGACTAATATAAAGCTAACACAAAGCGAAGATAAAAAAGCAACTTGAGGTTTTAAAGCCATTTGATATCAAAGTTGCTTAATATTTTAAAGTAGGTTAATTAACATGGTTTAATACAGTCGCTTGTTAAATTGAACCTAATTTTTAATATTTTTGTTGATAATGATTATCATTTATACTAACATTTAAAGTTAGCTTTTATATTTATCGTGTTATAGGAATGATTATGGATTTTGCAAATTACTGGCAATATACAGATGTAGTGACCAAGACGTTATTTTTTGTGTTAATTGTTTTATCGATGCTGTCTTGGATTACAGGCATTTTACGTATCTTAAATAGCCAAAAAATTGCCAAAACAGTGTCGCAAGATTTGACCCAGCAAATTTACCAACAGCAATCTCAACTGACCACCTTATCCCTAGAAAATCAAAAATTGGTCACTGAGCAGCAGCTACTGCAACAGCTCAATCGCTACCGTTTTGCCAGTGAGCAGGGCTTAAATATCCTTGGCACGACCGCTGCTATTGCCCCTTTTATTGGGTTATTTGGTACCGTGTGGGGGATTTTTCATGCGTTGCATAGCATTGCTAAATCAGGTCAAGCAGGACTTGGCCAAGTCGCAGGACCGGTTGGCGAGGCTTTGATTATGACGGGGCTTGGGCTTGCGGTAGCGATTCCTGCGGTCATTATGTACAATGTCATAGTACGAATCAATCGCAAAGCCATGCACCAAGCGAATGACACGGCGCATACTTTGCTTGCCAACGTGTTAATGAATTCTTCGACCCAAGTTACGCAAACTAGTTTAGCCACTCAACCTCATTTGCAAACCAGCTCGCAGCCCAAGCAACAAACTAACGCCGCCGACTTAATGCTGAAAAACGCCTAACCTTGACCCATCGCTAAACAGATAAATAGATAAACAGGGAATAACTTATGGCATTTCAACTCGGTGATGACGCTTCGACGGGCATGAATGAAATCAATCTGATTCCACTGATTGATATCATGCTGGTATTGATGATTATTTTTTTGGTAACGGCAACGGTAATCAATCCCAGTGTACCGCTAAATTTGCCCAAAACCTCGGCACAAGTCAATGAAGCCCCGCCCAAAGTGATACAAGTAAGCATTGATAAAGATGGCAAGATTTTTTGGGATGATGCCAGTATCAGTTTGGCGCAATTAAACACACGCTTTGCCGAACAAGGCAAATTAAGCGAGACCCCAAGCATTCAGCTACGCGTCGATAAAGACAGTCGATATGATACCGTCGCACAAATCCTAGCAATAGCGAGCGAAAACAAGCTAACCAAGATTGCGTTTGTCAGTGAATAACCTGATTGAGAAAATTTTTATTGATAATAAGAATAATTATCATTATTATATAAGAAAATTTATCAACGAGGTGCGTATGTTTGTGTGTATCTGTAATGCCGTCAAAGAAAGTCAAATCAAAACAGCCATTGAACAAGGTCATGACAGCTTAGAGGCATTACAAGCTGAGCTTGATGTGGCTACTTGCTGTGGCGGCTGTCAGCCAATGATTGAAGGTTATCTCGAAGAATACGCCCAGAGTATCAATAACTATACGCACCTATTTATTGAAGTTGCCTAATGAGCGGTTAGCGTAGATATCTAATCTCCATTCACTGAGCTCATTCACTTAGATTAGTCCATGAGCGACTGACAAATAATGTAAATTATTTGTTGCGGTGAATTGTTTTTAACGTCACTTTAATTTAGTATTTCAGATAATACCCAACCTTTGTTTCTGTTCATTTTTCAAGGATATACCCATGAAAGGCAGCCAAGCTGTTATTGATTATCTAAATTTCTTAATTATTGGTGAACTCGGGGCTCGTGACCAGTACTTTATTCATGCGCAAATGTATCATGAATGGCATTATCTAAAACTTCATACGCGTATGCATCATGAAATGGAAGAAGAAAGCGATCATGCGCGTGCCTTAATCAATCGGGTGTTGATGCTAGAAGGCACACCCAATATGAAAGTTGCCGATATCAACATCGGTCATGATGTGCCAAGTATGCTAAAAGCCGATCTTCAGCTTGAGTATGCAGTTCGTCAACATCTCAAAGACGGCATTGCGCTTTGTGAGCAAGAGCAAGACTATGTAACCCGTGAGATTTTGGTCGCCCAATTGGTCGATACCGAAGAAGACCATGCGCATTGGTTGGAGCAGCAGTTAAGACTGATTGATATGATGGGACTGCCCAATTATCTGCAATCTCAACTCGGTGATATCTCTGAATAAGGCGACCAAGCAAGAAGGCAACTAAGGTAAACATTATGCAAGTCGATAAAGAAATTCTAAGAGGGCTAAACCAAGTTTTGGGTCAAGCCTTGATTGCTATCAACCAATACTTCTTACACGCGCGTATCGCCAAAAACTGGGGACTCAGTGAACTCAATGAAAAATTGTATCATCAGTCGATTCACGAGATGAAATGGGCAGATGACCTCATTGAGCGTATTTTAATGCTAGATGGTCTACCAAACTTGCAAGAACTTGGCAAAATTTTAATCGGTGAAAATGTCGCTGAAATTTTGCGTTGTGATTTGCAACTAGAGTATCAAAAAACTGACATCATCAAAAATGCGATTGCTTTATGTGAGCAGAAAAGCGATTTTGTCTCTCGCAAATTATTGGTCAAACTCAAAGACGGTAGTGAAGAGCACATTGATTGGCTAGAAACGCAAATGGAACTGGTGACCTCCATGGGCATCGAAAATTATACGCAAAGTTTATTAGATTCATAGCGCATATCAGCGTGTCGAAATAACTGTATGAACCATCAATATACCCAAGCCGCGTTTATTTCCGTCATCTCTATATTGATGGCATGGCTGATTATCATTTTAGTGGCAGTGATTTATTGATTGTCGTTTTAGTTCTCGAGTTTGGCATATTGGCATAGCCAAGATGATGGGTGATTTCGGCTGGCAGTATTCATTTTGCCAGCCGTTTGGTGAGTTACTTTAAGGGGCTTTTTTACCCAAGATATGTTCTACAAAATGCGTGTTAGAAACCTTCTAGTACAATTTTGCCTTTTGATTTACCTGATTCAAGCAGCTTATGTGCTTTTTCCAAGTTTGCAGCGTTAATATTGCCTAGATTTTGGTTAAGCGTACTTCTAATTTTTTGCTGGTCAACTAACTGGGCAACCTGTTGCAGCAATTCACCTTGCTTTTCAATATCATCGGTTTCAAACATTGAACGGGTGAACATGAGCTCCCAATGGATAGAAATAGATTTAGTCTTAAACGGCATAATATCAAAGGTTTGTGGATCATCGATCAATCCAAGCTTGCCTTGTGGTGCAATCAGAGAAACTATTTGCTTGATATAGGTGTCTGTATGATTGGTAGAGAAGACATATTTGGGTTTTTCAACGCCTAGTGTCTCGATTTGTGCATTTAAATCTTTGCTATGATCAATGACATGGTCGGTACCCAATGATTCCACCCAAGATTTCGTTTCTTCACGTGACGCTGTGGTTATCACGGTCAGATTTGTTTTTGCTTTTAGGAGTTGAATAGCGATTGATCCTACACCGCCTGCACCACCAATAATCAAAATACTGCCAACGTCTGTTTCTGAAATTTGAAACCGATCAAACAGCATTTCCCATGCCG
>Ga0316228_1001274_pt1 | contig 27379 bp, 21 predicted proteins | sample TBH18021metaG_FD_206005 | JGI IMG/M metagenome (GOLD analysis project Ga0316228, IMG submission 206005) | Freshwater microbial communities from Trout Bog Lake, Wisconsin, USA - TBH18021 | ecosystem: Environmental > Aquatic > Freshwater > Lake > Hypolimnion/Profundal zone | place: USA: Wisconsin... | reverse complement strand
TTGGCCATATCTTAGAAGGGGGCGAGCTTTCTCGCAAAATCCGACTAATCCTAGTAGCTGTTTCAATTTTATTGGCCTGGTTAACCTATAGGTTTGTTGAAAAGCCAATTCGCTTTGGAGCGCATGGAAAGGCAAAAGTTTTTGTTCTCATCTTGATGATGGTAATCGTTGGCTATGTTGGCCTGAATACCTTCCAGAGAAATGGGTTGGCGTTTAGGTCAGAGCTCACAAAACAAGCATCGCAACTAAGTAATGTGAATAGGGTACTTGATGATTCATGTATGAACATGGATCAGGGCGTTGAATTTTTCAAGCAGCACAACTGCGAGCGAAAACCAAGCTCCCCTAATGGTAAAAAAGTAGTGATTTATGGAGATTCACACGCATGGTCTTTAGCAAAACCGCTAAGGGACTACTTGATTTCTCGGGGTGATGAGTTTACAGAATACACCAGTGGATATTGCATACCCCTAAACCTAAAAAATAAAAATGAGCGATGCCGCAATATTAATTCCTATGTTATCAATAAAATTGAAGAGAAAAAACCTGATCTATTAATAATTTTTGCGTACTACTCTTTTAGGTCCGCTGAGCCTGAGTATCTTGAGTCCATTCCATATGAAGATCTCATCGCAAAGTTATCTGCTGAACTGCTTCAAAAAGGAGTTAAAAAAATAATCATTCTTGGTCCAATGCCAGTCTGGACAACCGACTTACCAAAAGTTCTTCAAAGGGAATTTATTATGAAAAGAAAGCCTGTACCGGAGAGAACTTACGTTGACATAAAAAAAAGCGCCCTAGACTTTGACGCTAAAATGAAGAAAATTAATTACCCCAAAGGGGTTGAATACATTTCTTTGAAGGACTTCCTGTGCAATGCAAATGGTTGCCGTATTTTTGTAGGGCGAAACCTAAAAGACGATCTGATAACGTTTGATTATGGCCATTTAACCAATAATGGAGCAACATACGTATTTGAAAATTTACTTAAACAACATTTATAGTAAAAAATAGCGCAATAAATCCACAAGAAAAATATGATTCAACTTCTGAAAAAATTAATGAAAACACAAGAAACTTGCACTAAATACAATGAGGGCTTACTAAGCAAAATGCTCAATATCAAATTGTCAGCATGGAAAATCATTATTCTATCTATGCTTTTCACAGGTAGCCTAGGACTTATCTACGACTCCCTCTTGAGAAATGTCTATCAAGCAGTGGGGACATTAGAAATGGCCTCTATGCAGGGTGGCATGGATGTTGATGGTAGTCAATTGATGCTTCTTGAAAAACCAAATAACTTGGTTGAAAAACTTAAGCTTCCGCTTTTCTACTCAGAAAATAGCATTAAAGAATGTCAATTAATCAATAAGAATGCTCCATATGAAGCTTTATCTAAGCAAATCAAATCATTCTTAGTTAAAAATACTACCTATGTAACCATTTCTTTTAAAGCTGATAGCCCCGAAATTGCTAGGGCCTGCTTGAGTTCAGTTGTTCAGGATATCAAAAATGATCAGGCCATTATTCTTAAGCCTATCAAGGAATATCGACAAGCACAGCTTGATTTACTAAAAAGCCAGCTGAATCAAACGGAAAAAATGTTGACACAGTCTACATTTTTTTATTCCAGAAGCACTCTTGCGAAAGATATTGATAAATACAGCCTCCAACTTGAGACAATGAGAAACGCAAGACTGCTAACTGAAATATATGCCCCGCCAGATTCTATTAATCCAACTCGAATTCAAATCCTCATAATATCGTTATTGATTGGGGCAATTTTAGGGGTTGCATTTATTAAACTGAAAGCCATCTTGAGCAAGCAAGTGTGATTTGCCAACCACTATTCTTGAGGCAGTGATTAGCATTCACTCTTTGACTAAAAATTCAAGCAAGGGAAAGAATGAATTGGCGCGTGACAGACCTTAATATAACCGAGGCTTCCCTTGAAAAGTATGGGGTAGATGGCTTCTCTTGCCTCGCTGATTTCTTTATCATTTTTTTTGGCGCTTGGACGCTGATGCATCAGGCTTCATACTTCGCCGGCTTAACATTTGAAGAATCTTGGAAGATTAGTATATTTTTATCACCAGTTATAGCCATTATTTTTCAAGTACGCTCGGTTGGAAAAAACTGGCTCCCTGTACGACTAAAAAATAATTACCCGATAATATTGGCAATACTGCTCGGAATCCTACTCTCAATTACTCTCCACAGACCTGATGCCGATGATCAAGTCTATCTAGCCCACTCTCTTCTAGCATTGGACTTTGCTTCAGAGAAAATGAATAGCATGCCTGGCATTAATACTGGCTATGCACTCACTAGCTATGACTTTATAAGGGCTACATTTAGTTATTACACTGGAACCCCAATTCTCTACTCTTTTTATGCCGTATTTCCAGCAATAATCGCCGCAATATTGATAATTTTTCAGTGGCGCATTATCAAATTACTGCCAATTCAAAATGTTGCTTTTGGAATGATTGTTTTTTTTATAATCATGCTCGCTTGGGGCGATATACACAGATCCCCGGCCAATCTCGGCTTTGTTAAGCTATTTCAAGGGAAGGGGGCCTTAGTTTGGGTTGCAATTCCAGCGATGATTTTTTATTGGCTCCAATATGAAATTTATCGAAACCTCAGCTCATTAGTTCTACTATTTTTTTCTTCAATTTGTGCTATCGGCTTCAGTCCGACAGGAATTCCAGTTGATTTTCTAATGATTGTCTTGTTTTCTCTAATTCATCTTTACATGGGAAAATATGATAAGCACTTTAAGCTACTGATTATCATATCAATTTCCATCATAGCCATCCTTGTGTTTGCGGGCATATTAATAACAAAATATTTTGGATATCAAAATAATGGGATTCATTCGAGTGTAGGCGTAAGAAAGCTATCAAAATTTAATGACTACCTAATTAATTGGGAAATGATGCATTTTGTTCTAGGTAATTCAAATCGCTTTTGGCTAGTTTTAATTGCAGTTATAGCCTCGCCTTTTTTATTGCCTAAAACAAAAAGCGCAAAGTATTTCCGCGCCTACCTATTAGGCTGTATAGCTATTGCACTATTTCCATTCTCCTCAGCGTTACTGGGATTATTTTCTACTGGTAGCTTTGCCTGGAGATGGCTGTTTATAACTCCATTTGTGCTATGTATTATGATTTTTTTAGATTCAATTCTGTGCCTAGCCATTTCCAAATGGTCAAAGAGAGGGTTGGTCGTGATTTATTTGGCAACATTTGCTTTAAGCGGTCCTTTAATCATTTCCGAGGCCAACTACACAAAATTATCACTCTCCCTGCATCAACTGGCCGATGAAAAGCAAATTCAGTTAATCCCCTTCCCTTATGGTGGCAACATAACCAGATTGGAGGGATCTAGAATCCTATCTCTAAAAGATGGGCGGCCACTATGACTTTATTCCGCTCAAAATTTCCAATTCTTTTCCTATGTTTTTTTCAGCTTGCTTCTTTCTCTTGTTTATCACATACCGAGGAGACCGTAAAAAATAATAATGGGCATTTGTCTTATAAAGAGAATGAAAATTTTCGTCTTTTGATACCAAATTTTAATTACACGGCCAAACAAGAGGATATTCATCTTCTACAGTTTAGAAAAGACAATACGCAAGAGTCTTACAACATAATGATTGATGTTGCCTTTTATGATCAGGCAAAAGAAAGATTGCTTCCTTGGCTGAAAACTCAAGGCGTCAATAGAATAGATGAAATATACATAACTCATCCACATCAGGATCACTACGGAGGATTATGGACTCTGCTTAATTCCAATATTTATATTGGGAAAATTTGGATGAATATGCCAAATAAGGATATTTGCGATAAAGAAATACCATGGGGTTGTGATTACAAAGAGCTCATAAGACTTACAAACGCGATTAAAAAAAAGGGTATAACTTTATTGCCGCTGATACTTGAAACAACAAATACACCAAAACCTATCTTTCAAAATCAAAATAATTTGCTTGAATTACTTTATGCTTCCCCACCAATAAACCAGACTCTTGGTCCAATGGATATTAATGATCTTTCAATGATTATGAAGCTAACCACAAATGGTACAAGCTATCTATTTACAGGCGACTTAAACGTTCCACTATCAAGAATGTTGGCAATCAATGAAAACAATCTTCGCTCAAATGTTTTTAAAGCAGCCCATCATGGAACGGACGGCAATGCTACAAATGAATTTATTGATAAAGTTCAACCAGAGTACGCATTAGTACCATCCCCTAAAAATTTGTGGTGTAGTGAAAGAAGTAAAAGATATCGAGATTATTTTTCCAGTCATCAAATCAAAACTTTTGTGTCAGGCTTTCATGGAGATTTAGTAATTACCCACTCTTCTAATGGGGCCATGGATATTCAAGCTGAATATCCCAACGCTGAAGTTTGCAAATAAAAAGTCCCAAAAAAATTCTGTTAGACTGAATTATATGTGTGTCTATTCTTTATCTTGAATGTAGATACTACATCGCCGATTAAAAACTCTCTTTGCCACCATAAATAAAATTGCAAGCAAGTTTAAAATTTAAAATATTGACCTTTGTTGTTCCTGCATTTGGTGAATCCCCCTACTTGGAGGACTGCCTTCAGAGTCTTTTAAATCAATCTATCAAAGTTGATATTGTGATAACAAGTCACAGAGAAAATCAACTGCTTATCTCTCTATCTAAAAAATATTCAATACCTCTTTTAATAAATGAAAAAGGGGGGTCAATATCCAGAGATTGGGATTTTGCACTAAAAGCCAGTCCCAACTCTTTGGTAACTCTAGCTCACCAGGATGATCTTTATCATTCCGAATACGCGGAGAGCATGCTTATTTTTTTCAATAAAAATGAAAATTGCGCGATAGCATTTACCGATCTACATGAATTGATTAATGGTACGCTATTCAACAATAATAAACGTGAACTAATAAAAAAAATATTGAGAAAACTAGCCTATACTCGATTAAGCATTATCGATAATAAAATTAGATTTCGTGTATTGTTGGGTTTGGGTTGCACAATACCATGCCCAACCGTTACCTACAATATGAAAGTCATTGGGGGCTTTTCCTTCTCTGATTTATACACCGTTAATCTTGATTGGGATGCATGGTACAGATTGGCGAAGAAAAACAGCCCTATAGGCTACATAAGGCGATCCTTGGTAACCCATAGAATTCATGCGGATGCAGAGACGCAAAAGGGAATTTTAGAAAAACGACGTGAAAAAGAGGATTTAATGCTTTTTATACGATTCTGGCCCAAGCCCATAGCTAAACTACTTTTGAGCCTTTATAGACTCAGCTACTAGACGTATCATTCCTCTAATGAATATTTTGTCCATAATTCTTATTTTGTCAGTTGCACTTTGCACAGTTCTTACTCAGCTACTCCTAAAGGGTGTTGGAGCTTCTATCGGCCAACTCATTCCCGAGCTCTCGTTAAATAATGTGAGTAAGCTAGTGCTGTTTGTATCCACAGAGCCAAAGGTACTCTTAGCAATTACCCTTCAGGGATTGGGATTTATATTGTGGATTGTTGTTTTGTCCAAAGAGCATGCTGGAGTTGCCCTGGGGCTTGGGGGTGCATCAGTTTACCTTCTTACGTCAGCGGTCGAATGGTTCATCTACGATACACATTTTGGAATAATCAAAATATTGGCTTTAATACTCATCTCTACTGGGGCGCTTCTCTTGGCAATTGCTAGCTCATAATCGTTCAAGAATATGAAAACACAAGATTCTAACTACACAACTAGGCTATTACATCAATCTTGGTGGAAGCGAATGTTTGATGCTCAAAGACCCTACCGTTATCATATCCAATCGCTAAATTTAGGGCCAGTTCTCGAAATTGGCTGTGGGATTGGGCGCAACTTGATTAATCTTGGAATAAGAAGTCAAGATATTGGAGTGGATCACAATCTCACATCAGTTAATGAGTGTAATCAAAGGGGTTTAACTTCCTTTATACCCAATGATTTCTTTTCTTCCGCCTATGCAATACCTCATTCTTTTGATGCCTTACTGGTGGCACACGTAATGGAGCATTTAAATGAAAATGAGGCGATCGATCTCGTAAAGACATATAGACCCTTCGTCAAGAACGATGGAAAAATAGTCGTAATAACGCCGCAAGAAGCGGGCTTTTTCTCTGACCCAACTCACGTAACAATGATGGATCATGAGCGAGTCTCAAAAATTTTAAAAGAATTTTGCGGCACAAATATTAAACAGTATTCATTTCCTTTTCCAAAAATAGTGGGCAAAGTTTTTAAATACAATGAAAACATATCTATTGGTAAATTGCTTAAAAGGTAATTCAGGTGTCAACTCAAAATAACCCAATCAAGATTGCCGTAGTCATTCCGAGTTATAAAGTAACCAAGCATATTCTCTCCGTTATCGACTCACTAGACCAGTCCATAAGCCTCATTTACGTCGTTGATGATTGCTGCCCAGATAAAAGTGGTGAATTTGTTAAGGAGAAACGTAACGATACCCGCATAAAAGTTCTAAAACATTCTAAAAATCAAGGTGTAGGTGGGGCAGTACTAACTGGTTACAATGCGGCATTGAGTGATGGAGCCGATATCATCATTAAAATAGATGGTGATGGTCAAATGGATGCCAACCAGATCCCCAAAATGATCCAGCCCATCTTGGATGGTGAGGCCGACTATACAAAAGGCAATCGCTTTTTCAATCTAGAAGAAATAAACGCAATGCCTAAGATGAGACTATTTGGCAATGCCGTATTATCAATGATGACAAAATTCTCCTCTGGTTACTGGGATTTATTTGATCCCGCCAATGGATTTACCGCCATACATAAAAATACCGCTAAATTTTTACCTTCACACAAAATTAGTAAGCGTTACTTTTTTGAAACTGATATGCTTTTTAGGCTTAATACCTTAAGAGCTGTAGTGGTAGATGTACCGATGGAAGCTAAGTATGGAGATGAAATTAGCAACCTAAAAATTCACAAGATTATTGGCGAGTTTTTGCTGAAGCACGCAATAAATCTCTCAAAGAGAATTTTTTACAATTACTATCTCAGAGATATGTCATTAGCATCCATTGAGTTGCCAATCGGGTTGATACTTTTTTTCTTTGGCTTAATTTTTGGTACCACAAAGTGGGTCTCATCTAGTCAAAGCGGCATTGCAACTACAGCCGGCACAGTCATGATTGCTTGCTTACCACTGTTAATGGGCCTGCAGTTAATTCTAGCTTTTCTGGCTTATGATATTTCAATGGTTCCAAGAAGACCCATAAGCAAAGGCCCCTAAACCTGCTTGTTTTTAGATTGCATAATGTAAATGCTAAATTTAGCTTAAAATTCCTAATCCAACCATTATTAATAAATTTTAATTACCAGGCTTTCGCCGTCTCTAATTATGACTTCGCCATCTTTAATAACTTGATCTATATCGTGGATACAAAATGGCCCCCTGTCGGAAGGAAGAAATATATATCTAATTTGACGTTTTTTCAACCAGTCTAAATTGAAGCGGTTGCAAATATTTTCCTTATAGGACGTAACAGTGTAATCCGTAGAACCTTGGAAATAATAAAATGACAGAGGAGCGATATTGTACAAGGGCAAAACTCTTGATCCACCAAATGGAAAAATCCACTCTTCTCTGCCAGCGCTTACCAAAATATTTGGCACCAGTATTTTTTCTTCTGACCCTGATTTCAGAGAAGAGCGCTTTGATTGGTAATCTTTAAATTTCAACAATACCTTCATGTCTGCTTCAGAAGTGCATCCCAAGCTTCCACAATAGTTTTTCCTCATTTTGAAGCTTGTTGGGGCTACTGTACTCATTACAAGAAAAATAATACAAGAACAAAAAATACAAGTTAAAAGTGTTCGCCAGTCTGACCATAGCTTTTCAAACGCTAATAACAAACCAAACCCCAACAACAATTGATAAGCTACCACTTTAAATTGCGAAAGACTTTGGATAAGGTAAGGATATAGCAAGTAAAAAGGTGAATAATTTCTTAAAATATAAAAAATAGATGCGCAGTATCCAATTGTAATAATTGATAGAGTGAGCACCAAATACCACCCGCATCTTTTGTATTTAAATACTGGAAATAAAAATAGAGGTATGAAAACTAAATTAAAAATATAACTTTTTGGCGCGAATAAAAACCCAAAAAATTGCCCTAAAAATACTCGGTCTGAAAATGCAAATAACGCCTGCATAAATAGATTTAATCCAATGAGATCCAAAGTAAAGGGCCGGACATTAATCTGCGCCCCCTCATGCTGCGATTGACCTAGGATTAAATTCAAATAATATGGGTCAAAGAAAATAAAGCTGAGTGGAATAATAAAAACCAAAATCTCAAAATAACTTAATTTCGCTTTTATCAACCTTATTAAAAAGGCATAAAAAATAAATGCCAATGGAATAATAATATTTACCGGATTTAATGACATCAATACAAAAATTGTTACACCCAACAAGAAAAATGTTTTATTCCCATCAAACCATTTTCCTTGTCCATACAAACTCAACCACAGCAATACAAACAGGGTCACAAATCCAATGCTGACCAGCCTTCCAAAACCTTCCTGATGAAAAAAATCAGCCATCAGCGGAAAAGCGAACCCTATAGCGGTAGTCAAAATTAAAAAAATTAGTCCATAAATTATGGCCTTAGAATTTTTACAGCCTCTGAAAATCCATGCAGCAACAGCAAGAATGCCTAAGATGGTTTCCATGAGCGGCAAAATGATAGTGATTGCAGATACCTGAAGAAAAGAAAAAATTGACCATGCATAGATCAATGCGCCGGTTCCGGCAGGATAATTGAACGGCAATCCACCCCAATCAAGCCTATGAAACGGTATGCCTCCTAAATAGCTAATTTGAGAAGCAAAAAACATATGTTGATCTGGATCACTTGAAAGCATTTGATTTTTTGGAAGCTCACAAATCACCAAGATCAAAATTAAAGCAAATAAAAATACAAGTTCAACTTTTGTATTTTTAGAGAATGTAGGCCGCAATCTAAAAAAAATTTTGCCCTTAATACCAAAAATTAGTAAAGTCAAGGCCCATATCTCATAGACCGTTATCGGAATGTAATGTATAAACTCATTAAATCCAGAGCGAATATATATATATACAATACAGAATGCCTGACCTATCAACGAATTAAATGAGACTCCTCTTGGTTGCTTAGTAGCAACAAGCATCGATCCGAGGGATGAAAAAATTATTACACCAAACGAGACTTCTAGAAAAAGCAAAAGTTGTGTCATAAAGCCCTAATTTATAGTTCCGATTATTTAATTAAATTAGACTCTCGGGGGCCATGCATAACTAAAGTCTTCATAATCCAAGGTTAAGTTGGGACTATATGCGGGGTCTCTCTGGAGTATTTTTTCCCATCGCCGTTTCATGTACTCCACCTCGCCTTTAAAGCGAGCAATTTTTTCAGGGCTATCTTCATATCCACGCGTTGCGGACTCATGATGGAATAATTCCGCATATGGCGTCCATACATTGGTGTAGCCAGCCTCCTTGAGGCGAAGACAAAAATCTACGTCATTAAAGGCAACTTTTAAATTCCTCTCATCCAACCCCCCAACTTCCAAAAAAACAGATTTTCTCACTAATAGGCACGCTGCTGTAACGGCAGAGCACGAATTGATAAGACGTAATCGACTGAAATATCCTGAAGCGTTACTCATGAAATGTTTATGACTATGCCCCGCAACCCCGCCAATACCAAGCACAATACCGGCATGCTGTATTGATGAGTCTGGATAAAGCAATTTTGCGCCAACCGCACCAATACGAAGTTGAATACAAAGTCCTACCATTTCACTAAGCCATAGGGGATTAATAACCTCTATATCATTATTAATTAATCCTATTATCTCGCCATCTGCCATATTAACTGCTGCATTATTTATGGAAGAGTAGTTAAATTCCCCTGGAAATTGAATTAGCTTAACTCCATATTTTTCTTGGACCTGCTTAAAATAGGCAATGCTTTCAGAATCATCAGAGTTGTTATCTACTAAGATAATTTCATAATTTGAGTAAGTTGTTTTACGAACAATACTTTCAATGCATTGCCTCACTAAATTTTTTGCATTTTTGGTTGGAATAATTAGGCTTACTAATGGTAGATTGATCGGTAATCTATATTGGACTCGATATCCACCCTCCGTTGGCTCAGCAACTGCTTTAATCGACTTTCTTTGGAAATGCTCATTAAGAGCCCTTTCACCAGCAGGCTCAGCATAAGACTTTGCCGCGCCAGATCCTGCCGTACTTCCCTCATGAGCCCGCCACCAATAGAGCACTCTTGGTATATGGTGAATTTGCTGATCCTCAATTTGCTCAATAAACCTCAGTGCTAAATCATAGTCTTGCGCACCCTCAAAACCAACTCTGAAACCTCCAATATTTTTAACGATTGGCAAACTATATACACCAAGATGACAAATCATATTATGTGAATAAAAAAGGTCTCTATTCCAATCAGGCTTAAAGTATGGATCAAATATTTTCCCAGACTCATCAATCTTTGCTTCGTCAGAATATAAAAGCTTAGCATCAGGATTTGCGTTTAATGCATCCACGATCCATAGTAGTGCGTGCTTAAACAAAACATCATCATGATCCAATAAAGCTACCCATTTTCCAGTCGCCAAATCAAGAGCAGCATTTGAAGCAGCGGAAATATGTTGATTTTCTTTTGAAAAATGTACCTTAATCCTAGGATCCCTTTCCATAAATCTTTTTAATATTTTCTCAGTAGTTCCATCATTAGAGGCGTCATCGGTAATGCATAGCTCCCAATTAGCATAGCTTTGATTCATAACGGAATTGATGGCCTCTTCAAGCCACACAGACTTTGGTCTATATACCGGCATAACAATAGAAATTAAAGGGGTATTCTTTAATCCTGCAATCTTTTGGGCAACCAGCTGGTCATTTTCCAAGCCAATATTTTGATATTGCCTAGACCATTCAGGGTATCCTAGAGAACCTCCATCAGCGGTGGTCTTATCAACCCCCTTTAGCTTACCTACAATTCCCACCACCCCTTCAAGTCTAAATATTTTTATACACTTTTGGAGTAGCTTCAGGACGCCTCCACTCCTTACAGAAGCCTGATGTATTCGCCCAATTAAGCGGACTATTTTTTTGGTGTAAGCGCCTGCGATTCTAATTGGCTTCGTTATACGCCAGCTTCTAGATGATTCATACAGATGAATCCGAGCATCTCTTTCTGCTATTTGATTACTTTGCTCTGCTATTTGATTACTTTGCTCTGCTATTTGATTACTTTGCTCTGCTATTTGATTACTTGCAATCAGTATTTTTTCAGATAAATCACCAACCGCATGGTCCCTATCCTTTATATAAAGACTAGTATTAAAGTAATTTAGAATAGCATCAGGACCCCAATCCATATGCTCCTCTACAGGACGCCCAAAAATATGATTTTGAAACTTTGACTCCAGCTGAATAAACCTTATCAAATCTTGCTGATCAATGTTCATTTGAGCAGCAGAAAATGCGCTTTTTATAAAAGACTCTCGACTAATTATCTTATTATTCTGCGAACTCCCAAATTTACTAATCATTGGCAGCATGTACAAGAGAGCCCTGAATACCAGCCTTCCAACCGTTAAATCCTCTTTGAGCTCCCATTCATCGTCAAATAATATGGGTTCATCACCCACTAAAACTATATTCTGCGGTAGAGCATCGATAAACTTTCCCGGAATAAGGCTGTCAACTGAATTTAGGTGGGCGCCATCTCCATTTGATTCAATAATTTGACTCAATATGGCGATATACTTTTTAAGGTAGGCACCAACCTCATCAAATGTCCACCCATCTCGGGAAACAATCTCTATAAATTCCCAAGAAAAGACTTTTCCCAAACTATATTTTTGATTAATTGGAAATGAAAAATCCAAAGGGAAATCTTCCGCTGGCTTTTCTATTTGACCATTACTTAACCGGGAGTAGTTAACTTGAACTACGCCGTCTTTTGTACTAAATATTGTTTCCTTACAATAGGGAGGTAGACGCTCTGAACTATAGTGGTAAGCCAGCGCATTTTCTTGAGAAAACACTGTCTTAGCAGGGGAAGTGGCAATCAAAAATGAATTGGCCATATCCATGCCTAAGCCATTCTTCACAACCTCACCCCAAGCCAACTCTAATGAAAAATGGGTTTTCGCCGGTAACTGAGGATCTCGTCTTGCACTTTGCCATGCAAAAGCTGCCGCATCAAAGTTTTGATCTTGAAATCCTGCCTCAGTCACTATAGAAACTGGCAACTTATAGTCTGGGAAAGGCGCCATAAATTGAGAGGCACCAAATCCTACCTCGGTAAGCATCTTCTCTAGCACTTTTTTGCCAAAAGTTTGAGGTTGATCTTTGAGGTATCTGCCCTCTAGACCATACATTGCTGTGTTAATATGATCCTCAGGAGCACCAGCGAAGTACTTCAAGCCCAATTGGTTCTCAATTGCAATAATTAGAATGCCATTTGGCTTTAGATGCTGGTAGACACTCCTTAACATAGTCACTGCCGGTTCATCACCAGGCGTAAATATATTTGCATACTCCAATACGCCGATAAGGGTAATGACATCAAATACTTTATCTGATTTAAATTGGTCAAACTTCTCAGATAAAACTGTCACATTTTGCAAGTCCCTAGTACGAGATCTTGCTATAGCTGCTCGACGTGGACTTCCTTCAAGGGCCAATACATTTGCGCCCCGCTCACCCAAATAACGTGTAATGGCACCGCATCCAGCACCAATTTCTAATATGTCACCAACAAAGCAATCCTTGTATGGGCGCAATAAGTTTGCCCTTGTATTGGACAAATGATACAAAGAAGGCCAGTCAGTTACTTGACCGCGTAACTCTGTCGAAAGCACGGATATATCGGAGGTTGAGTCTATAATTTTTCCGACTCTAAGCTCAACCTCATCCCCGTCGTTATAGGCAATACCTTGAAACTCTGGCCTAATCCAAATTTGGGACTTTGGGTCTAGCTGATAGCCTAGTCTTTCTAATGCATTTTTCATACCGAAATGCTTTCTGCACTCATCTGTAAATTTAAATTAATTAATCCAAAACACTCTTTATTTGGCTTTACCACCAAATGAATAGAGTCGTAGCGACGATCATGAGGTGTTAACTCCCCCCCCTGACGAGTGGCTACACCTAGGGAAATAAAATAGTCGCCAGGCGCTAAATTAGCTTGAAACTGAGACCTTACTAGCACTACAGAATCCCTTTGCCCAATTTGCAAAAATTCTTGACAGTCTAAAGTCTCTGAATTTGCTCCATATACCGTAATTCCCTCTTTGGTTTTGACGGTCAACCCTAGAATTGGTTGGACCATTTCCTCCATAAATCGAATTGTTAGAGCTAACTCAATTTTTTGACCCGATTCTATTGCGCTTGGGTAATCAATTCCATCGGCAGATAAATGGAAATCTAATATTGCGGCTGAGCCATCACCCCAACGGTACTCATGAGGGTTGTAGCCAACGTGAAAACTAAAAAGATCTTCAGTAGAGCTTAGATGTAAATCTTGATTTACCAACACCTGCGTCACTATATCTTTGGCAGACTCTTTTTGTGCGATAAGTTTTTTTTCTTTTCCAAATAGAAGGTCGGTATATCGATTCACTACTTTTCGTGGCTCCCCAATCTCAATTTGACGACCTTCATTTAACAAGATTGCCGATGAACAATGTGAAACAATTTGCTCACTTGAATGAGTGACCAATAAAATACTAGTACCGTTATCCTTTAGCTGACGAAGTCTTTCAAAGCATTTCGCCTGAAAACGTACATCGCCAACTGATAGAGCTTCATCAACTATCAAAATATCAGGATTGATTTGAGACTGGACAGCAAAAGCCAAACGAACAGCCATGCCGCTGGAATAGGTTTTTACAGGCTGATTAATAAAAGTACCTATATCGGCAAAAGCCAATATATCGCCATAGCAACGATCAATCTCGTCACTTGTTAAACCCAAAACTGCGGCATTCAAATAAATATTTTCTCGCCCGGTAAATTCGGGATTGAATCCTGAACCCAACTCTAACAATGCAGCAATTCGGCCATTTGTATGAATGGAGCCCAAAGTAGAGCTTAATGTTCCACAAATAAGCTGCAATAAAGTAGATTTTCCACTGCCATTTTTGCCAATGATACCAACCGTCTCACCTTTAGGCACGGAAAATGAAATGTCTCGCAGCGCCCAGAATTCTCTGTAATATGGATTTGATGTTTTACCAACCAAACCCTTTAGCTTAGGCATAAAAAATTGCTTTAAGCGATCACGAGGATGCTCATAAATTTCATAGCGCTTGCTGAGTCCTAAAACTTCAATAGCAGCGTTGCTAGATGACATCAGCAAATCCTTTTCTGGTTTTTTGAAACCAGGCGAATCCTAGCCATGCAAAAAAACTAGTGAATATTAAGTAAATAAAATACGAACTCCATTGCGGCGCTTTACCCCAAACAAGAATACCCCTCATCATTTCAATCTCCTGAGTTAATGGGTTAAGCAACAAATAGGATTGGATCTCAACAGACAATACTGAGAGGGAGAAAAAAATGGGGGACAAGAACATTAAAGCCGTGATCAACAGGTTTGTGAGTTGAGATACATCCCGCAAGTAAACACCCAAGGAGGTTAAAAACCAGGATAAGCCTAAAACTAACAACAACATGGGCAGCAGAATAACTGGAAAGAGCAAGATAGTTATCGAAGGAATGCCAAAAAATAGGAGGTAAAAAACTAGCCAAACACTAAAACTAATAAGCAAATGAAAGCAAGCAGCAGTCAAATTCACTATAGGCAATATCTCCAAAGGAAAGATGACTTTTTTTACATAATTCGTATTAGATAAGATGATATTTGGGGCTCGTGCAATACATTCGGAAAATAAATTAAAAATAATTAAGCCTGCAAACAAAATTAATGCAAACTCAATTTTTGAGTCGCTACCCTCACCCCATCGTGCTTTAAAAACATAACTAAAAAAGAATGTATATACAACCAACATTAAAATGGGGTTAAAAAAAGACCAAAGGATACCTAAAACCGAGCCACGATATCTACCCAACACTTCACGCGTTGTCAGCGAAAAAATTAGTGCCCGATTGCGATATATGCTTTGCATAAATGCGAAGGGAGATGTTGAAAATTTTTGCATTAGAGTTTTCTAAAAAAAACTGCTATTACGAGACCTATATTAGCCATTAATGTTTGTCTATAAACACCTGATTGATAAAGGCTGATTAAGCGCTTTACTAAAACTTCATTACTTCTGCTCTTGACAAAAAATTGCACCCTACGTTTATTATCCACAGTTAAATATGGGGATGCGCTCTGAAGCGCAATTAAATGCCTGCTGTTCCAACCCTGGAAACGTCCTTCAAATAATTTTTTGATGCGGCTAAAACGTGCTCGCCAACCCGCATTCATTCCCCATAGGTTATCTGAATGCTGACGATATAAAACAGAAGGCTGAAGATCAAAATAAACGATTCCATCAGCGCCAGTGACCAACAAATAGGTCCACCAATCATGTAGCGGAACATCAACATCGGCCCCAGCTATGCAAATCAATTCTCGGGCTGCTTGATTAAATACCATAGTATTTCCACTTGCAATATTTTGAACAAGCGCATTTGAGAATGTAGGAGGTCGACGATACCTTGGAGAAAATGCAATATGGTTTAAAGCATAATCAACATACTCTGTTCTGGAGCAATAAAGCGCAGGTTTATCTGGAGATATTGTTCGAAGCCAATCCACAGCACGTGAAAGCTTATCCTCACTCCAGACATCATCTTGATCAGAATAGGCATAGAATGAGGCGCTAATATTTTGATTACAAACCAAAGAAAGAAAATTAGCACTAAAGCCTTTTTTAGGGCCATTATAATATCTAATTGATTGACCCGGATGGCTAGCGGAGAAGGAATCAATTAATTCTTTCGTTTTGTCCATTGATCCATCGTCTGAAACATGTAATCCCCAATCAATATGTGTCTGGTAAGAAATTGATTTAAGCTGAGCAGCCAAGTAAGGAGCTCCGTTGTAAGTCCCCATTAAAATAGCAACTGTATGAGATTGCTCCAGAGGTCTCGGACTATTTTTTCTCATAGGTATATTATATATTTTGGGCAGTCTTCAGGATCTTTTCAAGAGGAGTCAAGGCATGTCTGAGGGTTCTCGAAATCAGCGATCCAAATCACAAAAACTCTTATAAGCCATACGAAGTCCAGCATCCAATTTAACTGAGGGCCCCCAGCCCAGTCGATTCAACTTAGATGAATCCATCCATTTTCTTGGGGCGCCATCAGGCTTGGTAGAGTCAAATACGATCTTACCCCCGTACCCAACCGTTTTACCTATTGAATATGCTAAGTCCGCAATAGTTACATCACTACCGTACCCTACATTAATGTGATTAAGCATAGGCTCAGTTTGCTCATCATATAAAGCTTTATCTAATCCCATAATAAATACTGATGCTGACGCCATATCATCCACATATAAAAACTCTCTTTTGGGGGTTCCAGTGCCCCAAATGACTACCTCAGGAGCATTGCATAGTTTTGCCTCATGAAAGCGTCTAATTAGCCCAGGAATCACATGACTATTCTCAGGATGATAGTTATCACCTGGTCCGTATAGGTTGGTTGGCATCACCGAGCGATAATCAACGCCATGGGAGCTACCATACTGACGGTTATAACTCTCACATATCTTAATGCCTGCAATTTTGGCAATAGCGTATGGCTCGTTAGTGGGCTCAAGTTTGCCGGTAAGAAGTGCGGCCTCTTGCATTGGTTGCACTGCTATTTTTGGATAAATACAACTGGAGCCCAAAAATAATAGTTTTTTTACGCCATTTAAAAAAGATTGATGAATCACGTTATTTTGAACCATCAAATTATCATAAATAAACTCTGCAGGATAGGTACTATTTGCATGAATGCCACCCACCTTGGCTGCAGCCAAATAGACTTGGTCAGGCTTTTCAGCCCGAAAGAAATGTTCCACAGCAGATTGGTTGGTTAGATCCAATTCAGCATGGGTTTTTCCAATAATATTGGTGTACCCATGATCTTTAAGATTCCGCACTATGGCAGAACCGACCATTCCACAATGACCTGCCACATAAATTTTTTGCTTTTTATCATTACTCACGTACTAAATTTCTCTTTGTATTATATTTAAATTCTCTAGCTTTCTTTTCGCACAGACACCGAGTAGCCATTCTGGCGAAGCAATGCATGTTGTCTAGCTTGCTCCAAATCATTAGACACCATTTCCATAATCATTTCATCCAAAGTAATTTCCGGCACCCAACCAAGCCTGTCTTTCGCTTTAGCGGGGTCACCCAAGAGTGTTTCAACCTCGGTTGGGCGGTAATAGCGTGGATCAATCCGAACAATCACATCACCCACCTTAAGCCCTGGAGCCTTAGTACCCTCAATGGAAGTAACAATCGCCTTCTCATTTTCAGATCCGCCTTCAAAATTCAAACTTATTCCCAATTGCTTTGCGCTGCGAATAATAAATTCACGCACGGTAAATTGAACACCTGTAGAAATTACAAAGTCTTCGGGGCTTTCTTGCTGGAGCATGAGCCACTGCATACGAACATAATCTTTAGCATGACCCCAGTCGCGCAGAGCGTCGATATTACCCATAAATAAGCACGATTCTAGGCCTTGGGCAATATTCGCTAAACCGCGCGTAACTTTACGGGTAACAAAGGTTTCTCCACGCCGCTTAGATTCATGGTTAAAAAGAATGCCATTGCAAGCATAAATACCATAGGCCTCTCGATAATTTACAGTAATCCAATATGCATAAAGTTTTGCAACTGCATAGGGGCTGCGAGGATAAAATGGAGTAGTTTCTATTTGAGGAACCTCTTGTACCAAACCATAAAGCTCGGACGTTGAGGCCTGATAAAAACGGGTTTTCTTCTCCAAGCCTAATATGCGAATCGCTTCCAAAATTCGCAAAGGACCAATCGCATCAACATCCGCCGTGTATTCAGGTGATTCAAAGGAAACGGCAACGTGCGACTGAGCTCCAAGATTGTATATTTCATCGGGCTGACATTCCTGGATAATTCGCACTAAATTACTGGCATCAGTTAAGTCACCATAATGCAAAATTAGGTTTGGATGATTGACATGGGGGTCTTGATATAGATGATCAATGCGTTCAGTATTAAAAGAGGAGGCTCGTCGCTTGATACCATGAACAAAATAGCCCTTCTCAAGCAAAAATTCAGCAAGATAGGAACCATCCTGACCAGTGATACCAGTAATTAATGCTACTTTTTTCTTCATAATCATGTTGAAATATTAATTTGTAGTTTGATACTTTTTTTCACGACATCAATACCTTTGTTTGAGGCGGTCCAATCTATAGCTTGCTTAGCTTTGTTGCAATCAGCACTAGCAACCGCTAGATCTGTAGGGAGCAACAAAGTTGGGTCTTGAATCATGTGCTGTTGCCAATTGAGGTCTGATTGTTCAAAAGTTGCCTTAACAAAGTCCTCCAAAGTAAAGGTCGTTTCAGTTGCAATAACAAAATCTTCAGATCCCTCTTGTTGCAACATCATCAAAATTGCTATTACATATTAAGGCGCCCACCTCCAATCTCTGGGAATACCTAAAAGACCTAGTTTAAGAGTTTCTATGCTGCCTTCAGAAATTCCTTTAACTGCCCGTATAAATCTTCGGGTCAAAAAGTGCTCTGGACGTAACAATGATTCATGATTAAATAAAATGTCGGTAAAAGCAAATAATCTATAGGCTTCACGATAATTATTCACTAACCAATATGCAGATATTTTTGCAACCGCATATGGACTAATCGGATGAAATAATGTAATTTTACCGGTGAGGATGCCCTTTGTATCACCAAAAGACTCACCTGAGTCAGCATGATAGATACGAATTACCTGACACATCATACGGCAACCCTCGAATAGATTGAGGGTTCTCTGTGTAACGCTTTGAATAGTTTTGGCAGACTTCTCAAAAGACAAAATAACGGAAGATTGGCCAGCTAGATAATAGATTTCATATAAATTAGTTTTTAAAAGAACGATCAAGACACTACGAAAATCTTCATCAATCATAGATAAATATTGAATCTGCCCTTTGATGCCTAATCTTTAATGGTTACAGAAGGATGGGCCTTGTACATCACGAGATGTGCGATAGATTACATATCCTTTTTCCAAAAGTAGTTGCCAGGATAACCCCAACCACCCACTAACCATGCATATACGAGCTATAAGTTTATTAATCTTCATGATTTAGAACGGCCATAGCTATCTTCATAACGGACGATATCATCTTCACCCAAATAGCGCCCGGACTGTACCTCAATAATTTCTAGAGGAGCATTTCCTCGATTTGATAATCGATGGATCTGCCCCCGTGGAATGTAAGTGCTTTGATTCTCAGTTAACACGATTACCTTGTTACCATTAGTTATTTCTGCAGTACCTTTAACTACTATCCAATGCTCTGCACGATGATGATGCATTTGTAAGGATAGGCTGGCGCCAGGCTTGACTTGAATGCGCTTGACTTTAAAGCACTCGCTTTGATCCACGCTATCATACCAACCCCATGGCCTGTATACCTTCCTGTGGAGATTCTTTTCCTCACGTTGCTGTAACCCAAGCTGATTCACAATCGCTTTTACATCCTGACTCTTAGAGCGATCGGCCACCAGCACCACATCGGCAGTTTCAACGATCACCAAATTGTCCAGACCAACAGTTCCAACAAGTCGGCTGGCGGCATGCACTAATGAATTTCTTGTATCACTCAAAATAACATCACCGCTAACGACATTACCATCTTGGTCTTTTTTACCAACCTGCCAAACAGCTTCCCAAGCACCAAGATCACTCCAGCCCGCATTAAGCTCAAGCATCTTGATTTTAAATTGGCTTTGGATGCATTTTTCAATTACGGCATAGTCAATCGATTCGAATGGGATGGTTTTAAATATGTCCTTATCAGGGCGAACAAATTTCACCGGGCCAGTATGATCTACTTTTCTAGCAACCCATGCAGTTTCAGTGGCGCTAAAAATATCAGGACGAAATTCTTTGAGGGCGGCTATCCAAGTACTCGCCCGTATTACTAACATACCACTATTCCAGAAGTAATCGCCATTCGCAATGTAGTGTTGCGCAGTTTTAGCGTCAGGCTTTTCCGAAAAATTCAATACATTAAATTCATTATTAGGTCCTTTACTTCCCATTCTTTTAATGTACCCATAACCCGTTTCGGGAGTGATGGGGGGAATACCTAAAATCACAATTTTTTTTTCACTTACATCGGATTTAACCACCTTGATAGCATCTTCAAGGGTCTCGGTAAAAGCTGGTACATTCTGAATGGCCTGATCCGCGGGGGTAATCACTAATATTGGGTTGTCTTGACTTAGTACATTTTGTAAGCTGGCATGTAGCGCTGCTAAGGTAAGTGCAGGCGCAGTATTTCGACCTTCGGGCTCAAGCAATAAAGTAGCCGTTATGGGCGGTAATTCTCGAAGTTGATCCAAAACTAAAAAACGATGTTCTTCGTTAGTTACAATTAAAGTCTCACCTAATTCGGTATTTTTTGCCCGAACTGAGTTAACCCGCTCAGCCGCTAACTGGAAAAGGGTCTTTCCGGAACTATCTCCCGAGAGCGCCAAGAATTGCTTAGGAAATTCGACGCGAGAAAGAGGCCAAAGGCGAGTACCTGACCCACCACAAAGAATTACGGGGATAACTAAAGACATGAAAGAGTCCTCGATTCAGAAAAAGTTATTTTGTTCTCCCGCAGTTATAAAATGCTTTTTAAGCATGCATAGGAATCGAAATGTGCTTATTTTTTATTAATAAGCATTTTTATTTATTAAGCCCCTCCATGGAGTATAGAATATGATCTTCAAATCCAGTAAAAGCGACCAGCTGTCTATATAAAAGAGGTCATGCTCTATTCTGGCCTGCAAATCAGTGTCTCCACGCCAGCCATGAATTTGTGCCCAACCAGTAATGCCAGCCTTGACCAGATGTTTTTTCATGTAACCTGGGATTTCATCTTTGAACTTCTCCACAAATTCAGGGCGTTCTGGCCTAGGCCCTACGATCGACATATCCCCTTTAAGGACATTAAAAAACTGGGGAAGCTCGTCTAGGCTAGTTTTACGAATAAAACGACAAAATGGACTTGCTGTCTTTTTCGCTGAATTTCCCCAGATTACACCCTCTTGTTCGGTATTTACTGGCATTGTTCGAAATTTAAGAATCTCAAAATACCGACCGTTCCAGCCAACCCGGGTTTGGCGATAAAAAACAGGTCCTGGAGAACTTATTTTGACCATAATTGCCAAAAGAAGAAATAAAGGCGATAAGAAGATTACTACAAAAAGACTGATAGTGATGTCTTCGATATTCTTAATGAACAAATTGGCGCCACTCATCGGGGTGCCATATAAATCAACCATTTCTATGCCGAACACTTCTGAAACGCCATGATTAATAAGGCGATAAGAAAACCAATCAGGAACAAAACGTACATTTGCAGTGCTATTTTTTAAGCCTTCCATAACTATTGACATCTGCCGGTGGTCATCCATAGTCAAAGCCAGCCAAATTTCATCAAATGGCTCTCTCGATATAGCCTGAAGTTGCTCAATAGATGGGGAACTTAGATACTGATCCACTCTAAAACCTGCCCAAGGCGATTGATTAACACGCTTCTTAAGCTCTTCAGCGGTACCACTAGATCCAATAATTACAACGTGTTTTAGGTTAAACCCTTGTGATCGTATTTTCCCCAAAGATAAGTGCGTTAAATAACGGGAAGCAAGGAGTCCAAAAAATACTAATGCAGCCCACATTAAAATCCACAGGCGCGAATACATATCATTGGTCTTACTAAACATCAAAGTAAAGACAATTAAGATCCAAGTCTTAGTCAGAACCGCACATACTGTTTGAATCAGTTTGAGAAAGCCTTCACTTCTCCAAGAGCGATAAAGCTGGCCATTTAACAAAGCAAACACTAGCGTGCCCAAAAAAATTAAAGCAAGGTATCTCTGAAAATCTAGGACTACACCCCGATAAAACTCATACAAATAAAATGCAATAACTCCACCTAGAACAAAAACCGCAAGATCTAAAATGCGAGCAAGAGCAGAAGGTAGGATGTTGCGTGATGCCATTGGAAATAAATTAGTTCACTATTAACATATTAGATTGTTTATGCAACTGAAAACTCCAGGCAGAGTTACACGCTTGAGCCGAAGAACGCTTAGACTACCATTGAAAAAGGATCTTGACCTTATCTACGCTCGCAAAATATGCCGGTAAACCCCCAATCGATAGATACCACTTTGAGATAGGAGCTTTTGCGCTTTAGCCACCTCAAGGGCGCGGACTATCCCTAAAATACTGCAAGGAATTCCGGTTTCTAAATTAATCATTTCAATACCCGCATTATTCTGAATCCAAAGAAATGCTTCTAAGTACCTTTCAAGCGAATTTGATCACAATCATTGCCAAGGACAGTTAAAAAGTTCTTTGTCTACCTACTAACATTATCATATGAGGCATCAAATTGCTGGGCGGACCACCAGAAAATTTAACAATCAAATAACTTGGATGTGCGCCAACAGGGTTAAAGAGCCACAAAGATGCAATTGACCAACCCTTGTCTGATTTTACCAATTCCATCAGAATATCTTCGACGTGCAACTTAGTCTGCCCGTAAGGATTAATCGGCTCAGCAGGACAGGCTTCATCATATGGGAACTTGCTGAGTGCCGCAAACTATATTGTGTCTAAGCTAAAGACCAACCGATAAATATTGTACTGATTCACCCCCCCCCCTAAAAGCGCAATCGTACCTGAAACACTGTTATCAAAATAGTGCAATTGGCTTTTGCTGACCGAGAAACTGATTTGAGACCAGCAAAGTGCATCACTGCCAAAATCAAATGGTTAGAAAAAATGATTGTAAGAATCGCTCAATCCCGGATATCGCCCCGATAGAAGGTGATTTTCTGGCCCGAAAGATGCTCCAATTGGCTGTTAACATTAGCTTGGCTATTGCAAAGATTGTCCAAAACTACTGAATCTTGCTCGTTTTCGAGGAAGATGACTGCAACGTGGGAGCCAATAAAACTAGGCCAATAGTGAGGAGAGTGGGCATGGCTGCATTCCCACCAATTTATTCACACTATTTTAAGGCATGGTTGCTTCTTTAATAACAAATACCCCTTTAAATTACCCCGAAATATTCCTAAAAACGATAAAATGATTCATTTTCTCTAAAACTCAACCCATGCACAAGCAATATGAAGCGCCCATATTTAGTGGATATCTTGCTTTAGTCTGCTCTGCAGGACTTTTAGCTATTTGGACACTTCCAGGCACGATTGCCTTGCGACATCTATTTTTGGTGCTTGGCCTAACAAGCAGCCTTTTCATTCTTAAGTGGAGCTATCCTCGCCTTAGACAAAAATCTGCATGGCCAGTTTGGCTATTAAGTTTGTTTTATCTCTGGCTGTTGATTCATCTGGCTTTTTTCTCCCAAGACTTTTCAACCCAACTATATGAGCTTAGGAGCGTTTGGGCTCGCAGTCTGATGGGGGGCTTGATTGGTCTTAGCGTAGGCTTATTACTCAACCATTTTGTATTACATTCCCCGCATGAACCACAAACAAATTTTCTCCGTTACAGCACTCTCATTTTATTTATGGGTTTATGCGCTCCCACTTGGTTTATTTTTAGCAGTTATCTAGTGTTCATGTTGCATTCCGGGCAAGCGATGCAATTTGACATCTATAAGTTTCTGTACGATTTATACCATACCAAGCCAGCTTACGTCATCCTAATAACCCTAAGTCTACCCTTGTGCTTCATTCAGCTATTACGCGGGTTAAATCAGCAAGAATCTAAATGGTGGATAGTCATTAGTCTAGCGACTATTTTTCTCATCCCTTTTGGGGGATTTTTTATTGGCAGCAAAAATGCCATGATTTTATTTACTTTGACTACAATATTTTTATTAATCAGCATGTTCCATGCTTTTATTACAACAAGAAAAATCTCCTCGCTTGGCTCAATTGGTGCTTTGGTTGTCTTTATTTTCATTAGCATTTTTGCTATTTATGGCATTCATAAACACCTTGAAAGGACAGGCTCTTGGTTTGCACTTTCGGACAATATACGCATAGGTCTTGATATTGATCACCAGAATTTTTGGAAAAATCGTGAAATCTTCCCAAGGCCTACTAACTCCAGCGGGCAGTTGATAGACATTAGCACTTATGAACGCACCGCTTGGTTTACTGCTGGATTACGTTTACTAAAAGAAAACCCTCTTGGCTATGGTTTATCCCATCACTCCTTTGGAGCATTAGCTCTAGCGAAATGGCCAGACTTTTACAAACCTTACGGCAATCTGAAAGGTGCAACTCACAGCGGCTGGCTAGATTTAGCCTTGGGAGTTGGCATTCCGGGTGTAGCCATTATTTATCTTTGTTTAATTGCCTCATGGTTCCGCAGCTTTAAATACACTGGGCTTTGGTTCAGTTACACAGCCTGGACTATTCCCCTTATACTATTTACCTATCTCATCGCGGAGCTAGGTGAAGGACATTTCCTAGAAATACTCTTGTTTATGACTGCACTTTTTTGTAGTCTGACTTTACCCCCAAAAATTAAAACGAAAAATTCTGATGGTTAAGCGCGGAAAATTTCATCATGCAATTAGTGGCTTATTAAGGACCAGAAGGCTATATTCTGCGGGAGTCTATTTATCCTTCTTAAAAGATCTTAGAAAATTTATTACTCTTGGCGGAACTATACATAAGATAGAACCCATCCTTTATGAAAAGTCAGGAAGCGCAGGGTCGGCTTCTGGTCACTATTTTCATCAAGATCTATTAATCGCAAGGCAGATTCATGATCACAATCCCCAGACCCATATTGATATTGGGTCGCGTATTGATGGATTTGTTGCACATGTTGCTTCCTTTCGCAATATTGAGGTAATGGACATTCGCCCCCTGAAAACTACTGGACATCCCAATATCCAGTTTCGCAACGCTGATTTAATGCATCTTGACCCTAATCTGATTAATACATGTGATTCCATTTCTTGCTTACATGCCATTGAACATTTTGGCCTAGGTCGTTACGGTGATGATATAGACCCCGAGGGCCATATTGTGGGCCTTCAGAACATGGCGAAGATGCTCAAATTTGGGGGAAGGCTATATGTCAGCTTTCCGATTTCCACCGATGGGTCATTGGTCTTTAATAAACATCGCGTCTTTTCTCCTTATGATATTTTTTCGTGGCCAACTCCGGGTTGTACTCTTCAACTTCTGCGCTTTGATTATGTTGACGATGAAGGTAATCTACATCAACATGTCAATCTCAATAAAGAAGGTATAAAAGCTCAATACGCCTGTGGCATCTACACTTTTAAGAAACTCATCGGGGATGCACCTTGCACTGCTATTGAAAAAGTCATACCCGCACCACAGCTCACCTTCTTAATGCATCCCGCAAATAAAGAGGGTGCCGGTAGCTTTTATCAGCGCCCATTCCTTGCAAGCTTAATGGCTAAGGCCCTCGGCATCCCTTTTGTGCTTGCAGCAAATCCGCATTCAGACTGTCACTATGCCCAAGAAGACCATCTATTGATTGAACAGGACTGGGAAAAAATCTTTAGCTTCTTAGGCCCGAAAGTTGCCTTTGAAAATCCCTTGCAAAACTTCAATCCCAATAATGATCTAGTTAGCGGCGCTACTTACAATGCCCCTTTTGACGTTTCATACAAATTCCTAAATAGCTTAGACATCCAAAGCCTGCAGATTTTGCTCGATAACGCCCGCATAAGGTTTGAAGAAAACATTAAACAATTTCCAGATCTTTACCCAAACCTTAAAAAAATTAATGGGGAAGACCAGACTACTATTGCCATACACCTACGTGATCGTAGCAAGGGCGACCCACCGTTCTCCGCCAAGGCCTTGCTCGACTGGCAAATGTTTAGTCTTGACTATGGATTACCCGACAACAACCCTCGCTACTATTCAAGACTATACGCCAATGCGGTAAACCAAATAGTTCTTAAAAATGCAATAGAGAGGCCTGTTTTACACATACACTCAACCGGGGAGGAGAGATCTTTTACACAATTACTTAGTCTTTTGGATCCCAAGATCACAGTAAAATTCTTCTTAAATAGTCACCCACCTAAATCCTTTTTGGATCTAGTCTTTGCAGACTACTTAATTGCGTCACATAGCTCTTTTAGTTGGCTGGCTTCTTTGCTACGCAGCAGGCCTACATTTATGCGCAAGAACTTTCGCCATTTTGTGAGCCCAGAAACACAGTGGATTGATGAGGTGCTATACGCTAATCTCAATACTCTAGAAAAGGCGTGGCTTCAACTCAACATGAAGCTGAAATACCAGCTTGTCAAATGGTACTAAAGCCAACAACTTTCATATAAAAAATCTCGGATACCTCATTTATCACTCCAATAATTAGGACAGTTCATTAGAAGGATTTCCAGCCACTCTTAGGCCATGGAAATTATCCCTAAATTTTGGTGATACCCATAAACAATTGAAGGGAGATTTTTTAATGGTAACGGGAAACATTACAAAGATTAATTTACGCAATTTTTTGATTGAGCACAGTCAATTCGTCCGAAAAGAAAATGCTGAAAAGCATCCAAATTACGGTATCAAAGACTGCATCACCCCTATTGCCAGGTTGAAAATTCAGCAATAGCTTATGTTAGTTAAGGGGAGATGGGGGTTTTACGTTGATTAAAGCTAGGGGTACTTTTCATTTAAATCATAAAAAAAACCGCTCTGTTTGAGCGGCTTTTTCTTACTTTACCTAGCGGAATACTAACAATATAATTCTCAATTAAGCCTTTTTAGCGTAAGCAGAGCACCAGCCAGCGTTGGCAACCTGTTTACCAGCAAACAAGGCGCAACCACCAGCAGCAGAACTAGCAGCACCTTGATAGAGTGCGCATGAACCACAATGTGAACCGGCTACAAACTTAGGATATTTCGCTTTATCTACTTTGGCTGCATCAGCAACATAACCTAAAGCAACTGCTTGGGGATCAGTGGCAGATACCATGGCTTGCGCTTGAACTTTGCTGTTCAAGGCCAATGTACAGGCACCAGCAGCAGACAAAATCATAAATTGGCGACGACTATTTTTCATTTGAAC
>Ga0316228_1001273_pt1 | contig 27385 bp, 24 predicted proteins | sample TBH18021metaG_FD_206005 | JGI IMG/M metagenome (GOLD analysis project Ga0316228, IMG submission 206005) | Freshwater microbial communities from Trout Bog Lake, Wisconsin, USA - TBH18021 | ecosystem: Environmental > Aquatic > Freshwater > Lake > Hypolimnion/Profundal zone | place: USA: Wisconsin... | reverse complement strand
GTCTGACAGGGAGGCGACCACCGAGAGGTTGTGTTCGACCATCAGGATGGTTCGGTCCTTCGACACCCGCCGGATGAGGGCCGCAGTCCGGTCCACATCCTCGTGGCCCATGCCGGCCATCGGCTCGTCGAGGAGCAGCATCTCGGGATCGAGGGCGAGCGTCGTGGCGATCTCCAGCGCGCGCTTGCGACCGTAGGAGAGTTCGACCGCCAGCACGTCGGCGAACTCCGAGAGTCCCACCGCCTCGACCAGCGCGAGGGCCTCGCCGTTCAGCGCCCGCAGGACCCGCTCGGGCCGCCAGAAGTCGAAGGAATCGCCCCGGAGCCGCCTTTGCAGGGCGATGCGGACATTCTCCATCACGGTGAGGTGAGGAAACACGGCCGAAATCTGGAAGGAGCGCACGAGGCCGAGCCGCGCGACATCCGCCGCCTTCAGCCCGGTGATATCGCGATCTTTGTAACGGATCGTCCCGGCAGTCGGGATCAGGAATTTGGTCAGGAGATTGAAGCAGGTGGTCTTGCCGGCGCCGTTCGGTCCGATGAGCGCGTGAATCGTGCCGCGCTCCACCTGCAACGCCACGCCGTTGACGGCCCGGAATCCGCGGAATTCCATTGTCAGGCCATCGGTCGCCAGGATTACATCCCGTGCCAAGCGTGTCCCTCCCGGGTTTGATTTCTTGCCGCCATATCGCCGATCCGCGGCAGCACAGTCCATCGCTAACGCTCGCGGCGACGCGACAATCCCCCGGGAGTGATATCAGTCGGCGGCGGTGTCACGCCGACCGCTGAACCGAACTTGACCGCTCGGCAGAGCGCCCTTAACGCAGACAAATCCGGACGCCGCTACGTTCGAGGAGGCACCGCATGGTCGGTCGAGCGGCCTATCTCGCCGTCGACTGGGGTACGACGAATCGCCGGGCCTTCGCCATGTCGGCCGAGGGCGCGGTGCTGGACAGCCTGCAGGACGAACAGGGCGTGCTCGCCCTCGAGCCCGGCGACTATCCTGCAGCAATCGCGTCTCTGCGCGCGCGGCTCGGTGCCAACCCGGTCATCGCCGTCGGGATGGTGGGTTCGAACCGGGGCTGGCAGGCGGCGCCCTACGTGGCCGCGCCGGCGACCCTCGCTGCCCTGGCGCAGGCCTGTATCGCGCCGGCTCCGGACGTATGGATCGTCCCCGGCGTCGCCCTGCGGCACGGGAAGCGTCCCGATGTGATGCGGGGCGAGGAGATCCAGGTCTTCGGCGCGATCGGCGCGGGTGCCGCGCCGCCGACGGCGTTGTTCTGTCAGCCGGGCACACACAACAAGTGGATCGAGACGGTCGACGGCGCCATCACGGATTTCACCACCGTAATGACCGGTGAAATCTTCGCCCTCCTGCGGGCACAGGGCATCCTGGCCGGTATGCTCGACGGGGTCGTGGCGGATGGAGCCGCCTTCCGCAGGGGGGTCCGACGCGGGATCACGTCCCGGAATCTCGCCGCCACCCTGTTCGAGGTCCGCTCCGGGCTCCTCCTCGATCGTCTCGCCGCCGCCGAGGCAGCTTCGTATGCCAGCGGCATCCTGATCGGCGCCGATATCGGCACCCGGGACGACCTTCAGCGCCGCCCGGTTCATCTGCTCGGCGGCGGCCCGCTGGCCGCGCTCTACGCCGTTGCCATCACCGAAGCAGGTGGGGATCCGGTGATCGTGCCGGACGGTTCAACCACAGCCGGTATCCACGCCATCTGGAGTCTGCGGGCATGACCATCCTCGACCGGTTCGAGGCGGCCTTCGCGGCCTGCCCGCTCGTCGCGATCCTGCGTGGGCTGACGCCGGACGAGGCGCCGGCCATCGGCGAGGCCCTGGTCGGCGCCGGATTCACCCTCATCGAAGTACCCCTGAATTCGCCCGATCCGCTGCAGAGCATTGCGGTGCTCGCCGAGCGCCTCTCCGGGCGGGCCCTGGTCGGCGCCGGCACCGTTCTGACCGCGCGGCAGGTCGGCGACGTTGCGGCAGCCGGGGGGGCCCTCGTCGTGTCGCCGAACGCTGATCCGGCCGTGATCGGTGCGACCGTCACCGCCGGACTCGCCTCTCTGCCGGGCTATCAGACGCCAACGGAAGCCTTCACGGCCCTGGCGGCGGGCGCGACCGCGCTCAAGCTGTTCCCCGCGGACGTCGCAACGCCCCTGGCGCTCAAGGCTCACCGTGCGATTCTGCCGCCGGGCACGCGGGTTCTGGCGGTCGGCGGGGTCGTGCCCGAAACGATCGCAAGCTGGCGGCAGGCAGGCGCCGACGGCTTCGGCCTCGGATCCAACCTCTACCGCCCCGGCAAGCCGGCCGCCGACGTCGCGCGCGATGCAGCGGCCTACGTGACGGCGTTCCAGCGAGCCGCCTAGAGCGGCACGCTCGGCGTCCCGCCCGCTTGGACCGGAGCGGAGGCTCGCCTATCAGGCTCGCGCGTCGGACAGCACGGGAGCGATCGGTGATCGGTGACAGCACGGTATCGGCCGGTGGCGACGGATTTGCGGGGCTCGAGACACCGTGCCTGCTTCTCGATGCGGATAAGTTGCAGGCCAACGTCGCCCGGATGCGCAGGCATCTCGACGGGCTGGGCGTGACACTCCGCCCCCATCTCAAGACCGCTAAGTCCCTCGAGGTCGCGCGCCGGGCGATGGCCAGTGCGGCCGGGCCTGCCACGGTCTCGACGCTGCGGGAGGCGGAGTTCTTCGCCGAGGGCGGCGTTCGCGACATGATCTACGCTGTCGGCATCGCGCCGCAGAAGCTCGACCGGGTCGGCGCGATCCGGCGGCGATGGGGGGCGGATCTGGCGATCGTCGTGGATGCGGTCGCGCAGGCCGAGGCCGTCGCAACCTGGAGCCGCCGGACCGGAGATGCCCTTCCGGTGCTGATAGAGGTGGATGCCGATGGTCACCGCTCGGGTGTCGGACCGCGCGATGCGGAGGCGCTCGTCGCCATCGGCGGTGCGCTCAACGCGGGCGCCCGCCTGCGCGGCGTGTTGCTTCATGCCGGCGACAGCTACGGGCTGAGCGATCCCGCCGCGCTCCGTGCAGCGGCCGAGGCCGAGCGCCGTGCCGCCGTTGCGGCGGCCGAGACCCTGCGTGCGGCCGGGCTGCCCTGCCCGATCGTGAGCGTCGGCTCGACACCGACCGCCCGCTATGCGGAGAACCTGGTCGGCATCACGGAGGTGCGCGCCGGCGTCTTCATGATCGGCGACCTGTTCCAGGCGGGGGTCGGATCGTGCGCGGTGGACGACATCGCGCTGACTGTTCTGGCGACGGTGATCGGACACCAGCGGGACAAGGGCTGGATCATCACGGATGCCGGGTGGATGGCGCTCTCGCGCGACCGGGGCACGGCGCGGCAGGCAATCGATCAGGGCTACGGCTTGGCCTGTGACCTCACCGGACGGCCTTTCCCCGACATGATCGTACAGGATGCCAATCAGGAGCACGGCATCGTGGCGGTGCGGAAGGGCTCGGCGGCCGCGCTCCCCGATCTCCCGATCGGAGCGCGCCTGCGGGTCCTGCCGAACCACGCCTGCGCCACCGGTGCCCAGCATGACCGCTACCACGTCGTCGCCGACGGAAGCCTGACCGGTGAGGTTTGGCCGCGCATCAACGGCTGGTGAAACGGGGCGCCGCGCCTAGCGACGGTTGGCGATATCGCGGGCCGAGCGGTCGGATCGGTCGACGACGGTCCGGCAGGCATTGCTGAGCGACACGCGCTTGTCGCGCAGGCAGAGGGTGATCGCACCGGCATTCGGGATCTGGGCGGCGCACAGGCGCATCACGTCCGGCGCGCAGGCGGCCCGGTCGGCCCCCGTCTCCGCGTACGCCGGGACCGCGCCGATGAGGACGGCGAGCAGGGCGAAGGGTGCGGACTTCATCGCGAAGGGTTCTCCTGAACGGGTCGGGGCAGCGAATGGCCAAGCCTCGGCATCGGGCGAGAACGCCGATGTCGGATAAGATATCCCACGGCGCTTGTTTCAATCTGACGCAGGGGCGTCGCCGCTTCGTCGCGGTGCCCGCTGGCTCACGGCTTCCCGGCCGGCGCGATCGCTCCTGTGATGGCGGGCTCGCTCAGTGCAGCGCCGATGACAGGCTGCGTCCTCTGACGGTCGACCTTATCCGCCGAGACGAGAGCTGCGGCGATCAGGGCCGACACCGCCAGCGTCGCCTTCACCACGTCCCAGACCCGCGCGAGCACGGCCGAACTCCAACGGCGTTACGGATGTCAAGCGGCGGATCCGCCTCGACAATCCGTACCCCAGCATCCTCGGCCGCAGCTCTTCCCAAAACCTTTCTCGTGCCGCCGAGACCTGCATATCCTCGGCGACGTGATGCAATCGGGCCTCACCGGAGATGCGGTCTGGCCGCGGCCGCGGCCGCCAGCGCCTCGAAGACCAGCGCGTGGCGCCGCGCGAGAGCCTCGACATCGTGCGTGTAGCCACCGCCGATCACCGCAGCGAGTGCGATCCCGCGGGCACGGGCCTGGGCTACGACGAAGCGATCGCGGGCGAGCAGACCCCCATCGGTGAGGCAGAGCCGGCCGAGGCGGTCGTCGCGATGCGGATCGACCCCGGCATTGTAGAAGACGAGGTCCGGCGCGAACGCATCGAGAAGGGGTGGCAGGCGGGCCCTCAGGACTTCGATGTAGCCGGCATCGTCGAGCCGGTCCGGCAGACCGATGTCGAGGTCTCCGGCGATCTTCTGGGCAGGGTAATTGTTTTCGCAGTGGATCGAGAGGGTGAACAGGTCGGGGTCGCGAGCGAGGCAATCCGCGGTGCCGTCTCCCTGGTGCACGTCGAGATCAATCACGAGCACGCGCCGGACAAGCCCTTCGGCCTGGAGGGTGCGCGCCGCCACCGCGACATCGTTGAGCACGCAGAAGCCGGCACCCTGTTGTCGGCGCGCATGATGGCTGCCGCCGGCGGCGCTGCCGGCCAGCCCCTCCGCAAGCGCAAGGCGCGCGGCCAGGAGGGTGCCGCCCACCGAGGCGCGAGAGCGGCGGACCAGAGCGGCATCCACCGGAAGCCCGATGGCCCGCTCGGTCTCCCGGCCGACATCACACGCCAGAACCGCATCCACATAGGCGGGATCGTGGGCGCGGATGAGGATATCCGCACCGGCCAGCTCTGGCGTGACGAAGCCCAGGGGTGCCAAGCCCCTGGCGATCAGCGTCTCCGCGAGCAGGCCGTATTTGCGCATCGGAAACCGATGGCCGGTCGGGAGGGATGCCTCGTAGGCCGGATGGAAGGCGATCGGCGGGATCACGCGGGCAGATCCAGATCGGCCAGCAGAGCGTTGGCGAGCGCCTGCCCGCTGTCGTAGGCCGCCTCGATCCGGGCACCGAGACACCAATCTCCGGCCGCTCCGAGGCGCAGAGCGGGATCATACAGGCAGGGCACCTGCAGGGCCGTCTCGACCTGCGCGTACAGCCAGCGATGCGCCTCCGCGTAGGTCGGTCGAAGTTCGGTTCCGAGGTGGTTCCCGGCTGCCCGAACGAGTTCGGCGACGATTGCAGCGCGCGTGGCTTCAAGGTGCAGACGGGACCAATCCGGCGTGGCATGCACCGTGAGCCGGGTTCCGGCGGGCCGGCCGGGCTTCGAGGAATCGCATGCGATCAGAGCGATCGAATCGGTCCGCGGCTCGAAAAGGGCATCGGACGGGCCCGTCTCGACGGAGAGCATGAGGGACCAACAGGGCGCATAGGAAGCGCGGGCGAGTCCGGGCAACGTGACGCCCGTGGACTCGAGCAGCGTCATGATCTGCGGCGCCGGAAACGTGACAGCCACGGCGTCGAATGGGCCGTGAACGGTCCCGGATGCATCCTCGACACGCCAGCGTGCCGCTTCTCGATGAAGTCGCAGGACGGTCGTGGCGGTCGCGACCGGGAGATTCGACAGCAAGTCGCGAACGGGCTCGGTCATGCCGGGCACGCCGACGTATCGTTCGGAACCGGCCCAGGGCGCGACGATGCCGCGCTCGACCCATCCATCCATCTGCGCTGTGAAAGCGGCCCCGCGCGCCCGCATGAACTGCGCGCCGTGGTCGAACTGCACGGCGCCGACACGTCGGGTCGCCATGCGACCCCCAACTCCGCGCCCCTTGTCGAAGACGTGGACGCGCAAGCCCGCCTCGGCGAGCCGGCGCGCGGCGGCTGCGCCAGCCATGCCGGCGCCGAGAACCGCGACAATCCCCTGCTCGGTCACGCCCCTGCTCCGCGTCGGACAGCGGCTCTGATGGCCGCACGGCAGCGAACATAGAGGACATCACGAAGGACGTCAGAGCGACCGATTCTCGCTCCATGCCGCAAGCGAACGGGGATCGCGACACCAATCCTGACGGGAGGAATGCGTCGCACGGTCGTCCGAGAGTGCATGGTGCGGGTAGAGGGAATCGAACCCCCACGCCTTGCGGCTGGCGATTTTGAGTCGCCCGCGTCTACCAGTTCCGCCATACCCGCGTACGAGGGGCTCTTCGCATAGGTCGGCGGCTCCGGCCAAGTGTGTTTTTGCGATCGGCATCGATCTGGCCAAGGTGGGTCGCCTATGCTCAAAGGGCGGCCGATCGCTCAATTCGGGATCTTGAATGCTCCGCCGGCTCTACGCGTGGATCCTGGCCCTCAGCGACAGGCCATCCGCGCCCTACGCGCTCGGCGCCGTGGCCTTCGCCGAAAGCTCCTTCTTCCCGGTTCCACCGGACGCGATGCTGGTGCCTATGGCCGTCGCTCGACCGGACCGGGTCTGGCTCTACGCCACGATCGCGACCGTCGCCTCGGTGATCGGCGGACTCGTGGGCTACGCCATCGGGGCTCTACTGTTCGATTCCGTCGGCGAGTGGCTCATCCGGCTCTATGGGTTGCAGAACTCGGCGGCGACCTTCCAGGATTCCTACGCGCGGTACGGCCACTGGGTGATCCTGCTGAAGGGGCTCACGCCGATCCCCTACAAGCTCGTGACGATCACGTCGGGCTTCGCCCATTACAGCTTGTTCTGGTTCACAATCCTGTCGATCGTGACCCGCGGCGCGCGCTTCTTCATTCTGGCCGGACTGCTCGGCCGCTACGGTGTCCAGATCCGCGGCGTGCTCGATCGGCATCTCAACGCGGTCGCGGCGATCTCCGTCGCCGTCATCGTCCTCGGCTTCCTGCTCTTCAAGGTGATCCTGTAGCGATGAATACGGCGGCCGCCCTGCGCCTCAAGACCGCTGGCCTCTGGCTCGCGATCGCCTCCGCCCTCACCGTCGGAGCCGCACTCGTCCTTCAGTACGGATACGGCTACGCACCCTGCAAGCTCTGCCTGACCGAGCGGCTACCCTATTACGCGGCGATCCCGCTGGGCCTGCTGGCCCTGTTCCTACCGGAGCGTCTGGCGCGGATCGCGCTCGGGCTGGCCGCCCTCGGCCTGCTCTATGGGGCGGGTGTCGGGGTCTATCATGCCGGCGCCGAATGGGGCTTGTGGCCGGGCCCCGCCGATTGCGGTGGCGGAACGGGAGCCAATCCGGGCCAGATCGGCGAATTCCTCAACGCGCTCCAAGCCACGAAGGTGGTCGATTGTTCGGTGGCAGCGCTGCGCGTGGCCGGAGTCTCGCTCGCCGGCTGGAGCGCTTTGATCTCCGCGCTGCTGGCCTCGTTCGCGGGGACCGCCGCCGTTAGGCCTTGAGGCTCGCGCAGGCTCGAAACCCGATCAGTTCCGGTCGTCGGGCAGGATCGGGATCGCCGCGACCTCGATGCCCTCCTCGACCAAGGCGCGCGCCTCCGCGGGGGTCGCCTCGCCGTAAATCGAGCGGCCTTCGGCCTCGCCATAATGGATCCTGCGCGCCTCTTCGGGGAAGCGCGCGCCGACATGCTCGGCATTTGCCATGACGTGCTCGCGGAGGGCGCGCAGCATCGCCCGCATCTGCCGCTCGGGCTCGGCGATCATGGTCACCGGAGCCTCCCCCTTTGCAGGCGCCGCCGGTTCACGCCCCCGATCCGTGCGGGCGACGTTGGGCACCATCAGGGCCTTGCCGACCTTGGCGGTGTCGCAGACCGGGCACGTCACGAGTCCGCGTTCGATTTGCGTGTCGTAGGAATCGGAGGACGGGAACCAGCTCTCGAAGCCGTGTCCGGCCTCGCAGACGAGACTGTACCGGATCATTCTGTTGCTTGCTGTGGTGCCTACTGCGCCGCTCGAACCTGTGAACCGAGGCGCTCGATGGTGAAAGGCCGGCCATGCTGCAGCGACGGGATGCGCGCCCGCGCCTCCGCGACCTGCGCGAGATCGATCTCCGCCATGATGATCCCTGGCTCGGCCCCGCCGGCATCGGCCAGCACCCGGCCCCAGGGGTCGACGATCAGCGAGTGGCCGTAGGTCTCGCGTCCGTCCTCGTGTACCCCCCCCTGCGCCGCCGAGATCACGAAGGCGCCGGTCTCGATGGCCCGAGCTCGCTGCAGGACGTGCCAATGGGCCTCCCCGGTCTGACGAGTGAAACAGGCCGGAGCCGTCAGCACATCCGCGCCCGCTTCGGCGAGGGCGCGGTACAGAGCGGGGAAGCGGATATCGTAGCAGATCGTCAGGCCCAGCGTCGCCCACCCCGTCTCGGCGAGCACCGCACAGGCGCCTCCGGAATAGGTCGCCGATTCCCGCCAGCGCTCACCGCTCGGCAGGTCGACATCGAAGAGATGCAGCTTGTCGTAGGAGGCCAGGATCGCACCGTCGGCACCGATCAGGTAGGCCCGGTTGGCGATCTTGTCACCGGACCGGACTGCGATCGAACCAATCTGAACGACCGTGCCGGTCGCCCGCGCGGCGTCACGGATGGCCGCAAGGGTCTGGTCCTGCTCCTCGGTGGTGACGTGGGCGAACAGGCGCTCGCGGCTTCGCTCCACCAGAGAGGTCATCTCGGGTGTCTGCACGTAGGCCGCCCCCCGCGCCGCCGCCTCGCGGACGCCCGCCACAGCCGCATCGCGGTTGGCAACCGGGTCGCGCCCCGACCGCATCTGCAAGCAGGCGGCCGTGAACCGGGCCTCAGACATCGGCCGTGTCCTTGAGCAGCGGGTCGAGCTTGCCGGACCGGTCGAGGGCATAGAGATCATCGCAGCCGCCGACATGGGCGGCACCGATGAAGATCTGCGGTACGCTCGTGCGGCCGCCGGCGCGCCCGACCATGGCGGCACGGGCGCCCTGCACGCGCTCGACGTCGATCTCCTGAAAGGCCGCGCCCTTCTCCTTCAGCAGGCTCTTGGCCGCCGAGCAGTAGGGACACCAGGCCGTGGTGTAGATTGTGACCGGCTGCATCGCGATGGTCGTCCCGCGCGTGAACTCCCGACATATAGGAGCGCGGGGCGCGACTTGCCTATGCCCGTCTGGTCACAGGCGACGTAGTCCGCGCAGCGGCCAGTTCAGGCGGCCAGGAGCTTCTCGACCTCGTTGACGAGATCGCGGAGGTGGAAGGGCTTCGACAGGACCTTCGCGTCCTTCGGAGCCTTCGAATCCGGATTGAGGGCGACCGCCGCGAAGCCGGTGATGAACATCACCTTGATGTCGGGATCGAGTTCAGTGGCGCGGCGCGCCAGCTCGATGCCGTCCATCTCGGGCATCACGATATCGGTCAGCAGCAGCTCGAACGGTTCCTCGCGCAGCCGGTTGTAGGCGGAGAGGCCGTTGTCGAAGGACAGGACATCATAGCCCGCATTCTGCAGCGCCTTGGCCAGAAAGCGGCGCATGTCGTTGTCGTCTTCCGCCAGCAGGATTTTCATCGGCCGGATCCGAGCCTTCGAGTCGAGAAGTTGATCCCATAAAGGGAGGCGATGGTAAACAAGGTGTTAGGATGGAGCGCGCAGCGGGGGCCGCGTGTCTCCCGAGCGACTATGCCGGGCGCCGGCACGGAGTGGACAGGCGGTCGATCGCACACCACACTGAACCCCTGTCGTCCTCGTTCGAACGCCGGGGTGTCCACCAGCCGATGACTGCATCCGAACCGGTACAGCCAGACGCCTTCGGATTTGCCCCGGCCTTCGCGGTCGACGAGCCCGCGGCGCACACCCTGCCTTTCGTCTTCAATACCGGTCATTCCGGGGCCGTCTACCCCCCCGACTTCATCGCGGCCTCGCGGCTCGATGCCCTGGCTCTGCGTCGCTCCGAGGACGCCCATGTCGAACGACTGTTCGCGCCGGTCGTCGAACTGGGCGCGCCTCTGCTGCGCGCCAACTTTCCCCGCGCCTTCCTCGACGTGAATCGCGAACCCTACGAACTCGATCCGCGCATGTTCGAGGGGCGCCTGCCGCCGTTCGCCAATACCCGCTCGATGCGCGTCGCCGGCGGTCTCGGGACGGTGCCGCGGGTCGTCGCCGACGGTCAGGAGATCTATGCCCGGCGCCTCCCCGTGGCCGAGGCGACGGCCCGGATCGAGGGCCTGTACAAGCCGTATCATCGGGTGCTGCGCGGGCTCATCCAGCGCACGGCGCGCACACATGGTCGCTGCATGCTCGTCGACTGCCACTCGATGCCGTCATCGAGCCTGGGCCGTGATCCGGAGATGAAGGCGGACGTGGTGCTGGGCGATCGCTACGGGACGGCCTGTGCGCCCATCCTGATCGACGGGTTCGAGGCCGCGTTCCGGGCGCGGGGCCTCCGCGTGGTCCGCAACAAGCCCTATGCCGGCGGCTTCATCACGGAGCATTACGGCGAGCCGAACCTCGACCGACACGCACTCCAGATCGAAATCAATCGTGGGCTCTACATGAACGAGGCCAGCCTCGCGATGACATCGGGCTTTCCGGCACTGGCGGAAACATTGCGCGCCGTCATCCTCGATGTTGCCGGAGACCTCGACGATCTCGTGCCGCGCCGGATGGCCGCGGAATAGCGGCAGCGCGAGGTCCGTTCATCGGACACAGCCGGTCCCGTGAACCGCACAGAAAAAAGGCCACTCCCGAAGGAGCGGCCCGAAGTCTAGGGAGGAAACGCCCAAGAAGGGCAGCGAGACCGCGACGCCATCGCGATCTCGCAATGCACAAATTAAAGTGCGGCGCACAAGAAGCAAGAGCAAAACGGCGTTCTCGGCCGCATCCCATGCATACCAGAACCGCGTTCACCGGACGCGGCGCGGAACGCCGCGGCAGCCGGACGATGCATCGAGGCGGAACGAAGCCCCTGATCGCGGTGTCTGACGATCGGAGTTCGATGGCGACATCTGGACCGATCGACGGCGCCGGCTCCGGCCGACACCGTGATCGCCGCGCCTGCGCCGGTCGCGCTGCTCAGCCCTGCCCCTTCAAGAGCTTCTCGATCTCGGCCCTCAGCGGGGCTGCGAGGTCTTTCCGCTCAAGGGCGTAGGCGAGGTTTGCCGTGAGAAAGCCGAGCTTGGAGCCGGTATCATACGTGCGGCCCTGGTAGCGCATGCCGAAGAAGGCCTGCATCTGCATCAGCTCGATCATGGCATCGGTGAGCTGGATCTCGCCACCCGCGCCCTTCTTGCCGTGCTCCAGAATCCCGAAGATCTCGGGCTGCAGGATGTAGCGACCGGAAATGATGAAGTTCGATGGCGCGGTGCCCTGCTTGGGCTTCTCGACCATCCCGGTGATCTGGAACGACTGACCGTAGGTCTCGCCGACACTGACGATTCCGTATTGATGCGTCTCCTCGGGCGCCACCTCCTCGACGGCAATGATGTTGCCGCCGTGCTGCTCGTAGGCCGAGAGCATCTGATGCATGCAGCCGCGGCTCAGCATGTCGGGCAGCAGCACCGCGAAGGGCTCGTCACCGACGATCTCGCGGGCACACCAGACCGCATGGCCGAGACCGAGGGGCGCCTGCTGGCGTGTGAAGCTGGTCTGGCCAGCCTTCGGCAGATCCTTCTTCAGCTCCTCGTAAGCCGCTGTCTTGCCCCGCTCCTGCAGAGTGTGGTCGAGTTCGAAGGCGATGTCGAAGTGATCCTCGATCACCGCCTTGCCGCGACCCGTGACGAAGATGAAATGCTCGATTCCCGCCTCGCGGGCTTCGTCGACGACGTGCTGCACCACCGGCCGGTCCACGACCGTCAACATCTCCTTCGGGACCGCCTTGGTGGCTGGCAGGAAGCGCGTGCCCAGGCCTGCAACGGGCAGGACGGCCTTGCGGATCGGTTTCATCGAGCGGTAACCCCGGAACAGGATGGAACGACGTGGTCGGCGGTGCCGTCAGTGAGATAGCTTAACGCGAGCCGTCGCAAGGGTTCTACGTCGATAGTATAAGGCGGGGGGGCGTAAATAGTCCGTCTGCGAGCGCGTAGACAGGCGTGGCGCGACAGCGTCAGTGGGGGCGACATGGCGGTTTTGGTGACGGGCGGCGCCGGCTACATCGGCAGCCACATGGTGCTGGCGCTGCTCGATGCCGGACATGAGGAGATCGTCGTCCTGGACGATCTCTCCACCGGCTTCGACTGGGCCGTTCCAGAAGGCGTTAAGCTCGTCGTCGGCGACGTGGCCGACCAAGCCCTCGTCACGCAGACGGTCCTCCAGCACCGGATCGATTCGCTGGCCCATTTCGCCGCCAAAATCGTGGTGCCCGATTCTGTCGCCGATCCCCTGGGCTACTATCTGTCCAACACGGTGAAGACCCGTTCGCTGATCGAGGCTTCGGTGCGTGCCGGCGTGCGGCACGTGATCTTCTCCTCGACCGCGGCCGTCTACGGAGAGCCGGAAGTCGTTCCGGTCCCCGAGGACCTGCCGCTGAAGCCGATCAATCCCTACGGCCGCTCGAAGCTGATGAGCGAGTGGATGATCGCCGACGCGGCGGCCGCGCACGGCTTCTCCTACGTGGTCCTGCGCTACTTCAACGTCGCCGGGGCAGATCCGGACGGTCGGTCCGGTCAGTCGACGCCGAATGCCACGCATCTCATCAAGGTCGCCACGCAGGCCTCGCTGGGGCAGCGTGCACGGCTCGACGTGTTCGGCACCGATTATCCGACCCCCGACGGCTCGTGCCTGCGCGACTACATCCAGGTCTCGGATCTCGCCGAGGCGCATCGCCTCGCGCTCGAGCACCTCCGTTCCGGCGGCGAGAGCCTGACGATGAACTGCGGCTACGGTCGCGGCTACTCGGTCCTCGAGGTCGTCGAGGTGGTGAAGCGGATATCGGGCCGCGATTTCGAGGTGCGGCTGTGCCCGCGCCGTGCCGGCGATCCGGCCCGGATCGTCGCCGAAGCCGAGCTGATCCGCGAGCGGCTGGGCTGGAAGCCACGGCATGACGATCTCGACGCCATCGTCGCCCAGGCGCTCGCCTGGGAGGAGCGCCTGGGGACGCGCAACCGGATCTGACCGGATGCTCTCCCGCAGATGGTTTCTCGCCGCGGCGGCGTGCCTCGCCACCGGGCAGGCCCGCGCCGAGGACGCCTTCCGGACCTTCGTGGAAGCCTTGCGGCCGGACGCGGCGGCCCGGGGTGTCACGCCCGAGACCTTCGACGCGGCGTTCCGCGGGATCACGGGCCCCGATCCCGGGATCCTGGCGCATACCCGCCGGCAGAACGAATTCGTCCGGCCGGTCTGGGACTATCTTGTTGGTGCGGTCTCTGCCGGTCGCATAACGCGCGGACGCGCCCGCGCCGCCTCCCTCGCGGCGACACTTCAGACCATCGAGGCCCGCTACGGTGTGCCGGGGCCGATGGTGACCGCATTCTGGGGTGTCGAGTCGGATTTCGGGGCGAGTGCGGGCAGCGTCCCGACCATCAGAGCCCTGGCGACGCTCGCCGAGGCGCGGCACCGCGGCAGCCTGTTTCGGGACGAACTCCTCGCCGCCCTCACGATCCTGCAACGTGGCGACATCACCGCGGATCGGATGAGCGGCAGCTGGGCCGGTGCCATGGGTCAGGTCCAGTTCCTGCCGTCCACCTATCTCGCCCATGCGGTCGATTTCGACGGGGACGGCCGACGCGACATCTGGACGAGCCAGGCGGATGCCCTGGCCTCCATCGCGGCCTACCTCAAGGATCTCGGATGGGATCCGACGCTGTCCTGGGGCTACGAGGTACGCCTGCCGAAAGATTTCGATCTGAGCCGGTACTCGGGCGAACTCGGTGGCTTCACGGAGCGCGGCATCCGCCGCACGGATGGGAAGCCGTTGCCCGCGCGTGGCCGCGCCAGCCTCTTCCTGCCCGGTGGCCTGGGCGCCCCGGTCTTCCTGATCACCGACAATTTCGAAGTGATCCGAGGCTACAATACGTCGGATGCCTATGCGCTGGCCGTGGGCCATCTCGCCGACCGGCTCGCCGGCGGGTCGCCCCTCGCAGCTCCCTGGCCGGCAGCCGGGGCACGCCTCGATGGGCCGGGCCTGCAGTCCCTTCAATCCGGCCTCGCGGCGGCCGGCTTCTACGACGGGCCGACGGATGGCCGCGCAGGCCCGAAGCTGCGCGAGGCGGTGCGGCGCTACCAGATCAGCGTCGGAATACCGGCCGATGGCTATGCCACGCCGGCCCTGCTGGCCCGGATCTCCGGGACGCCGGTGCCGCGACGCTGAGCCTGTCGACAGGTTTAGACCTGTGGTCCGCTTCCACCTATAATGGCTTCATTCCGAACGGTTTCCGTTCGGCGTACAGCGTACGGGATGCGCATGGTAGTCGCTCGTCGGCGTCACTCGGAACGCCCGTTGCTCCTCGGACTCGCCGCCCTCATGGCCTTGGCCGGGCTGTCGGCCTTCGGCGGAGGGCCCGCACGCGCCCAGTGGGGCGACAGCTACCAGCAGCCCGGGGGCGGCACCTACTACGAGGCGCCGCCGCGTCGTCGCCCGCGGGACGCCTATTACCGCGACGACGGGACCTACGGGCGCCAGCCCCGCTACGCGCCGCAGCAGGAGGCGCCGCGCCAGTTCTACTGGCCGTGGGAGGACAGGCCGCAGCAGGTGGCGCCGCAGCCAGAGCGCACCTACCGGGCGCCGCGCCCACGCACGCCCTACGGAACCGGGGAGGCGCAGCGACCGGCCCCGGCGGTCAAGCGTCGGGTGCGTCCGGCCCGGGCGCCGACGCCGCCGAAGCCCGCAATCGCCAAGACCGAGCCCAACGTCCAGATTGCCGTGTTCGGCGATTCCCTGGCCGACCATCTCGCGAAAGGCCTCGACGACGTGTTCGAGGACAATGCCGACGTCGCCGTGATCGACCGCGCCAAGGGCGACAGCGGCCTGGTGCGCAAGGATGCGGTCGACTGGCCGAAAATTGCGCAGGACTACCTGCAGAGTAACTCCAAGGTTCGCTATGCCATCGTGATGATGGGCGCCAACGACCGGCAGGCGATGCGCGAGGGAGACGAGACGGTCGAGCCCCTCACGGACAGATGGCGCGCCCTCTACCACGCGCGGGTGGAAGCCCTGGCGAAGGTGTTCGTCGATCGCAAGATCCCGCTGATCTGGGTCGGCCTGCCGCCCATGCAGAGTGAAGCGCTGAGCCGCGATCTCGCCGCGTTGAACGACATCGTTCGGGACACGGTCACCAAGGCCGGCGGGACCTATGTCGACATCTGGCCGGGCTTCGTCGACGACCGCGACCGCTACGCCGCATCGGGGCCGGATCCGGAGGGGCAGATCGCCAAGCTTCGCACTGCGGATGGTGTTCACTTCACAAAGGCGGGCGACCGGAAGCTCGCCCATTTCGCCGATGTGGAGCTGAAGCGCCTCATGGGGGCGGTCCCGGGTACGGCCGAGCCTGCGCCCACCGCAACCGTGGCGCCGACCGCAGCGACCCCGACCACCGGGCCGAGCCTTGACGGGACCGCACCTGCGACCGACACCGCTGCAATCGATCGCCAGATCACCGCGATGCTACCGAGCCTGCCGGAACCACCCGGCGTTCCGGCATTGCCGGTCAAGCCCGCGGCCGGCCCCGTAGTCCCGCTGAGCCGAACGGAGGTCTCGCCCGGCGGCGCGCTGCTGAACGGGCGGCCGCGCGAGCCGGATAATTTCGGCACCGTCGAGCGAACGCTGCTGCGCGGCAACGCGCCGATGCCACAACCCGGCCGCGCCGACGACTTCCACTGGCCGCCCGGCTGAACGGGGCGCGCCTGTCGCTCGGCCTCAGCGGGGCAAGACGCTGGCCCCCATCAGGGTCTCGTCGATGGCTCGCGCCGCCTGACGCCCCTCGCGGATGGCCCAGACCACCAGGGATTGGCCGCGCCGCATGTCGCCAGCCGCCCAGATCTTCGGATCCGAGGTGCGGTAATCGTCCTCGTTCGCCTCGACATTGCCGCGCTTGCTGACGCCGATTCCGGATTGCTCCAGCAGACCCTTCTGGACCGAGCCGGCGAAGCCGATCGCCATGAAGACGAGGTCGGCGGGCAGAACGAATTCGGTGCCGGAGATCGGCTGGCGCTTGGCATCGACCCGGGCGCAGACCACGCCGGTAAGCTGGCCCTTCTTGTTGCCTTGGAGCCGAAGCGTCGCGGCTTGAAACTCACGCTCCGCCCCCTCCGCCTGGCTTGAGGAGGTCCGCATCTTCGTCGGCCAATAGGGCCACACGGTCAGCTTGTCCTCCCGCTCCGGCGGCCGCGGGCGGATGTCGAGCTGCGTCACCGACAGGGCGCCCTGGCGGAAGGCGGTGCCGACGCAGTCGGAGGCGGTGTCGCCGCCGCCGATGACGACCACGTTCTTCCCGCTGGCCAGGATCGGCTGCTCGCCGTTGCCGCGGATCGGCTCGTTGCTCACCCGACGGTTCGACTGGACGAGGTACGGCATCGCGTAGTGGACACCGTCGAGATCCTGGCCCGGAAGCTGCGGGTTGCGCGGATCCTCGGCGCCGCCGCAGAACATCACGGCGTCGAACTCGGCCTTCAGTTCATCCACCGACTTCGTCACGCCGATATTCTGGTTGTAGTGGAAGACGACGCCCTCGGCCTCCATCTGGCGCACGCGTCGGTCGATGTGCCGCTTCTCCATCTTGAAGTCCGGGATGCCGTAGCGGAGGAGACCGCCGGCCTTCGCCTCGCGCTCGAAGACGTGGACATCGTGCCCGACCCGGGCCAGCTGCTGCGCCGCCGCCATGCCAGCCGGCCCTGATCCGACAACGGCGACACGCTTTCCGGTGCGAGACTGCGCCAATTCGGGCTTGACCCAGCCCATGTTCCAGGCCCGGTCGGCGATGGCCTGCTCGATCGTCTTGATCGCCACCGGCTGGTTCTCGAGGTTCAACGTGCAGGCTTCCTCGCAGGGCGCGGGGCAGACGCGGCCGGTGAATTCGGGGAAGTTGTTTGTGGAGTGGAGGTTGCGCGAGGCCTCCTCCCAGTCCGACTGGAAGACGAGGTCGTTCCAGTCCGGAATCTGGTTGTGGACCGGGCAGCCGGTCGGGCCATGGCAGAACGGGATGCCGCAATCCATGCACCGGGCCGCCTGCTTCGTCAGGTCGTGCTCGTCGAGCGGCAGCGTGAATTCGCGGAAGTGCCGGACCCGATCGGCGGCGAGCTGGTACTTCTGCTCCTGCCGGTCGAATTCGAGGAAGCCTGTGATCTTGCCCATTGGTCAGCCCCTGGGCCGGCCAGTCTGTGACTGCGCTGCCCGCGTCGTCTCGTCTCGTGTGTGCGGGACCGGGCGGCGCACCGCCCGGCCTTGAGCGCCGGCTACTCGGCGGCCACCGGCATCCGGGCCATCTCCATCTCGCGGAGCGCCCGGCGGTACTCCACCGGCATCACCTTCACGAACTTGGTGCGGTAGGCCGACCAGTTGTCTAGGATCGTCTTCGCCCGCGGGCTGCCCGTGTACTTGAGGTGGTTGGTGATGAGCTGCGTCAGCCGCTCCTCGTCGTGCCCCGACATGTCGGCCAGGATGTCGACCCGGCCCTTGGTTTCCAGGTCGCCGTCCTGGTGGAAGCGGCGCATCAGGTCGTCCTCCTCCTCGACGGGCTCCAGATCGACCATCGACAAGTTGCAGCGCGCCGAGAACGAGCCGTCCTCGTCGAGCACGTAGGCGATGCCGCCCGACATGCCGGCCGCGAAGTTGCGGCCGGTCTCCCCGATCGACACGACCACGCCGCCGGTCATGTACTCGCAGCCATGGTCGCCCATGCCTTCGACCACCGTGATGGCGCCCGAGTTGCGCACTGCGAAGCGCTCACCGGCCGCGCCGCGGATGTAGCACTCCCCGGCAATCGCCCCGTACAGCACGGTGTTGCCGACCATGATGGTCCGGTCCGGCGGCGACTTCAGCGCATCGCTCGGCCGGATGATCAGCTTGCCACCCGACAGACCCTTGCCGACATAGTCGTTGCCGTGACCGGTGAGTTCGAGGGTCACCCCGGCCGCAACCCAGGCGCCGAAGCTCTGGCCGGCGGTGCCGCTGAGCTTCACCACGATGGTATCGTCGGGCAAGCCCTCGTGGCCGTGCGCCTTGGCGACCATGCCGGACAACATCGCCCCGGCCGCCCGGTCCGAGTTCCGGATCGTGTCGGTGAGGACAACCGGCTCGCCGGTCTCGACGGCGTGCTTGGCGCCCTCGATCAGACGACGATCGAGGACCGTGTCGATCGGATGATGCTGCACCTCGACGTGGCGGATCGCCGTGCCCTCGGCCACCTTCGGCCGGTGGAACAGCTTGGTGAAGTCGAGCCCCTTCGCCTTCCAGTGGGCGATGGCCTCGACCTTGTCGAGGACATCCGACCGTCCGACCGCCTCTTCCAGTTTCGTGAAGCCCAGGGAGGCCAGGATCTCCCGCACCTCCTCGGCCACGAAGAAGAAGTAGTTCACCACGTGCTCGGGCGTGCCCTTGAAGCGCTTGCGCAGCACCGGATCCTGCGTGGCGACACCAACCGGGCAGGTGTTCAGGTGACACTTGCGCATCATGATGCAGCCGGCCGCGATCAGCGGGGCGGTGGAGAAGCCCATCTGGTCGGCGCCGAGGAGCGCCGCGATGATCACGTCGCGCCCGGTCCGGATGCCGCCATCGGCCTGCAGGGCGACGCGGCCGCGCAGGCCATTGAGCACCAGCGTCTGCTGGGTCTCGGCCAGGCCGGTCTCCCAGGGGCCGCCCGCGTGCTTGAGCGAGGTCAGCGGCGCCGCGCCGGTGCCGCCGTCGAAGCCCGAGATCGTGATGTGGTCCGCACGCGCTTTGGCGACGCCGGCCGCCACCGTGCCGACACCAACCTCAGAGACGAGCTTCACCGACACGTCGGCCGACGGGTTCACGTTCTTCAGGTCGAAGATCAGCTGGGCGAGATCCTCGATCGAGTAGATGTCGTGGTGCGGCGGCGGCGAGATCAGGCCGACGCCCGGGGTTGCGTAGCGGACCTTGGCGATCTTCGCGTCGACCTTGTGGCCGGGCAGCTGGCCGCCCTCGCCCGGCTTGGCACCCTGCGCGACCTTGATCTGCATCATGTCGGAATTGACGAGGTATTCCGTCGTGACGCCGAAGCGGCCGGAGGCGACCTGCTTGATCGAGGACCGGCGCGAGCGCCCGTCCGGCAGCGGCTTGAACCGCTCGACCTCCTCGCCGCCCTCGCCCGAGTTCGAGCGGCCGCCGAAGGAGTTCAGCGCGATGGCGAGCGTCTCGTGCGCCTCCTTGGAGATGGAGCCGTACGACATGGCGCCCGTGGCGAAGCGCTTCACGATCTCGGAGGCCGGCTCGACCGATTCGAGCGGCACCGGCGCGCGGCCGATCTCGGCAGCGGACTTGAGCCGGAACAGGCCGCGCAGCGTCTTGAGCTGGTGCTCCTGCCGGTTCACCAGCGCGGCGTATTCCCGATAGCGCTCGGGCACGTTCAGGCGCACCGCGTGCTGCAGGGTCGCCACGGTGTCGGGCGTCCAGGTGTGGGTCTCGCCGCGCAGGCGGTAGGCATACTCGCCACCGACATCGAGGGCGTTCCGGTAGATCGGCGCGTCGCCGAAGGCGTCGCGGTGACGGCGCGCCGTCTCCTCGGCGATCTCCGCCATGCCGACGCCCTCGATGGTCGTCGCCGTGCCGAAGAAGTCACGGCCCACGAAGGTCGAGTTCAGGCCGACCGCGTCGAAGATCTGGGCGCCGCAATAGGACTGGTAGGTGGAGATGCCCATCTTGGACATCACCTTCAGCAGGCCCTTATCGATCGCCTTGATGTAGCGGTAGATGATCTCGTCGTCGGTGAGATCCGGCGGGAACTCGTCCTTCATCTCGAGAAGCGTCTCGAAGGCAAGGTACGGGTTGATCGCCTCGGCGCCGTAGCCGGCCAGGCACGCGAAGTGATGCACCTCGCGCGGCTCGCCCGACTCGACCACGAGGCCGACCGAGGTCCGAAGCCCTTTGCGGATCAGGTAGTTGTGTACCGAGGCCGTGGCGAGCAGCGCCGGGATCGGGATCCGGTCCGGCCCGACCGCCCGGTCGGTGAGCACGATGATGTTGTAGCCGCCGCGCACCGCCGCCTCGGCACGGTCGCAGAGGCGGTCCAGCGCCCCGTCCATGGCCGCCGCGCCGGTCTCGGCCGGGTAGGTCATGTCGAGGGTCTTGGTATCGAACCGGTCCTCGAAATGGCCGATGGAGCGGATCTTCTCCAGATCCGCGTTGGTGAGGATCGGCTGGCGGACCTCCAGGCGCTTGCGCCGCGACGCGCCCTCCATGTCGAGCAGGTTCGGCCGCGGCCCGATGAACGAGACGAGGCTCATCACGGCCTCCTCGCGGATCGGGTCGATGGGCGGGTTCGTCACCTGCGCGAAGTTCTGCTTGAAGTAGGTGTAGAGCAGCTTCGACTTCTCGGAGAGGGCCGAGAGCGGCGTGTCCGTTCCCATCGAGCCGACCGCCTCCTGGCCGGTGACGGCCATGGGCTGCATCAGCAGCTTGAGGTCTTCCTGCGTGTAGCCGAAAGCCTGCTGGCGATCGAGCAGGCTGACGTCGCCGCGCGACTCGCGCGGCTGCACCGGGCGAAGATCCTCCAGAACGATCTGGGTGTTCTTTACCCAGTCGGCGTAGGGGTGCGCGGCGGCGAGCTCGCCCTTGATCTCCTCGTCGGAGACGATGCGGCCCTTCTGCAGGTCGATCAGCAGCATCCGGCCCGGCTGGAGGCGCCAGGACTGCACGATCTTCTCGTCCGGGATCGGCAGCGTGCCCATCTCGGAGGCGAGCACCACGAGGCCGTCGTCGGTGACGATGTAGCGGGCCGGGCGCAGGCCGTTGCGGTCGAGGGTCGCGCCGATCTGGCGACCGTCCGTGAAGGCCACGGCGGCGGGGCCGTCCCACGGCTCCATCAGGGCGGCGTGGTACTCGTAGAAGGCGCGCCGCTCCTCGCTCATCAGCGGATTGCCGGCCCAGGCCTCCGGGATAAGCATCATCATCGCGTGGGCGAGCGGGTAGCCGCCCTGCACGAGGAACTCGAGAGCGTTGTCGAAGCAGGCGGTGTCGGACTGCCCCTCGTAGGAGATCGGCCACAGCTTCGAGATGTCGTTGCCGAACAGGTCGGAATCGACGCTCGCCTGACGGGCCGCCATCCAGTTGACGTTGCCGCGCAGCGTGTTGATCTCGCCGTTATGGGCGACCATCCGGTACGGGTGCGAGAGCCGCCAGGTCGGGAAGGTGTTGGTGGCGAAGCGCTGGTGGACGAGGGCGATCGCCGAGACGAAGCGGTCGTCCTTCAGGTCGAGGAAGTAGTTCCCGAGCTGCGTGACCAGCACCATGCCCTTGTAGACGATGGTCCGGGTGGAGACGGAGACCGGGTAGAATTCCTTCACCCGCGGGTCGTCGAGGCCGTAGACCTTGTTGGAGATCACCTTGCGGGCGACGTAGACCCGGCGCTCGAACGCGTCCTGGTCAGTGACTGAGGCGGGCCGGCCGATGAAGACCTGACGGTGATGCGGCTCGGTGGCCTTCACGGCCTCGCCGAGATCTTCCGGATCGACCGGCACGTCGCGCCAGCCGAGGAGCGGCAGCCCCTCGGCGGCGAGCGCCGATTCGACGATGTCCTGGATGATCGCGCGCGGCTCCTCGGCCTTCGGCATGAAGAACTGGCCGATGGCGTAGTCGCCGGCCGGCGGAAGCTCGAAGCCGAGGCGCGAGCACTCCTCGGCGAAGAAGCCGTGCGGGATCTGCGTGAGGATGCCGCAGCCGTCGCCCATCTTGGGATCGGCGCCGACCGCCCCGCGGTGATCGAGGTTCTCCAGGATCTTCAGACCCTGCGCGACGATGGCGTGAGTCCGGCGGTCATGCATATCGGCGATGAAGCCGACGCCGCAGGCGTCGCGCTCGTTCGCCGGATCGTAGGAACCCTGGGCTTTCGGGAGCGCGGGATCGCGCACGATGAGCGGCATCGCGCCACCGCGCGGGGCGGCAGCCTGGACCGTGGACGCAGCAAACTCTTCGGCGGGTCTGCGTTGTGACATGCTTCGTCTCGTCCTTCCCTCGAACCCGTCCGCAGCCAATGAACCCGCGAGCATGTTTCATGCCCGCAAGCCGTCGGCGCCCGGCGCTCCGGCCTCTTGCCGCAGGCCATCCGGCCGGTCCGGTTGGACACGTCCGTCGGCTCACGTTCATCGAGGACCCAGACCGCTCGAGGAGCGGTGCGCTGGCGCGCCCGTATCCGTCAGCCGAAGAACTCGCCCGCGCGCGAGACGGCGACGGCCGGGATGCACGGCCGATGGGACAGTTGTGCTGTCCTAACGGCGGGAAACTGCCAGATTGAAATGTTTTCAGCAAGAGACCGCGCGCGTCTGCAGCGTTGCCGCTCTGGATAGCCGGCCGGCGCCGGGTTCCGGCCTCCGCAATCTCGCCCGAATCGGGGGATCTACGGGACGAGCCGAGCACAAGCGGCATGCGGGGCAACGACCTCGCCGGCATGGTCGAGGTCCGGGTCCACCGGCCCGGACCATGCCGGAACCGGATACTCTGCGGGTCTCCGAATCGGGAACGCACAAGAGTGACGATGAAGAGCAGAGCCGCACGCTTCCGCAGCCAAATGCTTGGCGCGATCGTCATATCGGCGGCGACCCTTCTGGGTGCGTCCAGCGGCGCGCATGCGCAATTCGCCTTCGAGGACGAGGTCCTGCCACCGCGGGTCGTGGCCTGGCGCCTCGCCGAGCGCGGCTTCGGCGGCCTCAGTCGCCCGCGCTTCGACGGGCGGGTCTACGTGGTCGATGCGGTCGGTCCGACCGGCATGCCAGTCCGCCTCTTCGTCGACCCTATGACCGCGGCGATCGTGGGCCGCCAGCGGATCGGCGCACCGGAATCCTACGCGCGTTTGGAGCGACCGGCGCCCGGCTTCGGCTGGACCGAGGATGAGGCCGCCCCGCACCGCGTGATCCGTCCTGTCCCCTCCGAGGATGTTCCGGCGGCGCGACCGCAGCGCCGGTGGAGCGGCGAAGCCCTCAGACCTGAAGCCGTCAAACCTGACGCCAATCCCGATGGCGTAAATCCCGACGGCGTCGGCCGAAGCGCTCCGCCCAGGAAGGTCGCGCGCGCGGCGCCAGCGCGTACGCCCGACATGAAGCCGTCCCACCGCACCTCACCCGAGGCGCCGGCTCCGAAGATCGCTCCAGCCGAAGCGATCAAGAGCGATCCGACGCCGGATTCCAGACCGGAGACCAAGGCGGCGTCGATCGAGAAGGCTCCGTCAGCGCCCCCCGCGGCTCAGACCACCACGTCGTCGAAACCAGCCGATGCTGCCGTCGCAGAGGCGGCCAAGCCGGCTGCGAAGGACTGGAAGGACCCGCCGCCGGACAAGAAGCCGGTGCGCGTGATCGGCGGCGCCACGATCGTTCCGGGCCCGTCCGAGTAGGAACGAAGCCGCAGCAGTCGCCTCACGGGTCGGTGGTCAGCCGTTCGGCACCGGTGAAGACCGTCACCGTATCGGCCCGCGCGATGGCGCAGAGCGTCATGCCGTAGGAATGAGCGCGTTCGAGGGCCAGGGAGGTCGGCGCCGAGATGGCGACGATCACGGCTGCGCCGAGACGCGCGGCCTTCTCGACCATCTCGAAAGAGCAGCGGCTGGTGATGACCAGGAAGCCCGCGTCGGTGGCCGCGCCTGACCGGATCAAGGCGCCGATCAGCTTATCGAGGGCATTGTGGCGGCCGACATCCTCGCGCACCGCCGCGAGGCTTCCGTCGAGGCGGGCCCAGGCCGCCGCATGGACGGCGCGCGTCTCTGCCCCGAGCGATTGGGCGCGATCCAGACCAGACAAAGCGCGTGCGATGGCCGGCAGCGCGACGCGGACTCCAGCAGCCGCCCGCGCCTCGGCCCGCGGCAGCTGTGCCAGATCCTCGATTCCGCAGACCCCACAGCCGGTGCGGCCGCTGATGGCGCGTTTGCGCGCCAGGTGCTCGCGCAGCCGTCCGGGCGCCAGATCGACGTGGAGGCGAAGGCCGTCCACAGTTGCCTCGACCCGGGTCGCGCGGATTTCCTCCGCGCTGTCCACGATGCCCTCCGTCAGGCTGAACCCGTAGGCGAAATCCTCGAGGTCGGCGGGGGTCGCCATCATCACGGCGTGCGGCACGCTGCCGTAGACGAGGTTAACCGGCGCCTCGACGGCGAGCGCCCGCGTATCCGGCTTCGGCGCCGCCCCCCCATAGGCCATCACCTGCATGGGCACGCGTACCGCACAGGGCAGCGGACCGGATGAGCGATCTCCGGTTTCGGTCGACATCTTGAACTCCGATGGGGCGATACGAACACTAGGCGCCGCTTCATCCCCAACGCAACGCGACTGGGGCCATATCCGCGGGTCCCTAGTGCGCCGACGCCACGAGAGGTCGTCAACCGGGCGGAAAGCGCGCGATGCGACGCTTGTGCGGTTGCACCGCGTCGGCCCTTGTGGTCTGAAGCCCCGGTCGGATAATGCCGGGTGACACAACCGGTACTCCGTCACGTCGGTACAATCCCGCACGCAATCAAGACGGGAAGGTCCGGCGGCAGCCAGTTAGCCAGGGGAGCCACGAGAGGCAGATGCGGACGGTGCGGACGATCAACCGGTCACTCTGGAGCCTCGCCGCCTTCGGCGCCCTGCTCTCCCCGATATCCCTTGCTCATGCGGCGGGCTTCGGTCAGCCCGAGCCTTGGGAGATGAGCCGCCAGGTTCAGGTGACCGAGAACGGTCGCGACATCCTCAGTTTCGAGATCGGCCTGCACTGGCTGTCACTCGGCATCTCGGTCTTCGTACTGGGCCTGATCCTCTGGTGCGTCTTCCGCTTCGGCGAGAAGCGGAACCCGACGCCTTCGCGGACAACGCACAACACCGCCATCGAGGTCGCCTGGACGATCGTCCCGGTACTCATTCTGGTCGCCGTGGCGATCCCCTCGTTCCGCCTGCTGCGCACGCAGCTCTCGGATCCGAAGGCCGACATGATCGTCAAGGTCATCGGCCACGCCTGGTACTGGTCCTACGAGTACCCGCAGACCGAGGCCGGCGGCGGCTTCACCTTCGACGCCAACCTGGACGAGGACAAGCAGCCGCGCCTTCTCCAGACCGACAACGAGATGGTGGTCCCGGTCGGCAAGATCGTGAAGATCCAGGTTACCGCCGCCGACGTGCTGCATTCCTGGGCCATGCCGGCCTTCGGCTTCAAGATCGACGCCGTGCCCGGCCGCCTCAACCAGATGTGGTTCAAGGCCGACAAGGAAGGCACCTTCCACGGCCAGTGCTCCGAGCTGTGCGGCCAGCGCCACGCCTACATGCCGATCGTGGTCCGCGTGGTCAGCGAGCAGGCCTACGCCGACTGGCTGAAGGAGGCGAAGACCAAGTACGCCCGCATCGACAACGGCACGAGCGTCGCCGAGGCGCGCTGAGCCCCGGCTGACCGACCCGAACCCATCAGATCCACAAGGCACCCGAATCCATGGCTACAGCCGCAGCCCATGCCGAGGCCCACGAGGTCCACGACCACAAGCCGTCGTTTTTCGCCCGCTGGTTCCTGTCGACGAACCACAAGGACATCGGCACCCTCTACCTGCTCTTCGCCTTCTGCGCCGGCATGATCGGCGCGTTCCTCTCCTTCGGCATCCGGATGGAGATGGAGCAGCCCGGCCTGCAGTATTTCTCGAACCCCGCGACCTACAACGTGTTCGTCACGGGTCACGGCCTCATCATGGTGTTCTTCATGGTGATGCCGGCGCTGATCGGCGGCTTCGGCAACTGGTTCGTGCCCCTCATGATCGGCGCGCCCGACATGGCGTTCCCGCGCATGAACAACATCTCGTTCTGGCTGACGGTGGCGGGCTTCTGCTCCCTGCTCTGCTCGCTGTTCGTCGAGGGCGCACCCGGCGCGTCCGGCGCCGGCACCGGCTGGACCGTCTACCCGCCGCTCTCGACCGCCGGCCATCCGGGACCAGCCGTGGACTTCGCGATCTTCGCCCTGCACCTGTCGGGCGCAGGCTCGATCCTCGGCGCGATCAACTTCATCACCACCATCCTGAACATGCGCGCCCCCGGCATGACGCTGCACAAGATGCCGCTCTTCGCCTGGGCCGAGCTGGTCACCGCGTTCCTGCTGCTCCTGTCGCTGCCGGTGCTCGCGGGCGCCATCACGATGCTGCTCACTGACCGGAACTTCGGCACGACCTTCTTCGACCCGGCCGGCGGCGGTGACCCGATCCTGTACCAGCACCTGTTCTGGTTCTTCGGTCACCCCGAAGTGTACATCATGATCCTGCCGGCCTTCGGCATCGTCTCGCACATCATCGCCACGTTCTCGCGCAAGCCCGTCTTCGGCTATCTCGCGATGGCCTACGCCATGGTGGCGATCGGCGTCGTCGGCTTCGTCGTGTGGGCCCACCACATGTACACGGTCGGCCTGTCGCTGCAGACGCAGTCCTACTTCGTCTTCGCCACGATGGTGATCGCGGTGCCGACCGGCGTGAAGATCTTCTCGTGGATCGCCACCATGTGGGGCGGCTCCATCCGCTTCACCGCGGCGATGCACTGGGCCGTCGGCTTCATCTTCCTGTTCACCGTGGGCGGTGTGACCGGCGTCGTGCTGGCCAACTCGGCGGTCGATAAGTACCTGCACGACACCTACTACGTCGTCGCGCACTTCCACTACGTGTTGTCGCTGGGTGCCGTGTTCATCATCTTCGCCGGTGTCTACTACTGGTTCCCGAAGATGACCGGCCACATCATTCCGGAATGGGCCGGCAAGCTGCACTTCTGGCTGGCCTTCATCGGCGCGAACGTCCTGTTCTTCCCGATGCACTTCCTCGGTCTGGCCGGCATGCCGCGGCGGTACGCCGACTACCCGGATGCGTTCGCGCAGTGGCACAAGGTCTCGACTTACGGCGGACACATCTTTGGCCTCAGCATGTTCGTGTTCGTGATCGGTGTGGTTCTGGCCTTCCGGTCTAAGGAGCGGGCGGCGGACAACCCGTGGGGCGAAGGCGCCACCACCCTCGAGTGGACGCTCTCCTCCCCGCCCCCGTTCCACCAGTTCGAGACCCTGCCCCGCATCGTCGACGAGCCGGGCGCGCACTGATAGACAGCTCGCGAGGGCCGCATCGGCGGCCCTCGCCCAT
>Ga0316228_1001267_pt1 | contig 27551 bp, 29 predicted proteins | sample TBH18021metaG_FD_206005 | JGI IMG/M metagenome (GOLD analysis project Ga0316228, IMG submission 206005) | Freshwater microbial communities from Trout Bog Lake, Wisconsin, USA - TBH18021 | ecosystem: Environmental > Aquatic > Freshwater > Lake > Hypolimnion/Profundal zone | place: USA: Wisconsin... | reverse complement strand
GGTCGCGGCGCTCGGTGAGGATCTTGTGCGGGTAGCACTGGTGTCCGACGTCCCAGACGATGCGGTCGTCGGGGGTGTCGAACACGTGATGCAGGGCGACGGTGAGCTCGACCACGCCGAGCCCCGAACCGAGATGGCCGCCGGTGATCGAGACGGCGTCGATCATCTCGGCGCGCACGGCCTCGGCCACCGCCGGCAGCTCCGATTCGGGCAGACGGCGCAACGCCGCCGGGTTCGGGATACGGTCGAGAAGCGCACTCTGCTCGGGGGTAATCGACACGGCATCAACCTCTAACGGATGGGATCGGTTTGATGGCCGAGCCTCAGGACATATCGAGCGGGGCCACGCCCTCGGGCTGCCCGTCGGAGCCGTGCGTGATCCGCTGGATCCGCGCCTCGGCCCGCTTGAGGAGCGCCTCGCAATGCTTCTTCAGAAGCTCGCCGCGCTCGTAGATCGCCACCGATTCGTCGAGCGCCACGTCGCCCCGTTCGAGCCGGCGCACGATTTCCTCGAGTTGCTCCAGGGCTTTCTCGAAAGGCAGTTCGGCGGCGGCGGGGGCCACCTCGGGTCTGCTCGCGTTCATCGCAGATACTTCCTTTGGACCGGTTCTACGGCGCCAGCCCCCGGGGCCACAACCCAGGGGACCAGGCCGCGGGGCCGCCCCGGACCGCTTTGGAGCGATGCGGCGGCCTTTGCGCCACACTTGGTACAGCACTTGGCGCGATGCTGGCGCCGCGCCCGTCGAAGGGCGCAGGTCACGTCAGCGTGAGGCAGAACGGCACACCCTCGAACGCGTCCGCTCCGCGGCCGATGCGCGCGATGGCGGCCACCATGCGTCCCTCGCGTCCGAGCATCCGGTCGGCGATGGCCACGAACAGGGGATTGGGCGTCGCCGAGGGTGAGGCCGCCCGGAGGGCGTCGGCGATCGCGCCCTCGTCCCGCTCCGGCGCCAGAGCGCAGGCCGCGATGTAGGCCGCGGCGGTCGAGCGGCTGATCCCGGCATAGCAATGGACCACCAGCGGTTTCTCCCGGGGCCAGGCCCGGACGAAGGCGAGGATGCCCGCCACATGCTCCTCAGCCGGTAAAACGTGTCCGTCCCGCGGCTCCGCGATGTCGCTGACCCCGATGACGACGTGGTTGTCGGCCGCGATCACGGCGGGCCGTTCGAGCGGCGTCCCGACATTGATCAGGGTGAGCACGTGGCTCGCGCCAGTGGCGGCGACGGTCTCGGGCAGGCGCGCGAGCGGGCAGACGTGGAGGGTCGGCATGATACGCGCGCCAGTGCCGTGCGATCGTGACGGATCGAGGGCGGAGGCCGGTCAATCCGGCCGGAGCGCGCGGAACCGCGCGAGAAACCGCGCCTGTGCCTCTGCGGTGGGCCACGGCTCGGCCAGGGCCGTGACCGAGTCGGGCAGATCCTCCGCTTGGCCAAAATAGAGTTCGGCCTCATCGGTTGCGAAGCCTGCCAACCGCACGGCTTCCAGATGGGCGGCGGCCCGATCGGCTCGCTTCACGAGCCGCGTGAGGGCGGGGGAGGGGGCAGGCAGGTCGAAGCGGCGGCGCATGGCACCGAGGAGGCGCATCTCGACGTCGCGATAGGCGTCGCCGATGGCGGCCTTGAGGGGGGAGATGATGTCACCGACCACGTATTCCGGTGCGTCGTGGAGCAGCAGTTCCAAGCCCTCCCGGTCGGCGCATCCGGGGTCGAGGTGGCGGCCCACCGCTTCCACCAGCAGGCTGTGCTGGGCCACCGAGAAGACGTGCGGGCCGCGGGTCTGGCCGTTCCAGCGGGCGACCCGGGCGAGCCCGTGGGCGATGTCGGCGATCTCGATGTCGCGGGGCGCGGGGTCGAGGAGGTCGAGGCGGCGGCCGGACAGCATCCGCTGCCAAGCGCGGGACGGCGCGCTCATGAGGTTCGCCCCAACGCCGCGCAGGGACCATGCCGGTGGCAGCCGACGAGGTGGTCGTTGACCAGGCCGACCGCCTGCATGAAGGCGTGCACGATGGTCGGCCCGCAGAAGGAAAATCCCTCCGCCTTGAGGGCCTTGCCGATCGCCCGGGAGACCGGCGTCTCGGTCTGGATCTCGGCGCGGCTCCGGGCCGTCCCCTGGATCGGCTGTCCGTCCACGAAATCCCAGAGGAAGCGCGCGAAGCCGGGACCGCTTTCCTCGATCCGCAGCCAGGCCCGGGCGCCCGCGATGGTCCCGACGATCTTGGCACGGTTGCGGATGATGCGGGTGTCCTGCATCAGCCGCGCCACGTCCTCCTCCGTGAAGCGGGCGATCCGCTCGGGATCGAAACCCGCGAAGGCGTCGCGGAATCCCTCGCGGCGGCGCAGGATCGTGATCCACGAGAGGCCGGCCTGGAAGCCGTCGAGGATCAGCTTCTCGTAGAGCGCCCGGCCGTCACGCTCGGGCACGCCCCACTCGGTGTCGTGATAGGCGACGTAGAGCGGATCGAGGCCGGCCCACCAGCAGCGGGCGCACCCGTCGGGATGATCGATCAGGCCGGTCTCGGACATGCCCCGGTGTAACGAGAACAGGAGCGGAACGCTATCGCCGGAATGGCGCCGCCTCAGTTCATCCGGCTTGGCTTGCGGCCGTCTCAGGCATCGCGAAGGTCGCGTAATCCGGCCGCTCCAGCCGGACCGGATGCGCGCCCGCGAGTGGCGTCTCGCCGGCAGCAAGCGCATCCCCCAGACGGTCGATCCGCACCAGGGCGAGGCCGCGTTCGTCCGCGACGCTGCCGGTGGTGCCCAAGACCTTGCCCGAGGCCGTGATCTCCGTGCCCGGGGCCGGGGTGCCGGCCGGATAGGTGGCTGCCAGGATTCGGGTCCGGGCGGTGCCCCGGTGCTGCATGCGCGAGACCACCTCCTGGCCGACATAGCAGCCCTTCTTGAAGTCGATCCCGCCGAGCTGATCCATCAGCGCCTCGTGCGGGAAGGCGTCGCCGAAGGCGTAGTCGCGGCCGCCCTCGGGGATGCCCAGCGCGATCCGGTGCGCGTGGTAATCGGCCTCCGCGGCGTCGGCCGAGAACGCGCCCTCGGCCGCGTAGAGCCGGGCGCCGAGATCCGGATGGCGTGCGTCGGCGACGGGTTCGGCCGCGGCCGGCGCCGCGCTGTCCCAGGCGGATGCCACCGCTACGGTCGGGTCGGCGGCGATCGTCACCTGCGCGCGCAGCCGGTAGAGCGTCAGGCGCTTGGCGAAATCGGCGGCGCGATCCACCGCCACGTCGAACCGGAATCCGTCCGGCATCCGCGATACGAGGAAGTCGAACAGGATCTTACCCTGCGGCGTCAGCAGGGCGCCGAGGCGGGCCTCGGCCTCCTGGAGCGTCTCGACGTTGCAGGTCAGCACGCCCTGGAGCAGCGCGGTGGCGTCCGGCCCGGTGACGGTGACGAGGGCGCGGTCCGGCATCAGGGCGACGGGCATGGCAGAGGAATCCTCACACGGCAGGGGCGGTCCGGCGAACCGGACCGTGGAGCCGGGAGGTAAGCGTTGGCCGCCCGCGCCTCAACCGTTCGCGATCAGCGCCTCAATGTTGAAGGGTGGTGGTGAAGGCGCCCCCGCGGATGCGCTCCGGGAACCCCTCCGCGTAACGAGCCGTGGCCTCCTCGCCGTAGGTCATCACCAGTTCCTGGAAGGCCGCGAACAGGGCGGCCTGAGCCATGCAATCCCCGTCGAGCCCGTCGAGACAGCCTTCCGCGAAGGCTTCCGAGACGTAACTCAGCGCGACGCGCTTCTCCTCGACATCGACCTCAAGAGGAGCGGTGTGAGAGATGTGCTGCATGACCCGATACTTCCATTGCGCCGGGCACAAGACCCGCCGGACACAACGGATGATAAGCAGGTCCCGCCGGCTCGGCCAGCCAGGAATTTCGGATCGGTTAACGCGAGGACTCAAATCCGATGTTTCGCCGGCATCGGGAAGGGGTGTGTCGCGGGTGCATCACCCGGTGGAGCTCCTGCGGAATCACCCCCCGAAACGCCCGGCCAGGGCATGCGACAGCCGGTCGCCCTCGGCGACGTAGCGGGCGGCGGCCTCGTGGGCGGCCGGGGTGCAGACCCGATAGGTCAGCGCGTAGCCCCGATAGCCGCGGTTATAGGCGCCGGCCAGCCGGTCCCGGCGGGCGGGGGTCACGCCCTCGGACTCGATCAGCGCCTTCATGCGGGCCGGCCAGTCCGCGGCGTCGGGGGCCTCGCACAGGCCGCGCAGGAAGGCGAGCGCCCCGATGATCTCGGACATGCGCATCAGGTCGCGATCGTAGGGGGCGGGGATGTCGGCGGGGGCGTTCGCCTCCTTGGAGTCCTTGGGGGCCTCCTTGGCCGGCGCGGCGGCCCGGGGGCGCTGCTGCGCCAGGGCCGGCGCGGCGACCGGGACGGCGAGGAGCGCAAGCAGGCACAGGATCGTCGCCGGACGCCTCACGTCGTCGGCCCCCCGTCCCGCGTTGCGACACGCGCGAAAGCCTCACGCAGGGTGTCGAGCAAGCCGGGCGTCGTCGGCAGCGTCGCGACCTCCGCGAGCGTCGCCCAGCGGGTGCAGAGCGCCTCCGGGCCGGCCACCGGCTCGCCGCCGTGCCACAGGGCGGCATGCGGATGGACGACGTAATGGTGTCGGGCGCGGCCAGCCTCGTCGCGGACGATGATCTCGGTGGGCGAGAGCACGCCCACCACCTCTGCGCCCAAGCCGACCTCCTCGGACAACTCACGCAGGGCCGCTTCCGCCAGGGATTCGCCGGCCTCCACGAGACCGCCCGGCAGCGTCCAGACGCCCCGCATCGGTTCGTTGGCCCGGGCCGCCAGCAGGACCCGGTCGTCCCGGATCACCGCGATCGAGGCGCCCACGAAGGGTCGCGCGGGGAACAGGCGGCTGTCGGATTCCGCGCTCACGGCATTCCCCCATCGGGTGCGACCACCGCCACCCGCCCGTCGGCGAGGCCGACCAGCAGCCGCGCCGCCTTCCCCTCGCCGAGGACTACGATGCCGTTGGCGGCCGGCGCGGGCAGCGTCACGCGCAGGCGCTCGTGCAGGGTGCCGCTTGTCGTCTGCGAGCCCTTGGCCGTCACGAGGGCGATCTCGGGGCGCCCCGCCACCGGCAGCGCCAGCTCGGGCGGCCCGGCCCCGGCCGGATCGATGACGGCGAGATCCGAGTCGCCCGTGCCGGCCGCGTAGCCTGCGGCCTCGCCGGCAGGCTCGATCCGGTCGGGTTGCAGCGTCCAGAGCTGCAGCCGGCCGGCCGTGCTGACCGTCGCGGCCTGAAGCGTGCCGGACCCGGCGAAATCGGCGATGCCGGCGATCTTCAGGGGTGGGCCCGGCTGCGGCGGCGTGCGCGCCGTGACCGCCCAGCCTCCCCGGGCATCCGGGCGGTCGATCAGCACGAGGCCGCCGGAATCGGTGGCCGACACGGCGGCGGCCAGGAGGGCCGGGCGGCCGGCGAGGCGCAGCAGGCGCGGCCGCAGGGGCGCGAACACCGCATCACTCCCCGCCGGCACCGTCGCGGTGGCGACCGGGACGGGCTTCGGATCGGTGCTCACCGCCATGGGCTGGCGCTCACGGATCGTCAGGACGGCGGCCGCCGCGCCGCCATCGGGGGCGCAGGTGCGCCCGGTGAGATAGGCGCTCAAGGGGCCCGAAAGCGCGCGCCGCGTGCCCGGCAAGGCGCCACGCGGCGTTTCGGCGGCGGTCAAACCCTCCACGGCCTCGCGCCCGATCGGCTTCGCCGTGACGGTGCCGCCCGCCAGGGTGAGCACGGCGCCGCCCGCATCGCCCCAGACCACCGCGACCGGCGCGCTCGCCTCCTCGCCGGCGGCTTGGCCGACCGGTGCGCCCGCGATCGGCAGCAGCCCGGAGGTCGCCACCGAGACCGCGACCTCGCTGCGGGAGCCGCGCAGGGCGCTGACCGTGAAGGGCAGATCGAGGATCCGGACGCTGGGCTCCGCCCGGGCGCCGGCCAGGGGCGCCGTGCTCAGGAGCAGGGCCAGGAGCACGGCGCTCCGCCGTCCCGGTTGCGAACCGTCGCCGGCGGCTACGCGCGCGGAGGCACGCAAGGTGGTCAAACGTGCTGGCCGCCGTTGATGTGGAGTTCGGCCCCGTTCACGTAGGAAGAGGCCTCGGTGCACAGGAAGTAGATCGCCTTGGCGACCTCGTCGGGCGTGCCGAGCCGGCGCTGCGGGATCTGCTCGACGAGCTTCTCCGTGCCGGGCGACAGGATCGAGGTGTCGATCTCGCCGGGCGAGATCGCGTTCACCCGCACGCCCAGCGGCCCGAAATCGGCCGCCATCTCCCGGGTCAGGCCGGCGAGCGCGGCCTTGGAAGTGCCGTAGGCCGCACCCGCGAAGGGGTGGACGCGCGAGCCCGCGATCGACGTCACGTTGACGACCGAGCCCTTGGCCCGGGCGAGTTCCTCGCGCAGGCCGCGGGCCAGCAGGATCGTGGCGAAGAGGTTGACCTGGAACACGCGCTGCCACGTGTCGAACTCGGTGGCCAGCGCGCCGAGGCGCTCGCCCTCGGAGCCCTTGGGCGAGATCCCGGCATTGTTGACCAGCGCGTGCAGCACCCCGCCCTCGGCGGCGAGCCGGCCCCGGACCTCCTCGACGGCACGCATCGTGTCCTGCGCGTCCGCGAGGTCGACCTGGAGATGGTCCTCGGGGCCCATCTCCCAGGGGCAGTTCTCCGGAAAGGCGTGGCGCGAGCAGGTGATCACGCGCCAGCCCGCGGCCGAGAAGCGCTTGACGGTGGCGTGACCGATGCCCCGGCTCGCGCCCGTGAGCAGCATGATGCGCCGGCGATCGTTGACGGGGAGGGCCAAAGCCGTAAGCCTCGCTGGCGTGTCGGGATCGCGATCCGGGCGCGGGTCGTGCCGGTGAGCCTCAATGGTCTAGGCGCAGTGGGGCCGGAAATCCAGAGCGTGCTGCGGCGCGGAAAGTGAGGGCCGACATGGCGGAGGACCAGGACAGCACGGAGCGCATGCCGGCCATCCCGGCCGACAGTCTGACCCCGGCACAGGCCGAGGCGGCAGCGGCCTTCGAGGCCGAGCGCGGTGTTCCGGTCTTCGGCCCGTTCGTGCCGCTCCTGCGCAGCCCCGAACTGATGCTCTGCGCGAGCCGGATGGGTCTCTACCTGCGGTACGGCAGCGCCCTGCCGTTGCGCATCAGCGAGTTCACGATCCTGATCGTCGCCCGGGCCTGGAGCCAGCCAGTCGAGTGGGCGATCCATCAGCCGATCGCTCTGAAGGCGGGCGTCGCCCCCGAGACCGCCCAGGCGCTCGCCGAGGGACGCCGCCCCGACTCGATGAGCGCCGACGAGGCGCTGGCCTATGCGTTCGCGACCGAGCTCACCAACAACCGCGCGGTGAGCGAGGCCACCTACGCGGCCGCGCTGGCGCGCTTCGGCGAGCAGGGCGTGATCGATCTCACCGGAATCAACGGCTATTATGCGCTGCTCGCCATGACGATGAACGTCGCCCGCACGGCGCCGCCGGAGGGAGACGCCGCGCCGCTGCCGCCGCTGGTGGGATAGGGTTCGGGGCCGCGAAGCCGCCCCCGCCCGAAACCACACCCGCCGCACCGCTTGTGGCGCCGGCCGCTTCGGTCTAACCGTCCTCCCCTCGCGGGCGCCCGTGCTGCCTGCCAACCCCCAACAACCCGGCCGGACGAGAGCCATGGTCGCCCATACCCGCGCCGATTCGGCGCCGAAGCCCCAGGACCCGGCGCTCGCCGGCGCCCGCGTTCTCGTGGTCGAGGCGCGCTACTACGACGCCCTCGCCGACGAGCTGCTGGCCGGCGCCCGCGCGGCGATCGAGGCGGCTGGCGCGCACGCGACCGTGGTGACGGTGGCGGGCGCCCTGGAGATCCCCGCCACCGTGGCCATCCTGCTGGACGCGCAGGCCTACGACGCCGTGGTGGCTTTGGGCTGCGTGATCCGCGGCGAGACCGGCCACTACGACATCGTGGCCGGCGAGAGCGCCCGGGCGCTGATGGACCTCTCGGTCGACCGCCGGATTCCCCTCGGCAACGGTATCCTCACCGTGGAGACCGAGGCGCAGGCACTCGCCCGTGCCCGGGTGGCCGAGATGAACAAGGGCGGCGGCGCGGCCGAGGCCGCGCTCGGGGTGCTCGCCCTCAAGCGCGCCGCGGAAGCCACCCGCTCCCGATGACGGATAGCCAGATGACCGGGACCCCCGACACGAAGCCCGAGACCAATGCCGAGCCGGCCGCGAGGGCGATCAGCCCGCGCACCGGAGCCCGCCTCGCCGTCGTGCAGGCGCTCTACGAGATGGATGTCTCCGGCAAGGGCGTCCTCGACGCGCTGGCCGAGTTCGAGGCATTCTGGATCGGCCAGGAGGTCGACGGGATCGCGCATCCCCAGGCCGAGCCCGCCTTCTTCCGCGACCTCCTGCGTGGCACCGTCGAGGAGCAGCGGGCGATCGACCCGAAGCTCGATCAGGCGCTTGCCCAGGGCTGGCCGCTGCGGCGGATCGAGATCGTGCTCCGGGCGATCCTCCGGGCCGGCGCCTACGAGCTGATGTTCCGGAAGGACGTGCCGGCGGCGGCCGCCATCTCGGAATATGTCGACGTGGCGCACAGCTTCTATCCCGGCGACGAGCCGGGCCTCGTCAACGCGGTGCTCGACCGGCTCGCCCGGGAGGTCCGCCCCGGCGAGGTCGGACCCGCCAAGGGCTCGAACAAGCCGGGCTCGTCCAAGCCGCTCCCCGCGAAGCCGGCCCCCGGGAAGGCCTGAGCCGTGGCCGGGCCGGTCCGCGCCTCCGAGGAGGGGCTGATCGCCCGCTATTTCGCCCCGCTGGCCGGGCCGGGCGCCGACAGGCTCCAGGACGACGCCGCGACCCTCACCCCCGCGCCCGGCCACGACCTCGTCCTCACCACGGACGCCATCGTGGCGGGGATCCACTACTTCCCGGACGATCCGCCGGCCTCGATCGCCCGCAAGGCGCTCGGGGTGAATCTCTCCGACATCGCCGCCAAGGGCGCGGTGCCGCGCGGTTTTCTATTGACCGTGGCGCTGCCCGACGACTGGACCGAGGACTGGCTCGCCGGTTTCTCGGCCGGGCTCGGCGCGGCCGCCGCGGAGGCGGGCTGTCCGCTTCTGGGCGGCGACACGGTGCGCTCCGGCGGGCCGGCTCTGATCGGCGTGACCCTGATGGGCGAGGTCCCGGCCGGGACGATCGTCCGGCGTAACACCGCGCGGATCGGCGACCGGATCTGCGTCACCGGCACGATCGGCGACGCGGCGCTCGGCCTGCGGCTGCGCCTGGAATCGGAGGCGCCGTGGGCGGCGGGCCTCGATCCGGATTTGCGGGCCGTGCTGGCCGACCGCTACCTGCACCCGCGTCCGCGCCTCGCCGCGGCCTCCGCGGTTCGCCGCCATGCCACCGCGTCCATGGATGTGTCCGACGGGCTCGCGGGCGACCTCGCCAAGATGCTGGGCGCGGGCCGCACAGCGCGGATCGACCTGCCTGCCGTGCCGCTCTCCGAGGCCGCGCGGCGCGCCTGTGCGGCGGAGCCGGGCCTGATCGAAGCGGTGCTGACCGGCGGCGACGATTACGAGATCCTTTGCACGGTGGCGCCGGAAGCGTTCGAGGCTTTTCGGACTGAGGCGGAAGCGGCCGGGGTGCCGCTGACCGCCATCGGCACTGTCACCGCTGGCGAGGGCCCGCCCGGCTTCGCTTCGGCGGACGATGCGACGCGCGTGTTCGCCGCTGGGGCCTTCAGCCACTTCTAAGCCCGTTTCTCGTCAGGCTGGAACGCGCCCGCGGCGAGAACGCACGCCCCGGAACCTGCAGAATAATGCATAACTTTGCGCCGGATATGACGCAGGGCCGGGGTCTGCGCCGCGAAAAACCGGAACACGGCGTTTGCGCTCTCCGGCGAAGTTTGGCAATCAAGGTGTTGTTCTGGGAAGGAAAGCCCCGAATCCGAGCACCGCGTCCCATGGCCGTTTCCCGACGGTCAAGCTCGACAAACACAAGCCCACGCCAGGCACGATAATAACAAGGACGGTCGAATGATTCCCTTGCTTCTGATCATCGTGGGCGGGCTCTGCGCCGTCGCCTACGGCATCGTGACGATTCTCGACGTGATGCGGCGCGATGCCGGCACGCAGCGCATGCAGGAGATCGCCTCGGCAATCGCGGAGGGTGCGCAGGCCTATCTCCGGCGGCAATACACGACCATCGGCCTCGTCGGCGTGGTGCTGTTCGTGCTGCTCGCCGTCTTCCTCGGGATCAAGGTCGCCATCGGCTTCCTGATCGGCGCCGTGCTCTCGGGCGCGGCCGGCTTCATCGGCATGAACGTCTCGGTCCGCGCCAACGTGCGCACCGCGCAGGCCGCCTCGACCTCGCTGGGCGGCGGCCTCGACGTCGCTTTCAAGTCCGGCGCGGTGACCGGGATGCTGGTCGCCGGCCTCGCGCTGCTCGGCGTCGCCCTCTACTACCTGTTCCTCACCCGCGGCGCACATCTCGACCCGTCGAGCCGCGAGGTGATCGACGCGCTGGTCGCTTTGGGCTTCGGCGCCTCGCTGATCTCGATCTTCGCCCGCCTCGGCGGCGGCATCTTCACCAAGGGCGCGGATGTCGGCGGCGACCTCGTCGGCAAGGTCGAGGCCGGCATCCCGGAGGACGATCCGCGCAACCCCGCCACCATCGCCGACAACGTCGGCGACAATGTCGGCGACTGCGCCGGCATGGCGGCCGACCTGTTCGAGACCTACGCGGTGACGGTCGTCGCCACGATGGTGCTGGCCGCGATCTTCTTCTCCGGCCCGACGGGGAGCGGCCGCGACGCCCTTGAGCCGATGATGCTGTACCCGCTGGCCATCGGCTCGGCCTGCATCCTCACCTCGATCGCCGGCACCTACGCGGTGCGGCTCGGGGCCAACCAGTCGATCATGGGCGCGCTCTATAAGGGCCTGATCGCCGCCGGCGTGCTGTCGATCGCGGCGATCGCGGCCGTCAACATGACCCTGCTCGGCGGGTTCTCCACCACCTTCACGACCTCGACCGGCGTCACCTTCAGCTCGGCCGGCTTGTTCGGCTGCGCGGTGATCGGGCTCGCCATCACGGCGCTGATCGTGGTGATCACCGAGTATTACACCGGCACCAACTTCCGCCCTGTGAAATCGATCGCGGACGCCTCGGTGACCGGCCACGGCACCAACGTGATCCAGGGGCTGGCGATCTCGCTCGAATCAACGGCGCTGCCCGCCATCGTGATCGTGGCCGGCATCATCAGCACCTATGCGCTCGCCGGCCTGTTCGGCATCGCCATCGCGGTCACCGCCATGCTGGCGCTTGCGGGCTTCATCGTAGCGCTCGACGCGTTCGGGCCGGTCACCGACAACGCGGGCGGCATCGCCGAGATGGCCGGCCTGCCCGCGGAAGTCCGGAAGTCGACCGATGCCCTCGATGCGGTCGGCAACACCACCAAGGCGGTCACCAAGGGCTACGCGATCGGCTCGGCGGGCCTCGGCGCGCTGGTTCTGTTTGCCGCCTACACGTCGGACCTGAACTACTTCATCGCCAATGCGAGCCCGACGCAGTACCGCTTCTTCAAGGGCGTCAGCGTCGATTTCTCGCTGTCGAACCCCTACGTGGTGGTGGGCCTGCTGCTCGGCGGGCTGATCCCGTTCCTGTTCGCCGGCATCGCCATGACGGCGGTGGGGCGCGCGGCGGGCGCGGTGGTGGAGGAGGTGCGGCGGCAGTTCCGGGAGAAGCCCGGAATCATGCAGGGCACCGACCGGCCGGATTACGGGCGGGCCGTGGATATGCTCACCCGCGCGGCCATCAAGGAAATGATCGTCCCCTCGCTGCTGCCGGTGCTCTCGCCGGTGGTGCTGTTCTTCGTGATCCAGCTCATCGTGGGCAAGAGCCAGGCCTTCGCCACGGTGGGGGCGAGCCTGCTCGGCGTGATCCTGACCGGCCTCTACGTGGCGATCTCGATGACCTCGGGCGGCGGCGCCTGGGACAACGCCAAGAAGTACATCGAGGACGGCCACCACGGCGGCAAGGGCTCGGACGCCCACAAGGCGGCGGTGACCGGCGACACGGTGGGCGACCCCTACAAGGACACGGCGGGCCCCGCTGTGAACCCGGCGATCAAGATCACCAACATCATCGCCCTGCTGCTGCTGGCGGTGCTGGCGCATAGTTGAGGGACGGGAGCCGTCGGGATCCGATCCAGGACCCCGACGTTCCGCGCCTCGGCAACCCAAGATGAGGGAGGCCGCCCGCCGGCCGGGCGGCCTATCGCGCGCGCAGGGTCCGTCGTGCGACAAAACCCAGCGTCGAGCCCTGCACCACGATGGTGAACAGCACCACCGCGTAGGTCGCCGCGAGGATGGCCGGCTTGGCCTCGCTCTCCGGGATCGAGAGCGCCAGCGCCACCGAGATGCCGCCGCGCACCCCCGCCCAGGTCAGGAACGGCACGTTGCCGAGCGAGAGGTTGCCACCCCAGCGGAACAGCAGGACCGGCGCCGAGACCGCGACGAGGCGGGCGACGAGCACGATCGGGACGGCGCACGCGGCTAGTGCCAGGCCGGAGACCTGGAAGCGCAGGACGAGCACCTCTAGGCCTATCAGGAGGAACAGGACCGAATTGAGCACCTCGTCGATGAGCGTCCACAGGGCCGAGACGTACTTCTGCGTGGTGTCGCTCATCGCGTAGCGCGGGGCACGCTCGCCGATCAGCAGACCGGCGGCCACGACAGCGAGCGGCCCGCTCGCCCCGAGCTTCTGCGCGATGGCGTAGGTCCCGGTGACGAGGGCCAGCGTGATCAGCACCTCGACGGGGAAGTCGTCGATGGCCTTCATCGCGCGATAGGCGACGTAGCCGGTCACGATGCCCAGGAGGACGCCGCCCGCGGCCTCGTGGAGGAGCAGCGTCGCCACCCCGCCGACGCTCGTGGCCGCGCCACCCGTGCCGGCCGCGAAGGCGACGAGCACCGTGAACAGCACGATGCCGATGCCGTCGTTGAACAGCGCCTCGCCCTGCATCTCGACTTCGAGGGCCTCCGGCACCTTCACGTTCTTCAGGGTGGCCAGCACCGCGACCGGGTCGGTCGGGCTGATCAGCGCGCCGAACACCAGGGCCCAGGCCAGAGGCACCGGGCAGCCGAGCGCCTGTCCCGCCGCCCAGAACGCCCCGCCGACGACGGCGGTCGACACGAGCGTCCCGAGCAGCGCGAGGATCGCCACCGCGAAGGCCCGGTCGCGCAGGGCGCGCAGGTCGAGGTTGAGGGCGCCGGCAAACAGCAGGAACGCCAGCATGCCGTTCATCACCACGCCGGTGAAGTCGACCTGGTCGAGGACGCGGGTCAGGTCCTCGTACAGGTGCTGTGCCGGGAAGGCGACGTCGGCGAGCACCAGCGCGAGCGAGGCGAGGAGCCCCATCACGAGGAGCCCGATGCTGTGCGGCATGCGCAAGAAGCGGCGGTTCAGCCAGCCGAACAGGGCCGACAGCGTCAGGAGAAGCGCGGCGAGGTCGAAGATCGAGATCAAAGGCTGTCCTTCCCGCCTGCCGAGCCGCGCCCGGCGGGCCGCCGCGTTCGATGGACAACGACCGGAACGCCCCTCCGTGCCGATCGTTGCCGGCCTCGGGGGAGGCGGTCCGGAACGATGAGCGCGCGCGTCAGAGCCTGGCTGGAGACCCTCGGCGACCTGTTCTGGCTCCGCCCGGCCCTCGTCGTCCTCGGCTGCATCCTGCTGGCGCAGTTTGGAATCTGGCTGGAGACGGCCCCCATCGCCGGCTACGACGCCGCGTCACCGGATACAAACTGGGGCTATTCCGGCGGCGCCGAGGGCGCACGGGCGCTGCTCAGCGCCATCGCCGCCTCGAATATCGGGGTCGCGGGCACGACCTTCTCCATCACCATCGCTGCCCTGACCCTGGCCTCCGGCCAGATGGGTCCCCGACTGCTGCGCAACTTCATCCGCGATGCCCGCAACCAAACGGTGCTCGGCATCTTCCTGGGGACCTTCGCCTACGCGCTGATGGTGCTGCGCACGGTGCGCACGGTGGAGGAGAGCCCGTTCGTCCCGCACCTCGCCATCACCGGCGCTCTCGTCCTGGCGCTGGTCGCGGTCGGCACCCTGGTCTGGTTCGTCCACCACATCGCCACGAGCATCAACATCGAGACCGTGGTCGATGCCGTTCAGCAGGACCTTTGCAAAGCCATCGCGACCCATACCCGCGACGAACCGGGAGCCGCCCGCCCCGACGATGGCCCGACCGGACGGGCCTTGGCGGCGACCGGCGGCGGCTATGTTCAGGCTCTCGACGAGGGCGCGTTGGCGGACTGGGCCCACGAGCGCCGCGTCAGGGTGACCCTGCGGGTACGGCCGGGCGATTACGTGCCGAGCGGCTTCCCCATCGCGCACCTGTCGAGGGCGGTTGAGGGCGGGGCGGCCGCGATCCGCGATGCGGTGACGTTGGGGCGGCGCCCCGCTGCGCTTCAGGACCCGGAATACCCGATCCGGCAGTTGGTGGAGATCGCAGTCCGGGCGCTCTCGCCGGGCATCAACGACCCGTTCACCGCCGGCAGCGTGGTCGACCATCTCGGCGACGCCCTGTGCCGGATCGCCCCACGGCACCTGCCGACCGGCGTCGTGCTGCGCGAAGGCCGCCCGGTGCTGGTCCATCCGGTTACGGACTACGACGGGCTGTGCGACGCCATGTTCCACATGATCCGGCAGAACGCGGCCGGCTCGGTCCATGTCCTGGGTCGGATGCTCGACGTGCTCGCCCGCGTCGCCGAGGTCGAGAGGCGGCCGGACCGGGCGGCGGAGCTTTCCCGACACGCCGACCTCGTCATGGCCGCCGCCCGGCGCGACGTGGCGGATCCGTCCGACCGCGCCGACCTGGAGGAGCGTCACCGGCGATTTCGCGACCGTGCTTCGAACGTCTCGTAGGCGCCCGTGTCGGTAGAGCCCTGCCCGGTCCCATGGTTCGTCTCAGGCTGGAACGACGCGGCGGCACGCGCTTCGGCAACGCCGTGCCGAGTTGCCAGCCGCCATGTGCGCCCCCGCACGCCGCCCGCGTTCCGGTTGCGCTGCACCTTGGCATCGCCGCGCCGCAGCGCCACCTCGGCGGCGGATTGAACCGGATGCGGCGCGGCCGCACCAGCACGAGGTACCCCATGCCGTCCCTGCTCGACCCGATCCGCATCGGCGCCATCGAGGCGAAGAACCGGATCTTCATGGCCCCGCTCACCCGCGGCCGCGGCACCCGCGAGCACGTGCCGACCCCGATCATGGCCGAGTACTACGCCCAGCGCGCCGGCGCCGGCCTGATCATCAGCGAGGCCACCGGCATCTCGCAGGAGGGCCTCGGCTGGCCCTATGCGCCGGGCATCTGGTCCGACGCGCAGGTCGATGCGTGGCGGCCGATCGTGAAGGCCGTCCACGACAAGGGCGGCAAGATCGTCTGCCAGATCTGGCACATGGGCCAGCTGGTCCATCCGGATTTCCTCGGCGGCGCGAAGCCGGTCGCGGCCTCGGCCACGACAGCACCCGATCAGGCCCACACCTATGAGGGTAAGAAGCCCTACAGTGAGGCCCGCGCCCTGGAACTCGCCGAGATCCCGCGGCTGCTCGCCGATTACGAGCGCGCCACCGCCAACGCCCTGGCGGCCGGCTTCGACGGCGTGCAGATCCACGCGGCGAACGGCTACCTGATCGACGAATTCCTGCGCGACGGTACCAACCACCGCACCGACGCGTACGGCGGCTCCATCGAGAATCGCGTGCGGCTGCTGCGCGAGGTGACGGAAGCGGTGGCGAAGGTCGCGGGGTCCGGGCGCACCGGTGTGCGCCTCTCGCCGAACGGGTCGATCCAGGGCTGCAACGATTCGAACCCCGAGCCCCTGTTCGTGGCCGCCGCCCAGGCGCTGGCCGATCTCGACATCGCCTTCCTGGAGATGCGCGAGCCGGGTCCGGACGGCACCTTCGGCAAGGCCGATCATCCGCCGATCGCCCCGGCGATGCGGCGTGTGTTCCGCAACCCGATGATCCTCAACGCCGACTATGACGGCGTCAGCGGCCAGAAGGTGCTGGATGCCGGCGAGGCCGATGCGATCGCGTTCGGGCGGACCTTCATCGCCAATCCCGATCTGCCTGAGCGGATCGCCAAGGGGGCGCCGCTCAACAAGGACGAGGCCGCCACTTGGTACAGCCAGGGGCCGAAGGGGTACGTCGACTATCCGACCCTCGGGCAGGCCCACGCCGCGTAGGCTGCAGGCGAGACCGGTCGCCGCGCCCATGGCGGGCGCGGCGACCGCGGACGCGGCGACATGGGGTTGCGCCAACCCTCAGGCGAGCCCTTCCGTCGCAACCCTGAGTCTTTACGATACCGTGCTCTCCGATACCGAACCGGTGTCCACTTCCGCACTGATCGCCCTAGGCAGCGGAACTCAACGGGCCTATGTGACGGCCGAACCATGGATGTGCCGGCACCTCACGCGCTCGCCGCTTCCGAACCGACCGGCGGCGCCTGGAGCACCGCGGAACGGCTTGCGGAACTGCGCGATCTCGCGATCCTCGATACCGAGCCCGAGCCGCTCTACGACGATCTTGTTCGGGTCGCCGCCTATGTCTGCCGCGCGCCCGTCGCCCTCGTCAGCCTCGTGGATGCCGAGCGGCAATGGTTCAAGTCGGAGGTCGGGCTCGGCCAGCGCGAACTGCCGATCAACTGCTCGGTCTGCGCCCACACGATCGAGGCGGGCGCCCTGCTCATCATCCCCGACCTGACCGCGGATCCCCGGACGGTCGAGAACCCGCTGGTGACCGGACCCGAGGGCTTCCGCTTCTACGCGGGGGCGGTGATCCGGGGCGGACAGGGCATCCCGCTCGGCGCCCTCTGCGTGCTCGACCGGGCGACGCGGCCGGAGGGCCTCGATTCCGAGCAGGCCGCCACCCTCGTCACCCTGGCGCGTCAGATCTCGAGCCTGCTGGAGCACCGCCGGACCCTGGCGCAGGTGGCGAGCCGCGAGGCGGAACTCGCCGCGAGCGAGCGCCGCTTCCGGGTGATGACCTCGGCGATGCCCCAGATGGTCTGGACCACCCGGCCGGACGGGTTCCACGATTACTACAACGACCGCTGGTACGAGTTCACCGGAGTGCCCTACGGCTCCACCGACGGTGAGGGCTGGAACGACATGTTCCATCGCGACGATCAGGAGCGGGCCTGGGCGCGCTGGCGCCACTCGCTGACCACCGGCGAGCCCTACGAGATCGAGTATCGCCTGCGCCACAACAGCGGCGCCTATCGGTGGACGCTGGGCCGCGCCATGCCGATCCGCGATGCCGAGGGGCGGATCGAGCGCTGGTTCGGCACCTGCACCGATATCGACGACCTGAAGCAGGCCGAGACCGAGGCGCGCAAGCTCGCCGCCATCGTGGAGACCTCGAAGGACTTCATCGGCCTCTGCACCCTCGACGGCGCCATCACCCATCTCAACGAGGCGGCCCTGGCTCTCGTCGGCCTGCCCGACCTCGCCGCCGCCCGCCGGCACCGGATTCCCGACTTCTTCACCGAGGGCAGCCGCCGGATCCTGGAGGAGACCGCGATGCCGGCGATGCGCCGGGACGGGTTCTGGGAGGGCGAACTGACCTTCCGGCATTTCGTCACGGGCGAGCCGTTGGCGGTGCTCTACAACATCTTCCCGGTGCGGGATCCGACCGGGACGGAGATCGGCTACGCCACCGTCACCCGCGACCTGCGCGAGGCCAAGCGTGCCGAGGAGGCCCGTGACCTGCTGATCCGCGAGCTGTCGCACCGGATCAAGAACATCTTTGCGGTGGTCGGCGGTCTGGCAGCGCTCACGGCCCGGAGCGACCCCGCGGCCCAGCCCTTCGCCAAGGCGTTCCGCGAGCGGCTCGGCGCCCTGGCGCAGGCCCACGAATACGTCCGGCCGCATTCCCCCGACAGCGCCCCCGCGGTGGCGGGACAGACCGTGCTGGGCCTGATGCGCCTGATCATGGCGGCCTACGAGGAGGGCGGGCAGGCCCGGGTCGCGATCTCCGGAGACGATGCCGAGATCGGCGAGCGCACCGCGACCGCCCTGGCGCTGATCATGCACGAACAGGCCACCAACGCCATGAAGTATGGCGGCCTCTCCACCAAGGAGGGCGGCGTCTCCCTGAGCGGGCTGCGGGAGGCGGGGCGCTACACCCTGACCTGGCGGGAGGCCGGCGGCCCCCCGGTCACCGGCACGCCCTCCCGGAAGGGGTTCGGCACGGTTCTGGCCGAGCGCAGCGTCGCCGGCCAGCTCGATGGCGTGCTGGAGCACGATTGGGCGCCCGGCGGCCTCCTGATGCGGCTCAGCATGCCGCTCGAGAATCTCCGGGCCTGAGACTGTGATGCCGTCCTATCGGTGCATCGCGGCGGGTGCCCTGGTCGGCTGGGGCTGCCTTCTCGGCCCGCGAGAGTGCGTCATTACAAGGAGTTAAGCCTCGTCCCGATGGCAACGCGCACCGGACACGACAGCGATGCCGTCTTCGCCGAGCGAGGCGCGGGTCCCCTCTCCCGTGCGGGAGGGGGACAGGGTGAGGGATTTGCGGTGTCCGGAAGAGGCGCAACCGGCAAGAGCGGCGCTGGCGTGCTTAAGTCTGAGACTTCTCGTCCCTCACCCCAACCCTCTCCCGCACGGGAGAGGGAGTCTGGCGCGCTCGCCAGAACCTCCGCGGCTTCTCCGCGCCTCGTCGTGCTCGATTTCGATGGGACGCTCGCCGACAGCTTCGGCTGGTTCTGCTCGGTGATGAACGGCGTGGCCGCGCGCTACCGCTTCCGGCGGGTCGAAGCGCACGAGGTCGAAGGCCTGCGCCTCCAGGGGGCTCGCGCCATCGTGGCCCATCTCGGCATCCCGCGCTGGAAACTGCCGCTGATCGCCCGCCACATGCACCAGCTCGCGGCCCGCGATGCGGCGCAGATCGCGCTGTTTCCGGGTGTGCCCGAGATGCTGGCCGGCCTCGCGCAGGCCCGCGTGCCGATGGCGATCCTGTCGTCGAATCGGGCCGACACGGTGCGGCGTGTGCTCGGGCCGGAGAATGCCGCCCAGATCGACGCCTATGCCTGCGGGGCTTCGCTGTTTGGCAAGGCGCAGCGCCTGCGCAAGCTCCTCGCGCGTCGGGGCGTCGCGCCGGCGCAGGCCCTGTGCATCGGCGACGAGATTCGCGATCTGGAGGCGGCGCGCGCGCTCGGCTGCCCGTTCGGCGCCGTGGCGTGGGGCTACACGGACCCGAAGGCCCTGGCGGCGCAGGGCCCCGAGCACCTGTTCTCGGAGCCTCAGGAGATCGCCCGCCTGTTGGCGGGCCCCCCGGCTCACATGCCGCGGTTGGCGCCCGGCACGACGCTGGCGCCGTTGCCGCTGCCGAACGGCTCGTAGCGGGTCAGGCCGCGGAACAGCTGGCTGAGGAAGGCCCGGTCGGCGCCGCTCGTCGGCGTGGTGCGCTCGATGAAATCGAACACGCGTCCGTCCTGCAGGCCGTAGAGCGCCACGCGCTCGACCTTGAAGGCGGGGGTGAAGTAGACGGCCGTGACCTTCTGGTCCTCGACCTGCTCGCCCATGAACATGATCGTGCGGCGGGTGTTCTGGGAGATGTAGTACCAGGACTTGTTGCCCACCGTGGACACGGTCGAGGGCGTGCCGAGGATCTGCAGCACCTGCTCGGGGCTCATGCCGGGCTTGATCGTGGCGAGCGCCGCCTGATCGACCTGATAGCCGTGGCGCAGCTCCTCGCCGACGCAGGCGGACAGGCCGGCTCCCGCGAGCCCGACCAGGGCGAGGCGCGCGAAGGACTGGACGAGACGGCGCCGCATCGGGCCCCCATGAAGCATGTGGACGAACAACGTGTGCACGGACGGGACGCAACCGATGCCGCCGGCACGGAATTCCGGCGACGCTTGCGCCCTGGGCGTGGGTTGCCGTACCGCGGGGTTATGGCTTTGACAAGGCAAGCTCGGCCACACTTCCCAAGGGCTCGAGACCGATGGGCGCGGCATCCATGATCGGGCGGCTGTTCCGACGGGCGAATGCGCGGCGGCAGGCCGTCGAGGGTCTGCATGTGGCGCTCAGCATGGCGGCCCGCGAATCGGGCCTCTACCTCCGCCTCGGCGTGCCCGACACCGTCGAGGGCCGGTTCGAGGCCCTGTGCCTGCACGCCATCCTGGTCCTGCGCCGGCTGAACCGGCTGCCGGCTCCGGCCGCCGAGGTGGCGCAGGATCTGGTCAATTCCGTCTTCACCCAGCTCGACGCGTCCCTGCGCGAACTGGGGGTCGGCGACATGGGCGTGGGCAAGCGGATGAAGAAGCTCGGCGCCGCCTTCTACGGCCGGGCCACGGGCTACGACGCCGCGCTCGATGCCGGCGATTGGGAGGCCCTGCGCGCCGTGCTCGTCCGCAACGTGCTCGGCGGCGAGGGAGATGGGGCAGGGCTCGCCGCCTACGTGCAGGCATCCGATGACGCCCTCGCCGGGGCCGACCTGGATGCGCTGCTCGGCGCCGGGCCGCCTTTCCCGGAGCCTGATCGATTCGCGTCGGCTGGAGAAGCTAGAGGAGTGAACGCATGAGTCGGGACAGCCGCCGGGAGAATCCGTACGACAGCGGCCCGCTCGCGCGCTGGGTCAGTGTCGAGCGCCTGCCCCAGGGGCGGGGCGCGGTCACCGTGGAGGCGAGCCCCGCCGAATGCGCGGCGCTGGCCGTCGATTTCAAGATTCCGGGCATCCGCGACCTGGTCGGGCAATTCGCCATCTCGGGCCCCACCAGCCGCCTCACCGTGACCGGCACCGTCGACGCCCTGGTGACGCAGGTCTGCACCGTGAGCCTGGAACCGTTCGAGGCGCCGGTCCACGAGCCCGTGGAGGTGGTGTTCACCGATACCGACCAGCTCGCCGGCACCGATGCCGAGGATGCCGACATCCCCGATCCCCTGGTCGGCGGGCGCATCGATTTCGGCGCGCTCACCGCGGAGTTCCTGGCGCTGGGCCTCGATCCGTATCCGCGCAAGCCCGGCATCAGCTTCGAGCCGGTGGTGGCGGGCGACGATGCGGGTCCGCTCGCTGCGCTCGGCAAGCTGCGCGACGGCGAGGGCTGACAGCCTGAATCCGCGGCCGGAACCGTCCCACACCCGATTTCATTTGCCCGCCGGGCCGGTATCGCTATGGTCCGCCGCGCCCGGCGGGACCCCTTCCGCCATATCCCCCGCCGAGACCCGCGACCCGCTACCGACATGTCCCAACGCGTGTGCATCTCGCTCGACGCCATGGGCGGCGACCACGGGCCCTCCACGGTCGTGCCCGGCGCCGCCCTGGCCCGCGAGCGCCATCCCGACACCACCTTCCTGATGTTCGGCGACGAGGCGGTGATCGCCCCCCTCGTGGCCAAGGAGCCCCGGCTCAAGGACTGCGTCGAGATCCGCCACACCAGCGTGGCGGTCGCCATGGACGACAAGCCGAGCCAGGCGGTGCGCCAGGGGCGGGGCAAATCCTCCATGTGGCAGGCCATCCAGGCGGTGCGCGACGGGCAGGCCCAGGCCTGCGTGTCGGCCGGCAACACCGGCGCCCTGATGGCCATGTCGAAGATCTGCCTGAAGACCATGTCGGGCATCGAGCGGCCGGCCATCGCCTGCCTGTGGCCGACCGTGCGGGGCGAGAGCGTCGTGCTCGATGTCGGCGCGACCATCGGCACCGATGCCGAGCACTTGGTCGAAATGGCCGTGATGGGCTCGGCCATGGCACGCATCGTGTTCGACCTTGAGCGCCCCACGGTCGGCCTGCTCAATGTCGGCACCGAGGAGATGAAGGGCAACGAGGCGGTCAAGGAGGCCGCCCGGATGCTGCGCGAGATGGAGAGCCCGGGGCTGACCTATCACGGCTTCGTCGAGGGCACGGATCTCGGCCGCGGCACGGTCGACGTGGTGGTGACCGAGGGTTTCACGGGCAACATCGCCCTCAAGACCGCCGAGGGCACCGCCAAACAGATCGGCACCTATCTGCGCGCCGCCATGACCCGGACGCTGTCGGCCAAGATCGGCGCGTTCTTCGCCCGACATGCGTTCCGGGCGCTCAAGGACAAGATGAACCCGAGCCGGGCCAATGGCGGCGTGTTCCTCGGCCTTGAGGGCATCGTCATCAAGAGCCACGGCTCCGAGAACGCGCAGGGCTTCGCGGCGGCGGTCGATCTGGCGCACGACATGGCCCGCCACGACATGATCCGCACGATCCGCGAGATGCTCGATCAGACCGCGGCCCTGGCGCCGGCCTGACGCCGTTCAGGATGGAAAACCGATTGTCCCGGCACCACACCTGACGGTTGTGATGTTGGAGCAGTCCGGGAAGGACACAGATGGCAACCCTCCGCACTGACCCCGACCAGAGCCGGCGCGCGCCTGAGCTGCGCTCGGTGGTGGTCGGCACCGGCTCGTGCCTGCCCGAACAGGTGGTGACCAACGCCGCTCTCGCCGAGCGGGTCGACACCTCCGACGAATGGATCGTCCAGCGCACGGGCATCCGCCAGCGGCACATCGCGGCGGCCGGCGAGACCACCTCGGTGCTCGGGACCCGGGCGGCCCGGGCGGCGCTCGACGATGCCGGGCTGACGGGGGACGACATCGACCTCGTGATCTGCGCGACCTCGACGCCGGACCACACCTTCCCCGCGACCGCCACCCAGATCCAGGCGGCCCTGGGCATCGGCCAGGGGGCGGCCTTCGACCTGCAGGCGGTCTGCGCCGGCTTCGTCTTCGCGGTCTCGACCGCCGACAAGTTCCTGACCACCGGGGCGGCCCGCCGGGCGCTGGTGATCGGCGCCGAAACCTTCTCGCGGATCCTCGACTGGGAAGATCGCACCACCTGCGTGCTGTTCGGCGACGGGGCCGGCGCCATCGTACTGGAGGCGCAGGAACACGCGGACGGCCGGGGCGTGCTCAGCACCAGCCTGCGCTCGGACGGGCGGCATCGCGAAAAACTCTATGTCAATGGCGGCCCGGGCTCGACCGGCACCGTGGGCCACCTCCGCATGGAGGGGCGGGACGTGTTCCGCTTCGCCGTGGGGCAGGTCACCGACGTGATCGTCCAGGCCTTCGCGCAGGCCGGGCTCACGGCCGACGACCTCACGTGGTTCGTGCCCCATCAGGCCAACCGGCGGATCATCGAGGCGTCCGCCGACAAGCTCGGGATCGCCCGCGAGAAGATCGTGCTGACGGTGGATCGCCACGGCAACACCTCGGCGGCCTCGATCCCGCTCGCTCTGGACGTGGCCCGGCGGGACGGGCGCATCCGGAAGGGCGATCTGGTGATGATCGAGGCGATCGGCGGCGGCTTCAGCTGGGGGGCGGCGCTGATCCGCTGGTGACAGGCCCGAAACAATTCGATGCGCCCGCGCGGTTGACCGGGGGGGCAGCGCCGATTAGCGTGCCGGATCATAGGGATACGTCTTCGGAATCCGGTGCGGCCAAGTTCGCCGCACCCGACGCCATGGGACGAGAGACGTGGGCGAGGGGAGACGGCATGGCAGGCAAGACGGTGACGCGCGCCGACTTGAGCGAGGCCGTCTACCATCAGGTGGGCCTGTCGCGGACCGAGTCGGCCGCCCTCGTCGAGACGGTGCTGTCGGAGATCTGCAGCTGTCTGGCGAGCGGTGAGACGGTGAAGCTGTCCTCGTTCGGCTCCTTCGTGGTGCGCAGCAAGGGCAAGCGCGTCGGCCGCAATCCCAAGACCGGCGTCGAGGTGGCGATCGAGCCACGCCAGGTGATGGTGTTCAAGCCCTCGAACGTGCTCAAGGCCAAGATCAACGGCCTCAACGGCGCGAACGATCACGACGAGGACGAGTGATCGTTCTTTTCGGAGCGTCGCGACATTCCTGCGCCGGCAAGGCTTGAGCCCGACCCCGCGACCCGGCAAGATCGCATCGTCCCGAACCGATCCGCCGGACCGCCATGTCGCCAGCCCTCGCCGTCGAACAGCCCGCCGAGACCGTCGAGAAGAGCGCCCACGCGTTCCGCACGATCAGCGAGGTCGCTGAGGAACTCGACGTCCCGCAGCACGTGCTGCGCTTCTGGGAGACCCGGTTCGGCCAGATCCGACCGGTCAAGCGGGCCGGCGGACGGCGCTACTACCGTCCCCAGGACGTGGAACTCGTGGCCGGCATCCGCCAGCTCCTGCATGTGCAGCGCTATACGATCGCGGGGGCGCAGCGGGTGCTCAAGGAGAACGGCGTCCGTTTCGTCCAGGCGGTGGGCCGCGGCGAGGCCGTGGCGGCCGCGCCCATCGCTCAGGAGGGTGAGCCGGAAACCGTCGCCTTCGGGGATCCGGACCGCGCCGCCCTGGCGGCGGCCCTTGCGGAGCTGCGCGCCTGCCGCGCCCTGCTGGACGGCCTCAGCACCCCTCCTGAATCGGACGCCTGACACGCCGGTCCGGGCCGCGCGGCAAAACCCTTGCAAGGGCTGGCGAACTTTTCGCCAGGACCCTGCGTTGTCGCCCGCATGGCCACGTCCCGATCCAAGCTGTCGCCCAGCCAGGAACTGATGGCCCGTATCATGCGGATCGTCCGCGCCTGCCCGGAGGCGGCCGGGGAGATGCTGGAACTCATGTTCCTCGTCAGCCAGATCGAGGCCGCCACCACCGTCGATCGCGAGTACCGCGACGCGAAGCGCGTGATCAGCCGCCTGCGCAATCCGCTCTGGGATATGGGACCCGCCGACCGGGAGAAGCTGCTCTCGGCCGCGGAGGCGATCCGCCGGGTCTGCCGCCTCGCCGAGGACGAGATCCCTTCCATGCCGCTCGCCGATGCCGGCGAGCGGGCCCGCGTGGAGGCGCGCCTCCATTCCGCCCTGGCGGGCGAGCTCGATGCCGCGCAGATCGCCCGCGTCACCGGCATCGTGGCGGCGGTGCTTCAGAATTAAGCAGGGCCGTGCGCTGCGCCCTCGACGCCCGCGCCGGGCGTCCCCACATGCTTCGTACCGATGGACGGGGCACTCGGAGTGGTCTCCGGCGATCGCACCCGCCTCGGCACCGGAGAGACGCTGCCATGATCGCCCTTCGTCCGCTCGCCGTGCTGCTCGCAGGGAGTTTGGCCCTGGCCGGACCGGCGCTGGCTGAAAGTCCGGCGAACCGATCCAAGACCGTCGCCCCCGGCAAGACGGTGCGGCTCGAGATCGCCCCCAACCTCAAGAAGGATTGCTCGCCCGGTCCCATGCCCGAGTTCAAGGTCTCCGGGCCGCCGAAGAACGGCTCGGTGATCACCAAGGTCGGCAAGCTGAAGACTCCGGCGAGCTACCGCTGTCCTAACAAGGAGGCCGCGGTCCAGGCGTTGTTCTACCAGCCCAATGCCGGCTTCACCGGCACCGACGAAGTCACCTTCGAGGTGAAAGCCTCCGATGGGCAAGTCCAGACGCAGACCGTGAAAATCACGGTCGGTGGAAGCGGTGCCAAATCCGCAGACGATACCAAGAAAGAGGGCACGGATTTGTGAGTCGCGGCGAACATCCGCCGCCTCTGCGCAGTTTTGCAGCTCTCGACACACGCCCTGAGGCGGCTCAGACTCTCGTTTGGGCCGCCCTCAGACGTGAGGAGTGTTGCATGCAATCGACATGCCGGGCGACATGCTCGCCGCACTGCGACAAAAGCGGGCCTGTCGGTTGCATCCAAGCCGAGACAGGATGAAGCTGTCACGGTCTGAGAGGGTTATCGAATGCCGATGCATGCGACGAACGACCTTTTCCAGAGCTTCGCCCGAGGCTACGAGGCCCGCCGCGACACGGAGATGACGCTCTCCGAGTATCTCGAAGCTTGTCGCGACGAACCGCTGATGTACGCCTCGGCCGCCGAGCGCATCCTGGCGGCGATCGGTGAGCCCGAATTCGTCGACACCGCGAAGGATTCGCGCCTCGGCCGAATCTTCATGAACCGGACGATCCGGACCTATCCGGCGTTCCGTGAGTTTTACGGGATGGAGGAGACGATCGAGCGGATCGTCTCGTTCTTCCGCCACGCCGCGCAAGGCTTGGAGGAGCGCAAGCAGATCCTCTACCTGCTCGGGCCCGTGGGCGGCGGCAAGTCGTCGCTCGCCGAGCGGCTGAAACTTCTGATGGAGGTTCACCCGGTCTACGTCCTCAAGGCCGGGGACGAGGTTTCGCCGGTCTTCGAGAGCCCGCTGGGCCTGTTCGACCCTGACACGATGGGCGAGGAGATCCAGAAGCGCTACGGTGTGCCGCGGCGGCGCCTCACCGGCCTGATGAGCCCCTGGGCATTGAAGCGCCTCGACGAGTTCAACGGCGACATCTCGCGCTTCAAGGTGATCAAGGTCCGGCCCTCGCGCCTGCGCCAGATCGCCATCGCCAAGACCGAGCCGGGCGACGAGAACAACCAGGACATCTCCTCGCTGGTCGGCAAGGTCGATATCCGGCGGCTAGAGACGCTGTCGCAGGCCGATCCCGACGCCTACTCGTACTCGGGCGGCCTGAACCGGGCGAACCAGGGCATCCTCGAATTCGTCGAGATGTTCAAGGCGCCGATCAAGATGCTGCACCCGCTGCTCACCGCGACGCAGGAGGGCAACTATGTCGGCACCGAGAATATCGGCGCGATCCCGTTCACCGGCGTGATCCTGGCCCACTCGAACGAGGCCGAGTGGCAGACCTTCAAGACCAACAAGAACAACGAGGCGTTCATCGACCGGATCTACGTGATCAAGGTCCCGTACTGCCTGCGCGTCACCGAGGAGCAGCGGATCTACGAGAAGCTGATCTCCGGCTCGGAATTGTCGGACGCGGCCTGCGCGCCCGGCACGTTGGAGATGCTGGCGCGGTTCTCCGTGCTCTCCCGCCTGCGCGAGCACGCCAATTCTAACGTCTTCTCGAAGATGCGGGTCTATGACGGCGAAAGCTTGCGCGAGGTCGATCCCCGCGCCCGCTCGATGCAGGAGTACAAGGATACGGCCGGCGTCGACGAGGGCATGGACGGGATCTCGACCCGCTTCGCCTTCAAGGTGCTGGCCGCGACCTTCAACCACGACACCACCGAGGTCTCGGCCGATCCGGTGCACCTGATGTATGTGCTGGAGCAGTCGCTCAAGCGCGAGCAGCTCCCGCCGGAGACCGAGAAGAAGTACCTGGAATTCATCAAGACCGAATTGGCCCCGCGCTACGCGGAGTTCATCGGCCACGAGATCCAGAAGGCCTATCTCGAATCGTACCACGATTACGGGCAGAACCTGTTCGACCGGTACATCGACTATGCCGACGCCTGGATCGAGGACCAGGACTTCAAGGATGCCGAGACCGGCCAGCTCATGAACCGCGAGCTCCTGAACCAGGAGCTGACCAAGATCGAGAAGCCCGCGGGCATCGCCAACCCGAAGGATTTCCGCAACGAGGTGGTGAAGTTCGCCCTGCGCTCCCGGGCGCAGCACGGCGGCCGCAATCCGAGCTGGACCTCCTACGAAAAGCTGCGCGAGGTGATCGAGCGGCGGATGTTCTCCCAGGTGGAGGAATTGCTGCCGGTGATCTCCTTCGGCTCCAAGAAGGACGGCGACACCGAGAAGAAGCAC
>Ga0316228_1001265_pt1 | contig 27571 bp, 27 predicted proteins | sample TBH18021metaG_FD_206005 | JGI IMG/M metagenome (GOLD analysis project Ga0316228, IMG submission 206005) | Freshwater microbial communities from Trout Bog Lake, Wisconsin, USA - TBH18021 | ecosystem: Environmental > Aquatic > Freshwater > Lake > Hypolimnion/Profundal zone | place: USA: Wisconsin... | reverse complement strand
TCATCGAGTGGGCCACGAACGTCAATGAAGTCACTTGTATAAATTTTGCATATTTTATATTGTCGATACGACTGCTCGACCAAAAATACGACCAATTTGATTTGATAGTATGCTCTATACATAATTAAATGTAATTTACGAGGATATCAAAATTTTGAAGTCAGAAGCGGTCGATGCCGGGTGAGTACAAATCGGCCTATGGATCCGGCTGTCGCGGAGGTGCGAATGGAGCGATCCGATGCTCGTTCGCCCGATTTCCCGGAAAAGAGCTGAACGGTGGTTCGAAGACATCGCCGAATACTCCTGAATTCGGACGGGCCGGCGCTCGGATTACTCTAACACCATGAGGCGTGAATTAACCTTTTTTTAACTCTAACTCATTAGATTTGATTAACAAATTTGTGCACGCCGGGACAGGATGCCGGCAAGAGGGAGGCTGGCGGCGATGAAGGACGACATTTCCGGGCCAAGCTTGGCGTCTGCCGCCCTACGCATACATCAGGGTCGCATGCGCGTGTCGGTCGAGAATATTGCCAACGCGCGTTCCACGGCGTCCGCCCCAGACGGCGAACCCTATAGGCGCAAGATTGCAGTGTTCGAGCCGATCACGGGCAACACCGAAGAGGCACCGGCCATCCGTATCGTACGCGACAAGACCGAATTCCCGACGGTTCATAGTCCTGGACACCCCGCCGCCGATGCTGGCGGCAACCTCAAGCTTCCCAATGTCCGCCCTACGGTCGAGATGTCCGAACTTCGCTCTGCGATGCGAGCGTACGAGGCCAATCTGCGCACTATCGCGACCTTTGACGACCTGAAAGGAAAGACGCTCGCGCTACTGAAGAGCTGATGTCATCGACCCGAAAGCCTTTCGTGATGACGCATCAAACGCGGCCGGCACGTGCGCCATCAACCGACAAGCTCATCGAGCAAGAGCAATAGCAGGAAGCCTGCGAAGAACATCGCGGTCACCCATGGACGGTCCTCCGTTTCGTGTGCCTCGACCAAAAGTTCCTCCGTCACGAGGTAGAGGAGCGCAATCAGGCCGAAGGCGAGAAAGCCGCCGCGGATGGCCGCGGGCAGCGTGGCGACCGGGCCGCCGAGCAGCGCACCGAGCGGCAGCAGGACGACGAGGGCGGCGGTCAAGCCGACCACCCTGGCTTTCGAGGTTCCGCCCTCGCCGAGTTCGTTCGCGACGGTCAGGCCGAGGAACAGCACCTCGATGGTCAGGGCGACCGTAAGCAGGAAACCGGCCTTGGCGCCCGCTGCGAAGGCGATGCCGAGGACGAGCCCGTCCACCAAGATATCAATTCCGGTGACGGTCAGTAGACCGACTGGTCCTTTCACCCGACGCTCCAGAGTGCGGACCGCGAGCATGGCGGCAACACCGACGCCGCCGCCGACCAGGGTGGCCCAAGGCGATCCGGCATGCTTGAGGTCAGGCAGGATCTCGCCCGCCGCCGCGGCGAATACGACGCCTGCGGCGAAGTGCTGGATGGCGCTGACCAAGACGGGTCCCGGCCGCATGTTGACGGCGACCGCGGCGCCGAGGACGGCGGCGGCTGCCGGGATGAGGGTATAGAGCCAGGCTTGCATCGCAGGTTCAGACCACGCCGTCCGGGGCCAGGGCGCAGGCGGTCGTCTCGCTCGTCTCGACCTGCAACGTGACGTGGACGATCCCGAAGCGGCCCCTCAATTCGCGTGCGGCTCGTATAAGGAAAGCGTCGTCCGTGCCGTCCGGCCTTACGAGATGGCTCGTCAGGGCGACCTCGGTCGTGCTCATCGGCCAGACGTGATAGTCGTGGACGGCCGTGACGTCCTCCAAGCCCCGCAGATGCGCGCGCACGGCGTCAGGGTCGATGCCGGGGGGCACGGCGGCGAGCGACATCCGCACGCTGTCGCGCAGGAGTCCCCAAGTGCTCCATACGACCGCCGCGGCGATGAGTAGGCTGGTCACCGGATCGAGCCAACGCCAACCCGTCAGGGCGATAAGCAGGCCGGCGACGACGACGCCCGCCGAGACGGCGGCATCGGCGGCCATGTGCAGAAAGGCCCCCTTCACGTTGAGGTCGCCTTCGCGCCCCGATGCGAACAGCCAAGCGCTGATGCCGTTGATCAGGATGCCGATGCCCGCGACCACCATCACGGTGGTCCCGGCCACCGGTGCGGGCTCACCGAAGCGCCGGACGGCCTCCCAGGCGATGGCGCCCATGGCGACGAGGAGGATGACCGCGTTGAACAAGGCGGCCAGGATCGAGGAGCTCTTCATGCCGTAGGTGTAGCGCGGCTTAGGCGCCCGTTTCCCGAGAATGGCCGCGGCCCAGGCGACGGCGAGCCCGAGTACGTCCGAGAGGTTGTGGCCTGCGTCGGCGACGAGGGCGAGGGAATTGCTCAAGAACCCGTAGACCGCCTCGACGATCACGAAGGCGACGTTCAGACCGATGCCGACGGCGAAGGCCCTTCCGAAACCGAAGGATGCCTGAGCATTGCCGGAATGGCCGTGTTCGTGTCCACCTCCGTCACGGAGGGCACGGACGGAGCGATCTGCGTGTCCGGTCATTGGGAAATCCGCTCGGCTTCATGCCCTCGGCGGGGCGTCCGACATATGCGGCACGCCTAATTCCTCTAGCGACTGGAGGAGCAAGGGGTTTCGAACGTGGTGAGCGCATAAAATCCAATTCCGCGTGGCCGTAGGCATCAGTGAACCTCGTGCAGGCATTCACCGTGATCGGCCAGCACCTCGACGATGCGGCATTCCCGGACACTGCCCCGCGAGCATTGATCCAGCATCGCCTGGACCTCCACCCTCAACCCGGTGAGCCGCGCAATCCGGTCGTCGATGTCAGCGAGATGCCGGCGGGCGATTGCGTCTACCTCCCCGCACGGGCGTTCCGGCTGCTCGGCGAGATCGAGCAGCGCGCGGATGTCCTCGATCTCAAATCCGAGTTCACGCGCGTGCCGAATGAACCGAAGCCTGCGGACGTCGGCCGCGCCGTAGGTCCGCCGGTTGCCTTCCGTTCGGGACGCGCGCGGCAGGAGTCCGCGCTCCTCGTAGAATCGGATGGTCGGCACCTTCACGGCTGCCTGCCGCGACAATTCCCCGATTGCGATGGGCTTCAAGATATTTGCTCCTCTAGTCGCTAGAGGAAGTAGGGTCGCCTTAACCACAAGGAAGGCACCCGCCGTGACCGAAGCAGCGACCCTGGACAGGACCGACGTCCCGACGACCCGCCTGCGGGTGACCGGCATGGACTGCGCGTCCTGCGCGGCGAAGGTCGAGGCCGCCGTGCGCCGCCTGCCCGACATCGCGCAGGTGCAGGTCTCGGTGGCCGCCGAGACGCTCGCGGTGCGTCACGGACCCGGGACCGATGCGAGAATGATCGCTGACACCGTCCGCGGCCTCGGCTACGGGGCCGAGGACCCGGACGCCGTGGCGTTGGGGGATACCGCTGAGACACCTTGGTGGAGGGCGCCGAAAGCCCTGCTGGCGGCTTCCTGCGGCGCGGCCCTGGTGACAGCCTACGCGCTCGGGCACGTCGCGCCGATTACCGAGCGCTGGGCTTTCCTCGCGGCCATGGCGGTTGGGCTGGTGCCGGTTGCCCGACGAGCTATCTTGGCCGCCCGGCATGGGACGCCTTTCTCCATCGAGATGCTCATGACGATCGCCGCCGTCGGCGCGACCATCATCGGGGCGACCGAGGAGGCGGCGACCGTCGTCTTCCTGTTCCTGATCGGCGAAGTTCTGGAGGGCGTCGCTGCCGGTCGAGCCCGGGCGAGCATCCGTGGGTTGACCGGTCTCGTCCCGGAGACGGCGCTGCTGGAACGCGACGGCACGACTGAATCTGTGCCCGCCGCGAGCCTCAAGGTCGGCGCCACCGTGCTGGTGCGGCCGGGTGACCGCGTCCCGGCGGACGGGACCATCCTCGACGGCGGGAGCGACGTCGACGAGGCGTCGGTCACCGGTGAGAGCGTGCCGAGGCGCAAGGAGCCTGGCGACGCAGTCTTCGCCGGGACGGTCAACGGCGACGGGGCGCTCCGCGTCCGGGTGACCGCGGCTGCCAAGGACAACACCATCGCCCGGGTGGTGCAGCTGGTGGAGGAAGCGCAGGAGGCGAAGGCGCCGACCGAGCGCCTGATCGACCGGTTCTCCAGGGTCTACACCCCCGCCGTCGTCGCGGTGGCCACCTTGGTGGCGGTGGTCCCGCCGCTTCTCACGGGCGGCGCGTGGGGGGATTGGGTCTACAAGGGGTTGGCGATCCTGCTGATCGGCTGCCCCTGCGCGCTCGTCATCTCGACGCCGGCGGCCATCGCGGCCGGCCTCTCGGCCGGGGCCCGGCGCGGGCTTCTCATCAAGGGCGGCGCCGTCCTGGAGCGGCTGGCCTCGGTGACGACGGTCGCCTTCGACAAGACGGGAACCCTGACGGAGGGCAAGCCCGTCGTGACGAACGTGGTGGCATTCGGGAGGTCCGAGCGGGACGTGCTGTCGCTGTCGGGCGCCCTTGAGGGTGGCTCCTCGCACCCGCTCGCCCGGGCCGTGCTGGCCAAGGCCGCCGAGGCCGGAGCGCCGGTGCCCCCGGCATTCGGGGCCCAGGCATTCGGCGGCAAGGGCATCGCCAGCAAGGTCGGGGGGCTCGACTTGTTCCTTGGCTCGCCGAGGGAAGCCGGCGCGCGCGTGCCGTTCACGCCCGATCAGGAGGAGCGGGTCTCCGGGCTCCAGGGCGAGGGTAAGACCGTGTCCGTGCTCCTCGCGAACGGGGCGGTAGCCGGGCTGCTCGCGATGCGAGACGAGCCCAGGTCCGACGCGAGGGAGGGGGTCGACCGCCTTGCGTCGCTCGGCGTCGGCGCGATCATGCTGACCGGCGACACCGCGCGGACGGCCTGGGCCGTGGCGGCCGCGCTCGGCATCGAGGTGTGGGCCGAGCTCCTGCCTGAGGACAAGCAGCGGATCGTGCGGGAGCGCCAAGCCACTGGCGCCGTGGTGGCCAAGGTCGGCGACGGCATCAACGACGCGCCGGCGCTCGCGGCCGCGGACGTCGGTATCGCGATGGGTGGGGGCGCCGACGTGGCGCTTGAGACGGCGGATGCGGCGGCCCTGCACGGACGCGTCGCAGACATCGCCCGGATGATCGAGCTTTCGCGCCGGACGCTGTTCAACATCAGGACGAACATCGCCCTGGCGCTCGGCTTGAAGGCAGTGTTCCTGGTCACGACGGTTCTAGGGGTCACCGGCCTATGGCCTGCCATCCTGGCGGATACCGGGGCAACCGTGCTGGTGACGGCAAACGCGCTGCGGCTCCTTGGAGAGGGAAGATCGAGCGCCTGAGGCCCTTCACGTTCCCACCATGGGAGGTCCCATCCGTGTGCGACGTCATCAACGGGAGAGCGTCACGCAAAGCTTCAAGGTCAAAAGGATGGGCTGCGGCGGCTTAAAACGGTCGAGTGACGGATGGCGTTCGGACAGTTCGTCGGAGCCATCCGCTTTCGTGCCCCCTTCCCATCGAGGAGGAAGGAGAGTGCAACCTCTAAGGACTGGAGGTTTGGCCGGGATATGAACATTTCAATCGGAGAGCTGTCGCGCCGCACGGGCGTGAAGGTGCCAACCATCCGCTACTACGAGGGAGCAGGCTTGATGCCGGCCCCGACCCGCACCGAGGGCAAGCAGCGTCGCTATTTGGAGACAGAGATATCCCGGCTCAATTTCATCCGTCATGCGCGCGAACTCGGATTCGAGATCCAGGCGATTCGCGAGTTGCTGGCTCTGTCCACCGAGCCGGACCGGTCCTGCGCGGAGGTGGACGGCATCGCCCGTCGACACATGGCCGAGGTCGAGCGTCGAATCGGGCAACTCGTGGCTTTGCGCGGAGAGTTGCGGCGCATGGTCGAGGCATGTGGCCACGGTCGGGTGGGGGAGTGTCGGGTGATCGAGACGCTGGCCGACCATCGACAGTGCGCGCATGAGCACGGCCGCATCTCCTGAATCCGGGACCTGCTCAGGAAAAGCCGGGCAAGCTTGCGCCGTGTCGGCCATGACGCAGCGCTGGTTTATCCGCCACGAAAGTTTCAGCTCGTGCTGCGGTCAAAGGTCTTTCGGATGAACACGTTGGGCCTGCCGACCCTCGCTGTTCTCGCCGTAGCCGTAAATAGGACCCGCACAGCACCTTATCGACCGTGCCGGCTGGCTTCGCGTCGCGGCGTTTAGCACCAACGATGGACCCGTATCGACCGCGAGCCTCAGCGTCGGCGTCGCGGTGTCCGCCACGCACAAACGGGGAGATCCTGATGGCTAGCGCGATGTCGATGGCGGTCGGGAAGTGCCCTTCGGTCAATTCCCGGTCCGAGACCGAGCGGGCCGACCGCGAGCGGCTCGAACTCACCGACGACCCCTGGCGAAGCGCCAAAATCTCGCTCGCATCTACGTCGAGCGCGGGCCCGAATACACGGAGGTAGCGGCCTCGCTGGTGTTCCTCGCCATTCTCGGCGCCCTCGGGGCGAAGGCGGGTGGTGCCGCAGTGCCGCGGGCGACGGTACAGTACAGGTGACGTTCCGGGGATCACTCGCCGTGGGCGTCACCGCAGGCATCGGGAGCCTCGTCGGCAAGGTCGTGTGACGAGGCTCGAAGGCAGGACGGGGTGAGCCTGGAACGCGCCGAGAACCGCCACCGGGGGATTTCGAGCCTCAATCCCCCTGCGACGCACGCCTGCCGCGGGCGGGGCGCGGCTTGGCGGAACCGCCCGAGGGACCCGGGTCGGAGACGATCCCGGCTTCCTGGACTCCCTGTCCGAAGGGAGCCGCCGGGACGCCCGCCTCCGTTCTCCGCCCGCTCACGATCACGCCGACGTATCCCTCGCCCGCGATGAAACGGGCGCCCGCGCCGCGAAGGGCCGCGACCAAGCGCTTCGCAAGCGCGACTCGGATCGCGATGAAGCCGTTCTCGTAGTCGTTGATCGACTTCTTCGAAACGCGCGCCAGCAGGTGAAGCTCCTGCTGGGTGAGACCGACCAGCAGGCGGGCGGCTTGGCATAGGTATCCTGGCACGGTCCGGTCCGGAGGGAAATCCGCAGCCGAGGCGAAGTCCACTCCCCGAGGCGCGTCGGGCGAGGCTTGAAAGATTTTTATAGCACAGGTATAATTGGGAACTTCAACAAGCACCGCCGACTGCCCGCCCCCGCCCGACTGATCGTCGAGCGGGAGGGCCGCTTTCCGCCTTTGGGGTTTCGCCATGATCATCGCGCTGTTCGGCGGCGATGGCCGTGCCGTTGGCACGCACGCCGCCTTCCTGATTGCCCGTGCCGCAGCCTCGGTCGGCACCGCCACGACGCTCCTGCGCGTCGTAGGCGCGCACGAATCCCGGCTGCCTCGACTCGACAGCGTGCCGGACACGCTGCGCGTTGTCGAGCTTTGCAGGGACGGTCCCTCCTTCGCAGAGGACTTCCCGCGGGAAGCGGCCGCCGATCCCGCGCGACGCCTCGTGGTGCTCGACCTGCCGCCAGGGTGGGCGGCGGACTGCCCGGTTGATCTCGGGGAATGTCCCAGGGTGATCGCCGTCGGACCGTCCGTCCTCGAACGCGCCATGGCCGTGTCCATGCTGCGCGCGACCGCGCATGCCGCCGTCCCTTGGCTGCTGGGGTGCGGTTTCCCCTCACTCGGAGCGTCCGACCGAACCGTGCGCGACACGGCGGCGGCCGCGGGCCTGGACGACACCTCGATCCGCGTGATCCCTCGCGGCCTGCCGGCTCCGCTGCGGGACGCCGCCGCCCCGGCCCATGGATCCCTGCTCGCGTCCCTGTCCGTTCGCGCTGCGCTTCGCGTGCTGAACGCGGTCGTACCCGGTGCGGTCCCGATGCCGGGGCATCCCGGCGACGTCATCGCTCCCGTCCTGGCCGGGATGGGCGAGGCGGACCGCCGCGACGCGCAGGACCGGCTCCGGGACCTTGCCGATGCCTTGGACGCCGCGGAGGACGGCGAATACCCGTCCGCGGAGGAGCTCGCCGCCGCCCCCGTCCTTGAGGAATGGGAGTTCGGGATGCGGCCGGTCGCGGCGCTCGTCGGTCGCGTCACGCACCATCCGGACTTTCCCCCAGGTCGCCGGGTCCGAACCTCGGAAGTCTACGTTTCCGACCGTCGTACCTGGGCGCGCACCTATTCCAGGCTCTACCGCCTGGGACGGCCCGCCGGTCCGCGTCCCTCCCTGCAGTAGCGCACCGTCTCCCTTTCCGTCGAGGCGGGTCGCCCCTCCCTCGCTCGAAAGGCGGAAGCCGGTCCCGCCCGTCGAGATGTGGGCGGGGGAGCCCTCGCCGCCTGTCCGGGCGGCCATGCGAGGATGTCAGGAGATGCCCGTGCACCCCCAAGGCGAACGTCGCTGGGCGCTGCCGGCGGCGGGCGGTTCGACGTCCCTCACCAGGTTGTGGCGGACGGTCGGGCCGGGCGCCCTCGCGCCCGATCTGGCCAAGCCGTTGCTGGCTGCGGCGACGGCTGCCCTCCAAGGGTCCGGTCCCTCCGTGGCCGCCTCGGAATGGGAAGACGCCCCGGCGGCGCTCCGCGACGCCCGGGCGGTCCTCGGACGATGCGGTCCGGCGCATCCCGACGTCGACGTGGTCGCCACCGCGGCGCTCGCGCTGGCGCTTCGCGGCGAAAAGGCTGCCGCGACGTTCCTCGCCGATGCGCTCGACCGTCTCGCCGCCGACGGGGCGGGCGGACCGCACCATGCCCGGTTCGCCTATGCGTGGCGGTCCCGGGTGGAACTTAAGCCGGCGGGCGTCTCCGCCGGGAGCGACGACGGGGCGCCGGACCGGCTGCGGCTTCCGGGTGACGACACCGAGGGAGAACCGATGCGCCTATGGATCTTTTCGGACCTGCACATCGACATCGGGAGTCCATGGACCCCAGCCTCGATCCCCGGGGCCGATCTCGCGGTGGTCGCCGGCGACGTCGGCGAGGGCCTCGTCAAGTCAATCGCGTGGCTCGCCGCGACGGTCCGGCCGCATATGCCGGTCGCGTTCGTGGCCGGAAACCATGAATTCTACCGTCGATGCCTGCCGGACGAGTTGCAGGCGGGGCGCGCGGCCGCGATGGAGGCCGGAATTCACCTCCTGGAGAACGACACCGTCCGCTTCGGCGACGTCGTGGTCTCGGGATGCACCCTGTGGACGGATTACGAGCTCGACGGACCGGCGACGCGGGTCCCCGCCATGCGGGACGCACGCGTGGGCCTCAACGATCACCGCCTCATCGCCTGGAGCCGCAAGCCGGAGTGGCGGCGGTTCCGGCCGGAGGAGGCGCTCGCGCTGCACCTCGCGTCACGCCGCTTCCTCGAAACCGCGCTCCGGTCCGCCGCGGACGCGACGACGCGGGCGCACGTCGTGGTCACGCATCACGCTCCCGCGGCGGGGAGCGTCGCGCCGCGGTTCCTCGGCAAGCCGCTCAATGCCGCCTACGCGTCGCGGTTGGACGACCTGATCGAGGCCGGTCGGCCTTCGCTCTGGGTCCACGGGCACACCCATACGCCGTTCGACTACCGCCTCGGCGGGACCCGCGTGCTCTGCAACCCGCGAGGATATCCCGGCGAGAACCCGCGCTTCCAGCCCGGGCTGGTCGTCGAGGTCTGAGACCGCCCGGGGCGGCCGCCCCGCCCTGACTGCCTCCCGCAAGCCGAGAGCCGATGGAGACGCCCTTGCCGGACTTCGCCCGTGAGCCTCGTGCGCTAGGATGCCGGGGAGCACCTCCGCCGCATCCCATCCCGTTCCGCTCCCCGGGCTCGACCGGAACGGGATCGGCGGCCGCCGGGGGGCTACGATGACGCGGCATGTTCGCCCCCCTCGTCGTGTTCCGGGCGCCGAGGTCCCGGAGCCGTTGCCGCTTCCGTTTCGGCCCCGAGCGCGGATCGACCCGACGCCCGAGGTGCGGACGGCCTGTCCCGGACCGGCCTCCGTCGGGAGCCGAAGGGAGAACGCGAGGTTCTGGATCCTGTCCGACCTGCTCGTCGACCGCAATCCCGAGTTCCGGCTCCCCGATCCGCTTCCTGAGTTCGACGTCCTGCTGGTCGCGGGCGGAGTGGCCATCGGGCTGGACGTCGCGTTGAACTGGTTGGCGCGGGCCCTGGACGGCAGACAGGGGAACAGGCCCGTCCTGATGGTGGCGGGCAGCGCGGAGTTGTGGTCCGAGACGCCCATGGTGGAGGCGGTCGCCCGCGGCCGGGAGCTCGCCCGGGACCTCGGCATCCACCTGCTCGCCGACGACGCGGTACGCATCGGTCCCGAGGCCGGCGGCGGGACCGTGGTGGTCGGGGCGACCCTGTGGACCGACTGGTGCCTCGAAGGGAGCTTCGAGGGCCGCCTGGCCAGGGTCGCGGCCCGCCACAGCTGGGCGGATTGCCGGCGCGTCCTGCTTCGGCGGGGGCGCCCGTGGTCGCCGCTCGACGCCCTCGGGGCCCATGCAAGATCGCGGGGATACATCGAGGACGCCCTCACCAGCATCGTGTGTCAATCGCTGAACGTCGCGAGGGGACCCGGGACGCTCGTGCCCGGTGTTCGCCCCGGGGACCGCGCCGTCGTGCTCACCCACTTCGCGCCTTCACGCCGTTCGCTGCCCGACGCCTGGACGGGATGGCTCGGGGACGCCTGGCTGGCAGCCTCGCATGCCTCGGACCTGGAGGATGTCATGCACGCCTGGGGGGCGCCGACGCTCTGGGTCCACGGCCGGGCCGTCGCCCCGGCGGATTACCGCATTGGCCGGACCAGGGTGGTCGCCAACCCCTTGCGGCGTTGGGATGCGGCCGATGCCTTCGACTCAGCCTTGGTGGTCGAGGCCTGAGATGGGAACGTCGACCTACGGCCCAGGGCCGCCCGCACCAAGCTCCTCGGACAGGCCGACGGGCATCGGGAGCCGGGAAAGGTTGGGCGGGGACGGCGCCCTTCGCTGGCTTCCCGCCTCGGGCTGCCGCCGCCACGACTTTTCCCAGCCGCCAAAGACAGCAGTGGCTTGATCGTATTATATATCACAGGTATAATATAGGTATTCTCAAAAGTCGTGGCCAATTCGACAGCCGGGCCAATCGGTTTGGGGGCTGTGAAGCCGAGCCCGTCCGCCGCGCGGCGACCGCCTATTCGCCTATCGGGTCGTTCCGGCTCCCCGCGGGGGCACCGGCCGAGTTTTTCGAAAGCGTGACGGATTCGTTGACCGCCTTGGAACGGGCGGGGCTGCTGGAGGTGGATATGGCATCGGAGCCTGGCCGGGTGGTTTCGTGTTCGGTTTTGCGGCGTGCGATCCGAACCCCGCGGCGCGGCGTGCCGCCCAGGGTCGAAGCCGGCGTGGTGGCGGCTTGGCGGACGTACCCGCCTGGACGCCTCGACCGGGCGGAAGCAACGGCCCTCGCGCGGCTGCTGGCGACGACGTCGATACTCGGCGAAACGCGCTGGTCCGCGGCAAGGGACGGGGACGCGGCCGCGGCCACGGCGCTCGCCATCCGTCACGTCCGCACGTGCGGCGCGGCTTCGGTCGCGTCGGATCTCGTGATGGGCAATCTCCTGCTGATGGCCGAGCGCGGCGACGCGACCGCGCCGGCGGTCATCGCCTACGCCCTGCGCGCGCTGGCACGGCGCAGCGCCGACGAGCGCCGGCTCATGCGGCTCGCGGCGCGATGGGCGCGACCGAGGATGCGCAAGTCTCGCCGCCGCTGAACCATCGGCCCCCCACCATCGAAGTCCCGTGCGAAGCCGGAGGATGCCATGCCCGAACCGAACGAGGCGGCCTGCGCGATGGCGCGCGCCTTCGTCGAGGCGTTGCGGAAGGAAGCCGCGAGCCCGGATCCATCATGGTGCCTGGACGAAGCCGAGCTCGACGCGCTCGCGCTCGGCCGGCGGGAGGCATCACTCATGCCCCGGCTGGCCGCCGACGTCGTGGCCGCCGCGGTCATGCTGGGGCGCGCGTTCGCTCCGGCAGGACCTCCCGCGGCCGATGACGGCTTCCCCGTCCTACTGGTGCGCGTATCCTCTCCGGATTGGGTGGAGCCGATGCGGTGCGTCGTGGGACCCTGCCTCCTCGGACTGGGATGGAGGGTTCGGGATGGCGAGGGCGGGCGCGGGGCCTGGAACGACCGCAGCCGGCGGGAGGTCGTCGTGTTCGCGCGTGACGGGGCCTCGCGCGAGCATAGGCCCGACCGCGGCAACGAAACCGTCGGCGCGGCCGTGGTCGCCGGCGTCCCGCTCATCGGCGTCGCGTCGGATCCCGCCAGGACGCTGCCGCGCGACTTCCTGCGCGCCGTCGACCGGGAGGTTCTCGTCGCTCCGCTCGACGCCGAGGTGCTGAGCCTGGTGATCGAGGCGGTGACCGGCGAGGTTCCGCCCCTCGCCGCGCTCGGGGACTGCGTGGCGGTCCGGGCCGCCGCCGACCTTCGGCTCGGTATCCGCCCGGGTCGCGGGGCATCCGAGGCCCTGGAGCGCCTCGGGCGTTCGCGCCTGCGAGAGAGGCAGCGCACCGCGAACGCGCCCCGCCTTGAGGACTCGCTCGGTCTCGGAGCCGCCCGGGATTGGGGGCTCGGCCTGGTGGCGGACCTACGGTCGTGGCACGAGGGGATCATCCCGTTCGCCGCCTGTGAATCGGCCGCCCTCGTCAGCGGGCCGCCCGGCACGGGCAAAACACGGTTCGCGGCGGCCCTGGCCCGAAGCGCGAACCTACCGCTTCATCCGGGCTCCCTCGCGCAGTGGCAGGGCTCCCGTGACGGACATCTTGGCCATACCCTGGGCGCCATGCGGCAGTTCTTCGAGGAAGCGCGGCGGTCGCCTTGCGTGGTCCTGATCGACGAGCTCGATTCCTTTGGAGATAGGAATACTTTCTCAGAACATCATCGCGATTACTCCAGCCAGGTCGTCAACGCCCTCCTGGAACACCTCGACGGCGCCGTCGGCCGCGAAGGGGTCGTCGTCGTCGGCACGACCAACCATCCTTCGAGGATCGATCCTGCGATCTTGCGCTCGGGGCGGCTTGAACGGCACTTTCGGATCGAGCTTCCCGGTCTCGACGCGCTGACCGGCATGCTGGTCCAGTATCTCGGGACCGACGCCGATGACCTCGACCTTGCGCCGGTGGTCCCGCTGCTGCGGGGCATGACGGGTGCCGACGTCGAGGCGCTGGTGCGGCGGGCGCGTGGCAGCGCGCGACGGGCCGGCCGCACCCTCACGGTGGACGACATCCTGGCAGGCTCCTCGGATGGGACGCCGGCGCTCGGGGATGGGCTCCGGATGCGCTGCGCCGTCCACGAGGCCGGGCATGCGGTCGCGCTCCTGGCCAGCGGCGCGAGCGGACCGGTGACGCTAACCATCGCCCCGACCGGCGGCCTGACCGAGCATGCGCTCGTCGATGCCTACGGAGCCCTGACCGAGGGCGACTTCGAACGGTCCCTGGTGATGATCCTGTCGGGCCGCGCGGCCGAGGAGGTGCTCCTGGGCGACGTCTCCGCCGGCGCGGTCTCGGATCTCGCCGAGGCGACCCGATGCGCCGCGGCGATGGAGGCGTCGTGGGGGTTCTCGGCCGATTTCCCGCTGCTGTCCCTGGCCCCCGCCCAGGACATCGACCTGGCCCGGATGCCCTGGCTGATGCGCCCGGTCCTTGAGCGGCTCCGGCTGGCCTACGAGCGCGCGTGCGACCTCATGCGGACCGAGCGCCTCGCCCTCGAACGGATCGCGGAGGCCCTGTTCCGCACGGCCTACCTCGACGACGCGGCCATTCGGGCGTTGTTCTCGGGAAAGGCCGCCTCCCCCCGACGCCGCGCCGGTCCGGGCCGCGGTGCCCACCGCACGCACGACATCTGAAGTGGAGAGGCCATGACGTCCTTCGTACGCCGACCGATTGCATGCCGGGACCCGTCCGCGTCGCGCTCACCCGCCCGTCGCCCGCTCGCGGAACGGACGTTGTTCGACGCCGCCTCACCCGGGGCGGAGCCGCGCCCTGACACCATGCGACATCCCTTGCGCCGCCGCGACTTCGACGAGGGCAGCCCGGACACGTTGATGATGCTCGACATCGAGACCGTTCCGGACCCGATCCTAACGCCCGCGGATTGGCCGGCCGACCGGTTTCCAAAGGCCATGTGGCATCAGGTCGTCGCCATCTCGGTGATCGAGGCGGGGGTCGGTCGGGAGCCGGGCACGGGGGTCGAGACCTACGAGTTGCGGTCCTGCCGCAGCGGCGGCGAACCGGGATGGGACGAGGCACGTCTGCTGCGCGCCTTCTGGCGGCTTTTCGAGGGGGGACGCTACAGGCTCGTCACCTGGAACGGCAGGGCGTTCGACATGCCGGTGGTCCTCGCCCGCTCGTTGATGCACGGTCTCGCGGCCCCCGCATGGTTTCTTCGCGGAACGCGCTGGGCCAATTACGGGCAGCGCTACGCCCAGGACTGGCACCTCGACCTCATGGATGCGATCTCAGCCTTCGGGGCGGCCTCGCGTCTCACCCTGGAGGAGGCTGCGGCGGCGGTCGGCGCACCGGGCAAGATGGGCGAGCACGGGTCCTGCGTCGCCGAATTGGTCGCGCGCGACGAACTCGGTCGGGTGCGGGACTACTGCGAGACCGACGTGGCGAACCTCTACGTCATCTTCATGCGCTGGGCGCATCTGACGGGCAGGACGGATGCCGCGGGCCACGATGCAGCCGTGGAGGGATTCCTGCGCTACCTCGATGCGGAGGGGCCGGCCCGCCCGCACTTGGCGGCCTTCGCGCAGGAATGGCGACGGACTGGATCGCGCGCGCCGATGCATGTGGGTCGAACGACCGGGTCGGGTGCGGTGGTGGCTGGTCCGGACACCTGTCACGGAGCTCGACGGAGCTCGCTTGGGGCCTGAGGGCCGGGTCGCGGAGTAGCCAATCCTCGGGATGCCCCATGAGCGGGCGGCGGGACGCAGGTCCCGCGCCCGGATCCGCCGGTCCGGCGTGAGACCGCGATAAAACCGGGCGTTAGCCACGAGTGAGTCGAAGGCGTCGAAAGCCATCGGGGTAAATCGACCGTAATGGCTGGCGTGCGAAGGATCGGGCAACGGCCAGCAAGCCCAGGGGGGAACAGCCGATGACCCTGCCGCGCCTTTCGCGACCACTTGAATATAGCCGCGCTTGGGTGGCGCTCGGGGTCCTGGCACCTATCGGCGTGCTGATCGTGTCGGCGTCGATGCTCCTCGATCTTCGTCGCGATGCCTGGGACAAGGCCGAGCAGACCTCCAGGAACCTCATGCAGGTCATCGAACGCGACATCGCCCGCAACGTCGAGATCATCGACCTTTCGCTGCGGGCCGTCGTCGACAACCTGCGCGCGCCCGAGACCGCGGAAGCGAGCCCGAAGGCACGGCAGATGATCCTGTTCGACCGTGCCGCGAGCGCCAGGGACCTCGGCGTGATGCTGGTCCTGGACGGGAACGGCGACAGCAGCCTCGTGATCACTCAGAACCAGTACGCTGCCTGTGTCGCTGCTCGCTCAGACGTGATCACCGCGCAAACCCAGCTTCAGACAACCGAAGCCTTGAGCATTGCGGTCGAGCTCAGCCGGGCGACACTGACGACGAACAAATGAAGACTATGAGAAGTCGCCTCGCAGATGATGACGCAACTAGATCGCAAAATCGATATCAGACTGAGCCGAAACCGGATCTACCGTTGAGCATCCGGCCCCGACGACAAATAATAGTATAGCAGGCACACTCGACCGTGCTCAGTAACCGTAGTGGTAATCAAAGCTCGGAGCGTAACCACAACCGTAGTGGCCGTAGTATGGGCTGTGCGCCACGAGCCCATCGAGCGCCAAGCCACCGATCAATCCAGCTGCAACGGGGACCCCGTAGTAACCCCGCCTATGGCCGTAATGTCCGTGTCCTCTGCGGTAGCCGCGACCGCTATAGTAGCGGCGCCCATAGCCAAAACCACCATACCCATAAGTGCGACCGTGGCCGCCATAGTACCTGTGGCCTCCGCCATGGCCGCCATAAAACCCATGTCCTCCGCCATAGCCGCCATGATGGCCTTCAGCCTGGGCCGCACTCGGAATGGCCACGAGGCTGATGACGAGCGTGACCGTCAGAAGGCCGACACTCAGTGCCGTCTTCACCCTACCAAGACGAGCCATAACTATTTCTCCTTTGCGTTGCGCGTCCCTTCCCGAAGACTCGTTTGAGCGGGTCAAGGCCCTCTGCCTTGCCCAACGCCTGAACGCACGGGTGCGATCCGGCAGGCTCTGCTGAATGGTGTTTTCATCCCACCTCGCCCGCGCGCTTGGCAGGAGCGTTCCATCACATGACTTCGAAGAAAGCAAATAAGGTGAAGAGTTATACAGTAATAAAAATATATTTTATAGCCACAGCTAAGCTGTAAATTCCCCTTGTTTGTACGTCAGCTTCAGAAGCAACTGAATTGATCTGTGCTAGTCGGCCTAGACAATATCGTTGAAATGTAGACGAGGGGCGACCTGTAATGGCCACCCGTCGCTTATTCACAGCTCTTTTTATCTCAAGGCGTCAGTGACGTTCCCGCGGGGCATCGCCATGGTGTCCCTCTCGACGCTCTTCGTGGTGCTCTCTGCGAGGTTCATGATGGCCGCCCTCGCTACGCTCTTCGACAACGCGTCGTCCGTGGCTATCGCCTTCCACCCGAACCCCGCCCGGATTGACATCGATATGCTGAGCGAAGACTGCTGTTGGAGATACGGCAAAGGCCGCAGCGATCATTGCTCTTGCTGACTTTTTCATCACGACATCATTCTCCTGTGCTCGGATTTGGAAGAAAAAACATGGCTGTGCTTTGCTTCCGGATCGGATTTCGTTACGTCGGAGAATTATTCTGAGTAACGAACTATTTGCCGTCATCCGATGACTGAGTCCCGCCAACCTCGCCTAATGCTTGGGCTCAAGACAATCTTTGCGGGATCAAGCTTCTAGTTTGTGTCCCTAGTGGCCACCACCCCTGTGATGACCGCCGCCACCCGAGCGTCCGTGCCCACCGGAATAGCCATGTCGCCGACCGCCGCCGTGCCCACTGTACGATCTGCGATGTCCGCCGCCATAGCCGTGCCGACCGCCGCCACCGTGACCGCCGTAGCCGCCACCATGACCGCGGGAATGACCGTAGCCATGGCCTTGGGCGGCTGCCGGTTCGGGGATTGTTGCCAAGCCAAAGCCTAGTGCGAGCGCAGCAAAGCCAGCGATGAGTGAGGCTCTGAATTTAGACGTACGTGTCATGGAATAAACTCCGCAATTACGGGGATCGATTTCGTGTGGCGACCTTGGCAGGTTCAACGACCGCCGCCGAAGACGATGTGAACAGCGAGCGGCGGCGGGTGCGCATTTCCTACAGGCACGTAACGCTCGACGGGACGGAAAAGTCGAAGTCTCGTTCCAAAATGATCCGCAAACGGCCGTTTTCGGCGCAAAGCCGGCGACGAGCGAGGCAACCAGGAATTGCTGCGCTTAAATTGTCCCGCATCTCTGCTGCACAATCAGCGTACCCATAATACCAATCGGTACGGGTGAGGACTCGCGGGTTTACGCGGAAGCGGCGGATGTGATTCGATGTGGCAAGCTAGGAGGTTTGCCATGTCGAAGGCCGTGGATCTGCGCGAGGATTTCGATGCGGATACCCTGCGACGTCTGGCGCGGAAGAGCCGCGATGCCGGTCAGAGCCGGCGGCTTCTCGCGCTGGCCGCGATCTACGAGGGTGGGAGCCGGACGCAGGCCTCGCGGATCGGCGCGGTCGGCCTGCAGACGGTGCGCGACTGGGTGCTGGCCTTCAACGCGGCCGGGCCGGACGGCCTGATCGAGCGCAAGAAGCCCGGCCCGCGGTTCAAGCTCGACGCGGCCCAGCGGCAGGCGCTCGCGGTTGCCATCGAGGAAGGGCCGGACCTGCAACGGGACGGCGTGGTGCGCTGGCGGCTGAAGGACTTGGCGGCTTGGCTGTTCGCGCGCTTCGGCGTCAGCCTCGACGAGAGCAGTGTCGGACGGGAGGTGAAGCGGATGGGCTATGCCAAGCTGTCGGCCCGTCCGCGCCATCATCAGCAGGACCCGGCGGCGCTGACGGCGTTTAAAAAAACCTCCCCGCCCGCGTGAGCGCGATCCGCGCCCAACTGCCAGTCGACACGCCGCTCGAACTCTGGTGGCAGGACGTCCTTCGAGAGCCTCAGGATGAGAGCCCGCGTCGGTCAGAAGAACACGGTCCCGCGCCGGTGGGCGCGCAAGGGCAGCCGGCCCACGGCGCCCAAGGATCAGCGCACGGCGTCCGCCTACATCTTCGGGGCGATCTGTCCCGAGAAGGGCAAGGACGCCGGTCTCGTCCTGCCCCGCTGCGCCACACCGGCCATGAACGCGCATCTGGCCGAAATCAGCCGCGCCGTCGATCCCGGCGCGCACGCCGTCCAAATCCTCGACGGCGCCGGCTGGCACGTCGCCGCCGACCTCGTCGTCCCCGACAACTTCACCTTGCTGACGCTGCCGTCTCATGCGCCCGAACTCAACCCGGTCGAGAATGTCTGGCAGTTCCTGCGCGAGAACTGGCTCGGCGACCGGATCTTCGACTCCTACGAGGACATCCTCGATCAATGCTGCGAGGCTTGGAACAAGCTCGTCGCACAGCCTTGGATGATCATGTCGCTCGGACTGCGCGAATGGGCCTATCGGTTATGAACCATGCCGATTGGTATTAGCCGGCGCTTGGACCACGTGCGTTCTGAGGAGTTCTGGGATCGCGTGATGCACGAAGCCTACGAGATCCTGCCTGCGCAAGGCAGCATGTCGGTTGCGGACATCATGGTTCGGCTGCGAATGACGACGCTGAAGGGCGGCCGCTTGGTCAAGGAAGCGCTATCCGAGGGGATGCCGCGCAAGAAGATCGAGATCAGCGTCGAATACGAGCGATACTTCCAGAGGGTTGGCAAGGACGCCTATGCGCGCCTCCCAGGCTGGGACGGCGCGCTGGGCAAGCGGACGCGCGCCGGGTAGGGTTGGCGAAGTGTCCGGCGCCTCCCGAGAGCGCCGGCGGGCTAAACTCACCTGGACCTCAGGAAGGATTGGCGCAGCTTCGGCCCTGCGTCACCAAAGGTCCTCCTCGTCGAGACGCTGCAGGGCCGAAACATGCAGCCGCAAGCTGTCCGATAGCTCGCCTCGGACCAAGGCGAGGTCCCCGAGTTCGTCGAACGCGACGTCGAGCAGTTCGGGACCCATCACCTCGACGAAGGCTCCTTGGGTCTCCTCATCGTATTCGGTGGATTCGACGACGCGATCTGATACCGCCCTCAGCCTGCCCAACCGTTCCCTGGTCGGCGGAAGGCGCCGGCGTGTGGCCCTTCCGGTTGAGCTTGACGGAGCCTTATCCTGCTCAACGTCGCGCGGACTCGCGTGCCTCATCGTCTCACTCCCGTTGCTAGAGTGCGCTTCGTGTCTGGGGAACCGGAGTCGTAAATCGTCTGACACCGGTCGCGGCCATGTGCTCGCGGTCGGGCGGTTGATCTGCAGGGCGGGGCAGCCTACCGCCCGGGGGACTTCGACGTCGCGATACCGTCCGACCACTGGCGCAGGGGCAGCCAAACCCTATCGGCACTTGGCGGCACCAGCGTCGTATTTATATCGCCAGTATATTCTACCGCCGATCCGCCTGCTTGACCATCACCCTCGCCGCGCCGGACCAGGATGGTCGTGTCGACCTGTGGATTGCGGGAACTTCGGTAAGGGGAATTCGGCAACGGCCCGGCAGCACCGACGACAGGCATAGGGTCAGTGCTCTCCGGGATGGCCCTGGGGGCCATCGGTTCCCACGTCATCTCGGTCAGCGGCTGTGCTTTTGCTCCTCAGGAGCAGGCCGATTGCTCCGAGCCTAGCCGCCCGGCAAACGTCGTGAATGCCCTTCACGGGCTGCTTGGTACGGACCGAAGCCGACGCCCTGGACACCTGCCCGTACCGACGGAGCATTCGCAACGGGGACTGGGACGACAAGGTCGGAGGTGGCGCTCGCGGATATCGCAAGTCAGGTGGCGGTTCCGCGGCGTCGTAACGCGCCATACCGCTTCCGCATCGACCTTTGAGGTTCATTGAGAACGGAAACGGTCTCTTGCAACTGGACAGGCTACCTTCGGCACCGCGTGCGGCCGCGATGCCCTTTCGTCCCGTCGGTCGCCGCACATGGCGACGAGTTCCGGATCGGCCTCCGGTATTGCAGTTGTATATATCTGCGGTATAATTAGAGACTTCACCCACGTTTCGTCGATGCGGCGCGGCCGTCCCAGAAGGGGCGGCCGACGCGCGTTTCTCGTACGCCAGCCGCCATGCGCGATCCAGGGGTAATTTCAATGGAACAGGGGGAGCGAACGATGTCGTTCGGCATCCAGAGGTTTCGGGGCGAATCGTCCAGTTCAGGACGGCCGCTCACGGTCTTAGACGCATTGTTCGAGGGCTTGGTGGGGATGGCCGCCGAACGGTCGGACGCCCAAAGGCTGGTCGCGCGCGGACAGAATAGGAAAGTTGCCGGTCGGGACTTGTACGCGGGCGACCTGGAATTAGATGTCGCCGTGACGCGAAATGCTCCGGCCAGGATGCGAAATTCACGTCGCGATGGTGCAGCGGAGACCCGGCCCCGTGGACGGGAGAGACGAAAATCACGGCCAAGCGCCCGAAGTCGCTTGTCGGCGGGAGCGAGCCGAAGCGTACGTGGCGTCGCGCGGCATGGATTCGAACGCCGGTCGCTACCGGGATGCCTGGAAGGATGACCGCTTGCGACCCGGCCAGGTGCGTCGAGGAGAACGTGACGGTCTCGGGCGGAGTCAAAGGAAAGCCATCCGGCGCACCGAGATGGACGTAAAGCGAACCCGCGCACGTCCCGGCTATCGCGTCCTCAGGCAAGCAATTCTCCCTTCTCTTCGCATGGAGCGGCGTTGCGATGGCCCACGGTGAACGGACGACCGACCTGATGCCTGGCGCCGTGGATCTGCGGCAGGTGGTCGATACGACGGCATTGTGCCCTCTGGACCGGTTGGCCCTTCGACGGAACCTGGATGTCGAACGCCGTGACGGCTTCGGCCCACCGGACAAGCTTGTGCCCGTGGGCCTCTACGCTCGCTACTCGTCTAATAAGCAGAAGGAGATGAGCATCGAGCGTCAGGTCAAGGTTGTAACCGCTTACATGAGGAAGCTTGGTTACGCGATTTACGTGCTGTATGACGACCCTGCTCGAAGTGCCCGATCAATGCGTGATCGTGAAAGCCTGCAGCGTTTGCTCGAAGACTGTCGGTCTGGCAAGATAAAAGTCATCATGGTTGAGGACTTTGACCGGTGGTCCCGCGAAACTTACGATGCGGTCGAAGTATGCGAGGAATTGAATGAGCTTGGCGTGGAATTTCATAGCGCCGGCGACTTCAAGGCACTGAACAAGAAGGAGGTCATCGAAGCGGCACTCAAGGCCGAGGCGGATCGGGACCGTCGCACCCTGATCATGGGCATGGGCAGGTTCCAGCACGCTGCCCAGGGCGGCGCCCATTCCGGTGCGTTCTTCGGATATCGGTACGGCGAAGAAAGGGGCTTCCTCGTGCGTCACCCCGAGGAAGAGAAGACCATATTTTCAATCTTTGAAATGGCAGCCGCGGGAATTTCCTACCGAAGCATCGGCCGGATCATGAAGGAACGCGGGGTTGCAGGACCGACGAAGGATTGCAGATGGACGAAATCGACCGTTGCGAACGTTTTGGGCCAGTTGGCCTATACGGGTAGATGGTACTATCCATTTACCTTGAATACGTTCGACCGCAAATCGGGGAAGGTCACCGTCCAGCGTCGGCATCCGAGCGAGATGACCCGCAACTACTTCGATCACCTTCGAATTGTGCCAGACGATCTGTTTTTCGCTGTCAACGAGAAGCGACGCCCCCGGGGGAAGCAGAAGTTCGAGCACAGCCACTTCTTGGCCGGAAAGGCGACGTGCGACTGCGCCGGGGTCGAAGGCCAGCGGTTCACCTTGGGTGGTCGACAGCTAACCTGCAACGTCTGGTCGGACGGGGGCTGCTGCCCGGCGAGGCGTCACTCCGTTATGCACGAGACCGTGGAGCGCGCCGTCCTCACCGCCGTTTGCGGCAAGCTGCGGTCCTTCGTCGGCGAGGAGGATTTCGCGGCTGCCGTCGACCGCTCGCTACGTGAGGCCTCCGCCGCCCGCCGCGCCGCCCGTGCGGATGTTGCGCGTAAGATTGCGGTCACCCGCGAACAGCTTCGCCGGGCGCTCGTCAAGGAGCTTGAATCGACCTATCCATCCGACCTGTTGTCCGAGGAGAGGAGCCGGCTGACGGGGGAGCTCGCAGACCTTCAGGCCCGTTCGGCGGGCCTCGCCGAACTGCCCGAGGTGGACGAAGCCGGTGAGAGGCTTCGAACACTTTCCGCCACGTTGGATCACCTTATCGAGCGGGTGCCATTCAGGGCCTTGACGGAGGCGGAGGCGAAGGTCTCCGCCGCCCTTGCCCGCCTCGTCCAGCAGGTGGTGGTCATACGGGATGGCCGGCCGGCGGGGACCTTGGGCCTGGCCATCCACCTGGACTTCTTGGCGTTCCTACAGGAGGACGGGAGCTGCGGCTCGCCCGGTGTTAGCTTGGACGTGATCCATGTCGATGTCGAGCAGCCGATGGGACGCCATGTCCGCCTTCGCGAAGACGCCCAGCGGCTTATGGCAACCGGAGGTTATCGGATCGACGACGCGCGTTGGGCCCTCGTCGCCAAGCACCTCCCGGACGTCACGGGCCACAGGAATGACTCGCGCCACATCCCGACGCGGGCTCTGGTCGACGCCCTCCTGCTCCGGCTCCGGACGGGCCTGCCTTTGCTGTCGGCGGCGTTCGGCGACGCGCTGGAGATGCGGCGTGCACTCTCGCGGTTCGTCTATGCCGCAGGGGACCAGATCCTGATTGACCTCCTTCGCGAGGCGGACCCTTCCTTCGTGGCCGGACTGGACCTCGGTCCGGTCGAGGCCGCGCGGGCGCGCTGGAAGGTTGGCGGTGATGATTGGCGCAAGCGCAGGGGGCCGGCCGCACGCTTCCACGCCCTGAATGGCCAGGATGCGCTCACCGACGAGCAATGGCTGGCCTCGAAGCCGCTGTTGCATTCGTCCATCGAGATCTCGTTCAAGGGCACCCCGGGCATTCCCGGCCGGCTGCTTCTGGAGGCGGTGATCCTGGCGCTGCGGACCGGCCTCTCATGGCGCAGGATGCCGGAGCGGTTCGGTGACGAACGGAACCTCACGAATTCCGTGCGCCGGCTGGTCCGCAGCGGAAGTTGGGACCGGTTGCTGGAGCTATGGGCGCTGCGCTTCCCTGAGCTTCTCGATGACTTGGATGTCGGGCGCTTGGCCAATATGCTCCGGGGTTCGGCGCAGTGGCAGGGCCCGTCACCCAGGCGCTCGCGCTACGCCAGGAACGGCGGCGTGGCCCCGGCCGTCCATCGAGCGCGCCGACGCAAGTCGCCTGCCGGGCGGAAGAGGGACGCGGCCTAGGCGCCGCCAGCCGTGTTCTTGGACGGCGAGCGTCAAGGGTCTGGACGTTGGGCGCAGGAACGAATGCAGAGAGTGCTCGATGGCGATCGGCCAACGCCCGTGCTGGTCGCGGCGTCCCGGGCGCTATCCTGCGTACGCCTCCGGGCGAAAGGGCACGCGGCCAGCCTTCAGCTCCTGTAGGCGACCAGGATCGTGCCGGCCGCTATCAGACCGACGCCCAACCAGTTGGGGACGGTCAGGCGTTCTCCGAGGAAGATGGTCGCGAAGACCGCCACCAGGACGACGCTCAACTTGTCGATGGGCGCCACGCGGGCGGCATCCCCGAGCTTCAGGGCGCGGAAGTAACAGAGCCACGATCCACCGGTGGCGAGCCCCGATAGGACAAGAAACAGGTATGTTCGTCCCGAAACTGAATCGAGTGGTTGCCATTGGCCCGTGCCGGCCAAAAGCGCGCCGAGGACGCACAGGATCACCACCGTACGGATGAAGGTGGCGAAGTCCGAGTTGATGTTCTCTATCCCGATCTTGGCAAAGATCGCCGTCAGCGCGGCAAATGCCGCCGAGAACAACGCCCAGAACTGCCAGGAGGCCAGCACGGCTTTCATGGGCATCTCCGAAAGTCGGAAACGAAAGGGGTCGTGACGAGCAGCCGCCGAACCGAGCAACATGCAACGCTGTTCGACGGTCTTATGCGGATGCCGATGATCCACGGCGCCGTAGCGCTGCCGCGCCCCGGCAAGATGGAGCGGGGCGAGGCTGCCGCCTCAGCATTCCGCCGGCGCCGGAAGGGAGGTCGTCCCGGTCTGCCCGCCCCTTCGGCATCGGTGAGGCCCTCACGCATCTGGGGTTGACGTGGGCCGGGAGCAGGAAGGAATCACGGGTTGCTCGCTTAAACCGGGCGGCGGGTCGGTCAGAGGCGGTCGAACACGGAACCCATCCTCGGGCTGAACAAGCGCTCGTAAGTGCGCATGAGGAAGGCGTCGGTCATGCCGGCCACGTGGTCGCAGATTACGCGCCGACCGTCAGGCGCCTTTTCGTACGCCTCGTAGGTCGACCGCGGCAGGAACGACTTCGGCTCCGAGGCGAGGGCCTCGAACACCGCGACGACCATACCCTGACCCTTGAATTCGAGGTGCTGGACCCCCGGGCTGCGAATGACGACCTCCCGGACCAGTTCCTTCAGCGCTTCCAGGAAGGTGTTCGCTCCGGCTTCGATGGCAGCCCGATATCGAACGAGGGGCTCGTCGAACTCCTCCCTGGTCTCGATCACGCAGTTCGTGATCAGGTGATGGACCATCCGGCCGATGCACCTCTTCCGGGTATCGCCGGCACCGAACAGCCGATCAAGGAATCCCTCATAGACGTTGTTGCCGAACTCCTCCGGGTATTTCTCCTTGAGACTGTTGAGGAAACTTGAGCTCTTCTCCTCGGTCACGTGCGCTTCGAAATCCACCTGCGTTACCAGGCCAAGGGCGAGGGCATCCTCCAGGTCATGGATGCCGAAGCCGATGTCGTCGGCGACGTCCATGATGCTGCAATCGAACGACTTGTGGAGGGGCTTGCGGTGCTTGCCCTCTTGATCGCGGGCCTCGGTGAAGGCGTTGCGGTCCTTTTCGCTGAGTGGGGCGAGGATCCAGTCGACGACGTCTTGCTCGCAATCCAGGTAGCACTTGGGCGGCTTGGAGGCCTCGCGGTCGATGATCCGGATCGACTCCGGGCCGACGTGGAGGGCGGGGCGGATGTCCGCGTTCATCGCGAGGCTGAAGGGCACGGGATACTTCAGAACCCCGAGCAGGGTGCGCCGCATCAGGTTCGCGCCGGCGGCCTTGGAGAACTTTTCCAGCCTGGACAGGATGCGCAGGGTCTGGCCGTTGCCCTCGAAACCGCCGGCACCGCGCATGCAGAAATTCAGGGCGACCTCGCCGCCGTGGCCGAACGGGGGGTGGCCGAGGTCGTGGGTCATGCCCACGGCCTGGATCATGCTGAGGTCCGGGATGTATTGCCGGGCGGAATGGTCGGCATAAACCTTCTCGAACCGCCGCGCGATCCCGCCGGCGATCTGCGCGACCTCAAGCGAATGGGTGAGCCTCGTCCGGTAGAAGTCGCTGTCGCCGAGGTTCAGGATTTGCGTCTTGCCCTGCAAACGCCGGAACGACGCGGAGTGGATGACCCGGCTGTAATCGGTGGCGGCCCCATCGCGGGCGTCGTCGGCCTGGGCCTGCCATGGTTCGCGGCGGTCGTACCAATCCATATGCAATCACTTTCGCGGCTAAACTCGATCCAGGCAGCCGGTACCTCTCGGCTGCGCTGGGTACCAACGGAAAGCGTCGATGCCGCCGCGGTTCCTTGCACACGGCGCCTCCGTCCTCTTAGGAGCCTTGGCAGTTGGATGTGCGGGTCTTCCACCGTCGGTGTTTCGAGCCGCGGGACAAGGGCCGCTACGCCCGTAAGGGAGGCTGACAGCGCAATCCGCAGGCCGGGACCGAGGCTCGCTCCACGGGGGAACGGTCCGTCTACCGCTGCACGAACCCGATGTCGGCGGCGACGCCCTTGAGGCGCTCGGGCTCGCGCTCCTTACGCTCGGAGTAGCGGTCGACGAGGTAGTCGGCCCGTCCACGCATCAGGAGAGTGAACTTCATCAGCTCCTCGCAGACGTCCACCACCCGGTCGTAGAGCGGCCCGGGCTTCATTCGGCCGGCGTCATCGAACTCCTTGTAGGCCATCGGCACCGACGACTGGTTCGGGATGGTGATCATCCGCATCCAGCGCCCCAGCACCCGCAGGCTGTTGACCGCATTGAAACTCTGCGATCCGCCCGAGACCTGCATCACCGCAAGCGTCCGCCCCTGCGTCGGGCGCACCGAGCCCTCGCTCAGCGGCAGCCAGTCGACCTGGGCCTTCATCACCCCGGTCATGTTGCCGTGCCGCTCCGGGCTGACCCAGACCTGCCCCTCCGACCAGATCGAGAGCTGCCGGAGTTCCTGCACCTTCGGATGTTCGACGGGCGCGTCGTCGGGCAGCGGTAGCCCGTCCGCGTGGAATATGCGGACCTCCCCGCCCATCGCCTCCAGCAGCCGTGCCGCCTCGTAGGCCAGGAACCGGCTGAAGGACCGATCCCGGAGCGACCCGTAGAGGACGAGGAATCGAGGCGCATGGTCGAGCGGCGTCGGCGGCGCCATCCGTTCCTCGGTCGGCACCTCGAAATGCGCCTCGGAGAGGTTCGGCACCCCGTCGGCGAACGGCTGCTGGGGCTTGTCCAAGGCGCTTAACTCCTCTATGTTTCAACGATAGTTGATATGTAGGTCATTCGATGGACGAACGGCAAGCCCTCGCCGCCTTCGCCGCCCTCGGCCAGGAGCATAGGCTCCGGGTCGTGCGCGCCCTGGTCACCGCCGGTCCGGGCGGCCTCGCCGCGGGCGTCCTCGCCGAGACGGTGAACGTCGCCGGCAACAACCTGTCCTTCCACCTGAAGGAGCTCTCGCACGCCGGGCTGATCACCTCCCGGCGCGAGGGCAAGTCGGTCATCTACAGCGCCGCCTACGCCGGCCTGTCCGACCTCGTCCAGTTCCTCATGCGTGACTGCTGCCAGGGCCACCCCGAGGTGTGCGCCCCGGCCGTCGCCGCGCTCGCCGCCTGCGACTGCACCACCGGGGACACCCTCCATGCCTGAGCCAGTCTACAACGTCCTGTTCCTCTGCACCGGCAACTCGGCCCGCTCGATCCTGGCCGAGGCCATGCTCAAAAAGGAGGGCGGCGGGCGCTTCCGCGCCTTCTCGGCCGGCAGCCGACCGAAGGGCGAGCCGCACTCGCTGGCGCTGCAGGTCCTGCGGGAAAGCGACTACCCGACGGAGGGCCTGCGCTCGAAGTCGTGGGACGAGTTCGCCGGTCCCGAAGTCCCCGTCATGGATTTCGTCTTCACCGTCTGTGACAACGCCGCCGGCGAGACGTGCCCGTACTGGCCGGGCCAGCCGGTGACGGCCCACTGGGGCATCGAGGACCCCGCCGCGGCGGAGGGCTCGGAGATGGAGCGCAAGCGCGCCTTCGTCACCGCCCAGCGCTACCTCAAGAATCGGATCGCGGCCTACGTCGC
>Ga0316228_1001263_pt1 | contig 27593 bp, 30 predicted proteins | sample TBH18021metaG_FD_206005 | JGI IMG/M metagenome (GOLD analysis project Ga0316228, IMG submission 206005) | Freshwater microbial communities from Trout Bog Lake, Wisconsin, USA - TBH18021 | ecosystem: Environmental > Aquatic > Freshwater > Lake > Hypolimnion/Profundal zone | place: USA: Wisconsin... | reverse complement strand
ACCACCAGTGGCTCATCGAACGCCACAACCACCGGCCTCCCGCACTGGTCCGTCAGGACCTCCTTGGCACCGGAGCCGCCGCGTGAATACACTCAACCATCTGTCCAAGAAATACCGGGCGGTTCAGCCTATTTGTAAAAACATGGCGTAAATGGACATGGGGAACTGCAGGTCTAGCCCTATTCATTGGCCTGCTGAGGTTGATCTAATTTGAAGATCTATTTTCCCGACGGACGCTTGTTGACAATGCCGTCAACGATAGCGTAGCGGTCGGTGAAGACGATGTGCTCGGGGGATCACCTCCCGAGGCCAGCCATTCCCGCAGCTTCGACCACCGCTGCCGGTTCCGAACACCCCGGACGGCGATGGCCACGGCCTTCTTCTGCCCGACCAGAACCACCAGGGTCCGCCCTCGGGTGACCCCGGTGTACAGTAGGTTCCGCTCCAACATGGCGTAGTGCTGGGTCATGACCGGGATGACGATCGCCGGATACTCCGAGCCCTGGCTCTTGTGGATGGACACCGCGTAGGACAGCATGACCTCGTCCAGCTCGCCGAAGGCATAGACGACCGGCCTGCCGTCGAAGTCCATGGTGATCTCGTTGGCATCCAGGTCCAGGCCGGTGACGTACCCGACGTCGCCGTTGAACACGTCTTTCTCGTAGTCGTTGACGATCTGCATGACCTTGTCGCCCAGGCGGTAGGTGGACCCGAACCGCTCGACCGCAAGCTGGTCAGGGCCGCCGGGGTTGAGCACCCGCTGCAGCTCGACGTTCAAGGACCGGGCTCCGACGCCGCCCCGGTTCATCGGGCACAATACCTGGACGTCCTTGACCGGGTCGAGGCCGAACCGCTGGGGGATTCGGTGGTGCACGACCTCGATGATCTTGGCCAGGGCGTCCTCGGGCTCGTCGGCCTCGACGAAGTAGAAGTCCGTGGGCGCGTCCTTGGACCTCGTCCACTCCGGCATCTGGCCGTGGTTGATCCTGTGGGCGTTTACGATGATCCGGCTCTCGGCGGCCTGCCGGAAGATTTCGGTCAGGCGGGCAACGGGGACGACCCCGGAGGCGATGAAGTCGGCTAAGACCTGCCCGGGGCCGACTGAAGGGAGCTGGTCTACGTCGCCGACGAAGATGACGGCTGCGGCGTCGGGCACGGCCTTCAACAACGAGGCCATCAACGGCACGTCCACCATGGACACCTCGTCCACGACCAGCAGGTCGCAGTCCAGGGGATGATCCGGACCATGCTTGAACCCGCCACCGGCAGGGTTGAACTCCAGGAGCCGGTGGATGGTCTTGGCGGTCAGCCCGGTGCTCTCCGACAGCCGCTTCGCCGCCCGGCCCGTTGGGGCAGCCAGGGCGATCTTCACACCCTTGGCGGCGACGACCTGGAGGATGGACCGGACGATCGTGGTCTTGCCGACGCCGGGGCCGCCGGTGATGACCATGACCTTGGCCGACAGGGCCGTGGCCACGGCCTCGTGCTGGGTCTTGGCCAGGGCCACCCCCAGCTTGGCCTCCACCCAGGGGATGGCCTTCTCAGGGGCAATGACCGGCCATGGCGGGGCACCGCTGGCCAGGGTCCGGAGACGTTCGGCGATGGCCTGCTCGGCCAGCCAGAGGTGCGGGAGGAAAGCGCAGGGCTTCCCGCCGATGTCACCGGACGTGACGTAGCCGTCGGCGACCTCCAGGGCCAGGGCCTCGACCAGGGGTTCGAGCGGGATCTCAAGCAGTGCCACGGCCTTGGGCAGCAGCTCGTACTCGGGCAGGGCGCAGTGGCCGTCGCCGATGGCCTCCAGGAGCGCGTAGGTGATGCCGGCCCGGGCGCGGAGCATGGACGTCTTCTCAATCCCTAGCTTCTGGGCGATGGCGTCGGCGGTCTTGAACCCGATGCCATGGATGTCCCGGGCGAGGCGGTAGGGGTTCTCCGTGACCAGCGGAATGGCATCCGCCCCGTAGGTCTTGTAGATGCGGACGGCCCGGGCGGTGCTGACCCCGTGGGACTGCAGGAAGATCATGATCTCCCGGATGATCTTCTGCTCCGCCCAGCCGGTGACAATGCGCTTGACCCGGACGGGGCCGATGCCCGCGATCTCGGCCAGCCGGCTGGGGTTGTCCTCGATGAGGTCGAACACGCCCTCGCCGAACTCGGCGACCAGCCGCTTGGCGAAGTGGGGACCGATGCCCTTGATCAACCCGGACCCCAGGTACTTTTCGATGCCGTCAATTGTGGTCGGAAGCGAGGACCTCATGAACGCGGCCTTGAACTGGAGGCCGTGATCCCGGTTGTTCTCCCAGCGCCCGCTGGCGTGGACGTACTCGCCGGCCTGGACGGTCGCGGCGGAGCCGAGGACGGTGACGAGGTCCCGGTGGCCCCGAACCTTGACGCGCAGGACGCAGAAGCCGCTGTCGGGGCTGTGGAAGGTCACGCGCTCGACCAGCCCGGAAAGGGCCTCGCGTTCGGGTTCGGGGTGGGGCTGGGGCTTCATGGCTATGCCAGTCTCGGGCTGGGGTGGGAGGTTCCTGACGAGGGTACACCCTGATCTACGACTTCCCGGGGGCCAGGACTGGGTCATCAGGGGCCATGTGTTACCACCAGCTCGGCCTCCGGCCGGGCCCAAGCGGGTCCAGAACACGCCACCCCTCCTGCGCCATACAACAGCGCCTCCGTGGCCCCCGATCACCAGGTGCGACCACCCCGAGTCCGCAGTTCCTGTGGAAACCGCCCCGTCAGGCTGCAGGTCTCCCTGGTGAGCGAGGGAAGGACCCGCTGCTGTGGTTTCAGTGCGCCGGGCAGGGGGGAGCCGGGTCCCTTAGTCCTGGTGGTCGGCGGCAGGCTCCCCGGCGTTCCCGGGTGACCTACGCCCCCATAGGCGTGAACCGTCGAATGCTGACCTTCACCCTGGTCCAGGACAAGGGGGTCATGGCCGGCCTGCGGGAACGGGTTCTGGATGTCCGGCAGGTGTCTGAACGGTCCTGGCCTTGTTGAATTCAATCAGTCGGGAGATTTTTGCCTTTTCTTCCTTTGTCTTGGCACTCCTGAGACGTGTTTCAAGCATGGCCCGTTCCTGCGCATCGAGTTCCTGCAGCTTCCGTTCGTTTTCCTGGCGCTCCTTGCCGAGTTCCGATAATTGCTTTTTCAGGGTTTCTTGGCTTGAGAAGGTTGACTTGACGATGGTGGGAACCAGCAATGAAAAGATCAAGACAAGTGCCATTGGCATTACCAGAGCGACGACCAATGGAACCCTCCGAGGCCAGGTCAGGGCAACCCCAGGTCGAAGATAACTTCTGACGACCTTCGTCAGTAATATCAAAGAAACCGCAAGGTACCCTAGGAACCGTGGAGTCTGGTTAAAAAGGACCTTGGCCCAAGGTATCGGCCGGGGGACAAAACCAAGCCCGGAAAACGTGCTGCTTCTCGAGAGAAAGACTAGCGACAGTCCGGAAGCCAGAGAGCCACCGAGGCCAAAAAGACAAAGGATGGCCAGTATCCACCAGCCCCATTGTCGTCTCCAAAACAATCCAACCGCGCCCATGATGGATAGGCCGCCGACAAGGGTTGCGACGCCAACAATAATGATGTCGGCGAATTTCGCTGGACTATTGGATATCGTCCCGGATGCCTTGATGGCAAGGACGATGGAAAATATTCCAAGGGCCGATGTGGCAAAGCAGGCCAGATTGACAAGGAGCGGACTGGAACGGCCGGGAGAATTTACCAGGGGAGACGCTGGCTGGCAGTCCATTGTTGGCTCCTTGGTGCCCGATGGGGTTCATGCGTTGGAATGCCAGTCAATGTTGCCATACTTGGACTTCCCACTGGGTCGCGTTCCTGGCCCACGGCCACACGGCGGGGGTTTTCCGGGCCGGAATGCAGGCCACAACGGCAGGGCCAACGTCAGCATGACCCCCTGGAAAGTGTGCGGATTGGGTCATGAGCGGCCCTACCGAAGGACGAGCCGGGCATGGGGCCCTGGAAGGCAGCCCGCCTTGGGGTTTCACGACCCGGCTCGAAGTCCGGCCACCAGGAGTTGGAAGTGCATCTTGTCCTTGGCAGGACCCTATAGGGTTGAGGGCACCGTTGTCCCCGGAGATGAGGCGGATGACCCCAAGGGCAGCAGCGAGGCGGCAGCGACCTGCCGGCGGCAGGGCCAAAGCATCCGCTTCTAAGGGTGACGACCGGGGCGCCGGCCAATACTCCATAGCCGCCTCTGACCAGGAAGGTCCCGGTGGCCAGCAGATTCCAGGGGCTGCAGGCCCCGGCCAGCCGGCCATGCCCACCGACGCCGAGACCTTGTTCGCGTACGGGCCGGAAAGCCTAGCGGACGCCCAAGTCCTTGGCATCCTGCTGGGCGAGCCCCAGGTGACCCGGGCCACCGGCTTCCTGGAGGCCAGCGGCGGGCTGGGCAACCTCCTGGGCCTCGGGCCCGCCGAGCTGGTGTCCATCGGCATGTCCATGGGCGAGGCGGCGCGGGTCTCCATCCTGATTGAAGTGCAGCGCCGGCGCACCCGGGTGATCCGCACACGGATTAACTCCCCCGACGCGGCCTCGGCCTACCTCCTGCCCAAGGCCGCCGGGCTCACCGAGGAGCACTTCGGGCTCCTGTGCTTGAACGCCAGGGGCGAAGTCGTGGCTGACCGCCTCCTTTGCCAGGGCACGGCCCTGGGGCTCCTGATCATGCCCAAGGCCGTCCTGCGGGAGGCCCTGCGCTACGGGGCCACCTCGGTCATCGTCTGGCACAACCACCCGGCAGGCAGCCCCGAGCCCAGCCGGGAGGACATCGCCGTCACCAAGCAGCTCAGGGCAGCCGGTGACGTAATCGGGGTTCCCTTGTCCGACCACGTGATCGTCGGGCGCACGACCTGCTACAGCTTCCGGGCCTCAGAGGGCTGGGACCGGCGGCGATGATGCGGGCCTTTTCCATGGCCCCGGCAGGCGTCAGCAGAATCCGGCTAATCCCTATGGGGACGGAGTGGGGCGGGACCAAGTGCCAAGGTGAGGCCCAGGGCGGTCGAGGCCCCGCAAGGTTGCCCCGGTCAGTCAGGAACCTCGATCTGGCCCTTCGAGCCCTGGTGGTGCACCGGCGGGCCCACGACCAGCCACACGGGACGGTGGTTGTCCCGGGCGGCGCGGACAGTCTGGATCAGGTGGTTCAGGGACACCCGCTCATGAACCCCGGACTCCTTTTCAAGGTAGATCAGGTCTTCGGCATCGTTCGGGGGCAGCACGACCATGTCGATGGCGTAGTTCTCGGCAACGAGCAGGGCACCCATCTGGCGCGGTGGGTCGGGGACCATGAAGCCGACGCCCGTGGTCAACGCCTCGGTTGTCAATCCGAAGAGCCCGGCTACGGCCCCGAGGGCGGGGGCACCGGGCCTCTGCTTGCCCTTTTCCCAGTGCCAGACGGTCTTCGCCGAGTAGTGGACGGCCTCGCCGAGCTGGGCCAGGGTCCAGCCCCAGCTTATGCGCACCGCTCGGATGCGCTCTCCCAGGGTAGAAGGGTTCTGGGGCTTCGTCTTGTAGCTGCCACGCCCTTTGGTCACGACCACCCCCAAGGCCAAGCCTGGAAGTCGCGTGTTCTCTTAAAGAGAAATTGGACGTCCTCGCTCCCTACGCTCCGGGTCAAGGAGCGAAGGGCCAAGGGTTGCACCACCTCTTGAATTTACCTCAGGAGGTGAACCCCGGGTTGGATTTAGTGGCGATGCCATTGAAAAAGCCCAACAAATAATCTCTATCGTAGAATTCTGAAGATGCTAAATTTCTCTGTAAGAGATTTATAACCAATTGTGTTCCAGGTCGGCGTCAAGTTGCCCCTGCATCACTAACTACAAGCCCATCAGGGCCCCGGAGGTTCCATGCGACGTCCCATCCTCTCCCTTGTCTTGCCGGGCCTGTTGGTCTTGGCCTCCGGGGCCATGGCTCATGGCACCTCCGTCGAGGACGCGAAGGCGGTTCAGCAAGGGGTCGTTGAGGCGAAAAAGGCATTCGATGCAGCCGGCCTTGCCGGGCTGGCGAAACAGGCAAAAGGGGCAGTCGATTCCGTGACCGTCAAGCCGAATGGGGCGGAAGCCATTTCCGCGATCAGCCAGTACATTGTTGGCGTCCTAATTTGCAAGGAGGCCCCCCCTTCACCCAATGCTTCAGTTCCTGCCGCATATTTCACCGGCGACACGGTCGGCACCGTGCTTGACGGAATTGCCAAGGCGAACGGCATGAAGCAGGAGCGGGTGGGCAAAATATTCGGTCTTGTATCCTTCGGTTATACGAGCGTGTTCGGGGGGTTCAAGGCGGGTTCCTTGGCGCCGAAGTTGGAGTTCGTCGGAACTGTACAGAGGGCCATTGGCCAGGCGAAGAAAGCGGTGATGGACAACGGGATCATGGGCTTGAGGGACCTGTGCATGGTCAAGGGCGAAGCGGCCAAGGCTTCCCGGGATGAAACTGCGGCAGTTGAATTCATCAGCCTGATGGTCTACGGCTTCAAGCTGGATTCAGGCGCGACCCAGATGAATAAGATGATCAAGCCCAATCCCTATTTTGCAGATCCAATGACCAGCATCACCGCAATGCTCCAACCCTTTGGTGCCGCGAACGCCAACGCCCTGATCACGTTCGTCAACGGGGAGGTGGATGATGCGGCTACGGCCCAGGCTGTTGACTGACCATCTGGAGGCTTGGGCGATGGTCATGGTAAAGGGTGTCAGCCCAGCGGCGGTCCTTTCCCTAATGCTGTCGGTCTCCGGGTGGGCGCAGGGGCCAGATAGCCCGCAAGGGCCCGCCGTGCTGCCGCCTGAAATCCAGGCGTTCGTCCCCCTCGCCGCCCAGGGTGACCTTGCGGCTCAGGTGACCCTAGGCCGCTGGTATTCAAGTATTGTCTCCACTCAGGGGCACCCCGACTATGCCCAGGCGGTCAAGTGGTTCGGAATGGCTGCCGAACAAGGCAACGCAAGGGGCCAGTTTGAGCTTGGTCGTTTGTACGCATCTGGGAAAGGGGTTCCCCTTGACCCTGTGAAGGCGGCGGGGCTATTCCGCAAGGCGTCTGCTCAAGGTAAGGAATATGCTCAGGTCGAATACGGGAAGGCGCTCAAAGAAGGCTCTGGGACCAAGAAATCCTATCGGGAAGCTCTGGAGTGCTTTAAGAAGGCAGCCTCCCAGGGCAACCTCGAAGCCATGCTCCTTCTGGGCCAGATGTATGCTGCCGGCCAAGGGGTCCCTCAGGACGAAGCCATGGCCACCAAATGGATTGGAGAAGCCCTTGCCGGTGGTTTTCCTGATGCTGAAGTCTACTCCGAGCCCTTGAACCTTCGGGGTGAAGCCGGGGCCGGAATAACGAGCAGCATGGTCGCATACGGGAAATTGGCGATGGATGGACACGGAATTCTAAATGGTCGCAATGAGGCGATCAAATGGATTCGGAAAGCCTCAGATGCTGGAAATGCTGAAGCCGAAAATCTTTTGGGACAATATTATTTAGACGGAACCAATGTCGTGCGAAATGTTCCGACTGGGTGGCTTTTACTTCAAAGGGCTGCCTTTGATGGTGATGAAAATGCTCGGGCTCGAATAAAGGAAGCAATGGCGACCCCTGGTAGTCAAAAAGAAGCTGTTATCCATTCATTAAAAAAATTTGAAGCCGAATTGCTTGCTCAGCAATCTTCATTGATTTCGAAAATAAATCAAATGGATTGGGAAATTTATTCCCATGAAATACAGTATTATAAACTAAAAAAGATTGCGACCTTGAATCCTCTTAATTACCCGATATCGCAAGAGCAGCGAACTCAAACAGTAGAAAAACTCAAGAAAGTTGGTTCAGTAATATACAAATTGATCATGAAAGCAGACGAATTGATCGCCAAGTATAAATCAATAAATGGAAACATGGAAAAATTGGCCTTTTCTCTAAGAGAGGTCCGGGAAGCGCGAAATTTCCAAAAACGAGTGAACGAATAGTCTATATGCAATAACGGATATTGTTTGGTATTCCACGAATGGTAAGCAGTTCGAATTCACACAAAGACCAGCACAAGAGAAATCCACTCCGGCTTAATCACGAGCCAACACCTGCTCCCCGAATTGCTTAGGAGACGCCACAATGAACAGACTTACAATCGCATTGATTGCAGTGGTCGCATTTTTCAGCGCCTGTGATAAATCTTCTCCGCAAGAGGCTCGGCAACCAGCTCCGATTGAGGAAAAATCCCCGCAGCAGACCCAGGGCCCGACCAGGGAGGACGCTATTGAGTTTATTTCAAGTGAGCTTATGTCCAAGAACCCGAACTGGGGCGGGTTTGGACTTAGAAAGTTATCTTTTGACCAAAAGGGGAAGAATTTGAAATTATATTTTGGAAACGGCAATACAATTAGCACTGTATATGATATAAGAATTGAAGGAGTTGATATTATAAGCAAAGTCGATAGTTCTGAGTATACGTCAATTGAATTTATTCCAAAACAAGTTGGTTCAATAAGTTATGACGGCGGTAAAACATACAAAATTGGTGAAACCTTTTCACTTAATATGGCTACAAACCCAACCACCCAAAAAATAATTAATGCTTTTACTGTTCTCAAACAAAAATCAAAGGAAGATACCGAAAACATATCATCAAAATTTTAACTCAACCATCGGCTTTGGTTAGGGTGCCAAAATTCGTCCTGAACTTGGAGGGCGGGATGGAATAGCCGGACGCCGGAGCCCTCGGGCGAGTCAGGATGCAACTTCGCGAATGCTGCTGATCACGGCCTAATTACCTAAATTGTGTCTGGCGAGTCACACCCGTTTCCAAATGCAGGACCCCGACAACAGTCTTGGGCATGGCCATGGCCGCCATGGCCAGCTTGAATTTGGCGGCAGTAATATTGAAGGGCGCACCACCTTTCCGGGCACGGAGGTGAGCCTGGCCGTGTTGGGTGCGGAGGCCGCGACCGCCAGCCCCGGCCTCCAGGGCAGCCGCCCACGAGGTCCTAGTGGGTCAGGCGGTTGGTCGCCGCCAAGGGTACATAATCGGGCACCACCCCCTGCTGGAGGCCCCATGGAGAAACTTGCGATCACCAGGGCGGAATTGGAGTCGATGCTGAAGCGGGTCTTGGTCCAGGCGCTGGCGGAGAACACAGTCGTGATCCCCGCAAATGGCCAGCCCAAGGCCAAGCGCGAGCAGGTCGCCGACCTTGCAGATCTCGACCCGCTAACGCGAAAGGTTGCTCAAGCCCTTGGCCTGGGCGGACATGGCGCGACCAAGGCTATCCGCATCGTCTTTGAAGCCCTCGCCGAGGTCCTACGGGAAAACCTGGACACCCCTGACTTCCGTCTTCGAGTCCACGCGCTGGGGACCTTCCAGGCCCTGCATTTTGCCGCCCGGAACCGCTCGAACCCCAGGACCGCGATGATCACCAGGGTGCCTGCGCACAACCGCTTGGCCTTTCGGTTCACCCTGGACCTTCGCGACCTGGGCAAGCCCGGCAGGTGAAGGTGACCGTCCGACGGCGGTGCCCGCGATGGGCCCTCGACCGCGCCTCCACCACCACCAGGCCGATGGGAAGGTGTAGCCTATTGGCATCCCCACCTTCCTTGTCCTTATACCCTTCAACTACGAGGGCACACCCATGGCAGGAAACACCCTCCCGCCCACCTACGTGCATCTTCGGACCTTCTTCTCCCGGTTGGCGGACACGCTGGACACAGTCCTGACCGGAGGCGACTCCCTACCCGCCGGGCCAGAGCCCCTGGAGGTCAGCGCCGGGTTTCCAGTCTGGTGGGAGGTGATGCACGAAGCGCCGTCCCAGTTTGAGACCGCCGTTGCCAAGGTCATGCCCCTCCTTGGCGTGGAGAAGTCCGCAGCCGACTTGGGCCCGGCCTTCATGGACCTGGCCCGGGTAGTCGGGCGATGGATGCTGCTGCGGGTGATGGTCTGCAGGATGGAGAAGGCCGATGACCTCCGCGCCCGGGCCATGATGCTGGACGGGGTGGACCACACCCTCAGGGAAATCCAAGGATGGCTGCGCCGAGTGGCAGCGGGCCTGAGGGCCTGGGAGAAGGACCCCGACGCCGACCTGGATTTCAACTTCACCCTCCGGATGAGCCCGGCCCCAGGTTTAGGCGAACTGGCCAGGTGGCATTCTGCCCTCCAAAACCCAGCTCCTCCCCCAGACCAGGACGTGGAGGCCGTCGAGCAGCTCATGGCTGCTGCCCTGGGGGCTCAGGGTGGGGTCGCCATGGGCATGGGGGCGGCGTACATGCTGGATTGGCTTCCCTGGTGAAGGGATGGGCTTCCGGCCCCCGGCACGGGCCAGCCCAGGTCAACCCACGCGCAGATAGGCGTACAGGGTCTCCCGGCTGATCCCGAACTCCCTGGCCAGCACCGCCTTCTTCTCGCCCGCCAGGGCCTTGGTCCGGAGCTGGTCGGCCTGCTCCTGGGTCAGGGCCGGCTTCCGACCCTTGTACTTGCCGGCGGCCTTCGCGATCGCGATACCCTCCCGCTGCCGCTCCAGGATCAGGCTGCGCTCGAACTCAGCGAAGGCCCCCATCATGCTGAGCATCAGGGTGGACATAGCCGAGTCATCGCCCGTGAAGGTCATACTCTCCTTCTCGAACGTGACCTTGACGCCCTTCGACGTCAGGGACTTCACCAGCCGGCGCAGGTCGTCCAGGTTCCTGGCGAGCCGGTCCATAGAGTGGACCACGACCTCGTCGCCCTCGCGGACGTAGGCGAGCATGGCTTCGAGCTGGGGGCGGTCCAGGTTCTTCCCGCTGATCTTCTCCTCGAAGACCTTGTTCACCTCGACCCCGTCGAGTTGGCGGGCGGTGTTCTGGTGTTCCGCCGAGACCCTGACGTAGCCGACCCGTTGACCCTGCCCCATGCTCGCTCCTGTCAGGTTAGATTCTATCATATTAATCGGAATATGTCAAGAAATGCCTTTTGACATTTAAAGCTGACACAACTGGCGGCCTACCCCGATAGCGACCTGGGGTAAACCCCAATCGGACAGCGTCAAGGACGGGTTGATTGCCACCGGGGCCGCCCTGGGGCCACCAGGTGCCCCTCCCTGCCAAGGTCAGGGCCAGGTGATCATGGGCACCATTCCGGTCAGGAGCGGGGCTTGGAGACCTTCCGGCGCACGAACCCCACGGCGACCACGAGGACCCAGAAGACGAACGTCCAGAACCCGGCGTTGGCGAGGGCGGCGAAGGCCATCCCGCTTCTTGACGACGGTGAGCCCTGGAACAGGTTGCCGAGGACCAACCACCAGACGGTCACCCCCGGGTCCACGAACCTCGATAGGGGGTCCCTAACGACCGAGGGGATCATCTTGTTGGACTCCCTCATGACCACGATCGCCAAGCTGGCCATGGTCAGCACCGGCGCGGCGATGGCGTACCACCGGCGCGTCACGGCCCCGCTCGCAACGTTGAACATGAACCACATTGCCTGGAGCCAGCAGCCGGTGTTGGCGACCACGATCGCCTCATACCCGGCGTAGGTCGTCGGCGAGAACTGGTTGGGCCCGGCCATGACCAGCCACCAGACGATGACGCCTGGCTGGACGAACACGTTCAGGGCCGTCCTGCGCAGGGCCATGATCTCATTGGCCGGGAGCACCGCCAGGGCCACGGTGGTGGCGATCACCAATACCAACGCCGCGAGGGCGGATCGCTTCTGGACCTTCTGGATCATGGTCCCGATCTTAGCCTGAACAGGTAATTGCCGATGGTCGCCGGCCTGGGACAGGTGCTTCCCACCGCCCTGGACCTGGGAGTCCCACCAACTGCCCCACCTGGCCAGGTTCAACGCGATCCGGCAGGCCGGGTGGCGGTCATGCTCTTCAAGGCCGCCGTGGCCAGGGCCAGGAGCCGAAAGGCGGTCCCGGCTGGGATCTGGACGACCTCGGCATCCTCGAGGTCGGGGATGCCATCCAGGGCGGCTGCGAACCGGGTCAGCTCCTTGTGCAAGAGGATGGCCAGGACCTCGGGCGGGAGGTCCTGGTCATGGAGAGGAGCAGGCGCGGGGGTGGTCATGTCTAGAACGGTGCTTTTCATGGGCGGGGGCCTCCAATATGGAACTCGGAAGCCGGCGGGGCTACCCGCAGTCCTCCGCCAACTGCTCCATCTCCTCGTCGGTCATGTCGGGGAACCAATTAGGGGGCAGCGCGGCCTGGAGGTCCGCCCCGTCCTCCGGGGTCGCCGGGATGCCGGGGTGGGTGGCGATGTCGGTCGGGAGCGCCATGGGGGTGGTCTTGGGCTTGTTCATTGTGAACCTCGTAGGGGCAGGCAGGGCCTGCGGTTACGGTTGAGCTACTGGATGCCTGGCAGGCGGTAGTTGGGGATATCGTCCGGGAGGATGATCGGCGGGTTGTCCTCGAACAGGCGGCCAAGCGTTGCACCGTCGTAGATGCTGGCCAGACCGGCAATATCACAGTTCGAGTTCCACCAGATCGGGAGCCGATTGGAGTTGCGGTACGAGATCAGTTCCTGAAAGATCCCCATGGCGAAGGGTGTGCTCTCGTCGTCCGACTTTCTGATGGACTCGCGCCCCAGGTCGTCCAAGATCAGAAGCCCGGACCACTGCATCCGCCGCAGCATCGTGGTCACGCCCTTGGGGTCACCCCAGGACCGGCCAAGCTCGCCGTAGGTGGCTGGCCAATCTACCCAGAGGAAGTCCACAGGGCGGTGCGGCAGGTCGTAGGTCTCCTCACCGACCAACCGCAGGGCGCGGCGGGTACTGAGAGTGCGGAGCAGGGCCACCTGGGTCCCGGACTTGCGACTGCCCTGGGAGCCGAGGAGGCCGAAACCCTTGGTGGGGACCCGACCGGCCCAGATCGGGGGCAGGTGGGGTTCGAGGGCCTGACGTGTCCCCATGGGGATGCCCTTCATCCTGGCGGATTCATAAAGGCGGGGAGGGACATCCCCATATGGCAGGAGCCAGTCCCGGGTGATGTACTTGCGCCGGTCGTCGATCTTGGTGGGGTGGAGGGTCCCTTCCTTTTCGGCACGTTCCAAGGACAAGCAGGCCGTGCACAGCGTGGCCTCGGGCTTCTCCCGGTCCATCTGAAAGGGGCTAAAGGCCAAGGGGATCTTACAAGACGTGCACTTGATGATGTTCATGGTCTATTCCTTTGACTGTGTGGGTTTGGCGAAAGCATTGAGGAACTGAGAGGCCGCTCGGATGTTTGACTCCCGGCGATGGGCGGGACCGCCCACGGCGACCTTGGGGGCCTTGAGGGTGCCGGCCCGGAGCTGCCGAAGTAAGATCGGGAGGACCGTGCTGATGAAGTTTGGGAACCCTTTGACCCACCGGGGCTCCATCTTGGAATCGACGTGGTGCCGGGCGCAGGCGGCCAGTTCCTCGGGGGTGCACGTCTCGATCCCCGCCAGGAACGCTGCCGTGTCCTGGTCGAGATCAATCCTGTCGTAGGGGTAGAAGGTCAGGATGTTCTCCCAGGCGGACCGAAGCTCCTCGGGGATGTCCTGGGCGGCGGCGACCGCTGTGGCCCTGGGGGCAGGCCCGGGGCCGGGCTGGGGGGCCTGCACCGGTGCCGGTGTGCCGGGTTCGCCTTTGTCCAACTTGTCCGAGAAGTCCATGGCCATGTCCATGGCCCCCAATTCCGCATACTTCTCGATCTTCCCGTCCTTCCGTAGCGTGTCGAAGGTGATCGGGTATTTCGGGAATTTCTTGTTCCGCCGGAGGTAGAACAGGGCCAGGGTCAGCGTGACCTTGGGTTTGGCGGAGAAGAATGTGACATCCGCAGGAGTGAGCTTTGTGATGGTGCGCCCGGGACAACCATGGGCGGCGCAGATGGAATTCCACTCTGAGACGAACCAGACGATGATCTCGGGGGCGGCCTCTTCCTTGCCGTCCGGGGCATTGACCTTCTGTTCGACGGGGAGTACTCCACCCTCGACATCCAGGTCGATATCCCGTTCAATATTCGGAGAGTACTCACCCTCTACGATCGGGACTTCATCACCATCCTTATCCACTGGCGTTCCCTCTGTACCCTGGGCTTCAGGACTACCCGCAGGGCCCCCTGTCCGCCCCCCGGGGGAGGAGGAGGAGGAGGAGAGTCTTCCGTCTTGATCTTCTTGAAGAACATCTTGATCCTCTTGAGGGCCCCGGGGAGCCGCTTGCCTGTGCGAGTTTGATGCCTTCCAGAGGTCCACGTGGACACCCATTCGCTAGCCCACGAACATGCCCATCCTGGGGTCCACTCCCTTCACCTATCATTTCCATTTTCAATGGATTAGGTAGCCCATTTGCAGGGCCACTTTGGGGGCCAATTACAGGACCATGTCCTGACCCAGGTGAACCCCCTTCGGTCACGGCTGCGCCGAAACGGAAGATTCCGTCCCCGACCATCACACCGCCCAAGTCCCGAACGACCTTGGCCCGGATGCGGGCTGCGGTCGTGTGGCCACAGCCGAGGATCTCGGCGACCCTGGTGATGGTCAATCCCTCAATGACCCCGACCTTGAACGCACCCTTGTTGGTTCGACCCATGTGCCTGCGGATGTAAACCTCCAGGAGAACGTATAGACCTGCCTTGAGGTGGTGGAGGATGGCCTCGATCTCGGCCAGGACCGGGTTCGGGATCTTGGTGTAGTTTTTGGTCTCCCCGGGCAGCAGGCGGGCTTTGGCGTAGTCCTGGTCGTTATCCTGGCCGTCATCCTGGTCGGCACCACCGCCGCCCTGGTCCGGCTCAACGTCATTGTCTACGGCCTTCTTGGTCTTGGTCTTGGACATGTGGATCTACCTTGGTGGGTGGTGCTTGGGAATAGCGCTCGGAGGTCGGTGAGCGGTGCTGGACCTGAGGGGCCGGTCGAGGACCAGAACCCCAGGTGCAGGCGGTGTGAGCCACCTGCACCTGGGGCGGACAGGTCTAGGGTTTGGAAAGGTCGAGCATCTCGGCCTCGTCGCCCGCGCCCGCCCCGGGCTGCTGCGAGTTCATCGGTCGGAAGGGACCGTTCCACAGCTCGTCGGTGGTGGTCCCGGTGAGCAGGATCTCGAAGGCGGCGTCGAGGATCTTCGGGGCCATGAGGGCGACACCATCACGGTTGGAGAGGGCCTGGTAGGTGCTTCTCGGCACACTGACGTGGATCATGCTCCCGCACTCATTGAAGGCCAGGTGGATCGAACCGAGGGGACTGTTGACGATCAGACCGATGTTGGTCCCGTACGGGATCTCGCCAGGGAACTGGGCGAGATGGAATCGGATCTCCCTAATCTCGCGCCGCCACGAGCTGGGCACCATGTTGAGGAACCTAGGGCTGGCCAGCACCTGCGAAATCTGGATCGCCGGGTGAGGGGATTCAATGCGGTTGGTCATGGGTTTCTCCATGTAGTTGTTCGAGTAGAAGTTGGATAGAGCTGACCCAGGGGCAGGCGGTGGTGGCCGCCCGCACCTGGGCCCGGAGACTTAGCGCAGGTCAAGCCAGAAATCGCTGACAGGCAGAGGCTTCTGGGCCACGGGAGTGGTCAAGGTCGGGCGGACCTTCCGCATGAGGATGCTGGTGAGCCAGCCCCTGTTGGCGTTGAAGAAGAGCCACAGGCGACCCTTGGCTGTGATTTGCAACTCCGAGTTCCACGTTGAGCCTGCCCTGAACCTCGTCGGGCTGTAGAGGAAGTACCCCTGGTGGAAGTATTTGGTTGTCGGCTGGTATCCCGTCGCCGAGTCCCAGATCAGGATGCCCTGGTCCTGGAGGAAGGGGAGCAGCTTGCCCCTCGTAATTCCAAGGGCCTTTTCGGTCTCGAAGGCATAGTGGTTCCACACGTCCAGCTGGATTGCCCGTTTGGAGTACTCTGACGGCGAAATCATTCCGTTAGCCTGATCAAGCATGGCGGCCAAGGTCACGTTCTGACGGACGAGGGATTCGACCTGCTCCCACATGGTGGAGTGGAACCCGTAGATGGACGAGCGCAGTTCGGAGGCGACCGTGGTCTTGGTTTCGACCTTCCTTGTGTTGGCCTTGCGAATCCCCGGGAGGGTCTGGGCCACCCATTTCTGCATGAGCAGGGCGGTAGGCTTGTCGCTGCGGCTGAGGAAGAAAAATACCCCGGATTCGTTGAGGGTGATCATCTCCTGGTTGCCGGAGGGGGTCGTGATCTGATACCGACCCTGCCACTCCACCGGAACGTGGGCAAACATCTTGGCCACGTTGGTGATGGACGCTTCGGCATAGCCGAGGGCGGTGAGGATGTCCTTGCCCACCCACCAGGGCTCGCCGTTGACGTCGATGGCGGTGCGAACCTGGCCGGAGCCGTAGGTGTAGGTGTTGAGGCCAAGCTTAGGCCCCGCCGGCTGGGCGGTTGTGTTGAGGGCGTTAGTCATTGGGCACCTCCTTGCTGTTGGCCACCGTGGGCGTGGTGGTCGTGGTGGACGTGGAGACCTCGGCTGTCGTGGTGTTGATCGTGGACGGCGCGCTCATCTGGGAAAGGACCCAGGCGTCGAGGTCTTCCGTGTCGTAGCGGACCACCCTGAGGAGGACCAGGTGCCGGGGAGCTTGTCCCTTTCGGCGAAGGGCCCGGAGGACGCTCGGCGGCAGGTTGAGCCGCTTGCTGGCTTCGGTTTCGGTGATCAAGTGCACGTTGCACCCCTTTAAGCTAGGTTTGACCGACTTGCTTGTCGGAGACCTTTCACTTAGGCGAAACCGTAGTCTGGAAATTTTTCACTTGTACTCCGACGCGATGGCCCGAGATGGGTGACCACGGCTAGATACGGTGGTTTTGGCCGGTGTTGGCCACTTTTCCACGCCATTGCTCTGCTCGTGGTGGTTTTGGTCGGCTTTGGCCCGGGCTTCCACGTGGGCCACGACCTCGGTTAGGGCGGCGACGAGCTGCGCCACCTGCAGCGCGGTCACCGCCGTGTACACCCGCTCCGCCAGCCGTAGAACGACGGCGCGGGTGCTGACCTCGATGCACACGCAGCCCGGGAAGGCCATGGCCCTGGCGCTCCCCGCACCAAGTTCGGCCCTGGCTTCGATGTAGGTCAGGAGCGCCTCCAGGTGCAGGATGATGTCCTCGGCCTGGGCCGGGGTTCCGATGGGGATCTCGGCGGCGATGGTCGCATCGGGCTCCTCGACCACCGCCACCATATTCTTGTCCACGACGAAGCCGAGGTCGCCACCGACGGGAATGACTCTGGAGGCGCGGGCCAGGTGGCCTTCGGGACCCTGAGGGTAGGCGTGAGGGAAGAAGCCGCCGGTGATGAGCGCCAGGGCAGCCCCCATGTGCTTGCGGAGGCTCAGGCTCATCGCTCCCCCTTGCGTTGCTTGTAAGACGCGAGGGCGGCGTCGATCTCGGCCTGCGAAAGGGCCAGGAACCGCTGCAGCTCGGTGTAGGGCAGCAGGGTGCGCCGCCCCACCTTGATCGGGGTGATGAGGCCGGCGGCGATGCACTGCCAGAGTGTTGTCGCCCGGAGACCGATCTGGACAGCTCCGTCAGCGACCGAGAAGGCGAGGTGTGGGGTGTGAGGGGTGTGGGGGTGTTGGGAATTGGCGGGGTTGGCCATTGGGACCTCCGGGGGGGAAGCGGGATGCCTCTCCACCTGAAGGGGTGGGAATTCAGTCCGCTGGACTTCGCAGCAATGACTACGAACGACCACGAACACCACGGGCAGTGGCATCCTGAACGCATTGGGGTGCCGACTAGGACCCATCAATTCTGGTGTATCAGCCGTTATATCTATAGATGGGACAATCTACCAGGGCGGAAGCGGGCTGCCCTCTGGCACCCTCAGGGAGGGCCAAATGGCTGATCGTTAATCCGGGCGACCCTCAGATTTTGGTGAATTTTTATTAAATTGTGATTTTCGTCACACCGCACCGACGACAACAACAATCATGTACTCGCCATCCCGGACTGATCTCCCCAGGTCACCGCCGACCTTCAGGTCAACGCCGTGGACGCCCGGAGCCTTCGCCATTTCCTGGGCGTCGGTAAGGTCTTCGGGGCCTGGATGCCCGAGCAGGTCGCGGCCTACGGATTTGTTGAACACGGAGACTACGAGGTTTTCACCGAATCTGGGGAAAACCCCAAAAGTGGTCGTCCGACCAAGACCTACATGCTCAGCCTCGACATGGCCCAGCAGGTCGCGTTGGTCAGGTGCACAGCCACGGGCACCGGTTGGGCCAGCCGGGCAGCAGGCTTTAAAAATGGGACTCCTCTGTGGCGTTGGGCCGTCCGCCCTGGCCACCTCGGAACACCCGGATGTTTTCCATGTAATCCTTCGCCTTCTCCATGCCCTGGGCGGCGGCCTTTTCATACCAGCGGTACGCCTCGTCCTTGTCCTGGGCGACGCCCCACCCGTTGGCGTAACACACGCCCAGATTCAGCTGGCCGCCAGCATAGTTTTGCCGGGCGGAGCGAAGGAACCACTTGAAAGCCTCCGTGCGGTCTGCCGTCAGGCCGCCTATTCCTGTGGCATAGTCCGCACCCAGATTGTCCTGGCCGGCCGCATTGCCCTGGACCGCCGCGAGCCGGAGCCACTTCACGCCCTCCACTTCGTCCTTGGGGACGCCCAGGCCGCATTCGCACATTATCCCCACCTGGCGCTGGCCTGCGGCGTTGCCCTGGAGCGCGGCAAGGCGGTACCACCCAAAGGAGGTGACCAGGTCCTTCTCTACGCAGTCCCCGTTCATGTACATGTTGCCAAGCTCCACCTGGGCCTCAGGCAGTCCGGTCGCGGCGGCCTTCTTGGCCCACTGGAGACGGGCCGCGGGGTCCTTCGGCAGGGCGCGGCCGATAGAAGAGAGCCAGCTTAGCCGCAACATGCACCAGGGACGGCCTGCTTCCGCGCCCTTCTGGTACCAGGCCAGGGCCTTGGCTTCGCTGCCTTTCCAGTCCTTGGTGCCATCGAGGTATGCGTCACCCATGGCCTTCTGCCAGTCGCCGTCGGTCAAGGCGGCGGCCTTCTGCATCCAGGCGATGGCCATGCCTTCGTCCTGTGGCAGGGTGCCGTCCAGGTAGCACTTTCCGAACCCGGCCATATAGCCGGGTTGGCCTTGCTCGGCCGCGGCGCGGAACCACGTGATTGCCTTTTTCAGGTCCTTCCGCGTGCCGAAGCCATCGAAGTAAAAGGAACCTAGCGTCCACTGAGCGTCATCTAGGCCCTGGCGGGCGGCAAGGCGGGCCCATCTGAACGCCTCGGCGGGGCTCTTGGTTACGCCGGTACCTCTGAGATAGAGGACGGCAAGGAGGTTCTGGGCGCGGGGGTCGCTCTGGTCCGCGGCCTTGCGCACCCACTGGGCTCCCTGGATCTTGTTCTCCGGCATGCCCAGCCCATCGAGGCTTGATTTGCCGAGGTACCGCTGTGCCTCGGGTTCGCCGGCCTTCTCCGCCTCATGGATCAGCTTGAGCCCGGCATCTTCATCCTGAGGTACACCTTCGCCTAACTGGATGATCCGGCCCAGATGGGCCTTGGCCGGTAGGTACCCCTGGGCGTCGGCCTTCCTGAACAAGGCCACCGCCTGCGCGGGGTCCGCCTTAATGCCCTGGACGCGCCAGATCCGCGTGCCCAATTCATCCTGGGCCTTGGGGTTACCCGCCTCCGCCAAGTGCTGCACCCGAGCCAGGGGGAGTTGCATCATGGAGCCGAAATAGCCCATCCGGGCGCCCAGGCCGTAACCTAGTCCGCCGACCAGGACCAGGGCCAGAGGCACTCCGGTCAAAGCCAGTTTTTGGCCACGGGACATGGGCTTCTTGGGGGCCTTTGGAGCCAGTGCCGACTCTGGAGGGGCGGCGGCCAGCGGGGGCGGCGGCATGGGAACCGCCACAGGAACCGGTGTGGAAACCGGTGCGGGGGCCATAGCCTGGGGAGCGGGGCTTTCCGGGATCCGGACCGAAGTCCCGCAGAATTGGCAGAACTTGGCGGTTTCATTGACATCTTTACCACATTGGGCGCAGAACATGGATTCTCCTCCGATGAGTCAGCCTAGTTCCTGGGCCGCGTTTGTTCCTGGGTCTGTTTGGTCCACTCGAAATGACCCAGAAGCAGGTTCATGAATTCCACACAGAGGCCACAAAGCCAGATCCATACCCAGGTGAAGGCCAAGCCACCGACCAGGGCCTCGATCATGGGAAGCCAGCGGAGATGGTTTCGCTCCTGGAGGTGCGTCAGACGCCCGTTCAAGGAAGCGCCCGGGTCGTTCTTGGCCGTGGCTTCCCACTTGCCTAGCATCTCCTGGTAGTGCTGGCCAGCCATCCAATCGTACATCACCGGCGCCCCGGCGTTCCGGGCATTTTCAATACGCAGGTTGAGCATCAGGTCTTCGCGGATTAAGAACTCGTAATAGGGATTCTTGGTCGTGAAGTTGTAATTGGTCATGCGCTGCAAGAAGTAATCCGTACTGGTGACGCCCGACATGAATTCCCGGGCTTCGGCCAATTCCGTCTTGGCCCCTGGGTCGGCTTCGATCTCGCTCTCCATCTGACGCTGCTCATCTTTAAGGACCTCGATCCAGGCACGACTCACCTCGGCATAGACACCGTTCCGCCCCATCATGTCCAAGGCGCCGGCGGCCCGCATTTTGGCTAACAGGGTCTGGGCCATGGCCGGTTCCTGCGTGATGGTGCCCTGGCGGAAGTGGATGGCTCGGATCTCCTCGCCGACTCGGGCGTCCGGCAAGAAGGCCCGGGCGGCGACCAGCAGGGTAGCGGCTAGCAGCAGAATTCCCGAGAAGGTCGTGAAGGCGCTGACGAAGGAAAGGTTGGCCATAGTCAGCGGGGCGCGCCGGGAGATCCAGGGCAGGCCGTCCGCCTCGTCCCGACTGTGTGTCAGGAGGATATATTGAATCAGGAAGCGTACCGGCGCCGCCAAGACCCGTCCCACTGCCCTGAGTAGTCCCCAGAGGTAGTGGAGGGTACTGCGCCTGGCGAACAGGGCCGTGATGGACAGGGCAAGCAGAAGGAACAGGGCTAGGGTCTCACCCGGGGCTTCTTTAAGGGAGTCTATGAAAGGTAAAAGTAGGTTGGGGGACATGGAAGCTCCATATAAGGGATTTGTCTGGATTATATATGTACACATCGTTGACGGGTGGAAATGACATGCCCAAGTTACTGCCTGGACGTCGGTCAGTGGCGAGGTTCACTACCCACCCATGGGCATTCCTTCTTGGTCCCCGGGTAAGCCCATCAAGGCCACCGTCCATCGGCCATCGAAGATACCCCCCATGCCAAGGAGACGGAGCCCGACATGCGTCAAAAGGTAATGCTGCGGCCTTCGATCATCTGGACCATGCCCGAGCGCCAGCACTCCAAAATCCCGGCCCGGTGGAAGACCATGACTATGAGCGGGTTTCCGGGTCCGGATCGGCAGGGGCGGCGGGTCTGAGAAACCCGAAGCGCAATGGAGGCCCCTGGCGATTGTTATTGGCTGTCTAGATCGGGTCCGGCCACTACCACTCCAACCCACCTCGGTTTGAGGCTCCTAGGCATATCTGGTGAGGCCGATTTTTCCGAACCCCGTCCAAATTCCGCCGCCCCCCGGGGGCACCTACTTCGTGATCAAGTTCATGATCTTCACCGACGGCCAGTTGATGCACTGATGGGCGTACGCCGCCACATGCGGCACGTGCAGCACCTCGCCTCGGAGCGTGATCGTCTCGTGCATCGGCGGCGGCCAGTGGATCGGCATGGAGCACACCCGGCACATCGCCCTCATCCAGCACTTGCAAGGGGCGATCTCCCCGTGCCGGGGCCAGCCGCAGTCCGGGCAGACCGCGAAGCCGAGGAACTTGCCGCACTGGCCAACCCGGACCAGCGGCGGCATCCCGGTTTCCAACCTCCACCGCCGCCCATCCGGGAGACCCAGCCAGCCCCCAGCGGGCCCGACATGGGGGCGCACGATGTCCAGCAGCTCCGGGATGGGCAGCTCGGGATCGAGCCGGCAGATGCGAAGGCCGTGTTCCGGGGCCCCAAGGTCGAGCAGCAGCCACGGAGCCGGGATCGGTGAGCGGGTGGGTGCCCGAAGCGGGCGCGGGGTCAGGAAGGTCATGTCACCCTTGCTCAAGGGTCTCACCGCCCGCCCCCACAGGAACTCCACGGAGCCGCCGCCAAGGTCCAATCCGTTGAACCGGCAAAGCACCTTGGGCTCCAGGTTGTCGCGCATGAACTTGTTCGCGCCGGCGACCGCCTCGGCAAGGGGGATCGAGAACTCGAAGGTGACCATGTTCTCCCCCACCCGGGCCCTGATCAGCCCCCGGACCATGAGGGTCGCCAGGATCTCCGAGTGGGCGTTGCCGGTCAGGTCCCAGGTGCCCCTGCCCAGCGCCTGGGCGATCTCGGGCGGAAGTCGAAGGCAGGCAGCAGCCGCATCCAGGTCCACCCAGTGGGCGAGCCCGTCGATCCAGGCGTAGGCCCCCGAGGTGGCGTCGATCCAGGCTCCGGCCCTTATCTGACCTGAAATGACCACGGCAGCTTCCCCTGACTCTATAGGGCAGTCCGGGCCCGGGGATGCACCTGCAGGGCAGAATCCCAGGCCAAGCCCAACCGTTTCAGGTGCATCCAAGGAGCCCGGGGGCCCTATAGGGTTTGGGAGAGTGAATGGCGGTATTCAGCGATGGCTTCCTTTTCGGGTGGAACGCGAACTACGCCGAAAAGGTAGGCTTCATCGGGTCAGCCAAGGACTTCGAGTCCAAGCTCCACGGCGTCTTCGCCGCCGCCGGCCTCGGCCCGGAAGGTACCAAGGCCATCGTGGCCATGGCGTTCAGCAGGATTGCTGACTGGCGCGTCCACAGGCGCAAAGGCGTGATCCCCTATTGGGAGGGCCGGTGATGGGCCAGAACCTGCAGCCTACGATTGCCCTCTGTATCATGCACCGAGTGGATCGGGATGGCCAGCACGGGCGGGTCGAGGGGCACTTTCTTATTCAGGTCGAATCTGTGATACCCCCCTGCCCGGAGTTCCGAAACCCCCATGCCGGTGAGGTCATCAATGGCTGGTTCCTTCAGGATCTGGTGGTACCCGCGTTCTACCGCCGGGACACTTCCGAGAAGTCCCTGATGATCTACCCCGACGTCCTGGTCTATCGTCGCCGGCTGGTAGTGGGCCCGGAAGTCGCCTTGGCCATGGTCAGGACCCTTGCCCGCGCCGAGCGCGGTCTGCGCAAACTCCGGGAGGACGATGGGTTTACCGAAAGCCACGTCGCCTTCCTGTTCCGCCTCGCCAGGATATTCCAGGCAAAGGTCATCATCACCGCCGACTTCGGCGCGTTGTCACCCTTCCCGTTCATTGAGACGACTCCCGACAACCTCTTGGACCAGATCCACCGCTGGCAGTCTGGGTGATGTTAGAGACAAAACTAATTATTTCAAAAGGAAACCCCCATGCACCCCCACCAGCAAGGCTACGAGCCCTTCAACCCCGGTTGGGATCGCGCAGTCTTAGCCTTTTGGCCGGAGGCGGCCCCGGAACAGCGCCGGCAGATTCTGAGTACCCTAGCGGCGGGGGACATGGGGTCCCTGGACTGGGAAGTGGTCGGGCCTGTCGTCCTTTCGAGCATCAAGACATGGCTGAAGGCCGAGGATCTGGCACGGGTCATCCCCGCCTTGGCCAAGGCCCCCATCGCCGTCGCCAAGCCCATGCTCGATGCCTTCCTTTTCCACTTCGACTCGGCGGTCCGGATGGCGGCGGCGGGGGCCTGGGTCAATCACCACGAACATCCTGCCGAGCCCGGGGACCTTCTCGCAGACGACCGGCAAGAGGTGGTCCTTCAGCACCTCCTACGATCCAGGGGGAGTGGCTTGGAGGCCGACAAGAACCACCCCGGCCTTGCGCCTAAGGAACGGGCTGCCCTTGAGGGCCTGACGTGCTGGTTCCCTTTCGGCGATCAGCAGATGAACCTCCTCATGGAGGCCGAGTGCTACCTGCCCGCTGCGCGTCAGGCCGTGATCCGATATGTGGAGGCCGAAGCCGTGGAGGTCGCTGGTGTCCCACGCCACGTCTACGGCTGCAATTCCGGGCTGCTGTTTCTCTCCCGAGGCCCGGAGGGCGAGGCGGTCGCCCAGGGCCTCGCCTGGTGCCGGGCGGGGAGGTCATGGTTCGGGCCTGCCCTGCTGGGACTGGCCGGGGTGGCAGGGCTGGAAGAGCTTGAGCGGATGGCTAAGGCCGACGACGCTGGCGACCGCCAGATGGGCCTTCGGGGCCTTGCCATCGGACGGTCGGAGCGAGGCGAGGTCATCCTGCGTGGCTGGCTGGATTCCCCGGACCGGCTGGAACGCGAGGAGGGGATCAAGGCCCTGGCCCTGCGCTCGGCCTGGGACCCCGGGGCCTTCGCCGCGCTTCTGGCCATGTCCACCCGGAACCTTCACCGCGACCCAGAGTACGGCATCTGTGACGAGCAGCGGGTCCCCTGGGACTGGTGGCAGGCAATGTGCTGGAGCGGGAACGGCCCGTTCTGGACCTTGGAGTGGGCCGAGCTGCAGGGCCTTGAACAACACTTTCTGCCCCGGGAATGCTTCGAGCCGGATTGCTCCGGTGTACCACGGCGGGAGGTCATCTTCTTCCGCGCAGCCCTGGGCCTCGCGGCACACGGCGACCCGTGGGTGTCCGAGTGCGCGACCATGCTGCTGGCTGCCCGGTCTCCAGACACGCCGTGGTGGCGGGACTACTGGGGTCGCCAGCTTGAAACCGGACCAGGGTATGCCCGGGGCATCGCCTCGTCCTGGTTGGCGAAGGCCGAGGGCATCGAGGGCCTGGAGCCTCACCGGGCCCAGATCCTGTCTATCGCCAACCTGAACTTGCCGTTCGCGATCAAGGCCACGCCCGCGTCGGCTGCCAAGGCAGCATGGCTCCAGGACTTCCTTGTCCACCCCAACCTCGCCGTGCGGTTGAAGACCCTGATGGCCTTCCGCGATGAGCTGGATGCCAAGGTCCTAGCTGGCCAGACCCAATGGGTCCGTGAGGCGCTGACCTCCGTCGAGCTGCTCGGGTTCGCCGCCCATGTGCTGGCCTGGGTCCCGGTCCCTGGGCTCGCCCTGGACCTCCATGCTGCCCTGAACCGGGCAACCTCCGAGGAGACCAAGGTCTACATGGCCTATTCGCTCAAGGCCAGCCCCGACCTGGAGGCCCACGACCTGCTCCTGTCCCTGGCGGACCGCCCCGAGGGTTACCTCAGGTCTCTTCTCCCTGAGCTGGTGGAGGGCATCGGCGGGGACTGGGCGGTGCAGGCGCTAGCCGAACTGCTGGACCACGCAGGGCCCCCTCGTGGCACCGGGGCCGCGCTGGGCCGGATGGGGACGCCGGCCTCGCTGGCTGCCCTCCTCGCCCACGTAGACGCCGGCCCCGGCGTCCGTGCGCAGGTAGCTGAAGGGCTTGGCCGACGCCCTGCTGATGAGGGCTGGGCCCCCCTCATGACGCTGCTGGAGGACTCCGTCATTAGGGTGCGGCGGGCGGCGATCCGGAGCTTGGCCTACAGCCAGCGCCCGGAGGTCAAGGGCCTGCTCATGGCCATGGTTCTGGACTGGAGCCCGCGCATCCGGCAGGCAGCGGCCTGGACCCTCTGCCGCCTACCCGGGGAGACCGCCCTTGAGATGGTGCGGATCGCCCGCAGGCTTCACCCCGAGCCCTGGCCGGAGATCGGGTTCTCCGAGCCCTTCGACCGGTTCCCCAGGACCGAAGCCCAATGCGCCGCTGAATTCCTTGTCCGTCACGTCCACCGTCATGCGGGGTTGCCATGACGAGGTCACCAAAGCGAAAAACGGGAGGGAAGCCCGTGGAGCCAAGTGCCGAGGACATGACATGGTTGATGGACCTGCCCAGCGTCTCTGAGGACGAGGCGATCCGGCTGATCCTGGAAGCCGGCGAGCGGGTCCGCCGCCTTGGACTCGTCCTGCCCAGCACCTCTACCATGGGCGCTGTTGAGGCCAACCCGGAGCCCGAGCCCCTGACCAGGGACCCGTTCGTGCGCAGATTGGAGAGCTTGGGGCTTCAGGTTACGGGGCAGCATTCGGAGTGAACAACCCCAGCACCGGACTGAGCTTCTCAATGCTGGCGGTCAGGGCCTGTCGGGCGATATGGCCGTAGTGCCGTTCGCACATCCGCGTGTCCTTGTGGCCTAGCTGGGCAGCAACGTAGGCCAGGGGGCACCCGGCGTTGATCAAGCCGGAGGCGTACGTGTGCCTCAGTTCATGGAAGGTTACGTCCTCGAAGTCCGAATCCTTGGCCTTCGGGTCGGCGGCCTTCATCCTGGCCCTTGCGATCTCAACGGCCTGCTCCATAGCATAAACCTGGTCATAGCTGGCCCAGGCGTCGGGGTCCGCCAGGGTCTTGGCCCGGGTTGTCCTCTCTACGTCCTTGCGCCGCCACATCAATTCATCCGGGCTTCGGCCTTCGGTGAACACCTTGAACCAGATGACGGCCTCGGAGGAAAGGGCGACATGGCGGCTCACGGCCTCCCCCTTGCCCTTTCCCCACTGGATGAACAAGGTCCGGCTGGTCGCGTTGAAGTCCCGGGCGAGGACTCGGCATAGTTCCCCGTACCGCGCCCCGGTGTACAAGGCCCCCATTACCAGGGGGCGGAACTCCGGATCACAGGCGGCGACGAGCATCTGCTGCTCGTTCACGGTGAGGAACCGGACCCGCTGCGAGGTCGTCCCCTTGAAAGGCTTCACCAGCCGCCATGGAAGGTTCGAGTCCCCCGTCTTCCCCCGGTCGGCGGCGCAGTTCAAGGCGGACTTGAGATTGGTAAGGATGCGGTTGGCGGTGTCCCTGCGGGCCCTCTGTTCGTCCTGGGAGAATTCCGCAGGCTTTTCCGGTGGCTTGGGGTCCTCTGCTTTCTTCGGCTGGTCCGGCTTGCGGTTCGACCGCCTGGGGGCCAAGGCCAGGTCCCCGTGCCAGTCCTCGATCTGTTTCCGGGTGAGCTTGCGCACCTCCTTGTCCCCGAGCGCCGGCAGGATATGGGCTTCTGCCGTCTGCCCCATGATCTTCACGCCCTTGACACCCCGGCGCTGAGCATCCTTGAGGTAGTCGGCCCAGGCATCACGCACCGTGTAAGGGCCCTCCTGGATGACTTCACCTGAGAGTTCCTGCTGGACCTTTTTGGCTGCGGCCTTGACCCACGCCTCGGCGGCCTCTCGGGCTTGCACATAATCCATCACGTCCCGACCATTTGCGCGATTGCGGTCATCATCAGCCGAAGCCAGCCGGACCTGGGCCAACTTGCCTGAATCTGGATTTCGGGCCTGCGCGAACCACGCCCCTGCCCTATCCAAGGCCGGGCAACGATACCGGAGGTACCCCCCAGCCAATAGCGGTTCCTGATGGTAAGCCCCTGCTTCAAGAGATTTACGCTTGGTTGGGCTATCCATGTCCGCTGATCTTGTTGTCCTAGACACGTGGCCTCCCATGTTGAAACCATGTTGAAAATATCTGGTAGAACAGGGTACCATCAGGTATTACCCCATAAGACGCAAAACAGATTCTATTTGACTTAATACCACGTGACGACCCCTGGTAACACCCAAATATGGCGATACACCACCTTGACACGGTAGGGGTCGGCGGTTCGAGACCGCCCGCGCCAACCAACCAAAGGCCGCTCCTGCGGCCTTTCCTGTACCTAGGTTCAGGCGGTCTCGAGCCGCCGAGAAAGTCCGGCGGGCAGGT
>Ga0316228_1001259_pt1 | contig 27657 bp, 20 predicted proteins | sample TBH18021metaG_FD_206005 | JGI IMG/M metagenome (GOLD analysis project Ga0316228, IMG submission 206005) | Freshwater microbial communities from Trout Bog Lake, Wisconsin, USA - TBH18021 | ecosystem: Environmental > Aquatic > Freshwater > Lake > Hypolimnion/Profundal zone | place: USA: Wisconsin... | reverse complement strand
CGGACGGGTCGGTGGGCACCAAGAACATCCTGGCGATCTCGATCAGCGTGCAGTGCGTCGCCGGCACCCTCGACGTGGCGATCCGGCGGATCAAGCAGGAGCTGCTGCCGCGCTACCCCAACGTCGACGACGTGGTCGGCCTGACCCACGCCTACGGCTGCGGCGTCGCCATCAACGCCCCCGAGGCGGTGGTGCCGATCCGGACGCTGCAGAGCCTCGCGCAGAACCCGAATTTCGGCGGCGAAGTCATGGTCGTCGGCCTCGGCTGCGAGAAGCTCGTCTCGGAGCGGCTCCTGCCCGACAACGGCGCCGCCGGCGACGGGGTGGTGCGGCTGCAGGACGAGCGCCACCACGGCTTCTCGGCCATGATCGACAGCATCCTGGCGATGGCGGAGGCCCGCCTCACGGTGCTGAACCGCCGGACCCGCGAGACCTGCCCGGCCTCCGAGCTGGTGGTCGGCCTGCAATGCGGCGGCAGCGACGCCTTCTCGGGCGTCACCGCCAACCCGGCGCTGGGTTTCGCGGCCGACCTGCTGGTCCGCTGCGGCGCCACCGTGATGTTCTCGGAGGTGACCGAGGTGCGCGACGCGATCCACCTGCTCACCCCGCGCGCCAAGTCCCCGGAGGTCGCCGCGGCGCTGGTCCGCGAGATGGCGTGGTACGACGCCTACCTCGCCAAGGGCGAGGCCGACCGCCGCGCCAACCCCTCGCCCGGCAACAAGAAGGGCGGGCTCAACAACATCGTCGAGAAGGCGCTGGGCTCGGTCGCCAAGTCCGGCACGAGCGCGATCTCGGGGGTCCTGGCGCCGGGCGAGCGCGTGCGCGAGAGGGGCCTGATCTTCGCCGCGACGCCGGCGAGCGACTTCGTCTGCGGCACGCTGCAGCTCGCCTCGGGCATCACCCTGCAGGTGTTCTCCACCGGCCGCGGCACGCCGTACGGTCTCGCCCAGGCGCCCGTGATCAAGGTCGCCACCCGCACGGAGCTGGCCGAGCGCTGGTCCGACCTGATCGATCTCGATGCCGGCCGCATCGCCACCGGCGCGGCCACGATCGAGGAGGTCGGCTGGGAGCTGTTCCACCTGATCCTCGACGTGGCGAGCGGGCGCAAGCGCCCCTGGTCGGACCAGTGGGGACTGTTCAACGACCTGACGCTGTTCAACCCCGCGCCGATCACCTGAGACCGGCGGACGGCCGGACAGACGGGCGGGGCATGCGTCCCGCCGCGTCGTCAGCGTGGCCGGACTCTGCTAGGCAGCCGGCACTGCCATGACGCTGCCGATTCCCTCCCTCCGGACCCTGCTCTTCCGCCTGCACTGGGCGCTGGGCCTCACCGCCGGTCTCGTCCTCGCCCTGATGGGCCTGACCGGGGCGCTGATGAGCTACGAGGAGGCGGTCACCGCCTTCGCCAACCGCGACCGGCTGGAGGTCGCGCCTGGCGGGCGGACGGCGCTGCCCCCCGCTTCCCTGGCGGCGCGGATCGACGCGCAGGCGGGCGGCCGCGTCGCCAACGTGCTGACCCTGTCGGACGACCCGCGCACGAGCGTCCATGTCCGCTTCGCCCGCGATCCCGAGACCCGCGCGCGCCCGCCCGCCGCCTACGCCGACCCCTACGACGGCATGCTGCTCGGCCCGGTGCGGCTGGAGGAGGCCTTCACCACGGTGCGGGACCTGCACCGCTGGCTGCTGCTCCCCGGCGGGTCCAAGGGCTGGGGCCGCACGATCACGGGCGCCTGCACCCTGGCGCTGTTGGCCTTCCTGGCGACCGGCCTCTACCTGCGCTGGCCCCGGATCCATCGCTGGCGGATCTGGCTGAGGCCCGCCCTGTCGCGCCCCGGCCGGCCGCGCTGGTGGTCGCTGCACGCCGTGGTCGGGACGTGGCTCCTGCCGGTCTACCTGGTCGTCGCGCTCAGCGGCCTGACGTGGTCCTACCCGTGGTTCAAGGACGGCGCCGCGCGGCTGCTCGTGGGCGCGCCGGAGGCGGCGAAGCCCGCATCCCCGGGGGGCGGGAAGGCGGCCGGGCGGCGGGCCGAGGGCGCCGGCGACGCCGCGGCCGGCGGTGCGGCCGTCGACCGTGCCTGGGCGGATTTCCGCGCGCGGACCGGCGAGGAGGCCGGCACGGCGGTCCTGACCCTGCCGGGCGCCGACACGAAGGCGATCCGCATCCGCTGGCTGCCGAAGGGCGTCGACGCGCCGAGCGCCCGCAACGAGGCCCGCTACGATCCCGCCACGGGAGCCCTGCTGGCCTCCGAGCGCGCCGCCGACGCGCCCCTGGGCCGGCGTCTCCTGGACAACATCCTGGAGGTGCATCGCGGCCGCTTCTTCGGCGACCTCGTCGCGCTGCTGTTCTGCCTCGCGGCTTTGGCCATGCCGGGTTTCGCGGCGACCGGCCTGACGCTCTACGTCTTGCGCCGCCGCGCCAGTGCCCGCCGCAGGGCCGTCGAGCCCAAGGCGCCGGCCGGGGCCGTCCGCACAGCGAATCCCTGACGGCGGCGTCCTGTGGAGCCTCTGGTTGCCGCAGCCCGCTCGGTCATTGCGAGCGGAGCAACGGGACTCAGAGTATCGCCCGGCCGTCGTCGCCCTGTCCGGGTGACTTCCTTCTGCTCGCAAGGACCGCGGCAACGCGACTGCGCGGCGACGCGATGGGACGGGCCCGCCGCCACGCGCGATGCGGCCCGCCCGGCTCAGAGCCGGGCGGTGATCGTCGCCAGCACCGAGAACGGGGCACCGGGCGTGTTGTTGAACTGATTGAACGGCTGTTCGATGTAGCGCGCGTTCGTCAGATTTCGGACGTTGATCGAGAGGCGATAGTGCGCGTCGAAGTCGTAATACACGGCCGCGTCGACCCGGTTGTAGGCTCCGACTCTGTAGCTGTTGTTGAGGTCCCCGGTGCGCTGGCCGACATGGGTGACGCCGATGCCGAGGCCCAGGCCGCGCAGCGGTCCCGCCTGGACATCGTAGGTCGTCCACACGCTGCCGCTGAAGGCCGGCACGCCGACGAGGCGGTTGCCGACCGGGTAGATCCTGTCCTTCGTGATCCGGGCGTCGAGGTAGCCGACCCCGCCGATGACCTTCCATCCCGGCGCGATCTCGCCGGTCAGGTCGGCCTCGACTCCCTCCGAGCGCTGCTGCCCGGTGATGATCGAGTAGCCGGTATTGACCGGATCGTTGGCGGCTACGTTGTCCCGGGTGATCCGGAATGCGGCTGCGCTCAAGGTCAGGTCGGGATTGATGTCGATGCGGGTTCCGACCTCCACCTGCTCGCCCGTTTCTGGGGGCGGGCTAACGACATTCAGCAGGTTCGCGTTCTGCGGAGCGAAGGAGGTCGCGTAGCTCGCGTAGAAGGTGAGTGCCTCGATCGGGCGGTAGATCAGGCCGACCCGGGGTGAGGCGCCGAACAGGCTCTGCTCAGGCGGCTGTGTCTTCGATGTCGGCACGCGGTTGAAGTAGTACTGGGTGCCGAGATCGAACCGGGCGCCGAGCACCAGCTGAAGGCCGGGCGCCAGGACGATCTGATCCTGCACGTAGAATCCGAACAGCTCGAGCTTCTGCTTCAGGTCGGCCTGGAAGCCGAGCGCCCCGGGTATGGCGCCGAACACCGGGTTGAGCAGGCTTACCGGAGCGAGGCTGCCCTGCTGCGAATAGGGATGCCGGAAGCCGTTGGTGTACTCGAAGCCCGCCAGGGCCGTGTGCGCGAAGCCGAACGTGTCGAACCGCAGCACCGCTTCGGTCTGCGTGTCCACGGCCGCGAAACGGGAATCGACCGAGGCGTCACGGCGCGTGACCTGCGTGCCGGCGGCGTTGACGCCGGTGGCGCGGGCCGTGAACAGGTTGAAGGCTCCCCATTGGCCGTTGATAACCTGCCGAAGCGTCAGGTTCTCATTCACGTCGTGCTCGGCACGCAGGGTGATCCCGTTGATCTCGCCATAGTACCGTGAGAACGGCTCGCCGTAGTATCGCCGGATGTTGTCCAGCGGGACGCGACCGCGGACGGCGACAAGACCCTCGTCATACTGCGTGCGTTGATTGGTAAATTCCGAATTGATGTAGACCCGCGTGTCGGCGCTCGGCGTCCAACTGAGAGCTGGGGCGACGAAGACGCGCCGGTTCGTGTTGTCGCCGATGTTGCGGAAGGTCGGATCCTCCTGCGCGGCGAAGCTGAGGCGTGCTGCGAGCCCGTCGAGGGCCGGGATCGCGCTCGAGACCGAGCCTTGGAAGCGCCGGAAGCCGAAGCTGCCACCCTGCACGCTGGCATCCGCCGTCGGCTCCAGGGCCGGCCTACGGGTCACGATGTTGATGACGCCGCCCGGATCGCCGCGGCCGAACAACACGGAGGCTGGTCCCTTGATGACCTCGACGCGCTCGGCGTTCACGAGATCACGCTCGACGGGATAGAAATTGATCGCCGGATTGACCAGGATTCCGTCCACGGCGAAGACTTGCGTGGCGAAGCCGCGGATCAGGTAGTTCTGAGACCGTCCCTGCACGGTGCTGCCGGGCGTCACGTTGCTGACGTTGGTCACGGCATCGGTCAGGCGCAAATCCTGCTGGTCGGTGATCACCGCGCGGGGCACGATGTTGATCGATTGCGGCGCGTCGCGCACGGGGGTGTCGGTGCGCGTGGCTGTCGCCGAGCGCGTCGCTCGGTAGCCGGCGACGGGGCCATCCGCCCGCTCGCTGGCCGGGCCCGTGCCGGTGACGCTGAGTTCGGAGAGGATGACCTCGTCGGGCGCCGGCGCGGATTGCGCTCGAACGTCTGCTGGCGGAAGGACCACGAGCGATAGTGCAAGTCCGGCGCCGCACAAATTCCGGCTCTGTCGAAAGTCCCTGTGACGATCGACGACGTCGACCCGTTCAAAGTCCATAGTTTAAAATCGTTCTCAAGAGCGCCGCATCGGCCGGATGCGGTATTCCTTGGGTCTAAATTTGGTCCGGTCTCAATGCCGATTGCGAAAAAGGTCGGTGGAGTGCGAGACCTATTCCGCGGATGTGGCGCAGAAGGCACGCATCCTGGAGCAATGCTTTGAAATGATTCAAATCAAGCGGCTCCGGCGTGTGCCGGGACGAGCAGATTTCAATCTGCTGCGTCCAGTGGCCTTCGCCGGGACGCGACCGATCCGCGTCACCCCATCCTTCAAGGAGCGGCTCGGGATTGTCGGTCACGGCCGGCCCGCGTGAGGGAGGATCGCGGACCGGCCGGCGTACCGCGCGCCGGATTCGGCGCGCGATCGAGAATGGCGGCGTTGTCGACCGACGTACGCGCGTTGCATCGAGGTCAGGATCCGTGGGACGCGGCACGATCCGAATTTCCAGGGAGCGGCAGGCGGCCGTCGAGCCCCGCATCCAGAAGCGCGTGGAGCTGGGCCACGGTCGCGGTGACGTCGTCATCGGGCAGTGCGGCGCGGCCGACCACGATCCCGCGCATCAGCGGCGCGAGGAGCGCGTAGAGCGCTTCCGGATCGCAATCCGGCCCGGTGGCGAGCGCCGTGAAGGTCGTGACGAACCAGTCTCAGGTCTCGGCCTCCGTCCGCGCCGTCATGGCGGCGATGTCCGGATTGCGCGTGGATTCCGACCAGATCTCAACACGCAAGGTCGCGGCTTCACGGGTGATCGACACGAAGTAGCGCGCGATGATATCGATCAGCGCCCCGCGCCGGTCGCCGCTGCCCTCCATCTCGGCCACGAGCTGGGTTCCGCGCGCTCGCGCTCCACCAGCCCCGGAACCAGGACCTCCTTGGATTCAACGTAGCGGTAGACGTTTCCGGGCTCATCGCGGCCTCGCGGGCGAGGTCCTGCATGGTGGTGCGATGGAATCCGTTGCGCGTGAAACAGGCTTCGGCGTCGTCGAGCTGCATGGTTCGGGGCAGGGCCCGTCGGCGGCAGCCACCCGCACTGGGCGGATGATGAGGCGGAGCTGCCCAGGCCACCCAGCCCCCTCCTCAGCCTGAGGTGCTGCGCAGCATGCCTCGAACGAGCGCCCCAGGGATTGTGCCGCCGGCTTGAGCTCTCCCTTCGCGTCCTCCGCTACGCTTTGGCCATCAGGATGAGGAGGTGGATGGCACAAACCGGGACCAGGCCGTCCGGGGGCCAGCCCGCCCCCGGCACATCGCCGCCGCAGCATTGCGAGCCTCGCGCATTCGGGAGCCTGCCCCGGGACGCGCGTAGCTGACGGCCTCAGCCCTGCAGGGCCGGCCTCAGGGCGCCGGTCCGGTCGTGGAAGTCCGGGCCGTTGGTCGTCCGGGCCACGTGGCCAGCGCGGATCAGGTAGTCGCCGAAATGCTCGCCGGGCTGCCGGCCCTTCGCGTAGTCGGCAAACAGCGGGTCGAGGGTGTCGCGGATCTCGGAGGCCGCCACGTCCTCCTTGTAGAGCTTGCTCAGCCGCGAGCCGTCATGGGCGGCGCCGAGATAGAGGTGGTAGCGCTCAGGGCCGCGGCCCACGAGGCCGATCTCCGAGATGAACGGCCGGGCGCAGCCATTCGGGCAGCCGGTGGAGCGGATCGTGATCTCCTCCTCGGCGAGCCCGTGGGACGCGAGGCTCTCCTCCAGCTCGGTCATCAGGTCCGGCAGGTAGCGCTCGCTCTCGGCCAGCGCGAGGCCGCAGGTCGGCAGGGCGACGCAGGCGAGCGAGCTGCGCCGGAGCGCGCTCGCGCCGCGGGTCAGGCCGTACTCGTCGACCAGCGCGTCGATCTCGGCGCGCTTCTCGGCCGGGACGTTGGCGATGATGACGTTCTGGTTGCCGGTGAGGCGGAAATCGCCCTGATGCACCTCGGCGATGCGGCGCAGGCCCGAGAGGAACTGCGCGCCGCCCTCGATGTCCTTGATCCGCCCCGCGGGCACGTAGAGCGTCAGGTGGTGGCGGCCGTCGTCGCCCTCGACCCAGCCGTAGCGGTCGCCGTTGCCCGTGAAGGTGAAGGGCTTGGGCGCGCCGAGCGTCTTGCCGACGCGCTTCTCGACCTCGGCCCGGAAGGCGTCGAGCCCGTAGCGCTCGATCGTGTACTTGAGCCGGGCGTTCTTACGGTTCTTGCGGTTGCCCCAGTCGCGCTGGACCGTCATCACCGCCTCGGCGACCTTCAGGGCATCCTCGGGCTTCACGAAGCCCATCACGTCAGCGGTGCGCGGGAAGGTGTCGGGCTCGCCGTGGGTCATGCCCATGCCGCCGCCCACCGTGACGTTCCAGCCGGTGACCTGGTTCTTCTTGTCGAGGATCGCGATGAAGCCGAGGTCGTGGGCGAAGATGTCGACCTCGTTGGAGGGCGGCACCGCCACGACGGTCTTGAACTTCCGCGGCAGGTAGGTCCGGCCGTAGACCGGCTCGACCTCGGCCGCGTCCTCGCCGCCGACCACGCGCTCGCCGTCGAGCCAGATCTCGCGCCACGCGCTGGTCTTCGGCAGCAGCGAGTCGGAGATCTCCTTGGCGAGCTGGTAGGCGGCCTTGTGGGCGCCGACCTGGGCCGGGTTCGTCGCCGCCATGACGTTGCGGTTGACGTCGCCGCAGGCCGCGATCGTGTCGAGGAGCGCGCCGTCGATGGCGGCCATCGTGCGCTTCAGGTTCGACTTGATCACGCCGTGATACTGGAAGGTCTGGCGCGTCGTCGCGCGCAGCGCCCCGCCCGCGTAGGTCCGGGCGATGTCGTCGAGGATCAGCCACTGCTTCGGGGTGATGACGCCGCCGGCGATGCGCAGGCGGATCATGAAGCTGTAGGCCTTGTCGAGCTTCTTCTTGGTCCGCTCGGGGCGCAGGTCGCGGTCGTCCTGCAGGTACATCCCGTGGAACTTCACGAGCTGCCCGTCATCCTCCGAGATCGCCCCGGTGGCGTGCTTCAGGAGGCCGTCCGCCAGCGTGCCGCGGAGATAGCCGCTGGCGATCTTGATGTGCTCGTTCGCCGCGAGTTTTTCCGCGCGCGCGGCCTCGGCGTCCGTGATTGGGCGCGTGGTCGGCGGGGTCTCGTAGACGCGCTTGGCCGGGGCGGAGGTCGGGGTCTCGGCGGCGTCGCGGGGGCTGTGGTCGTCCATGGGGTGAATCCGTCTGTCTGAACGCGTCTTCCTCCCCGATGGGGAGGTGGCGAGCGGAGCGAAGCCGGTGCAGGACTGGAACCGGATCCGCGACCGGCCCCCTCTCCCGTGCGGGAGAGCGTTGGGGTGAGGGGTGCGCCCTCGCCGGAAAGCCCTGATCCCTCACCCTGCCCCTCTCCCGGCCGGGAGAGGGGACCTGCGTCCCGCCTGTCTCTGCCGCATCTCGTCGAAGGCCCCCGCAGTGCGGGGACCGGCGTGTCCTTAGTAAACGTCCTGCTGATAGCGATGGCCGCGCTCCAGCGCCGCGACCTGGGCCTCCGCGTCGGCCGGACTCAGGTTCTTCACGGTCTGGTACGCTCCCACCACGGCGGCGCGCACGTCCTTGGCCATGTTCTTCGCGTCGCCGCAGACGTAGAAGTAGGCGCCCCCGTCCAGCCAGGAGACCAACTCCTGCGCGTGCTGGGTGATCCGGTCCTGCACGTAGACCTTCTCCGGCTGGTCCCGCGAGAAGGCCACGTCGATCTTGGTGAGCGACCCGTCCTCCAGGGCGTCCTGCCACTCGAGCTGGTACAGGAAGTCGTGGATGAAGTGCCGGTCGCCGAAGAACAGCCATGACCGCCCGGGGGCTTCCACGGCCCGGCGCTCCTGCACGAAGGCGCGGAACGGCGCGACGCCGGTGCCGGGGCCGACCATGATGATGTCGGTGGCCGGATCCTGCGGCAGGCGGAAATGGCGGTTCGGCTTCAGCCGCACCCGCAGCTTGGCGCCGTCGCGGATCCGGTCCGCGACGTGGACCGAGGCGACGCCTGAGCGGGCGCGGCCGTGGGTCTCGTAGCGTACCGCCGCGATGGCGAGGTGGACCTCGTCGCCCACCTCCTTGCGCGAGGAGGCGATCGAGTAGGCCCGCGGCGGCAGCGGCCGGGTGATGGTGCCGAGATGCTCGGCCGTGAGCTTCGCCGGGTAGGTCTCCAGCAGGTCGATCAGGTGCCGGCCCTCGATCCAGGCCCTGGCCTCGCCGCTGTCGATGAGCGTCTGCGCGTCCGCGTGGCCGGTGGCCTTCACGAACCGCTCGATCGTGGCGGCCGACAGCGTGGTGATGTCCCGCTCGGCGAGCAAAGCCGTGCGCAGCGCCTCGTCGCCCGAGAGCCCCGCGGCCTTGAGGATCTCGTCCACCAGCTGCGGGTCGTTCTCGGGGAAGAGCTCCAGCGAATCACCCGGCTCGTAGGCCGGGGCGCCGTCCTCGAAGGCGAGCGCGAGGTGGATCGTCTCCTTGTCGGAGCGCGAGGAGTTGAGGTTCACGTGCTCGACGACCTCGGCCACCACGGGCTCGCGGCTCGGCTCAGATTCGTCTTCCTCGCCGGCGCCGGCGCGGGCGAAGTCCACCGCCACGACGTTGTCGGGCTGCTCCGCCGGGGCGAGTGCCTTCAGCGCGCCCTTGATCCAGTCGGCGGCGGGCTTCTCGAAGTCGAGGTCGAGGTCGGCCCGCTCGGCGGCGCGCTTGCCGCCCAGCGCCTCGAAGCGCGCGTCGAGCGCCTTCCCGATGGCGCAGAACTCCGCGTAGGACGTGTCGCCGAGGGCCAGGACCGCGAACTCGACGCCGTCGAGGCGCGGGGCGCCCTCCCCCATCAGCTCGCCATAGGCCCGCACGGCCCGGGCCGGCGGCTCGCCCTCGCCCCAGGTGGCCGCGATGGCGATGAGCTTGCCGGCCTTGGGCAGGGTCGTGAGGTCGAGGTCGGCGAAATCGACGACCTTCGGCTTGAAGCCCTGCTTGCGCGCGAGCTTCGCGACGTTGCCGGCGAGCGCCTCCGAGTTCCCCGATTCGCTGGCGTAGATCACCGTCAGCGGCGCGGCGGCCTTGGGCGGGGCGGCCGGGACCGCGGCCTGGTGGCCGCCCGCGGCGTCGAGGCCCGCCAGGAAGCCGGCGAGCCACGCGCGCTGCGTGGGACTCGCGGCGCCGAGCACCGCGTCGAGGCTGGCGCGCTCGCCGTCCCCGAACGGGGCGGTGCGCGGGAGGAGATTCTGGCGGGACATTACGGGACCATGTCGTGGCCGGCGCGGCCGGTGTCAATCAGGAAACGTTCGTTTTGCAGAACGGGCGGAGTTTAGGACATCGCATTCGCTGCGCTGCGAAAAAAGAGAACATCATTCTCCGACCACGGCGAGGACGGGCGCCGTTCCCGGCAGGTGCCGCCCGTTCTTGGGAGGCGCCGGCAGCGGTAGGGCCGTGGTGGATTTCACCTTCTCCATGGCGAAGCGGGAGGTGACGTTCTTGAGCGGCAGCACCGCGATGAGGTGCTTGTAGAAGCTGTCATAGGCCTGCATGTCGGCGACGACGACGCGCAGCATGTAGTCCACGTCGCCGGCCATCCGGTAGAACTCGAGCACCTCCGGCATGGCCGAGACGGTTGCGGCGAAGCGCTGCAGCCACTCCTGGGAATGGTCGGCCGTCTCGATGGAGACGAACACGGTCAGCCCGAGGCCGAGCTTCACCGGATCGAGCACCGCTACCCGGCGGTCGATGACCCCGTCGGCCTCCAACTTCTGGATGCGCTTCCAGCACGGGGTCTGCGACAGGCCCACGCGCTCGCCGATCGCCGCGATGGAGAGCGTGGCGTCCGTCTGCAGCAGGGCGAGAATCTTCAGATCGATCGCGTCCAAAGCTGTCTCCGTGCACTTCCGCCGCGCGGGAGGCGCGGGCGCATATACGAGGCTACCGGTACCGTTGAGAAGAATCTTTTACCTTGAGCCCAGGCTGCCGGCACGGGTCGCTGTGCGCAGCCGCACACCGAACCCCGGGGCTGGGCCCCGCGAGCGCGCCGAAGCGCCTTGACTTCGTTCGGTATAGCGAACATTTCGACCGTTCGACAACAGGCACGGCGCGGGCCGTGGCCTTTCCACCACGCGAATCGCGGGACATGGCACGATGACCCGTCCGGACCGACAGACGGCCGAATCCCTGGCGGAACGGCTATCCGGGCTCGACCTTGCAGGCCGTCTCAACCTGATTGCCGCCGAGATCCCCGGCCGCCTCGTCTTCACGACGAGCCTCGGGGTCGAGGATCAGGCACTGACCCACGCGCTGGCCATGGCTAAGCTCGCCAAGGGACTCGCCAAGGGCCGCGTCGAGATCGTGACCCTCGATACAGGCCGCCTCTTCGCCGAGACCTACGACGTGTGGACCGAGACCGAATCGGCCTACGGCATCCGAATCACCGCCTATGCACCCGACCGCGCGGCCGCGGAGGATTTCGTGCGCGACGAAGGCATCAACGGCTTCCGGCGCTCGGTGGCCGCCCGGCAGGCCTGCTGCGGCTTCCGCAAGGTCGAGCCGCTAGGCCGCGCGCTTGAAGGTGCAAGCGGCTGGCTCACCGGGCTGCGGGCCGGCCAGTCGGCCAACCGAGCCGAGACGCCGCTCGCCGAGTTCGATGCCGGCCGCGGCCTGATCAAGCTGAACCCGCTGGCAGACTGGTCGCGGGCCCAGGTCGACAGCTTCGTGCGCGACAATTTCGTGCCCTACAACGTCCTGCACGATCGCGGCTTCCCGTCGATCGGCTGCGCCCCCTGCACCCGGGCCGTGAGGCTCGGCGAGCCTGAGCGGGCCGGCCGCTGGTGGTGGGAGCAGGAAGAGAAGAAGGAGTGCGGCCTGCACGTCGGACGCCCGATCGCGTCGGTGCAGCCGGGCCAGGAGCCCGCCGCCTTCGAGACCACCTCGAATCAGACAGCCCGCCAGCCGGAGTTCGCCCGATGAGCGCCGCCCTCGCCGCTGCCGTGCAGCCGAGCGCCCCTGCCCCCACCGACCGCCTCAGCCACCTCAAGCGGCTGGAGGCCGAGAGCATCCACATCTTCCGGGAGACGGTCGCCGAGACCGAGAACCCGGTGATGCTCTACTCGATCGGCAAGGATTCCTCGGTGCTGCTGCACCTCGCCCTCAAGGCCTTCGCGCCCGGGCGGCTGCCGTTCCCGCTGCTGCACGTCGACACGACGTGGAAGTTCCGCGAGATGATCGCCTTCCGCGACGCCCGCGCGAAGGAACTCGGCCTCGACCTGCTGATCCACACCAACCCGGACGGGCTCGCCCGCGGCGTCGGGCCGGTGAGCCACGGCTCGGAGGTCCACACTGACGTGATGAAGACGCAGGCCCTGCGGCAGGCGCTGGACAAGCACAAGTTCGATGCCGCCTTCGGGGGCGCCCGCCGCGACGAGGAGGCGAGCCGCGCCAAGGAGCGGATCATCTCCCTGCGCACCGCGCAGCACCGCTGGGACCCGAAGCGCCAGCGCGCCGAGCCCTGGCACCTCTACAATCTCAAGAAGAAGCGCGGCGAGTCCCTGCGGGTCTTCCCGTTGTCGAACTGGACCGAACTCGATATCTGGCTCTATATCGAACAGGAAAACATTCCAATCGTGCCGCTCTACTTCGCCAAGGAGCGGCCGGTGGTCGAGCGGGACGGCCAGCTGATCATGGTTGACGACGAGCGCCTGCCGCTCGCGCCCGGTGAGACCCCGCAGCAGCGCCTCGTCCGCTTCCGCACGCTCGGCTGCTACCCGCTCACCGGCGCGGTGGAGAGCGACGCCGCGACGCTGCCCGAGATCATCGGCGAGACGCTCGCCGCCCGCACCTCGGAGCGGCAGGGCCGGGTGATCGACAAGGACGGGGCCGGCGCCATGGAGCGCAAGAAGCAGGAGGGCTATTTCTGATGACGCTCCACCAGGCTCCCACGGCCTTCACCGACCGGGCCTCCGGCTACGCGGCGTTCCTGACCGCCCATCGCAACAAGGCGGTGCTGCGCTTCATCGCCTGCGGCTCGGTGGATGACGGCAAGTCGACCCTGATCGGGCGGCTCCTGCACGACACCAAGCAGATCTTCGACGACCAGATCTCGGCGCTCCAGCGCGACTCGCGCAAGCACGGGACGCAGGGGCAGGAGATGGACCTCGCGCTGCTGGTGGACGGACTCCAGGCCGAGCGCGAGCAGGGCATCACCATCGACGTCGCCTACCGGTTCTTCTCCACCGACAAGCGCTCCTTCATCGTGGCCGATACCCCCGGCCACGAGCAGTACACCCGCAACATGGCCACCGGTGCCTCGACGGCCGACGTCGCGGTGATCCTGGTCGATGCCCGCCAGGGCCTGACCCGCCAGACAAGGCGCCACGCGCTGCTGGTCTCGAATCTCGGGATCCGCCGGGTGGTGCTGGCGGTGAACAAGATGGATCTCGCCGGCTGGTCGCAGGGCACCTTCGACGGGATCGTGGCGGGCTTCTCCGACTTCGCCCGGGGGCTGAATTTTTCCGAGGTGAAGGCGATCCCGCTCTCGGCCAAGAACGGCGACAACGTCGTGGACGCGGGCGTCGCGGCCCCCTGGTACACGGGCGGCACGCTGTTGAATTACCTCGAGACCGTGCCGGTCCGCGCGGAGGCGCTCAACGCGCCGTTCCGGATGGCGGTGCAGTGGGTCAACCGGCCCAATTCCGAGTTCCGCGGCTACAGCGGCCGGATCGCCAGCGGCCGGGTGCGGCCGGGCGACTCGGTCACGGTCCAGCCCTCCGGCCGGACCTCGACGGTCGCGCGGATCTACACCGCCGACGGCGACCTGCCCGAGGCCGGCGAGGACGAGTCGGTGACGCTGGTGCTGGCCGACCAGATCGACGCCTCCCGCGGTCAGGTGATCGTGGCCACCGACGCGCCGATGCGGGTCGCCGAGACCCTCGACGCCCGCCTGTTCTGGGCGGCCGAGACCGATTTGAGCCCGGGTGCCAGCCTGTTCGCCAAGATCGGCACCGCTACGGTCACCGCGACCGTGGAGCGGATCGTCTCGCGCATCGACCCCGAGACCGGCAAGCCCGGCCCGGCGGAGCGCCTGTCGGCGAACGACATCGCCGACGTGTCCCTGCGCCTCGATCGCCCCGTGGCGGTCGACGCCTACGCGGAGAACCGCGAGACCGGCAGCCTGATCCTGATCGACCGCGAGACCACCGATACGGCGGCCCTCGGGCTGGTCCTGGCGCCTAAGGCGGAGGCTGCGCCGACCACGACGCCCGGTGCGAAGCCCGCGGAAGGGGCCGGGTTCCTCGCCCGCCTCAGTCGCCTGTTCGGGCGCTGAGGACGACCTGAGCACCCTGGCCACCCTCAGGTGATGGCTGCGACAGTGCCGTCCTTGCGAGCGAAGCGAAACAATCCAGCTGGCGCGAAGACTCCCGTCGTCGCGCCGCCCTGGGTCACTTCGCTGCGCTCGTGATGACGGTGCGGGGCGCATCGCACGGACGGCGGATCAGACCAGCCTGAAGCGCAGTTCTCCGAGCCCTTCCAGTTCCGACACGATCTCGTCGCCGGGCTTCAGCCACGCCCGGTCCTTGCGCGGGATCTTCTCGCCGAAGATCACCCCCTGCGGCGTGCCCGTGTAGAAAATGTCCCCTGGCCGGATCGTCATCATCTTCGACGCGAAGCTGATGAGCTGGCGGCAGTTGAAGATCATGTCGCTGGTGTTCCAGTCCTGGCGCACCTGGCCGTTGACCAGCGTCTTCAGCTTGAGGTTGTTCGGGTCCTTCACCCGGTCGGCGGTCACCAGGTAGGGGCCGAGCGGGGCGAACCCGTCGGAGGTCTTCCCGATCATGAACTGCGAGGTCAGCGTCTGGAGATCCCGGGCGCTGAAATCGTTGCCCGTGCAGTAGCCGGCGAGATAATCGAGGGCATCCGCCTCGGAGACGTTCCGGCACTCGCGGCCGAACACCATCACCAGCTCGGTCTCATAGTCGAATTCCCGCGCCGCCTGGGTCGGCAGCGCGATCGTGCCGCCGTGGTGGTTCAGGGCGTTGTTGTACTTGTTGAACAGCGGCGGGTCCTTGGGGATCGGCGTGCCGGTCTCCTCCGCGTGGTGGCGGTAGTTGAAGCCCATCATGATGATCTTCTCGGGCCGCGTGACCACCGGCGCGTAGGCGATGCCGGATTCCGCCAGCACGAAGCGCCCGTCGGGGGCGGCCTCGACCGCGTCGATCAGCGCCCGCAGAGCCGGGCCGCGCCCGTTCTGCAGCAGGTCGTCCATGTCGGCGGGAACCGGCATCCCGAGGGCCCGGCCCGCGGCGGCGACGTCGAGCACACCGTCCTTCGTCTTCACGCCCAGGGCGTAGCCGTCGCCGCGGCGCATGTTGAGGAGGACCATGTCCCGAGGCATGCCGACGGCCGGCGCCCCCGCCGGCGTGGTCTTGGGCGCCGCATTCCGCTCCTCGGCGGCCCGGGCCGGCGCCGCCGCCGCGGCGGCGAGGCCCGCGGCCGTGGCGGTCAGGAATTCGCGTCGGTTGCCCATGCTTGGCTCTCCTCCGGTCGGCCCGTCTGTTCGCGGGCCTGATCCGAACGGGAGCCTGCACGGCCGGCGGCGGCGGCGCCAGGACCCGCCGCGGGCGCCGGGTGACGGCTCAGGCCGCCTGTGAGGCGGCGCCGAGCCCCCAGGCCCGCGCCAGCAGCGCGTAGGATTCATGCCGCGCCGCCTGGTCGGGGATCGCCGAGACGATCATCAGCTCGTCGGCCTGCGTGCGCGCGACCATGTCGGCGAGCCGGGTCCGCAGGGTCTCCGGGCCGCCCACGTGCAGGCGGTCGCGGCCCCGCTCGATCTGCATCCGCTCGCCGTCGGAATACGGGTAATCCAGCGCCTCGGCGAGACTCGGCAGCGGCCGGTACTCGCCCCGTTCCCGGCGCAGGGTCGCCAGCCGCGCGCTGGCGGCCAGCCGCTCGGCCTCCGCGTCCGTGGGGGCGCAGATTGCCGCCACCGCCAGGATGGCGTGGGGCTTCGCGCCGAGCCGCGTCGGCCGGAACCGGTTCCGGTAATCCAGCATCGGCGGCTCCGCGGGCATCCCGGAGAAGTGCTGCGCGAAGCCGAAGCCGCAGCCGATCTCGCCGGCGAGCCGGGCGCTGTAATCGGAGGAGCCGAGCAGGAAGATCGGCGGCAGCGGCACCCCCGCGGGGCTCGCCTCGATCCGCGCGAACGGGTGACCCTCCGGGAAGCCGCCGTCCCAGAACAGCAATTCCTGCAGGCGGTCGAGGAAGTCGTCGCCCCCGCCCTCGCCGGGGGCCTCCCGGCGGCGCAGTGCCCGGGCGGTGAGACCGTCGGTGCCCGGCGCGCGCCCGAGACCCAGGTCGATCCGGCCCGGGAACAGGGCCTCCAGCACCCGGAAGCGCTCGGCCACCATCAGCGGCGCGTGGTTCGGCAGCATGATCCCGCCCGAGCCGACCCGGAGGTTGCGGGTCGCGGCGGCGATCTGGCCGATCATGATCTCGGGCGCCGGGCTCGCCACGTTGGGGAGCGCGTGGTGCTCGGCAAGCCAGTAGCGCCGGTAGCCGAGGCCGTCGACGTGGCGGGCGAGCGCCAGGGTGTCGTGCAGCGCCTGCGCCGGAGTCGAATCGGCGCTGACGAAGGAGAGGTCGAGGACGGAGAGCGGGGTCATGGGCAGGATCTGGTAACGACGATCCCGCAAAGCGAGGGCGGCCGCGCGGGAGAGACCTGCGCGGCGCGCCGGGTGCGAGCTTCGGCTTCGTGCCGCGCACCGCCTTGCCGGCTCAGCGTCCCGGGCCTAGGGTCCGCCGCGCCGCGGAGAGGCGGCGCCCAACCTCGAAAATCCGGAGCACCGCACGCCATGGCTCTCCTCGCCGACGTCCTCTCGCGGGTGAAGCCGTCCGCGACCATCGTGATGACCCAGAAGGCCCGGGACCTGAAGGCCTCCGGCGTCGACGTCATCAGCCTGTCGGTGGGCGAGCCGGATTTCGACACGCCCGAGCACATCAAGCAGGCGGCGATCGACGCGATCCACCGCAACGAGACCCGCTACCCGCCGGTCTCCGGCATCGTGCCCCTGCGCGAGGCGATCGTGCGCAAGTTCAAGCGCGAGAACGGGCTCGACTTCAAGGTCTCGCAGACGATCGTGGGCACCGGCGGCAAGCAGGTGCTGTACAACGCGTTCCTCGCCACCCTGAACCCCGGCGACGAGGTGGTGATCCCCCGCCCCTACTGGGTGTCCTACCCGGAGATGGTCGGCCTGTGCGGCGGCACGCCGGTCTTCGCCGATACCGACATGGCGCACGGCTTCAAGCTCCAGCCCGAGGAGCTCGACCGGGTCCTGACCCCGAAGACCAAGTGGATCGTCCTCAACTCGCCCTCGAACCCGTCGGGCGCCGCCTATTCCCGCGACGAGATGAAGGCGCTGACCGACGTGCTGCTCCGCTATCCGGACGTGCACATCCTCACCGACGACATCTACGAGCACCTGACCTACGGCGATTTCGCGTTCGTCACCCCAGCCCAGGTCGAGCCGCAGCTCCTCGAGCGGACGCTGACCATGAACGGCGTCTCGAAGGGCTACGCCATGACGGGCTGGCGCATCGGCTACGCGGCCGGGCCGGAGAAGCTCATCAAGGCGATGGATTTCGTCCAGGGCCAGCAGACCTCCGGCGCCAGCACGATCGCGCAATGGGCCGCGGTCGCCGCCCTCGACGGTCCCCAGGATCACCTCGCCACGTTCCGGGCGGCCTTCCAGGGGCGGCGCGATCTCGTCGTGTCGATGCTCAATCAGACCAACGGCCTGACCTGCCCGACGCCCGAGGGCGCGTTCTACGTCTACCCGTCCTGCGCGGCGTTGATCGGCAAGAAGACCGAGGCCGGCAAGACCATCGAGACCGACGAGGACTTCGTCATGGAGCTGCTCCAGGCCGAGGGCGTGGCCGCGGTCCACGGCTCGGCCTTCGGGCTCGGGCCGAACCTGCGCATCTCCTACGCGACGTCGAACGCGGTGCTGGAGGAAGCCTGCCGGCGCATCCAGCGCTTCTGCGGCTCGCTGCGGTAGCAACCGAAAGCCCGGAGGCGTCCCGTGCCCACCGTCGCGGTGATCGCCCCGGGCGCCATGGGCAGCGCCCTCGGGGCCCGGCTCGCCGAGCACGGGGCCCGGGTGCTGACCTCCCTCGACGGGCGCGGGCCTGCGAGCCGGGCCCGCGCCGAGGCGGCCGGCATGGTGCACGCCGCCGAAGCGGACCTCGCCGCCGCGGATCTCCTGCTCGCGATCGTGCCGCCCGCCGACGCGGAGGCGCTGGCCCGTCGGCTCGCGCCCGCCCTCGCGGCCTCCCCGCGCAGGCCGGTCTATATCGACGCCAACGCCGTCAGCCCGGAAACGGTCGGGCGCATCGCCGGGATCGTCGCGGCCACCGGCGCGCCGTTCCTCGACGGCGCGATCCTGGGCCTGCCGCCGAAGCCCGGCGCCAAGGGACCGCGCGTCTACGTCTCGGGGCCTGACACGGCCCCGGCCCTGGTCCTGCGCCACCTCGGCCTCGACCTGCGCGTCTGCCCCGGCGCCGTCGGCGCGGCCTCCAGCCTCAAGATGAGCTATGCCGGCCTCAACAAGGGTCTCACGGCGCTGGCCGCGCTCATGATCCTCGCCGCCCAGCGCGCCGGCGCCGGCGCGGCGCTGCTGGCCGAACTCGCCGAGAACGAGCCGGCGCTCCTCGCCCGGTTCGCCAAGGGCCTGCCCGACATGGCGCCGAAGGCCTATCGCTGGGCGCCCGAGATGGAGGAGATCGCCGGGTTCCTCGGGCCCGACGCGGCCGGGCGGCAGGTCTTCGCCGGCTATGCCGAGCTCTACCGTCGCCTCGCCGCGGAGGACGGCGCGGCCGAGATCGCCGCGCTGATACGCTTCGCCGCGGCCGCGGCGGAGCGCTGATCGCCGCGGGGGCCGCCGAAACGGCTCCGCCTCTGTTGCCGGCTCGGCTGTCACCCTCTACACGGGCTGTCCCCAGCGGCCGATGCGCCTGAAGGTTTCGCGAGCCCGCTCGGGCCTGCATGGCGGCGGGGTCGGCAGTGACGGGGCGGTCCGGACCAGTTCTCTGGGCCGTTCCTGTGAGGCTCAGTGGGCCGAGTTGCTGCAGGAGTGTCGGGAACGCGGGGAACAGGAACCGCGGGTCCGGCGCATGGCCCACACAAGTCCCGGTCGAGCGCGCAATCCGGCCTGAACAGGTCACGGCCTGCCCCGTTCCGGGACAGTGTCTGCTGCGGCTGTTGCGGCTTCGTTCACGCTCCTGCGCGATGATGTGTCGGGGCCGGGGATCCGGTTCCGCGTAACCGCGTTCTTTCGGGCCTGACGACCATGCGAGCCCTGCTCACCAGCGGCATCAAGGCGATCCTCGGCATCGCCGCGCTCTCCACCGCCGCCCACTGGACTTTGCGCGTGCAGCGCGAATCCGCGGTGCCCGTCGCGACGGCGAGCTTGGCCGACCCGGCCGCGACCGGTTCCATCGAGCCGCGCCGCGTCGAGCGTGCCGCCGCGCCGGCTCCCACTTCCGCGCCGGCCTCCGTCTCGGCGCCGGTTCCGGTGGCCGCGCGCGCGCCTGCGGGGCTCGACCAGTCGCATCTGGCCGCCCTGATCGCCGGCGCGACGCCGTCCAAGCCGAAGCTTGCCAAGACCGCGACCAAGACCGCATCCGCCGAGAAGACGCCCTCTGCCGAGAAGGCCGCGGTGAGGCGCTGAGGTCAGCGCCGACCCGGGCGACGGTGCCGGCTGCATGGTTCCCCTGCGCGGCGGCGGATACCGGCGCGGCGCAGGGCGTGGCAGGAAGCCGGCCTCTACCGAGATTGGTCAGGCATGAGCACGCAGGTCGCGACCTCCGTCCCCGATGACAGCGCTTCCGCGCGCGCTGCTCCGGAGGCCGACCTCGCCGGCCGCCGGCGGATCATCGGCATCGCCCTGATGTGCGGTGCTGTCGCCTTCTTCGCCAGCCTCGATGCCTGCGGCAAGACCCTGGCGCGGGCCGGCGTCGACCCGCTGGTCACCACCTTCATGCGCTACGCGGCGAGCGTCGCCATGATCTCGCTGTTCATCAACCCGGTGCGCACGCCGGGCGTCGTGAAGAGCCGGCGCCTGCCGCTGCAGATCGCGCGCTCCCTGTTGCTCTTTGCCTCCACGGCGCTGAACTTCCTGGCCCTGCGCTATCTGCAACTCGCCGAGACGATCTCGATCCAGTTCGCTGCGCCGCTCACCGTGGCGCTGCTCGCCGGGCCGCTGCTCGGCGAATGGTCCTCCCGTGCGCGGCTGGCTGCGATCGGTGTCGGCTTTCTGGGGGTGCTGGTGATCGTGCGGCCCGGCATCGGCGGGATGCATCCCGCCGCTTTGCTCTGCGTGGCCAACGTTGTGGTCTACGCCTTCTACGCGATCATCACGCGCAAGCTCGCCGCCTACGACTCGACCGCCACGACCATGTTCTACACGGGCCTCGCGGGCCTCGCGCTGATGGCCCCGCTCCTGCCCTGGATCTGGACGAGCCCGGCGAGCCTGACCCACTGGGCGCTGCTGTTCGGGGTGGCGCTCTTCGGGACGCTGGGCCACTGGCTGCTGGTGATGGCCCATGCCCGGGCCCCTGCGAACGTGCTGGCGCCGTTCATCTACACGCAGCTGCTCTGGTCGGTGACGTTGGGCTTCCTGCTGTTCGGCGACGTCCCGAGCCGCTGGACCGTGGCGGGGGCCATGATCGTCGTCGGCTCTGGCCTCTACCTCCTGGCGCAGGAGACGATTCGCCGGGAGGCGCGGCCGGCCGCCTGAGGCGGCCGGCTCAAATCAGCTTAGCGGCCGAGGCGCTCCTGGCGCTCCATCCGCTCCTCGCGGCGGTTCTCGCGGGCACGCCGGGCCGGATCCGGATCGGTGCCGAGCACGCCGCCGACCGTGCCGGTGGCCGCGCCCACCGCGCCGCCGACGACCCCGCCCACCGGGCCGGCCGCGGCCGAGCCGTCCTCGACGCCGCGCTGTGCGCCGCGGGCCGTGCCCTGGGCCTGCGCGGCGCCCGCGAAGGCGATCGGCGCGAGGGCGAGGGTCGCGATCAGAAGCTTCTTCATGGGTGTACTCCTGTGAGTCGGTCTGGGTCTGCTCCGCCCCCGTTGCCCGGGCGGAGGGTGTGACCATCAACGGTTCAGGCGCCGAAAGGTCTCATGCGATCTGACGGGCGCGTGATCCGCGCTGCCGCTGGCCTCGGGCCGGGGCGGCTGGTAGAGAACGCGTCATGCACGCTTCGCGCGCCCTGCGCGGCCCCGGCCGCCCGATCCGAATTACCGGCCCGGCCTCCGCCTGAGGGCCCGCTTCGGCGCGGCCGCGCGGAGGTCCGGGATCCTCCTGCCGCCTGACCCGATTCCGCCGGCCTGCCGCCGGCCCGACCGCCGATGCGAGACCCGATGACCACCCCCGAGACTGCGCCCGCCCGCGACTATTCCAAGACCCTGTTCCTGCCGCAGACCGAGTTCCCGATGCGCGCCGGCCTGCCGGTCCGCGAGCCGCTCTTCATCGAGCGCTGGAAGCAGATGGACCTCTACGGCAAGCTGCGCGCCCGCGGCCAGGGCCGGCCAAAATTCGTGCTCCACGACGGTCCGCCCTACGCCAACGGCAACATCCACATCGGCACGGCGCTCAACAAGATCCTCAAGGACGTGGTGGTCCGTTCGCAGACCGCCCTCGGCTTCGACGCCAACTACGTCCCGGGCTGGGACTGTCACGGCCTGCCGATCGAGTGGAAGATCGAGGAGCAGTACCGCGCCAAGGGCCGCAACAAGGACGACGTGCCGGTGATCGAGTTCCGGCAGGAATGCCGGACCTTCGCGGCCCAATGGCTCGACGTGCAGCGCGAGGAGTTCAAGCGCCTCGGCGTCACCGGCGACTGGGACCATCCCTACGCCACCATGGCCTTCCCGGCCGAGGCCGTGATCGCCGACGAGCTCATGAAGTTCTCGATGAGCGGCCAGCTCTATCGCGGCTCCAAGCCGGTGATGTGGTCGGTGGTCGAGAAGACCGCGCTCGCCGAGGCGGAGGTCGAGTACGAGGAGCACGTCAGCGACACGGTGTTCGTGGCCTTCCCGATCCGCTCCGGCGCCGAGGGCGACCTGGCGGCGGCCCGGGTGGTGATCTGGACGACCACGCCCTGGACGATTCCCGGCAACCGCGCCGTCGCGTTCTCGAAGAAGATCGCCTACGGCCTGTACCGGGTCACGGAGGCGCCGGCCGACAACTGGGCGACCCCCGGCCAGACCTACGTGCTCGCCGACAGCCTGGCCGCGACCGTGTTCAAGGCCGCCCGGGTTGAGGCGTTCGCGCGCGTGGCCAACGTGACCCCGTCGACGCTCGCCGGCCTGACCCTGGACCATCCTCTGGCCGAGCGCGGCTACGGCTTCGCCGTGCCGATGCTCGACGGCGACCACGTCACGGATGAATCCGGCACGGGCTTCGTCCACACGGCGCCGAGCCACGGCCGCGAGGATTTCGAGCTCTGGATGGCCAATGGCCGGCTGCTGCGCGAGCGCGGCATCGACGCGACCATCCCCTACACGGTCGATGCCGACAGCGTGCTCACGGAGGCCGCCCCGGGCTTCACCGGCACCCGCGTGCTCACCGCCAAGGGCGAGAAGGGCGACGCCAACAGGGCGGTCATCGCCGCGCTGACGGAGGCCGGAGCGCTGATCGCCCGCGGGGTGCTGCGCCACCAGTACCCGCATTCCTGGCGCTCCAAGAAGCCGGTGATCTTCCGCAACACCCCGCAATGGTTCATCGCCATGGACCGGCCGGTGGATTCGCTCGGCAACCGGACGCTCCGCGAGGTGTCGCTCCAGGGCATCGACGACACCCAATGGGTGCCGACTCAGGGCAAGAACCGCATCACCGGCATGGTCGCCAACCGGCCGGACTGGGTGGTCTCGCGCCAGCGCGCCTGGGGCGTGCCGATCACCGTGTTCGTCCACCGCGAGACGACCGAGATCCTGAAGGATGAGCGGGTCAACGCCCGCATCCGCGACGCCTTCGCGGCGGAGGGCGCCGACGCGTGGTTCCGGGACGACGCCGCGGAGCGGTTTCTGGCGCCGGACCACGACCCCGCTGCCTACGAGAAGGTCACCGACGTCCTCGACGTCTGGTTCGATTCGGGCTCGACCCACGCCTTCGTGCTGGACGATCCCGAGGCCTTCCCGGGCCTGGCCGGTGTCACGCGCGTCCGCGACGGCGGGCAGGACCGGGTGATGTACCTGGAGGGGTCCGACCAGCACCGCGGCTGGTTCCAGTCCTCGCTTCTCGAATCGGCCGGCACGCGCGGCCGGGCCCCCTACGACGTCGTCCTGACCCACGGCTTCGTGCTCGACGGCAAGGGCCTGAAGATGTCGAAGTCGAAGGGCAACGTCGTCGCGCCGCAGAGCATCATCAAGGATTCCGGCGCCGACATCCTGCGCCTGTGGGTCGCCGCCTCCGACTACACCGACGACCTGCGCATCGGCCCGGAGATCATCAAGACGTTTGCCGAGACCTACCGGAAGCTGCGCAACTCCCTGCGCTGGATGCTCGGCTCCCTGGCGCACCGGGTGCCGGGCGACGATGTGGCGTACGAAAACATGCCGGAGCTGGAGCGGCTGATCCTGCACCGGCTGGCCGAGCTCGACGGTGAGATCCGCGAGGCCTACGCGACCTTCGATACCAAGCGGGTGGTGGCGCTGCTCAACGGCTTCATGACCGGCGACCTGTCGTCGTTCTACTTCGACGTGCGCAAGGACGCCCTGTACTGCGACCCGATCTCGTCGGTGCGTCGCCGGGCGGCGCTGCAGGTGATCGACGAGGCCTTCCGGCGGGTGACGGTCTGGCTCGCCCCGGTGCTCGCCTTCACGGCCGAGGAGGCGTGGCTCGACCGCTACCCGTCCGAGGACGGCTCGGTGCATCTTCAGACCCTGCCGGAGACCCCGGCGGACTGGCTCGACGCCCCCCTCGCGGAGCGCTGGCACAAGATCCGGCGGGTCCGGCGTGTCGTCACCGGCGCCCTGGAGATCGAGCGCGCAGCCAAGCGCATCGGCGCGAGTCTGGAGGCGGCGCCGCAAGTCTACATTGCGGATCCCGAGCTGCTCGCGGCGCTCGAGGGCTGCGACTTTGCCGATACCTGCATCACTTCGGACATCTCCGTGGTGGCGGGCGCCGGACCGGCCGAGGCCTTCCGCCTCGACGAGGTGCGCGGCGTCGCCGTGGTGCCGAGCCCGGCCGAGGGCCGCAAATGCGCTCGTTCCTGGCGGGTCAGCCCGAGCGTGGGCAGCGATCCGGACTATCCGGAGGTGACGCCCCGCGACGCCCAGGCCCTGCGCGAGTGGGACAGGGCGCATCCGGAGGCGAGCGCGGCGTGAGGAGGATCGCGACGGTGCTCTCTCCCCCCCCTCTTCGGGGGGGCGTGGCTCTCGCGCCAGCGAGGGTCGGGTCGGGACGTAGTCCCGCAAGGGGGGAGCCCGGCTTCCGGATGCGGCGCGACCGTTTTGAAGCCCACAGCCATTTTCTGCACCGTCGCTCCCCTCTCCCCCCCGCTGCTCAGGGCACCCTCCCCCGAGCGGGCTCGCGGAATCACACATCGGCTCCGACCACACCGGCTCAGGATCGAGCGCGCCCTGCTCCCTCCCCCGCACGCGAGAGGGAGCAGGGCGCGCTCCATCGCCAGCGGCGGTGCTCAACAGAGATGCGTGACCATCGTAGCCTGCGGAGAGGGACGCCCGCGCGGCGCGGGTCACTGGGTCGCCGCCCATGACCCCCTTCCGCGCCGGCCTCACGGCCCTCGTCCTCACCCTGGTCCTCGACCAAGCCACCAAGCTCGGCCTCTATTTCGGCACCGACCTCGTGCTGACGCAGCCCTGGCGGCTGGCGCCGTTCGCCGACCTCGTCGTGGTCTGGAACCGGGGCGTCTCCTACGGCCTGTTCCAGCAGGAGGGCGGCCTCGGCCGCTGGCTCCTCGTCGCCCTGTCGCTCGCCGCCGCCATCGGCCTCGGCATCTGGATGCGCCGGGCCTCCTCGCGGCTCCTCGCCGTCGCCCTCGGGCTCATCGTCGGGGGCGCCCTGGGCAACGCCATCGACCGCGCCGCCTACGGCGCCGTCTTCGACTTCGTCCACCTGCATGCCGGCGGCTGGTCGTGGTACGTGTTCAACGTCGCCGATGCGGCGATCGTGGCGGGCGTGATCGGCCTGATCCTCGACAGCCTGTCCCCGGACAGCCGCAAGGCACGGACTTCTCCGCCGCAGGGCGATCCGGCGCCGCGCCTGTGATCCCTGCAACACACAGGTCCAGCCGCATCCCCCTCCTGGCGCGACGCAGTCAAGGCGCCATACGATCGCCGGAAACCGGTCTCAGGCCGGGACCCGTCGGATCAGGCCGCGCCGCGGCCGTCCCAGAGCCGGACGCTCCGTCCGGAACCCGTGAGGCAGCATGACTGGGCATCGCAGGCTTCGTCCCCTCCTCTCCGCCGCGGTGGCCCTGGCTCCGCTCTGCGTCGTCGGGCCCGCGCACGCGCAGGAGCGCGGCGAGTTCATGCGCGACGCCCTGTCGGGCATCGGCCTCCTGGAGAAGCGCCAAGATCCGATCGACTATCACGAGCGGCCGCCGCTGGTGATGCCGCCCAAGATCGACGGCAAGGCCCTGCCCCAGCCGCGGGCCCGCTCCAGCAGCTCCGCCTGGCCGAAAGATCCCGAGATCGTGAATCGCGAGCGCGCCGCCGTTGAACGGCGCAACCCGAAGGGCTCCCAAGCTCAGGGTCGCTACGACGACAACAATGCGACGCTCTCCGTGGACGAGATGCGGGGCGGCCGCCGCGCCGGAGCGGGCCTCACGACCACCGCCGAGCGCAAGCCCGGCGACAACAACCGCGACGACAGCCTGCTCAGCCCCTTCGAATTGCTCAAGGGCAAGAGCGCCAATGCCGAGCCCTCCGACATCGAGCCGAGCCGCGATACGCTCACGGATCCGCCGACCGGATACCGGCAGTCGCCCAAGCAGCTGGTCCGTCCGCCGTCGAGCGACCCGATCAACAACGCCAGCCGCGAACGCGAAGAGGCGGATCCCGGCGCGTATCTCCGTCAGCGCGCGCAGCAGTAAACGGGGGCGCCGTGTCGCCGTTGCAACGACGACACGGCATGGCAACATGAGATGATCGTCCCGGTGCGGTTCTTGCGCGCCGGCGACCAGGACGGCCCCGATCCATGGATGCGTCCCGACGCGGGACGCTTCGATCCGGGGCCGGCAGAAGGAAAGCGGAATGCACCTGTTCAGGAAGGCGACGCCCCCCCTCTTCCCGCTGCGTCCGGGCTCGTCCTACGGCGGCAGCGCCGGCCGGGGCGAGGCCGCGCCGTTCGGGCGTTCCGAGGCGGGCGGACCGGAGGTGACGGCCTTCACCCTCGACAACGGCCTCGACGTGGTGGTCGTCCCCGATCACCGGGCCCCCGTCGCCACCCACATGATCTGGTACCGCAACGGTTCGGCCGATGATCCGCTCGGCCAGTCGGGCATCGCCCACTTCCTCGAGCACCTGATGTTCAAGGGCACCGAGAAGCACCCGGTCGGGGCCTTCTCGAAGGCGGTGTCGGGCCTGGGCGGCCAGGAGAACGCCTTCACCAGCTACGATTACACCGCTTATTTCCAGCGGGTCGCCCGCGACCATCTCGGCACCATGATGGAATTCGAGGCCGACCGCATGAGCGGCCTCGTCCTCGACGACGCCGTCGTGGCGCCCGAGCGCGACGTCGTGCTGGAGGAGCGCCGCATGCGGGTCGAGACCGACCCCTCCGCCCAGCTCTCCGAGGCGATGGCCGCCGGCCTGTTCGTGCATCACCCCTACGGAATCCCGATCATCGGCTGGATGCACGAGATCGAGGGGCTGAACCGCGAGCACGCGCTGGCCTACTACAAGCGCTTCTACACCCCCGAGAACGCCATCCTGGTCGTGGCCGGCGACGTGACCCCGGACGAGGTCCGGCGGCTGGCCGAGGCCACCTATGGTCGCGTGACGCCCCAGGGCGCCCGGCCCGAGCGCGTGCGGGCCCGGGAGCCGGAGCCGAAGGCGCTGCGCCGCGTCGCCGTCGCCGATCCGAAGGTCGAGCAGCCGACCCTGCAGCGGCTCTACCTGACCCCCTCCTGCATCACCGCCCGGGACGGCGGCTGCCACGACCTCGAGCTGCTGGCCGAGGTGCTGGGCGGCGGCTCGACCTCCTACCTCTACCGCAAGTTGGTCATGGAGACCGGCCTCGCGGTCAATGCCGGCGCCTGGTACATGGGCTCGGCGATCGACGACACCCGCTTCTCCGTCTATGCGGTGCCCGCCGAGGGCGTGCCGCTGGAGAAGCTGGAGGAGGCCGTCGACAAGGTACTGCGCCGCGCGCCCGCGGAGGCGCTGGACGCCGAGGCGATCGAGCGGGCCAAGACCCGCCTCGTGGCCGAGACCGTCTACTCCTCCGACAGCCAGTCGTCCCTCGCCCGGATCTACGGCTCGGCGCTGGCGATCGGCGAGACGATCGAGGAGGTCCGCCGCTGGCCGACCGACATCGAGGCGGTGTCGCAGGATCGCCTCAAGAGCGCCGCCGAGCGCTGGCTGACGCCGGCCCGCTCGGTCACCGGCTACCTGACCAAGGCGCAGGATCCCGACGCCCCGGTTGCGATGGCCGCCGAGTAACCCCGGGTGCGTCCCTCCGGGCCCGTGACGGGTCCGGGCGGGGCGTGTGCCGAACGGGAGCCCTGGCCCGCTCCGCCGTCGCCCGAGAAAGAGACACGAGGTTCCCATGAGCTTGGCCGAGACTCTGGTCGAGACCACCGCCCAAACCGTCAGCTCCCCCACCACGGCGCTGCCGGTGACGACCGCCCCC